>Ga0102832_1000072_pt1 | contig 298965 bp, 279 predicted proteins | sample EBPBio282013_DNA_FD_88942 | JGI IMG/M metagenome (GOLD analysis project Ga0102832, IMG submission 88942) | Wastewater treatment Type I Accumulibacter community from EBPR Bioreactor in Madison, WI, USA - Reactor 2_5/28/2013_ DNA (Illumina Assembly) | ecosystem: Engineered > Bioreactor > EBPR >...
CAGACCCCGGTCGAAACCGCTTCGAGACCACGCGGCCCCGCTCAACCTAGCCCCGCCGCCGTATTGGGCCGGATCCATACGCCCTCCCCCGCGACAGGGATGCACTGAGTATGGGGGCGGTCTTAGCGCCGGGGATAAGTTGGCGCGTAAAAGTGAGAAGGCGTTGATTTCATTGAGATCGTCTTCGCCAATTCCGAGCGTTCAGGGCGCCGAGTTCCCTCTCCCAGAGGGAGAGGGTGGCCGCGAAGCGGTCGGGTGAGGGGTTTCAAAGCCGCCGCCCTGCCGGCGCGCCGGTCGAGGCCGCACCCCCCTCCCCGGCCCTCTCCCCATGGGAGAGGGTGCGTGGTCGCCGCAAGCGCTCTTTCTCTGCCTACCCGATAGAGGCGCTGAAAGACCCTGGAGACCTCAAGCCGTCCGAACGACCCCTGCCCCTTTGGCGGGCCAATTACAGAGCGCCAGCCAGAACACGACCCTAAGCCCCGGGATGAGCGACAGCCCCGCCAACCACTCGCCCTTGCCCATATCTCGAAGCCGCTGGGCCGACATCACCAGGAGCGCAAAGACTTGGGCGCCCCAAAGGACCAAAGCCAGCCCCGCCAACGGCCATCCGAAGGCGCGCTCGATCGCGCCGACCGTCTCGGCGGGATGATCGATAACGCGGCCAAGCGCCGCGAAGCTGTAGGTGTCTGTGGTCGCCAGAAAATAGCCGATGAAGCACAGATGGCCGATCAGCCAAGTGAGCGTCGTATGGGCCAGAAAGGCCTCCCGCCCCATGCCTGCCCGCACGTCGAACCACTGCCGGATAATAGAGCCTCGCCCACAACGTGAACCCAGGCCGAAAGTAGACCCTAGATCGAAATCGTCTTCAAGGGATTGGGACCGTAGCGATTGGCGCCCTGCTCGCCGCCCATCACACCCAGTTCGACCACCGACCAGAGGATGACCAGCGAGAACAGGAAATCCAGGAAGTGCTCGGGCTGCGGCCAGATCGCGACCACCGCGATCAGGATCAGCATCGACCACCAGCCCGACCGGCCGCGGTCATGCAGCCGCTTAGAGAGCAGGCAAGCGCCGGTGAACAGCAGGATCGGATAGACGAACCAGCCGGTCAGCCAGTGCAGGGTGTAGTTGGCGATCGCCTCGTAGAACACGGCGACCCCGACCACCACAGCCGAGGCGATCAGGAACGGCGTGCGCGCCAGCCTGCCATTCGACGACAGGAACAGTTCCGCCAGTTCGCTACGATCGCTCATTCGCCTGCTCCGAGTCGGTGGATGCACCGCTCGCGGCAATCTAGGCGTTGACGGACAAGGCTGGAAGTCCGCCTAGGCGACAGCCGGCGCCTCCGACGGCGATGGGCCGCGCGGCGCCTTCGGCGATGGCCCGAAGCGGTTGTCGCCGGGCGTTCCGTCCAGCAAACCGAAGTCAATGAAGACCCAGAGCAACACCAGGATGCCGACGACGTCGCTCGTCAGCGACAGCGGCTGCGGAAAACCGACTACGGCGTCGATGCTCCCCGCCAGCTCGATACCCAGCAGCAGCAGCGCCCACCAAGCTGATCGGTTACGATCATGCATGCGTTTGGCGAGCAGCGCAAAGCTCGGCCAGACCGTCAGCAGGGTCAGTATCCAGGAGCGGTGCTCAGTCAAATCGAGCCCAAGCAGGCGCTCCAACAGCACAAAGAGGGTCGCGGCCACCACCAGCAACCCGATCCAGTACATCCAAAGGTCGCGACGACGAAGACGCCCCTGGAAGCTCAGCATCGTCTGGGTGAAGGTCACATAAGTTCTCCCCGGCTAACAAACCGAGGAGAAAACATCGTTTATGCGAACTCAACCAGAATCTCATCGGCCGCGACTGGGTCGCCGCCCTTGGCGTTGACCGCCTTGACCACGCCGTCACGCTCGGCGCGGATGATGTTCTGCATCTTCATGGCCTCGAGCACGCAGACCACCTCGCCCTCGCGGACCTGCTGGCCGGCGGCGACGTCCATCGAGACCACCAGACCCGGCATGGGCGACAGCACCAGCTTGGAGGTGTCGGCGGCCTGCTTCTCGGGCAGCTTGTCGTGCAGCTCGGCCGAGCGCGGGGTCAGGACCAGCACGCGGGTCTTGGCCGCGCGATGACGGATGGTGAAGCCCTCGGCGGCGGGCGAGGCCTGCACGGTGAAGGCCAGGCCATTCAGCACGGCCTTGAACACCGGCTTGCCCGGGCGCCAGTCGATGTCGGTCAGGAACAGGGTGCGGCCCTCGTCGAGCAGCTCGACGGCCACAGCCCCCTCTTCGCCGGCCACCTTGACCCGGCGACGGGTCTCGCCGATCGCCACCACCCACGCGTCGCGGGCCTCGCCGATCAGGCCGGACTCATAGCTGCGCGCCCGGGTCGCGTAGACCCGCTGCATCGCCGCGCCGACGGCGGTCAGGATGTCGAGCTGGACAGCGGTCGGGGTCGTGCCGTTGAAGCCGTCGGGGAACTCGTCCTTGATGTAGCTGGTCGCCAGCTTGCCCGACCGGAAGCGCTCTTCGTCCATCACGGCGGCCAGGAACGGGATGTTCTGGCCCAGGCCCTCGATGTGGAAGTCCTCCAACGCCCGGCCCATCCCGTCGATGGCGGCCAGACGCGTCGGCGCCCAGGTGCAGAGCTTGGAGATCATCGGGTCGTAGAACATCGAGATCTCGTCGCCTTCGCGCACCCCGGCGTCGTTACGAACCTTGTAGCCGTCCTTCTCGCCCTCCGCCGGCGGGTCGTAGCGCACGAGACGGCCGATCGAGGGCAGGAACTTGCGGTACGGGTCCTCGGCATAGATGCGGCTCTCGATGGCCCAGCCGTTGATCTTCAGGTCCGACTGGCCAAAGGCCATCTTCTCCCCGTAGGCCGAGCGGATCATCTGCTCGACCAGGTCCAGGCCGGTGATCAGCTCGGTCACCGGGTGCTCGACTTGCAGGCGGGTGTTCATCTCCAGGAAGTAGAAGCTCTTGTCCTGGCCCGCGACGAACTCGACTGTGCCGGCGGAGTCGTAGTTCACGGCCTTGGCCAGGGCGACGGCCTGGGCGCCCATGGCGTTGCGGGTGGCCTCGTCCAGCAGCGGGCTGGGCGCCTCCTCGATGACCTTCTGATTGCGGCGCTGGATCGAGCATTCGCGCTCGAACAGGTGGACGACGTTGCCGTGCTTGTCGCCCAGCACCTGAATCTCGATGTGGCGCGGGCTCTCGATGAACTTCTCGATGAAGATGCGGTCGTCGCCGAAGCTGGCCTTGGCTTCGGCGCGCACGGCCGGGAAGCCTTCCTCGACGTCCTGGCGGGTCCAGGCCACGCGGATGCCCTTACCGCCGCCGCCGGCCGAGGCCTTGATCATCACCGGATAGCCGATCTCCTCGGAGATCTTCACGGCTTCTGCGGTGTCGGCGATCTCGCCGATGTGGCCGGGCACGCATGACACGCCCGCGGCCTGGGCGAACTTCTTGCTCTCGATCTTGTCGCCCATGGCGCTGATGGCGCCGGGGTTGGGACCGATGAAGACGATCCCCTCGTCCGCGCAGCGCTGGGCGAAGCTCGCGTTCTCCGAGAGAAAGCCAAAGCCCGGATGCACGGCCTGGGCGCCCGTCTGCTTGCAGGCGGCGATAATCTTGTCGGCGACGAGATAGCTCTGATTGGCGGGCGAAGCGCCGATGTGCACGGTCTCGTCGGCCATCTCCACGGCCAGGCTGCCCGCGTCGGCGTCGGAGTAGACGACCACCGTCTTGATGCCCAGACGACGGCAGGTCTTGATCACCCGGACTGCGATCTCGCCACGGTTGGCGATCAGGATCTTCGTGAACATCGGCAACTTCCGCCCGCAGATTTTTGTGCTTTGCAGCATGGCCTATCAGGCCCCGCCGGGTTTGCAAGCTTGCCCTTAGGGCGCTAAACCAGACGACAGGCATGACACCGGTTACCAAGAGTACGGGCCGAGATGTTCGCCATCGGGAGGAGACGGCCGTCATGAAGTCGATGTTCCTGGGCTCGGCTTGCGCCGTGATCCTGGCCAGCGCCGCGAGCGCCGCGCCGACGGGCGAGCCGGGGCTGCTGTTTCGCCTGTCGGGCGACAAGGGGCTGGTCGCCGACATTGCGGCTGGTGACCCTGTCCCCAACTTCGCCGACAAGGTCACCTCGATCGAGGGCAAGACCGGCCAGGGCTTCCGCGCCGCCGACGACGGGATCGTCTCCTGGAACGCGCCCGGCAATATCCAGGCCCAGCGCGGGACTCTCGCCTTCTTCTGGAAGTCCGGCTACCCGGTCGGCGTCGCACCGTTCGTGATCTTCCGCGTCGGCTACGCCGATCACTCAAGCTGGGACATGGCGTTCCTGCGCATCGACTGGAACGGCCACGGCTTCGACGCCTTCGTCACCGACAACGGCCTCTCGCGCACCCGCGTTTCATTCAAGGTCGAGAAGAATCCCGCGCCCGACGCCTGGACGCATCTGGCCTTCACCTGGGACGAGACCACCGGCGTGCAGCTCTATGTCGACGGCAAGCTGGCGGCCAAGAAGGAGACCAAGGCGGTCTATGACGCGGGCCTCGACCAGTTCGGCGTCGCGGGACGCGTCATCGCGCCCCACCAGGTGCAGAGCCGCTACAACTTCACGCGCGGCGGCGATCTGGACGAGCTGAGGGTTTACGATCGCCCGCTGGCCGCCGACGTCATCGCCGCCCTGGCCCGCGACGAAACGCCGGCCGTCGCCGCGCCTGTCGCCACGCTGGACGACCCCGCCATTCGCGCCGCATGGCGGCAGCGCTACGGTTGGAAGAAGGCCGCGCCGCCCCTCCTCGCCGACGCGCAAACCACGATCCGCAAGGTCGAGATCGCCGACGCCAAGGACATCAAGCAGTGGATGTGGCGGGCCAATGACGGGATCTCGGAAACCACCTGGCCCGGCGTCTACAACCGCTCGCGCCTGCCCGGTCGGGACGACTATTTCCCGCTGCCGGACTGGAACGTCTATGTCGACGGCGGCAAGGTCCTGACCCTGGCCCTGCCCGACGAACCCATCAACCGCATCGAGATCCAGGGGCCGGCCTATGGCGACCTCTCGTGGGCGGCCAAGGCTGGCGGGACGGCCGCGAGCGTCGGGACCCGCACCAAGGATCAGCAGCGGACGGTCACGAGTCTTGCCCGCCCTCTGACCGGCGGCGTCCTGACCTTCACCAACGTAGCGCAGGAAACCCCGATCCAGGAGTTTTGGGCCTACAATGTGACCGCCGGGGCTGAGCCCAAGGACGCCTTCAAGATGAGCTACACGGTCCGCGCCGACGTCGCGCCGGACTATCTGAACCTCGCCGATCTCAACGCCTATATCGCCGGTCGCCATCCGGCGGGCGAGCGCGCCACGGTCGTGGCCGTTCCGGAGGGCGCGCCGACCCGGCCGCGTCCCGCAACCGACCTCACAGCCAAGGGCCTGCCGATCGTCCACGTGCTGATCCCGTCCGGCTTCGGCGACGCACCGGCCGCCAAGCCCCTGGCCCGCAACTGGGCCTATGGCTGGGAGAACGCCCGCGACGGCCTGGACGGGATCGCCCTCGACATCCCCGCCCTGCCCGGCGCGGCCGGGACGGTGATCCCCCTGAACATCCAGGTGAAGGACCCGATCTGGCCGGGCCGCAACATGATCGACGTCAGCCTCTCGGTGAAGGCCGGCGAGGCCCGCACTGTGTGGCTGGACCTGCGCGACCGCATCCTGACGCCCGACAGCCTGTACCTGACCATCGCCGCCGACAGCACAGCGTTCGGCCCGAAAGCCCTCGACGGGGCCAGGATTCGCCTGGTGCTGAAGGACCGCGACAAGGCCAGGATCGAGCACATCCAAGATCGCCTGAACCAGGTGAAGGACAACTGGGCCTTCCTGGTCGAAGAACACACCACCTCCAAGCGCCAGGGCCTCTATCGCCGCCTCTACGCCGATATCACCGACCTGCTGCGCGTCGATCCCGACAACCAGATCGGCCGCGAATACTGGGGCGACATCACCTATGGAAGCCAGGGCTGGCCGGCCTTCGAGCAGCCCAAGCCCAAGGACGATACCCCGCTGTGGGCCTTCCGCCAGTTGGAGGACCTGAAGCTGGTCTCCAGGTTCATCAATTGGTGGATCGACGAGCGCCAGGCCGACTTCGGCGACTTCGGCGGCGGCCTGTCGGACGACAGCGACCTCTTGCAGCAATGGCCGGGCGTGGCGCTGATGGGCGTGCAGCCCGACAAGATCACCCGCTCGCTGAACCGCCTGACCGACGCCGTCTACAAGAACGGCATGTTCACCGACGGCCTGTCGACCATCGCGACCGACGAACTGCACGCCTATGAGGAGGGCATCAACTCCAACTCGGAGGCGATGTACGTCAACTACGGCGATCCGCTGGCGGTCGAGCGCCTGTTCACCACGGTGAAGGCGCTGCCCCGCATCGTCGACAAGAACCCGGCCGGCCACGTTCACTTCAACACCAACTGGTACAGCGGCAAGATCGCCTATCGCGAGGGCCCGTGGGAGTGGCAGAAGCCCTATTCGTTCGGCGTCACCCATCCCTCGATCCTGATCGCCGACTACAATGGCGACGCGACGGCCAAGGCTACGGTGCTAGGTCTGGCCGACGGCTATCTGGCTCACGCCAAGCCGGACGGCGCCCTGCCCAACGAGATCAACTGGCGCAGCGACGCCGAGCGCGGCGGCACGGTGCTGCAAGGCTCGGGCGCGGATGGTCCGTTCCAACTGTTCTGGTCGGCCTGGCGCATCTCGGGCGATGCGAAGTATCTGGCCCCGATCACCTGGCGGATCGGCAAGACCGGCCTGAAGTCTCTGGCGGCGGTCAACGAAAACGCTCTCACCGCCCTGAATCTCGGCGCCGCCAACAAGGATGCGCTGGTCAAGGCCGCAGCCAAGGGCGGGGCCTTCGAGCGCTATGCGGCCTGGACCCTGACCGGCGACAAGGCCCACCTTGAGGACCTCTACGCCGACGAGATCCAGTGGAACGCGCAACATATGTACATGCACACCGAGGGCCACTGGTGGTCCGACCGGGTGGAGCTGCCGTCCGACTATCTGCAGCGCACCCGGCTGGGCGGCATCGCCAACAAGCGCGGTCAGATGAACCCCGGCCACACTGTTTCCTGGCGCTTCGACGGCGTCGACGGCACTGAGGTCGCGCTACTGGTCAAGGACGCGACCAAGACCGGCTTCAAGGTCATCGCCTACAACACCACCGACAAGCCGGTGACGGCGACCATGACGGGCTGGAACGTCGCGCCTGGCCAATGGACTCTGGTCCAAGGCCTCGACACGAACGGCGATGACGCGATCGACGGGGCAAGCCAGACCCGCACCCTCGCCTTCGAGCGCAGCCTGGGGACCAAGGTCGTCCTGCCGCCGCGCCAGACGACGATCATCGACATGACCCTGACCAAGGCTGGCGACGATCCCGCCCAGCGCGGCGACCTGGGCGTGGGTCGCGGCGACGTCACCGTGAAGGGCCCGGTCGTCACCGCCCGGGTTCACAGCCTGGGCGCCCGGGACACGTCCGCCGCCAAGCTGGAACTGGCCGACGCCTCGGGCAAGGTGCTGGCCACCGCCGCGATCCCACCGCTGAAGGCGCCCCGCGACTTGCTGCCCAAGACCGCTTCGGTGAAGCTGAAAATTCCAGCGGGTGTGAAGGGCTCGGGCCTGCGGCTCCGTATCGTCTCCGATCAACCCCAGAACACCGCCCTGAACGACGAGGTCGTGCTGCCATGAACAAGACGCTTGCCCTGATCGCCGCCGGCCTGGCCCTCTCAGGCGGCTACGCTTCGGCCCAGACCGCGCCCGCAGCGCCGGCGGCCCCAGCGCCCGCCTATTCCAGCCGCGTCATCACCCTGGCTGAGGCCAAGACCGTCGCGGCCGCCGCCGAGGCCGAGGCCCGCAAGAACGGCTGGACCATGGTCATCGTGGTCGTCGAGTCGAACGGCGCCCAGGTGCTGGCCCAGAAGATGGACGGAACGCAGTACGGCTCGAACGAGGTCGCGGTGAAGAAGGCCTTAACCGCCGCCAACTTCCGCCGTCCAACCTCTGTGTTTCAGGACGCGGTGAAGAGCGGGACCCTGAACGCGATCTTCACCGGCGCCACGGCGGTGGAAGGCGGCGAGCTGCTGCTGGTCGACGGCAAGATTGTCGGCGCCATCGGCGTCTCGGGCGGCACGGCGGCCCAGGACGGCGTGGTGGCGCGCGCGGGTCAAGCGGCGCTGAAGTAGAACCTTCCGCCAAATCAATCACCTCTGTGTCATCCCGGCCGTAGCGCGCAGCGCGGAGAGCCGGGACCCAGGGGGTGTCGAAACGCGGTGCGCGCGGCCCCTGGGTCCCGGATCGCCTCTAAGAGGCGTCCGGGATGACAAGTGTTCCGACCTTGTGGGAATGGCGCTGAGGCAACCCCTAAGCCCCAAACTCCCGCGCGAACATCGCTTCATAGCTTGCGATCAGCGCCTCCTGCTCCGGCGCGATCAGGCGCGCGACCGCGGCCGCGAAGGTCACCGGCGCCAGTCCCGAAGCGCTGACCAGCTTGCCGTCGGTCACCGCCTTGGGCGTGTCGACATAGTGCTCGCCGCCCGCATAGCCGGGGACGACGCCGTCCAGCCAGTCCTTGCCGTTCGAGGTGTGCCGGCGACCGGCGAACAGGCCCGCGCGGGCCAGAGCCGTCGTGCCGGCGCAGATGCCGCCCACGATCTTGCCGTCGGCCAGCGCCTGGCGGATCAGCGCCGAGATCGCTGGGTTCTCCGCCTCGCTCCAGGCGTCGCTGCCGATCAGCAGGAAGACGTCGGCGTCACTGAGCACCGGGTCGTCAAAGCGGTAGTCCGACGCCGCCAGCACGCCGCCGATCGAGGTTTCGGGATCGCCGGTCGGGGTGGCGATCTCGATCTGCACCTTCAGGTGCTCGCGCAGCAGAGCCAGCACGCCGCCGGCCTCCCAATCGGCCCAGCCCGGCTGCAGAAAGGCGACGGCGACGGTCATGTGGGGCTCCTGGTGCTACCGAAACAGCGCCGAAACGCTTACATTGGCCTTCATGACAGACGCAGCCACCCTTTCAACCGCCGGCTTTGACCTCACGCCGCCGACCGAGCCCGAGCGCGAACGCCTGGAGGCCGACCTGACGGCCGAGGAAGCCCGCGTTCTCCTGCATCACGGCACCGAAGCCCCGTTCTGCGGCGGCCTGCTGGGCGAGAAGAGCCCCGGCGCCTATTGCTGCCGCCTCTGCGGCCTGCCGCTGTTCAAGCACGAAACCAAGTTCGAGAGCGGCACCGGCTGGCCGAGCTTCTACGCCCCGTTCGCCGAGGATCACGTCATCGGCGTGCGCGACACCTCCTACGGCATGGTCCGCATCGAGACCCGCTGCGCGCGCTGCGACAGCCACCAGGGCCACGTCTTCCCCGACGGCCCGGCGCCGACGCGGCTGCGCTACTGCATCAACTCGGTGTCGCTGCAGTTCGTGAAGTCCGGCGATCCCCTGCCCGACCCGCTGCATCGGGGCGATGCGATCGCCTGACCCAAGGGGAAGTTTGACGGCGGACCTATTTCGGCATTCCCTCCGCCAAAAGCTCCGAAGCGAGCGACGGCGGAGGGAACATGTCGACGAACGCGAAGGCGCCGCTCGCCCTTCTGGGCGCGGCCGGATCACCCTACACCCGCAAGATGCTGGCGCTGCTGCGCTTTCGGCGCATCCCGCACGCGATCCACTGGGGCAGTCACCGCAATCCGCCACCGGGCCTGCCCGAGCCGAAGGTGAAGCTGCTGCCCACCTTCTACTTTCCCACCGCCGATGGCGTCGAGGCGGTGACCGACTCCACGCCGATCATTCGCCGACTTGAGCGCGAGCACGCCGGCCGCTCGGTGATCCCGGACGATCCGGTCGTCGCCCTCCTCAGTGACCTGATCGAAGACTACGCCGACGAGTGGCTGACCAAGGCGATGTTCCATTTCCGCTGGGCCCATACGGCGGACATCGAGAACGCCGGGCCTATGCTGATCTTCTGGCACGACCCCACACTGCCCGGCCAGGTCGCCGAGGCGGCCGCGCGCGAGATCTCAAAGCGCCAGATCGACCGCCTCTATGTGGTGGGCTCCAACCCGACCACCGCCGCCACCATCGAGGCCAGCTACGCCCGCTTCGTCGAGGTGCTGGACGGCCTGATCGAGCGCCAAGGCTATGTGGTGGGCGCCCGCCCCTCGGCGGCGGACTTCGCGATCCAGGGCCAGCTGTCGCAGCTGGCGATCATCGAACCGACTTCGGCGGCGATCACCGTCCAGCGCTCGCGCCGGGTTCGGGCCTGGCTCGACCGGGTGGAGGACCTGTCAGGCCTGGAGCCCGACGCCGCCCACTGGGCCTCGCGCGCCGACCTTGCCGACACGCTGCGCCCGCTGCTGACCGAGATCGGCAGGGTCTATGCGCCGTTCTTGCTGGCCAACGCCAAGGCGGCGATGGGCGGCGCCGAAACAGTCGAGACGGTGATCGACGGACGCCCCTGGACCCAGCCGACCTTCCCCTACCAGGCCAAGTGCCTGATGGCGCTGCGGCAGGCTCATGCCGCGCTGTCGGAGGCCGATCGCGCGGCGGCTGACGCCCTGCTGGCGGGGACGGGGTGTGAGGCGCTGTTTGGGGGGATATGAAAGCCGCCCATCAGGTTTCCTCAAATCCTACTCAATTGATATGAATTGAGCTGCAACCCCGCCGCGCCCTAGAGATCGCTCATCAGCGCTCAATCCCCGGCGGACGACCATGACCTTGCAAGCCCGTGACGCCACGCCGCCGATCCTGATCGTGCCGGGCCTCTACAACTCGGGGCCTGACCACTGGCAGTCGCACTGGGAGCGGGACCTGCCGGGCGCCGGGCGTGTGGAGCAGCAGGACTGGGAGCGCCCCCTGCTGGGCGACTGGACGATCAGCCTGGCCGAAGCCGTGCGCCAGCGGCCCGGCGCGATCCTGGTGGCTCATAGCCTGGGCTGCGCCTTGGTCGCCCACTTCGCCCGGGTGACAGGCGGGCGCGGCGTGGGCGGGGCCATGCTGGTGGCGCCGGCCGACGTCAATCGTGAGGGGCCGGCGGGCCGCTTGCTGGTCGGCTTCTCGCCCATTCCCCGCCAGCGCCTGCCGTTTCCGAGCCTGGTCGTGGCCAGCCGCAACGATCCCTATGTCGAGATCGAGCGCGCCGAAGCCTTCGCGCGCGGCTGGGGGTCCGAGTTCGTCGACCTGGGGCGAGCGGGCCACATCAATGTGGCCTCCGGTCACGGCGCATGGCCAAAGGGGCGAGCCCTGCTGAACCGCCTGGTCCGGCGCGTCACGGACGACGCTCGACAGAAGGAAAGGAAGTTGGTGCGGGCGGTCGGGGTCGAACCGACACTCCTTTCGGAACCGGATTTTGAGTCCGGCGCGTCTACCAGTTTCACCACGCCCGCACACCTTCGCCTGCGCGAAGGGTGGTCTTCCTAGCAGGCGTTCGCGGCGAATTCCAGAGGCGCGATGGACGGTTTAGCATCGCTCCACACGGAGATTCTCGATGCTGCGACCCGGCCCCCGCAACCTGATCACCGACGTCGCGGGCCTGAAGGTGGGCTGCGTCGAGGACGAGGCTGTCCGCACCGGCGTGACGGTGGTGCTGTGCCCCGAGGCCTGGACGGCCGCCGTCGACGTGCGCGGCGGCGGCCCGGCGGTGCGCGAGACCGATACGCTGAGGCCCGAGAACAGCTTCTCCAAGGCCCACGCGATCTGCTTATCGGGTGGATCGGTGTTTGGTCTTGGCGCGGCCGATGGCGTCGCGTCGGCCTTGTCGGCCCGCGACGTTGGCCTGCGCATCACGGCGGGAACACCGGCCATTCCGATCGTGCCGGCGGCTTGCCTGCATGACCTTTCCAACGGCGGCGACAAGGCCTGGGGCCTGACCCCGCCTTATCGCGCCCTCGGCATCAAGGCGGTCGAGGCGGCCGGCGAGGATTTCCCGCTCGGCCCAGTCGGCGCGGGACGCGGGGCCATGGCGGGCGTGCGGCCGGGCGGACTGGGCTCGGCCTCGATCGACCTTGGCGACGGGCTGATCGTCGGCGCGCTGGTGGCCGCCAATCCGGTGGGCTCTGCCTACATGGCCGATGGCGAGACCTTCTGGGCCTGGCCATTCGAGATCGACGGCGAGTTCGGCGGCCACCGCCCTGGAGCCATGCCGTCGGCGGTCGAGCCACTTCCGGACGACTCGAAGCTGGGCGCGCGACTCAAGGCCGGCGCCAACACGACGCTGGCCCTGGTGGCCACGACCGCCGATCTGTCCACCGCCGAAGCCCAACGCATGGCGATGATGGCGCATGACGGGATGGCGCGCGCCGTGCGCCCCGCCCATACGCCGTTCGACGGCGACGTCGTCTTCGCCCTGGCGTCCGGCGCCAAGCCGCTGGGCGAGGATCCTGTGCGCGGCGTCCTGCGAACCCGAATCGGCTCGGCGGCGGCCGACTGTCTCGCGCGGGCGATGGCCCGGGCGGTCTATGAAAGCCGAGAGCGCCGCTGAACCTTACGGCGGCGTGATCGTCTCGCCGCCGGCCAGCTGGATGGCGGCCGTCTCCAGGTGATCGAGCAGGCGCTTGAAGGTGGCCACCTCGCTGGGGGCCAGGCCGGCGAGCAGCGTCGCCTCATAGGCCAGGGCCAGGGGGGCGATCTCCGCGAACAGCCGGCGCCCGGCGGCCGTGAGCTCCAGCGTGTGGGAGCGGCGATCCGTCCGCACCGTGGTGCGCGCCACCAGCCGGCGCACGACCAACTCCTGGGCGGCGCGGCTGACCCGGACCTTGTCCATCGCGGTGCGGGTGACGGCGGTGTGCGGGGTCAGCGCGCCCTCGGCGAGCACCGACATCAGCCGCCATTGCGGAATCGTCAGGCCAAAGCGGTCTTCATAGGCCCGCGCGATCAGGCGACTGACAGCGGCTGACGCCGTCGCCAGGCGATACGGCACATAGTCCGAGAGGCTGACATTGGCCTCGGGCGCTGCGGGCGCGCCAGACGTGATCGGAGAGACCGTTGCGGTCATGTCCCTTCCTTTCGTCCTCCCTGGCGCGGTCGCCTTCGGAAGGAGCGACCTTTCGCTTGATCCGTTCAGACCGACCAAGACCCGGCTGGGCCCTGTCGGTCCTGTCTGTTTGAGCTTCGCCGCCGCAGGAGCTCAATGCTCGTTACGATCCGCGTCGAATACACGCCATAATCGCACGTCACTTGGGCAGAGAATAGCCGTCTCGCCTTCCTGAACAGCGATCCGTCAATGATGGGCCACTGCGGCGAGCTTGTCCTTGGGCGGCTCCGGCGTGGTCAGCAGCGCCTTCTGGCAGGCGCGCAACTCGTCGAGGCAGGTCTTGCGATTCCAGAAGTCGGAGAACTCGGCGACGGCCAGCCGCAGGAGCTGGATGTGCTCCTTGTATTCAACGGGTTTGGGCGCGTCGTCATGATCATCGTGGTCGCCGTGGCCGGGCTTGGCGTCGGTCAGCAGCACCGTCTGCGAGCCCACGATCGTCACATTGCGACTCAGCACCTCGACGCCGGCCTTGGCGGGCGCGGCCTTGGGGTCGTCGTGATGACCGCCGGCGGCGTGGTCGTGATCCTTGTCATGGCCCTTGGCGTCATGACCCTTGCCGTGGCCGTGCTTGTCGGCCTTGCCGTGGTCGTCCTTCTTCTCCTCGGGACGCTCGCCCTTCATGCCCTTGTTGAGCTGCTCGAAGGCCTTGCCGCAGGGGCCGCCGAACACCAGCAGCGGACCGATCCGCAGTTGGACCTCGTCGATCAGATCCTGGGTCTTGGCCACAAGCTCGCCGGAGTGGGCGCTGCTGGCGGCCACGCACTTGGCCTTGATGGCCTCGTGGATGATCTTGGGCGTCTCGCCGTGCTTCTCGCCCTTGTCGCCGCGCCCCGTCAGCCGTCCGGCGAAGAAGGCCAAGCCGATGATCGCCAGGCCGGCGAGCACCAGAAGGAAAACCAGCGTCGGATCGAAGACCGGCACAGGTTGGTCGACCGGGAATTCTGACTGGTACACGCTGATGTCTCCGCCCCACGCGACGCGCCATTCTCATGACGCATCGTATGGTTAACGCAACAGCGTTATTGATGCACGGCCAAGGTGCTCAGGACGGCCGATAAATGATCGCCGAAACGCGGGCGCCGTGCTCGTAGCGGGACGCCCCCCCGTAGACGGCGACCTCACAGAGGATGTCGCCGTGCTCGGCTGCGGCCCAGATATAGCTGCGCTCGACCTCGACATTGCGGCCTGCAGGCGAGATCCCCTCAAAGGTGTCGCCCCACGGCACGACGCCCTTCAGGTCCTGCCAGCGCAGCGTGACGGCGCGGGACAGCTCGTCGCGCGCCATCGCCTCCAGGTCAGGATCGCTCGTCGACAGCGCCTCAGCCCTCTGCCGTATCGCGGAAATAGGCCTCGACCTCGCCCTGCAGCTTGATCGTCATCGGATTTCCCTTGCGGTCCAAGGTCTTGCCGGCCGCGACCCGCACCCACTTCTCGCTGATGCAGTATTCCTCGACATTGGTCTTCTCGACACCCTTAAAGCGGATGCCGATGCCGCGTTCCAGGAGATCGGCGTCGTAGTAAGGGCTGTCCGGATTGACGGAGAGGCGGTCGGGGGGCGTGTCGCTCATGGTCTTCAGCTTTCGGTGCGGGCCGCGCGGCCCTTGTCTTGGCCGGCGGTGATAGCCACGAAACGCGCAGAAGCCAAATCCTGAGGGACATCCCCTCCCCTGGCCGCGCCTTCTTCGGCGCTCAGGTCGTCTGGTCGCTCTTGATCGGATCGGCGGCCGAGACCACCCCGTCATTGTTGGTGTCGTGAGTCACGAACATCCGCCAGCCCGAATAGTCGAACTCGGCCTTGGTGATTCCGCCGCTCTTGTCGCTGTCGAGCACCCCGAACCGGACATCGGTCTGCCGCATCTGGCGCATCCGCTCCTCGTCCTTCTTGTCAGGCGTCATGTCCGAGGCGGCGAGCTTGGCCTCCAGCCGCGCCTTGAACTCGGCGACGTACTCGGCTTGCGACAGCACGCCGCTCTTGTCTGTGTCGGTCTTTGCGAACTGAAGGGCGCGGGTGGCGGCGTATTCGTCCTTGGTGACGACGCCGTCGCCGTTCTGGTCCTGCTCCTTGATGAAGATGTCGCGGGCGTGCGAGGCGGCTTGGGCCCCGCCGGCGATCAAGGACAGGGCCGCAGCGGCGGTCAGGAGGGTGCGGGTCTTCATGACGGGTCTTTCGCTCAACGGAGGGATTCGAAGGTCAGGGCGTAGGTGAAGCTCTGGCCCGGCTGGCCGGGGGCCGGTGCGGCGACCCGGTAGCGAGACTGGATCTGGTAGACGCCCGACCGATCCACCCGGACGGCGAAGCGGCCGCGGGCGTCGCTCTTCAGCGTCTTGGGGGCGGTCTTGGTGTCGGCGTAGCGGTCGTCTGCGCCGTGCAGGGTGATCGGCTGGCCGGCCACGGGCTTGCCGTCGAAGAGCACCTCGAACACTGCGTCCTGGCCGGTGACGATCTTGCTGGGATGGGTTACGGCCCGGAACTCCAGGCCCTTGCCATGGGGCGCCAAAGCCGTGTCGTTGGGCGCGCCGCGCGTGACATAGACCTCGGCCAGGGTCAGGCTCTGCATGTCGATGGCGTCGGCCGGCGCCTTGGCGCCTTCGAAGAACGCCCATTCGCCCTTGACCAGGGCCGCCTTGGCGACCCGGCCGGCGCGCAGGCCGGTGGTGATCCTATAGGTGCCGGGCTTCTCGGTCGTCGCCTCGACCAGCGCGAGCTCGCGCGTATAGAGCGGAACCAGGGCGGTGCGCACACCGTCGGGACCGATCACGGCGTAACCGTCCGACTTCATCGCCACTTCAGGCGTGAAGAAGCTCTCGGTGAAGGCGCCCTGCACCGTCACGATCTTGCGGTCCGAGGCGTCGAACACGGTCGGCAGCAGATACGGCGAGTGGGCCTGGGCGACGGGCCCGAGCAGGGCGGACAGCAGCGCGCCGCCTGCCAGGCTGGCGCGAAACGAACGGATCATTGGACGAACCCCAAGCGCCGCGTCGGTTGCGGCGACTCCGCTTTATTGCGATTGATTCTGAGAATCAATCTTAATTAGCTTGACCACGCCCCCATCGAACCGTAGGCCCCTCACCGTCAGTTGCGAGTCATTCGCATATCAAAATGTTAAGAAGGGGATCTCGATGTCGCGCCTGAAACTCGCCGCACTCGCCGCCGCGTCCACCGCCGCCTTGCTCGCCACGGCCGCTCGCGCGGACGACACCAAGCCCGAATCCGACGCCGTCGAGTTGGACAAGGTCACGGTCACCGCCACCCGTTCGGAAAAGGTCCTCTCCAAAGCGCCGGCCAGCGTGACGGTCATCTCCGCGCAGGAGATCGAGGACGGCTTGATCAAGGACATCAAGGACTTGGTGCGTGAGGAGCCGGGCGTCTCGGTCCGCAACGCCCCCGCCCGGTTCACCGCCGCCGGCGCCTCGACGGGGCGCGACGGCAATGCGGGCTTCAACATCCGGGGCCTGGAGGGCAACCGGGTGCTCATCGTCGTGGATGGGGTGCGCGTGCCCGACAGCTTCGCGTTCGGCGCCCAGTCGGTGGGACGCGGCGACCAAGTCGACCTCGATACGCTCAAGTCGGTGGAGATCGTCCGGGGGCCGGCCTCGGCGCTCTACGGTTCCGATGGCCTGGCCGGCTCGGTCAGCTTCATCACCAAGGACCCATCCGACATCATCAAGCCCGGCAGGACCGTTGCGGGCCGGGCCCGCGTCGGCTACGCCTCGGCCGACCGGAGCTGGACAGAGAGCGTGCTGCTGGCGGGCCAGTCTGGCCGCTGGGAAGGCCTGCTGACCTACACCCGCCGCGATGGCGAGGGCCAGAAGACGGCGGGAACCAACGCTTCAGCCAACACCGACCGCACCACCGCCAACCCCGAGGACAACCAGTCCAACGCGATCCTGGCCAAGCTGATCTACAGCCCCGATGACCATAACCGCTTCCGCCTGACGGTCGATCACCTGGATCGCGATGTGGATTGGACGGTCCTGTCCGCGATCGCCAAGCCGCCCCTCGCCGCGACCAGCGTCATCGGCATGACCGCCTTCGACAAGATCAAGCGCGACCGGGTCAGCCTGGATCACCGGTTGGACGGCGGCCAAGGCCTGATCGATAGCGCCCACACGACCCTCTACTGGCAAAAGAGCACGACGCGTCAGTTCTCGGCCGAGGACCGCAACACCGCCGCCGACCGCACGCGCGACGCCACCTTCGACAATCGGGTGCTGGGCGCCAGCGTCGAACTGCACAGCCGCTTTGACCAGGGCGCGTTCACCCATGACATCGTGTGGGGCGGCGACGCATCGATCACCCGCCAGCGGGGCGTACGTGGCGGCACGGTTCCGCCCGCCGGCGAGACGTTCCCGACAAAAGCTTTCCCGACCACGGATTTCACCCTGGCCGGGCTCTATGTTCAGGACGAGATCAAGGCCGGTCGCTTGGCGCTCTACCCCGCGCTCCGCCTCGACTACTACAAGCTGGATCCGAAGGCTGACCCGCTGTTCCACGCCGCGACCGCGGGCCAGAGCGACACGCACCTGTCGCCCAAGCTGGGGCTGGTCTGGGAAGTCAGCGACCTTGTCACTGTGTTCGCCAACGCCGCCACGGGCTTCAAGGCCCCCTCGCCCTCGCAGGTAAACACCGGCTTCAGCAACCCGGTCTCGAACTATCAGTCGATCTCGAACCCCGACCTGAAGCCCGAGACCAGCCGCACCCTGGAAGCGGGCCTCCGCCTGAACCGGGACAACTGGCGACTGTCGGTGACCGGCTTCACCGGCGACTACGACGACTTCATCGAGCAGGTCCAGGTGGGCGGGAACTTCACCGCCGCCAGCCCGGCCGTCTATCAGTATGTAAACCTGACGGGCGTGACGATCAGCGGGGCGGAGGCCAAGGGCAGCGTCACCTTGGGCGCCGGCTTCACGGCGCGGGCGGCGGTCGCCTACGCCAAGGGCTCGTCGAAGGCCAGGGGCGTCAGCACGCCGCTGGTGTCCATCGATCCGGTCAAGATCACAGGCGGCGTCGGCTATCGTGCGCCGTCAGGCCGCTTTGGCGCTGATCTTTCCGTCATCCACGCGGATCGCAAGTCGGCCAGCCGGACGGGCGTTACCTGCGCGGGCGGCTGCTTCACGCCGGCGGCTTTCACCGTCGCCGACGCGACGGCCTGGTGGGCCGTCACCGAAGCCGTGACCGTGCGCGCGGGCGTCTTCAACCTCACGGACGAAAAATACTGGTGGTGGAGCGACGTCCGCGGCCTTTCCGATACGTCGGTGGTCAAGGACGCCTACAGCCAGCCAGGCCGGAACTACAGCGTATCCCTGGCGCTGAAGTTCTGACCCGGCGGAGCGGCGCGCGCGGGCGGGAAGCCGCGCGCGCCGACATCCTTGCGGACAAGCGTCCCGACCCCTGCTAGCTAGAGCGTGACGCTGAAAGTGGGAACCGGTTTCGGCGCTAGTCACGCTCTAAGTATCTGATCTAGAGCCTTCCGCTTCAAAACGATTCCGTTTTGAAGCGGAAGGCTCTAGCGGGTCACGACACCGGAGTTCGCATGCTGCGTCGCCTTTACGACTGGGTCATGGGTCTGGCCGCCTCGCGCCACGCCGAAAAGAGCCTGTTCGCCGTCTCGTTCGCCGAGAGCTCCTTCTTCCCCGTTCCGCCCGACGTGATGCTGGCGCCGATGTGCCTGGCCAAGCCCGAGAAGGCCTGGCGCTATGCGGCCCTCTGCACCCTCGCCTCGGTTCTGGGCGGCATCCTCGGCTATGCGATCGGCTTCTTCCTGCAGGATCTCGGCATCTGGCTGATGAAGATCACCGGCCACGCCGGCGGGCTGCAAGAGTTCCAGTGCTGGTACGGCAAATACGGTGTCTGGGTCATCCTGGCCAAGGGCCTGACGCCCATTCCTTATAAGCTGGTGACCGTGGCCTCCGGTCTTGCCGCCTTCAGCTTCCCGATGTTCATCGCCGCGTCGGTGATCACCCGGGGCGCGCGCTTCTTCCTGGTGGCTTTCGTCATCAAGAAGTTCGGCCCCACGCTGCTGCCGGTGATTGAGCGTCGTCTCGCCTTGTTCGCCGGAATTTTGATCGCGCTCCTTGTCATCGGTCTCGGCGCCAGCCACCTCCTGGGCGGAAGTGGAAGCGCTGGAGCCTGCGTCGCATGACGAACGAGGACCCGAAGGTCGAAGACACCGCCCCTGTGGGCGAAACCCCGCCAACGGCGACGCCCGTGCGCGGTCCCGCGCCGGCCGCCCCCGTGCAGCGCTCCGCCATCGGCACGATCTATGACCTCGTGACACGGCACTGGCCGCTGGTGGCGCTACTGTCGAGCGCGCTGCTGCTGGCCATCGCCCACGCCTTCGAAAAGTTCGGCGGCCTCGCGCCCTGCCACCTGTGCCTGAAGCAACGCGAGGTCTACTGGGTCGCCGGAACGGTCGGCCTGGTCGGACTGGCCTTGCAGCGCACGCCGTTCTGGTCGCGCCTGCGCCTGCCTTTGGCCCTGCTTCTCGGCGCCATCTTCCTCTACGGCGCGGGACTGGCCGCCTATCACGCCGGCGCCGAATGGAAGTGGTGGCCGGGACCCAAGACCTGCTCTGGCGGCGACGCCGCGGCGGCCTCCAATCTCGAGGCGATGCTGAAGGGTACGGCGGCCATCAAGCCGCCGGCCTGCGACAAGGCCGCCTGGGTGTTCCTCGGCTTGTCGATGGCAGGCTGGAACGTCCTGATCTCGCTCAAGCTGGCCGTCTGGTCCGTCCTGGCGGCGTTCCGCAAGTCGGAGACCCTGGCATGACCCGTCCCATCCCCCCGCGTCCCGGCTCGTCGGCCTCGGGCGCGCGCCTCGCCGAAATCCTGCGCGTCGACCAGGCCGGCGAGCTGGCCGCCGTCCATATCTATCGTGGCCAGGCGGCGGTGATGCGGGCCGCGCCCGGCCGCGAGCGGATCGCCGAACAGCTTCGCGAGATGGAGGGACATGAGCAGGTCCACCTGTCCCGCTTCAACGAACTGCTGAGCGAGCGCGGCGTGCGTCCGACCTTGATGTCGCCGGTCTGGCGCGCCGCCGCCTTCGCGCTGGGCGCCGGCACCGCCCTGCTGGGCGACAAGGCCGCCCATGCCTGCACCGAGGCCGTCGAGACGGTGATCGAGAAGCACTACGCCGGCCAGATCGAGGAGCTGAAGGACCGCGATCCGGCGCTGGCGGCCGAACTCAGCCAGTTCCGCGACGACGAGCTGGCGCATCGCGACATCGCCATCGAAGAAGGCGCGCATGAGGCGACGGCCTATCCGCTTCTGACGGCGGTGATCCAGGCCGGATGCCGCGCCGCCATCAAGATCAGCGAGAAGATCTGAGCCGACGGCGAAGGTCCCGCTGTCGTGCAAGTGCTTGGCGCCCCGCGCGGACGCGCCTACCCATAGGCCCTCTATGGGGTCGGGTGGGGAGTCGTCCGTTGTCGCATCGCTTTAGCCTTTTCGCCGCCTGTGCTGTCTCCTGTCTGGCGCTGGGCGTTGGGCAAGTCGGCGCCCAGACGGTCAAGACCAGCGAACTCACGCTGGAAACCGGCGGCGCGATGCCGGAGGCGCAACGCGCCCTGGCGTTCGATCACGCCGACCTCAAGCTCAAGATCCTGCCCGAGAAGAAGGCCATCGAGGGCGAGGCGACCCTGACCTTCACGGCTAAATCCCGGCTCGACAAGCTGGTGGTCGACTTCGATCGCGTCTTCACGATCCGTAGGCTGACGATCGACGGAAAGGCGCTGAAGCCGACATCCTGGAGCAACCCCGAAGGCCGGCTGACGATCACCCTGCCCCGGACGGTGGCCAAGGGGAGACAGGTGACGCTCGCCGTCACCTATGACGGCGTCCCTCACGAGGCCAAGCGCGCGCCGTGGGACGGCGGCTTCGTGTGGTCCAAGACCGAGACCGGCGAGCCGTGGATCGCCACGGCGGTCCAGGGCGACGGCTGCGATCTCTTCTGGCCCTGCATCGACTACCCGACTGGCGAACCCAAACTGGTGGACCTGCACATCACCGTGCCCGCGCCGCTGGTCGCACCGGCCAACGGCGTCTTCAAGGGCATGACCGAGAAGGACGGGTGGCGCACCTATCACTGGCGGGCCAAGCAGCCGAACACTTACGCCATCGCGCTGGATGTCGGTCCCTACGAGGAATTGACCGGGACCTATAAGAGCCGGTTCGGCGACAGCATTCCCCTGTCGTTCTGGCATCTGAAGTCCAGCGCCGCGCAGGCGAAGGAGCTGTTCGCCGAGTTCCCGCCCATGCTGGACTTCTTCGAGCAGATGATCGGCCCCTACCCGTTCCGCGACGAGAAGATGGGCGTGGTCGAGACGCCGCATCTGGGCATGGAGCACCAGACGATCAACGCCTATGGCAACGCCTACAAGAAGGACGGCTTTGGCTTTGACTGGCTGCTGCAGCACGAGTTCGCGCATGAGTGGTTCGGCAACCAGCTGACCAACGCAGACAACGATGACATGTGGCTGCATGAGGGTTTCGGCAGCTACATGCAGCCGCTCTACTCGCAGTGGCTGCACGGCGACATGGAATATATGAGCCGGCTGAACACTCAGCGCCTCGCCGTGCGCAACAAATTCCCGATCGTCTCGGATCGTCCGCTCAAGGAGGACGCGGTCTATAACGGCGAGCGCGGTCCGGGGAACGACATCTACTACAAAGCCTCGAACGTCCTCCACACCTTGCGCGCCCTGGTGGGCGATGAGGCGTTCTTCAAGATCACCCGGATCGCCGTCTACGGCCGCGACGATCCCAAGCCCGGAAACTTCGCGCCGCGCCATCTGAGCACCAGGGACTTCGTGCGGATCGTCAACGAGGTCACCGGCCGGGACTTCGGCTGGTTCTTCGACGTCTATCTGTATCAGGCGGCTCCGCCTGAGCTGATCGAGCGGCGCGACGGGGCCGACCTCGTGCTGCAATGGAAGACGCCGGGCGAGAAACCCTTTCCCATGCCCGTGGAGGTCAAGATTGGCGGAAAGCTGGTGACCGTGCCGATGGCCGACGGGAGCGGCCGCGTGACGGTAGGCGATGCGGTTCCTGTCATCGTCGACCCCGCCTCCAAGATCCTGCGGCGTCAACCTTATGTGGAGGTGTTCCAGACCTGGAAGCAGGCTGCGGACAAGGCGGCGGCCGAGGCGCGCAAGAGGGCCGAGGCGCAAAAGGCGTCGCCCCGCCCGGGGTCTTGAACCCTCGCTAACCTTGTCGCTTTACCCGATGGCGGGATCTGGCCTCTAGGCTCAGAGGCGTGTTGGAGACCGCGTCCGTGTTGAAGCCAAGCCATTTCGTGATCGCCGCGCGCGGGGCGCTGGCCATGGGCGGCCTCGCGGTCGCGGTGCTGGCGCTGGGTCCTTTCCAAGGGGCCGAGCGACTGGTCGGGCTGAGCGACAAAACCGCCCATGCGCTGGCCTTTGGCGGGCTGTTTGCGGTTTCGCTTCTGGCCTTCCCACGGTCGCGTCGCGGCGATCTGGCCATCGCCGCGCTGGTGCTTGGGGCGGGCGTCGAAGTCGCTCAGCTTTTCGGCCATCGCAGCGCCAGCCTGCTGGACTGGCTGGCGGATGCGGCGGGCGTAGCGACAATCTACGGCGCGAGCATGATCGAAACCGTCCGCAAGATGGCGCGAGACCACGGCGGCAAGACCTTCGCGGAAATCGCAGCCCTGGACCGTCGGCGTGGGCCGCGTCGCCCCTCGATCAGCTTCACCCCTGCTGAGACCAAAGCCGAAAGCGCGAACCCCGGTCACGACACCTTCGCGCAGCGCGCGGCCCGCCGCTTTCCAGTCAGGTGATCCGCTTGACGCTGACCGGGTCGCTGCCCGGGAAGCTCTCTTCGAGCCCCTCGTCCAGCAAGGCCTCCTGGCGGCTTTCCGACTTGGCGACCTTGCCGGCGAGCTGATCGTGCTTCTCGCCCTCGGCCAGCGGTTCATCGGCTTCGCGCGCGTGGGGCGCGTCGAAGGATTTGTCTTCATGACGGATCTCGCCCTCGGCGGCCATGTCGGCCGTCGACGCGGCCGTGCCATGGGTGAAGTGACGCTTGTCAGCGTCGTTGGCGGGGTTCTGACTCATCTTCGATCTCCATGACGACTGTCATGGGAAGAACCCGCGCCTGGCGGCTCCGGTTGCATCGGGCGACCGGCGGGCCGGAAGCTCGCCTTACGCCTCCAGCTCGATGTCCCAGTAGAGATAGTCCAGCCAGCTCACATGCAAGCGCCCCGGTGGGAACCGGCGCCCGCGTTCCTGCAGCTCGTACATCGACGGCCGCCGCGCAGTGTGGAACGTCTGCATCCCCGCCTCGCGCGGGGTTCGCCCGCCCTTGCTGAGATTGCAGGGCGCGCAGGCGGTGACGATGTTCTCCCAGGTCGTGCGGCCGCCCCGTGATCGCGGGATCACGTGGTCGAACGTCAGGTCGTCGGGGGACCCGCAGTACTGGCAGCTGAAGCTGTCGCGCAGAAAGAGGTTGAAGCGGGTGAAGGCCGGCGGGCGCTCCTGCGGCACATACTGCTTCAGAGCCACCACGCTGGGCAGCTTCATCTCACAGGAGGGCGAGTGGATGACCTGGTCATAGCTGGCCACGACATCGACGCGGTCCAGAAACACCGCCTTGATCACCTCCTGCCAGGGCCAGAGGGACAGCGGATAGTAGCTCAACGGCCTGAAGTCCGCGTTGAGGACAAGAGCGGGCATGCCCGACGGCGGGCGGGTGAGGACCTGCATCAAGTCCTCCTCTCGAGGCGGCCAGGACCTCGGACGATGGGGTACGCGACAGGACTGAAGACGGGCCTCCTTCCTACGCTATTCAGGGAATCGCCATTCATTCCCGAACGCATGAGAAGGATGATCCGACTCAGCGACAGAACCAAGACATCCGTGGCTGGTTTTCAGAAAGGCGCGATTTCGCGTCGTTTTACGGCGCCGTAGCAGGCCCACAGAAGATGCGCGGCGACGCTCCTGTAAGGCCGCCAAAGCTCGGCTCGCCCGTAGGCTTGTTTCTCGGTCGGGCGGACGTCCGCCCTGTCGACCCAACGCATGGCTTCCTGCAGCGCCACGTCGCCGCCCGGAAAGAGGTCCAGCCGGCCTTGCGTGAACATCAGGAACACCTCGGCCGTCCATCGGCCCACGCCGGTGATCGCCGTGAGGGCCGCCACGGCCTCCGCGTCGGAGAGGCTCCTTAGCGCGTTGAAATCGCAGGCGCCGTTCAAATGGGCCTCGGCGATGGCCCGGGCATAGCGCGCCTTGGGCCGGGAAAGGCCCAGCGAGAGCAGGTGAGCCTCTTCCAGCCCCGCCACCGCCTCCGGTGTCATGTCCGGCAGCCCCGCCTCGACCCGCGCCCAGATCGCCGCAGCGGAGGCAAGCGACACCTGCTGCTGGACGATCATCTTCAGAAGACCGGGAAAGCCGCCCAGGCCGACGCGCCAAGCGAAGGCCGGCGTCACAGCCTCCGCCGCCGCCAAGGCCGGATCGGCGGCCGCCAGGTGTTTGCGGGCGGCCAGGATCGCTTCGGCGGAAGGCGGGTCGAACATCCAGGCTTGGTCTCTCTGACAGCGCCCGCGCACAACCCGAAACTTGCGGCTCTACTCGATCGCCGTGATCTCGATCTCGCCGCCCGGCGCGGCGGAGACCTCGCCGACCGCCTTGCCGAGCAAAGCCCGGGCGATGGGCGCGACGTAAGAGATCGAGCCCTTGGCGGGATCCGCCTGATCCTCTCCGACGATCCGGAAAGTCTGAACCCGGCCGTCCTCGCGTTCGAACGTCACGCGATCGCCGAACTGCGCCACCGACTTGGAGGGATCGCGTTCCAGCACTTGCGCGGTCGCGCGACGGGCCGACCAGTAGCGGAGATCGCGCGTCGCGCGCGCCATGGCCGTGCGGTCACCGTCGGCGGCGCCGCCCGCGCTCTGGGCGCTGGAGTACGCCGCGCGAGCCGCCGCGAGCTCAAGCTCGATCTCGGCAAGGCCGTCGGGGGTCACCAGGTTCGGGTGCGTGGAGATCGGACGATCCGGCAGGTCGGCGGCGAAGGCTTCGCTGTCGCCTTCCTTGGTGAAGGCGACGCTCATGGCCGGAAAAGTCTGTGAAACATTGCAAAAGCCCATGACGCATCGAACAGAGGCGGCGTCTGGGGCCTAACGCGTCCCGCTCTGGTTAGCTCCGCCAGGGCGCCGGTTCAAGCAGGAGCCGTATCGGACACGGTGGCGGGCGCTCGCTTGGAACGCGCCCGCCTATCGCGGAGCAGCAGATTACAGGACGACGCCGACGATGGCGGCGGCGACACCCAGAGCGATGACCAGGAAGTAACCGGCGGCCATGCGGTCAAAGGCGGTTTCAAAGGCGTTGAGCGTGCGGTTCATGGTGATGGTCCCTCTCATTCGGCTTGTCCCGACCCCCTATGGATCATCGGCCGGTCAGAGCGACGAGCCAATCTGGACGATGCTTAGATAGCGCCAATCTGAACGCCGTCAAGATAATCTTTACAGCGTTTGGATGAAATTTTAGAAAGGTGGGGTTAGAGTGAGGCCGATGAGCACAGCGACCGTAGAATCACGCCCGTATCACCACGGCGACCTGAGCCGCGCCCTGATCGAGGCGGCGCGCAAGATTCTCGAGACCGACGGCCCCGCAGCGCTGTCGCTCCGAGCGGTCGCGCGCGAAGCCGGGGTCAGTCCCGCGGCCCCGTACCATCACTTCAAGGACAAGGCTGAGCTGCTTGACGCCGTGGCCCACGAAGGCTGGCACGAGTTGGACGCCGCGCTCTCCAAGGCGCGGGGGGAGAACAACGCCGCCCGGGATCAGATGACCAATCTGGGTGTCGCCTATGTCTGCTTCGCCCGCGACAATCCCGCGCTCTATCGCGTCATGTACGACTGCTCCCGCGACCGGGACGCCCTGCCCGACCAGTTGAAGGACGACGGCGCCTACTGCCAGGTGCGCGACACCATCGGCGAGAACAGCGGCGGTCGCGCCACCGAGATCGACCTAGAGCTGGCCACGATCGCTGCGTGGTGCGCCGGACATGGCTTGGCCGAGATGATCAGCTTCAAGCAGTTCGCGCCGCTCAAGGACCTGCTCGGCGGTGAAGAGGCGTTCCTGAGGGCGGTCTTCGAGCACCTGGGCATGTTCGCCAAGGTCATCGACCAGGATCCGGCTTGACGCTCGTCACCCGGTTCGCGCCGTCGCCGACGGGTTACCTTCATCGCGGCCATGCCTATTCTGCGCTGACCGCCTTCGAGGCGGCGCGCGCGGCGGGCGGGCGCTTCATCCTCCGCATCGAGGACATCGACGCCACCCGTTGCCGCCCCGAGTACGAGGCGGCGATCCTGGAAGACCTCGCCTGGCTGGGCTTGCGCTGGGAAGAGCCAATCCGCCGGCAATCGCAGCACTTGGCTGACTACGAAGCGGCCATCGCGGGCCTCCGCGATCGCGGCCTCGTCTATCGCTGCTTCAAGACCCGCAAGGAAATCGACATCGGGCGCGCGCCGCACGAGCCCGCCGTCGCCTATGTCGGCGCGCCGCTCAATGCGGCCGAAGAAGCCGAGCGGCTGTCGCGCGGCGAGCCCTTCGCATGGCGGCTGTCTCTGGCCGCAGCGCGCGAGACTCTGGGCGGCTTCGATGCCCTCACCTTCGTGGAGGACGGCGTCGACGGATCATCGCCCCGCGCCTTCCAGGCCCTGCCCGAGACCGCCGGCGACATCGTGCTGGCCCGCAAGGACGTCGGCGTGGCCTACCATCTGGCGGTCGTCCACGACGACGCGCTGCAGGGGGTGACCCATGTGATCCGGGGTGAAGACCTGTTCGAGGCCACCCACATCCAGCGCCTGCTGCAGGCGCTGCTGGGCCTGCCCACCCCGATCTACCGCCACCACGGCCTGCTGACCGGGCCCGATGGCAAGCGCTACGCCAAGCGGGACAAGGCCCAGACCTTGCGGGAGCTTCGCGCGTCGGGCGTCACCGCCTCGGCGCTTCGCGCCGAACTCGGGTTTGAATGAGGGCGATCAGCCGCCGCCCGCCTGCTCCACCAACTGCCCCATGGCCTTCAGATAGTTCGAAAACGCCGCGCGGCCGGTATCGGTCAGTCGCACGCGGGTCAGGGGCTTGCGGCCGACGAAGCTCTTGTCGATCGACACGTAAGCCGCCTCCTCCAGCTTGCGCAGGTGGATCGACAGGTTGCCCTGGGTGACCTCGAGCACGTCCTTAAGCTCGGTGAAGTCAGCGACCTCGGCGCTGGCCAGATAGGCGACGATGCCCAGCCGGACCCGCCCGTGGATCACGTCGTCGAGCCCGCTGATGTCGAACTTAGGGGCCACGGATCGCCTCAGGCCGCCGAACGCATGGCCTGGCGCATCATGTAGAAGCCGGGGGCCGCCATGAACGCGAAGAGGCCAAAGCTGGCGATCAGCAGGTAGAGGCCCGCCTGCTCGATCAGGAGGCCCATGGCCACGCCGGAGACCAGCCACCCCAGGGCGACAATCAGCATCCACATCCGCCGGCGCAGCACATAGATCACCTGCCACACCGCGCCCTGCAGGATGAACACCACCGCCGGATGGAACAGCCAGTAGTGGAAGTCCTTGTGGCGCGACGCGGCGGCGGCGAAGACGATGATCAGCGCCAGGTTCGCCACGCCGGTCGCCTGGAACGCCGCATTGACCGCCCGATTGGTGACGCCGCGTTGCGGGCTCTTGCGATCCTTGATGATGACGATGGTCATCAGCACCAGGAAGATGACCGTCGGCGCCCAGGCCAGGATCAGGTTGCCGAGGCCCCCGAGGCTGATCACCCCGCGTTCCTGGACGACATAGATCAGGGATTGAAGGCCATAGAGCAGCCCGGCCGCGCCGTAGAGCGCGCCGCCGGCCACACCCAGTCCGCCGCGCTCCTGGGAGCCTTCGGCTAGGCCGCGGAGGAAGGCCAGGTCGTCCTGGACGCTCTTCAGGTCTTTGCTCATGTCGGCCCCTTTCAGCGCGGCATCATGGACGGTCACAGGATTCGACCCAACAGCGGCAGGCGGCGCAGCGCCATGGTCAGGATCCAGCTTAGCAGCGTCGCTCCGACGAAGACCGCCGCGCCCTTGGCCAGCCCGCCCCAGTGTTGAGGCAGGAACAGCCAAGCCAACCAGGCGGTGAAGACGTAGTGGGTCAGGTACATGCCGTAGGCGTTGGCCTGCAGGCTGGCGCCGACCGGACCGGTTTTCTTGACGAACCGCAGGAAGGTGGCCAGGGCCGCGAAGGACAGGCTGGCGCAGGCCAGGGCGAACATCACGCCGCCGCCGATGTCCAGCGCCGCTCGCGGCGGCGGCTTGGGCGAGAAGGCCATGATGACCACCGCGATGACGCCGACGACGGGCAGGATCGACGCGAGTTGCCAGGCCCACCAGCGCTTGGCGAGCTTACCGTCAGGGTCGGTCAGGCCTTTGCCCACGCCCGACGCCCCGACTGCGACGCCGGCCAGGAAGTAGACGAAGTAGTGGAGCACGCGCGAGGTCTGCACCGTGAAGGGGCCCACCTGCGTCCAGTGCATGAAGGTGAAGGTCGCGCTCATTGGAATATAAGCCGCGGCGCTGGCGACAACGAGCCCGAGAAAGAACAGGCCCGGCTTACGATCCGCGGCGCGCGCCAGCCGCCCAAGGCTCTCGATCGCGCCGGGCGCGATGAGATTGATCGCCGTGGCCACGGCGCCGAAGGCGAGCAGCACCCAGAGGAACCACGCCGGGCCGCTGGGCCAGACGGGCAGATCGAACCAGGCGCTTGCGAACGCCGCTACGGAGCCGCCTCCTCCTGCCTGCAGCCACGCCGGGACATAGGCCAGCGGCGCCAGCAGGCCCGCGGCGAGCACGAATGGAACGCCCAGTCGCACGGCCCGACCGCTCAGGTACCTGCCGCTGCCCTTCGCCCGCAGGCCATCGGCCACGAAAAGCCCTGAGATGAAGAACATCAGCGACATGAAGAACAGGTCGTTGACCAGGGTCAGCAGGCCAAACAGCTCGAACTTCTGAGGATCGCGAACCGGGAAGGCCATCCACAGGTACGGGGCCTGGCCGAAGTCCGCGATCGGCGGCGGATTGGGCGTATAGGCCAGCACCGTGTGGTGGGCGATCACCAGCAGGGTGACGAAGGCGCGCAACGCGCCGATCGGGGCGTTGCGACCGCCGAGTTGGGCCATCGTCGATCGTTCGGTGACGCTGAGCGGCGCGTGCATGGGCTGATCCCTTCCTCAAGTGGACGCACCATGGATCAACTAGTTTGTTTTGTAAACTTGTCTATACGAACATCATCGTGTCATCCCGGGCGGCGAAGCCGACCCGGGACCCAGGAGCCAAGCGCAGTGAAGTTGCCCCTGGGTCCCGGCTCTCCGCTTCGCTACGGCCGGGATGACACGATATAAAGATCTGATTGTCCTAAGCTTACAGCGCTCACCGCGCCCAGTACCGGTACCGATACGCCGGCTCAAAACCCTCATCGGCATACAAGGCGATGGCAGGCGCATTGTCGGCCTCGACCTGCAGCCAGGCCTGTTCTGCGCCCAGCGTCGACGCCTCGGCCAGCAAGGCGCGCAGCACCAGGCGCGCGAGGCCCTTGCGCCGATGGCCGGGCGCGGTGCGCATGCCGAACACGCCCGCGAATCCGCCGCCAATCGCGCTGGCCCCGATCGCCGCCGGCGCGCCGTCGATATCGAGGCGTGCGAACCGTGCAGGAGCCGGGATTCGCCGGAGGGTCTCGAGGCGCTCTCGGCCATCCTCGGGGTCACCGGCCGTAGCGGTGAACACCGCCTCGAACGCGTCGTCGGGCGTCGTCGAGATCACCACGCGATCGCTCCCCTCCCCGCGCGTCGAACCCAGCATCACCAGCGTTTCCTTCGTCGGCGCATAGCCCCGCGCGGCGAGTCGCTGGTCAAGGTCCGTAGGCGCGCAGGCGCCGTCCGTGAGCTTGAAGCGCGGCGGCAGTCCTCGCGCTCGCAGCCAGGCCTCAGCAGCGTCAATCGCCGCATCGACGTCGCGATCCGGCTCGCCCAGCGGCCAGCAGGCGTTGATGCGCATGGAGCAGCCCGACGTGGCGTTCAAGCGCCAGCCGCCGAGCGTCGCACGATCGCGCGCGGGCCAGGCTTCGTCGGCCAGCGGCTCCAGCCGTGCGGGATCGATCACTTCTCGGCCAGCAGCTTTTCGACCAGGCCCCGCATCTCCGGCGCGGACCAGTCGGCCGGCCCGGCCAGGCGCGCGCGCTCACGGCCCTGGCGATCATAGATAACGGTCGTCGGATAGCCCTGAGCGCGTGGCTGCAGGTCGAAGGACAGCTTGTATGAGGGGTCGCGATAGGTCACGAGCGGCGGATTGGCCGCCATCTCTTCCTTGACGAGGTTCAGGTCGCTGTCGCGGTCGACGCTGATCGGCAGCACCGTCAGGGGCTGGGTGGCGTAGGCGGCCTGCAGCTTGGCGAGGGTCGGCATCTCGGCCTTACAGGGCGCGCACCAGGTCGCCCACAGATTCATGACGACGACTCGGCCCTTGAAGTCCGCCAGAGTAGCGGGCTTTCCGTCCATCGAGGTGAAGACCGTCGCCGGCGCGGGACGGGGCGTGGCGGGCACGTCGAGCTTTTCCAGCGCGCCCTTCTTGAATTCTGTGAGGTCGGCAGGACCTGAGGGTTTGAACGAAGCCGACGCGATGACGTATAGAACCGCCGCGACGCCGACGAGGATGACGCCCGCCAGCGCCAGTCTCATAGGATTACGCTTCTTGGCTTCCTCGCCGTTCTGACCCGACTGGACTTCGTTCATATGACCGACAACGCCTCCAACACGCCCAAGGCCAACAGCCAGGGCCAAGCCATGTGGGGCGGTCGGTTCTCGGCCAAGCCGGCGGAACTGATGCAGGCGATCAACGTCTCCATCGGTTTCGACAAGCGCCTGTGGGCGCAGGACCTGGCAGGCTCCCGCGCCCACGCCCGGATGTTGATGAACCAAGGCGTGATTGCAAGCCATGACGGGGAGGAAATCCTGGAGGGTCTCGCCCGCGTCGAGGACGAGCTCCTGTCGGGGACCTTCCCGTTCCGCGACGAGTACGAAGACATCCACATGAACATCGAGGCACGGCTGCGCGAGCTGATCGGCCCGACGGCCGGCCGGCTGCACACCGCCCGCTCGCGCAACGACCAGGTCGCCGTCGACTTCCGCCTGTGGGTCCGCGACGCCTGCGACCGCACGGTCGGCCAGCTCGAGGCTCTGCAGAAGGCCCTGCTGGCCCAGGCCGAAACCTACGCGGACGCCCTGATGCCCGGCTTCACGCACCTGCAGCCGGCCCAGCCGGTGACCTTCGGCCACCATCTGATGGCCTATGTCGAGATGTTCGGCCGCGACGCCGGCCGCTTCCGCGACGCCCGCGCGCGGATGAACGAGTGCCCGCTGGGCGCGGCGGCCCTGGCCGGCTCGCCATTCCCGATCGACCGCCAGCAGACGGCGACGGCGCTGGGCTTCGACCGCCCGACAGCCAATTCTCTGGACAGCGTCTCCTCGCGCGACTTCGCCCTGGAGGCCCTTTCGGCCGCCTCGATCACCGCCACGCACCTGTCGCGGCTGGCCGAGGAGATCGTTCTGTGGACGACGCCGATGTTCGGCTTCATCAAGCTGACCGACGCCTTCACGACCGGCAGCTCGATCATGCCGCAGAAGAAGAACCCCGACGCGGCCGAGCTGATCCGCGCCAAGGTCGGCCGGATCCTGGGCTCGCTGACCACCCTCACCGTGGTCATGAAAGGCCTGCCGCTGGCCTATTCGAAGGACATGCAGGAGGACAAGGTCCCGACCTTCGAGGCCTTCGACGCCCTGGAACTCAGCCTGCTGGCCATGGCCGGCATGATCGCCGACCTGACACCGAACACGGAAAACATGGCCAAGGCGGCCGGCGCGGGCTTCTCGACCGCCACCGATCTGGCCGATTGGCTCGTTCGGACGTTGAACATGCCTTTCCGTGACGCCCACCACGTGACAGGCTCAGCCGTAAAGACGGCCGAAGGCTTGGGCGTCGATCTGGCGGATCTCACCCTGGCCCAGTTCCAGGCGATCGAGCCCCAGATCACGAACGACGTCTACGCCGTCCTGACTCCGGCCGCCTCGGCGGCCAGCCGCATGAGCTATGGCGGGACGGCCCCCGCCCAGGTCCGCGCCCAGATCGCGCGTTGGAAGGAACTGCTGGCATGATCCGCCCCATCACCTTGGTGACCCTGGCCGCCCTGGCCGTCTCGGCCGCCGCCTGCGGCAAGCAAGGGACGCTGGAACGTCCCGCCCCGATGTGGGACGCGCAGAAAAAGGCCGCTTGGGCCGCCGAGCGTCGGATGGCCTCCGCGCAGGCCAACCAGCCCGCCCGCGCCGGCGGCGCTCAGGAGATCCGCGACCCGGCGTCGAGCAGCCGCACCATCCGCGCCGCGCCTCTGCCCGGCACCAAGGACCCGTTCGGCGGTCCGTCGGCCGCGGGTTTCCCCGGCGCCACGCCCAACTGACGGCCAAAGCCGCACGCTCGATTGAAATTAGCGCAGACGGCCGTCATCCCGGCGAATGCCGGGATCCAGGTGACGCCTGCAACCACTCAGGATGGATCTGGATCCCGGCATTCGCCGGGAAGATCGGAATGAGGGGGACTAAAGTGACGAGAAGGCCCAAGCACCCGTGAACCACTTCGAGTACGGCCCCGAGGGCCTGGCCTGCGAAGGCGCGCCCCTGGCCAAGATCGCGGCCGAGGTCGGCACGCCGGTCTATGTGTACAGCCGCGCCACCCTGGAACGGCACTTTGTGGTGTTCCGCGACGCGCTGGCGGCCGCCGGCGTTGTCGATCCGCTCATCGCCTACGCGGTGAAGGCCAACTCGAACGTCGCGGTGCTGAAAGTGCTGGGCGACCTGGGCGCCGGCGCCGACACGGTGTCGGAGGGCGAGGTGCGCCGCGCCCTGGCGGCTGGCATTCCCCCCGAGCGGATCGTCTTCTCGGGCGTCGGCAAGGCCCGACGCGAGATCGCCTTCGCCCTGCAAGCCGGCGTCGCCGAGATCAATGTCGAGTCCGAGCCGGAGCTCAACCTGATCGCCGAGGTCGCCGCCGAGCTGGGCGTCCGGGCCAAGGTCGCCTTCCGGGTCAATCCGGACGTCGCGGCCGGCGGCCACGCCAAAATCGCCACCGGCAAGTCCGAGAACAAGTTCGGCGTCTCGTTCGCCGAGGCCGCACGCCTCTACGCCAACGCCAGCAACAAAGCCAACCTCGAGCCCGTGGGCGTGGCCTGCCACATCGGCAGCCAGATCACCGATCTGGCCCCCATGCGCGCGGCCTTCACGAAGATGCGGGGCCTCGTGGAGCAGCTGCTGGCCGAAGGCCTGTCGGTCGAGCGCCTGGACCTGGGCGGCGGCTTGGGCGTGCCCTATTTCAACCATCCCGAACCGCCCTCGCCCGCCGAGTTCGCCGCCATGGTCGGCGAGGTCACCAAGGGCCTGCCCGTGACCCTGGCCTTCGAGCCCGGTCGGGTCATCGCCGCCAACGCCGGCGTGCTGGTGTCGGAAGTGATCCACGTCCACGAGCGCCCTGAGGGTCGCAAGTTCCTGGTCATCGACGCGGCCATGAACGACCTGGTGCGTCCGGCCATGTACGACGCGTTCCACGACATTCGCCCGGTGACGCAGCGTTCCGGCGAGACGGTCTATGACGTGGTCGGTCCCGTCTGCGAGACCGGCGACACCTTCACCCGCGACCGCGCCCTGCCGCCGTTCGCGGCCGGGGACCTGGTAGCCTTCATGTCGGCGGGAGCCTATGGCGCGGCCATGGCCAGCGAGTACAACACCCGGCCGCTGGTGCCCGAAGTGCTGGTCGACGGCGATCGCTACGCGGTGATCCGCAAGCGCCCGACCTATGACGAGATGCTGGCGCGAGATCTGGTGCCGGACTGGGTGTAGCCTCGTTACTTGCCCCCACCGGACCTGCTGCGCAGGTCGTCCGCCCCCGGAGGGGGCGGAAGGTTCCTTCTTCCCCCTTTGGGGGAGGAGGGCCGCAGGCCCGGAGGGGGCCAGCGACTGCCTATCAATCCATCGCGCCGATATACGGCAGGCCTCGGCTCTTGCCTTCGTCGTCCAGGCCGTAGCCCACGAGGTAGCGGGCCGGCGCTTCCCAGGCGACGAAGTCGGGGTCCATGCCGCGATCCTTGGGCCAAGGCTTGCGGGCGAAGACGGCGGTCAGCACTTCGCTGGCGCCGGCGTCTTTCACGAGGCGCGCGGCCTCCGACAGCGACAGGCCGGTGTCGAAGACGTCGTCAACGACCAGGGCGCGGCGGCCGACCAGCGGGCGCTGCAGATCGGCGCGGACCTCACAGCGGCCCGAGCTCTTGCGCTCGTCGTGATAGGAGGCCAGCCACAGGGCGTCGAAGCGGACATCGCGTCCGGCTTTCCAGAGGGCGCGGGTCAGGTCGGCGGCGAACCACAGGCCGCCGGTCAGCAGGCAGACGACGACGGTGTCGTCGTCGATGCGCGGCGCGATCTGTTCGGCCAGTTTTTGAACCCGCTCGGCGATCTCGGCTTCCGAGATCAGGACTTCGGGCTTGGGGAGGTCATTCATGATGGGCGGGTTCGTGAGAGTCTGAAGGGGGAGTTTGGTCCCCGCTCTCATGTCCCGGGGGTTCCTGTCCAGCCGCTTCGTGCGCGACCGGGGCGTCCTGCGCGCCGCGCAGGGCGACTTCGGGCTCGCCGCCTTGCGCCTCGGGCTTCTTCAGGGCGGTCTTGACCGCCTTGGCGGCGCCCGGTTCGGTGGCGAAGGCGATCTGAAGGTCCTTGGCTGTCCGAGGCGGGTCGAGGAAGGTGATCGAGAAGTGCCGCACTTCGCCCGGCGGGATCTTGGCGTCAGCGGCGGCCGCCAGTTGGCCGGCCACGCGCTTGTCTTCCTTGCTGAGCAGCTCCACGCGCAGCGGCGGCGCGACGACTTCATGCTCGGTGATATTGCGGATCGAGCCGGTGATCGTGACGGCCGCGTGGCCGTCCTGCATCGACGGCTGAGCCTTGATGCTGTCGCGATCGATCACGAGCCCAACGGTGTTCACCGGCAGGCCAACCGCCGCATAGGCGCCTGCCGAGCCCGGCATGATCCGCACCACATCGATCCGGAAGATCAGGGCGGCCACGACAACCACCGCCATGGCGGCGGCCATGCCGGCCCAGATCACGCCGGTGGTGGTGGCCGCGCGGAGTCGACGCTCGGCGTCGGCGCGGGCGCGGAAGACCTTGGGCAGTTCCTCGCCCGGCAGGGCGCTGACCGGCGGCTCTTCGATTTCGGCGACCGGTTCCGGGGTCTCGACGCGCTCTGGTTCGGGATCGCTGTTGGCGCTGGCCGGTTCGTCGAAGAGGTCTAGCGGCTCCTCGACGTCTTCATCCTTGCGGGCGGTCCAACGATGTCCGCACGAGGCGCAACGCACGACGCGGCCATCCGGCCCGACCTTGGAGTCGTCGACGAAATAGCGGCTGGCGCACTCCGGGCAGGTCAGTATCATGGCCGCGAATCGAACGAACCCCACATGACTTCATGGGGTCGCTGATTTTAACCCTGATGTCCAGAAAGCCCAGTGACGCGCCTTGCGGATCGACACAGAACAGGGCGATGACGCCCTTCCGGTGGTCCGCTTCGAAGGCGTCTCGATGCGCTACGGCCGGGCGCCGGAAACCCTCAGAGATATAAGCTTTTCCCTGGAGCAGGGCTCGTTCCACTTCCTGACCGGCGCGTCGGGGGCGGGCAAGAGTTCGCTGCTGAAATTGATCTACCTGGCGCACCGTGCGTCACGGGGTCGCGTGGAGCTGTTTGGGCGAGACGTCAGCCTGACCCACGCCTCGGACCTGCCTTTCCTGCGTCGGCGCATCGGGGTGGTCTTCCAGGAGTTCCGGCTGCTTGAGCACTTGTCGGTGTTCGACAACGCCGCCCTGCCCCTGAGAATCCTCGGCCGCAAACCGGCGACCTATCGTGAGGATGTGGCCGAGCTTTTGAACTGGGTGGGTCTGGGTGAGCGGATGCACGCCCTGCCCGCCACGTTGTCGGGCGGCGAGAAGCAGAGGCTGGCCATCGCCCGCGCCGTCGTAGACCGTCCCGACGTGCTGCTGGCCGACGAGCCGACCGGCAATGTCGATCCGGCCATGTCGCTGCGCCTGCTGCGGCTGTTCGTCGAGTTGAACCGGCTGGGCACTACCGTGCTGATTGCCACCCACGACGAAGATCTCGTGGCCCGCGCCGGCCGTCCGACCCTGCACCTTGAGCATGGCCGGCTGATCCCGCTTGGAGGACGCTCATGAGCGAATTCTTCCAGGTTTCGCGCTGGCGCCCGGGCCCGCTCTTGCCCCCGCGCGACGCGCGCGACGGTGCCCTGGTGTTCGTCGTCGCGGTGCTGTGCTTCCTGGCGTGCCTCACCGCCTTCGCCGCCCTGGCGGCCAACCGCGCGGCGCAAGGCTGGACGGCCCAGCTCAGCGGCTCGGCGACGGTCGTCGTCCGCGCGCGGGCCAACGAGACGCCGGACAGCGCCGCGGCGCGGGCCGCCGAGACCCTGGCCGGGGTCCGTGGGGTCGTCGAGGCCCAGGCCCTGCCCCGCGAGAAGGCCGAAGCGCTGCTCGAACCCTGGATCGGCAAGGAGGCGCTGGTCGACGATCTCCCCACGCCGCGCCTGGTCACCCTGGATCTTGATCCCAAGGCTCCGCCGACGGCTGCGGTGCTTGAGCGCGCGCTCGGCGCCGCCGGGCTGGACGCGACCGTGGATGACCACAGTCGCTGGATCGCCGACATCGAACGCGCCGCGGATCTGGCGCGCCTGACCGCCTTGGGCGTTTTTGCGCTGATCGCCGCCGCGACCGCGGCCGTCATCGCCTTTGCGACCCGCGCCGGCCTGGCCGCCCGCCGCGAGGTGATCGAGGTTCTCCACTTCTCGGGGGCGGAAGCCCGCTTTATCGCCGGACTGTTCCAGAACCGGTTTGCGACGATGGGCGCCCTGGCGGGCTTGCTGGGGGGCGCGGGGGCGGTCATCATCGGGGCCGCCGCGCGTTACTTTGGCGGAGGGAGCGGCCTGGTTCCGGTGTTGCCGCTGGCGTGGATCGACCTGCTGGCCGCCCTGCCCGCTCCAGTGATCGCGGCCGTGATCGCCGGCGTCTCCGCGCGCCTGGCGGCCTCGCGCATCGTGGGGGAGATGCCGTGAAGACCTTGGCCGCCTTGCTGATCGCCCTGATGATCTGGGGGCTGGGACTGTTGGCCTTCACCGGGCGCGTGGACCAGTCGACCCCTGCGCCCGAGCCGCCCATTTCGGATGGTGTGGTGGTCTTGACCGGCGCCTCGAACCTGCGCCTGGAGGCGGCGACACGGCTTCTGGAAGACGGCAAAGGCAAGCGGCTGCTGATCTCCGGCGTCAACCGCGAGGCGACCCGCGCCGATGTTCAGTCGGTCACCCGGGCGGTGAAGCCGATCTATGACTGTTGCGTGGACCTCGGCTTCTCGGCCGCCGACACCGTGGGCAACGCCCGCGAGACGGCGGAATGGGCCAAGTCGAAGGGGTATAAGAGTCTGATCGTGGTCACCGCCGACTACCACATGCCCCGATCGATGCTGGAGCTGCGCGCGACCATGCCGGACGCGACCCTGCACCCCTATCCGGTGAAGACCGACCTGAACGCCCGTCGCTGGTGGAAGACCAGCCTCAGTGCGCGGCGCATGATCGTGGAGTACTGCAAGTACCTGGCGATTCTGGGCCGCGAAGCGTTCCTGGGGCTGGGACCGAAGGACAAGGCCGCCCCGGCGGCGAAGGAAGCGTCTTGATCTATCTGCGTTCGTTTCTCTTCCAGCTGGTGTTCTGGCTGTGGTCGATCACCTGGGCGGTCGGCATGCTGCTGGTGCTGCCGCTGCCGCGCCGCATCAACACCTGGTGCCTGACCACCTGGGCCAGGGGCCTGCTTGTGGGCCTGCGTTTCCTGGCGGGCGTCCGGGTCGAAGTGCGCGGCCAAGAGCACCGCCCGACCGGACCGGCGCTGATCGCGGCCAAGCACCAGTCGATGTTCGACGTGTTCAGCCAGTTCGCCCTGCTGCCCGACGCCTGCTTCGTGATGAAGAAGGAGCTCCTGATGGTGCCCCTCTTCGGCTGGCACGGCCTGAAGGCGGAGATGATCGTCGTGGATCGTGACGGACACTCCGCAGCGCTGAAGAAGCTAGTGCGCGACGCTGTCGACCGGATGAAGGAAAGCCGCCAGATCGTGATCTTCCCGGAAGGCACGCGCGGCAAGGTCGGCGAGCCCGGCGACTACAAGCCCGGGATCGCCGCGCTCTATCGCGAACTGAACATGCCGGTCACGCCGCTGGCCCTGAACTGCGGTTCGCACTGGAACAAGGGTTTCTTGATCCAACCTGGCACGATCGTCTTCGAGTACCTGCCCGCCATCCCCGCCGGCCTGAAGCGCGGCGAGTTCATGCGCGAACTGCAGACGCGCATCGACGGCGCGACGAAGGCGCTGGAGGACGCGCGGCTCTAGGCCGCCTCGATCGCCTCGACCATCTTGAGCAGCTTTTCCATCGCGTGATCCCGCACCCCGTCCTGATGCAGATGCATGACGAGGTCGCGCAGGTAATCGATATTGGGTCCCGACAAGCCCACTGCGCCGGCAATCAGGCCGGCCTGCTGCTCCAGGCTGAGGGCTCCGGCCCACTGGCTGTGCTTCATGTCGGACAGGAACACCAGCGCCGGCGCCTGGCCACCGCCGTCGATCTTCACGTCGCGCCAGGTTTCGAAATAGGTCTCGGTCGGCTGCTCGCGCTCGCGCAGGTAGGCGTAGACCCCTTCCCACTCCGCGGCGGCGACGCGATAGGCCATACCGCGCACAGAGCCGCCGGGGGCCAGCCCCAGAACGAGGCCGGGCCGCTCATAGGTGCCGCGATGGTGCACCGAATAGATGCAGAACGCCCGCCGCCGGCCGTGGAGCACTGCGGTTCTTCGGTCTATGAACGGGAACCCGGGCCGCCACATCAGCGATCCGTATCCGAACACCCAGCGATCTTCGCTGCTCTCTGAACTCATCACCGATCCCGACTGGACGCGCCCTAGAATGACCCATAACGACGCCGCCCCGTCCCGCAAAGCCCCCGCCAAGGCTCGCCGTAGCCGGCTGTTCGCGCCCTTCATCCTTGCCGGCATCCTGGCGGGCGGCTGGTGCTATGGCTGGTTCTGGCTGCGGGGCCAAGCCGAGCAGCGGATGGACGCCCAGGCGGCCGACCTCAAGTCGCGCGGCTACGACCTGTCGTGGAGCGCGCGCACCTTCTCGGGCTTTCCGTTCCGGATGAATATCCAACTGGCGGATGTCCGGATCGCCGAGCCGACGGGCTGGGCGCTGCGCGTCCCGCAGTTAAAGGGCGAAGCGGCGGTCTACGACCTCACCCACTGGGTCCTCGTGGCGCCGGGCGGCGTCGTGCTGACGCGGCCCGAGTCGGGCGACGTCACCATCACCGGCGAAGCCCTGCGCGCCAGCATTTCGCATGTCACCGAGTACCCTCCGCGCATCTCCATCGAAGGCGCCAAGCTCACCTTCGTCCCGGCTCCGAACGCCAAGCCGTTCACGCTGGTCTCGGCTGATCGCATGCAGTTGCACGTGCGCGGCGGCGGTCCCGACGACCAGGGCGCGGTGTTCTTCAAGGCCGACGGCGCCAAGACCGCCTTCCCCGGCCTGCTGGGCCGCATCGCTCAGGATAAGACCGCCTCTATGATCCTGGAGACGCGCCTGTCGCACGTGTCGTATCTGCGCGGCCGCAACTGGGCGGCGGCGGTGAAGCGCTGGGGCGAGGCCGGCGGGCAGATCACCGTTCAGCAAAGCCAGATCCTGGCTGGCGACGCCGAAGGCAAGGCGAAGTCCGGTGTGCTGGGCGTGGACGCCGACGGCCGCGTGACGGGTTTGCTCAGTGTGGCGATCAAGGAGCGCGCCGACCTTTCGCAGCCCATCCGCACGCCGGAGCAAGCGCTGGCGGCCGCCGCCCAGGCTATGGGTCAGGAGCCGATCATCGAGGCGGACCTGCGATTCGATAACGGCCGCACCTATCTGGGCGCCATCGACACTGGCCCTGCGCCCACCGTCTATTGATCGGGCAATCGCGCCGCGCACGCAATTTTCTTCCCACGAAGGCTGGCTATTGCGTGTTTCGCGGCAAAGACTATGGTCCGCCCTCCAATTTCGGGGAAGAACATGGGCAGCGACGCGACGGAGGCCACGCCGTCTCTCGAAGAGGTCCGATGGCGGCTCGACGCCATCGACGGTGAACTGCTGAAACTGCTCGACGAGCGCGCCAGCCTGGCCGGCGCCGTCGCAGCGGCCAAACGCGCCTCGGGCGATACGGGCTTTGGCCTGCGCCCCGGCCGCGAGGCCCAGATCGTTCGTAAACTGCTCGCCTCGCCCCGCAAGGCCGCCAGCGCCGCTCTCGTGATCCGCATCTGGCGCGAGATCATGGCCGACAACCTGGCGCGCCAGGGTCCCTATCATCTGGGCGTGTTCGGCGGGCGCGAGTCGGCGCGCATGGTCGAACTGACCCGCCTGAGGTTTGGAACCGCGCCGCGTCTGTCGCTGCTGCCGTCGGCGCAAGACGCCCTCGCCGTGGCCCGCACGCCGTGGGGCGTCGGCGTTCTGCCGTTGGCGTCCGACACGCCGTGGTGGGGCCGACTGCTGGCCGAACCCAAGCTGAAGGTCTTCGCCGCACTGCCTTGCCTGGCCGCCTGGGGCCCGCAGGCCGCGCTCGCCGTGGCCGAGGTCGCGGTGGAGCCGACCGGCGGCGACCAAACCTTCTGGGTCACCGACTCGGCCAAGAGCGCGTCCGCCATCGTCGAGGCGCTCAGCCAGACCGATGTGGCCGCAGAGCTGATCGCCGACGTCGGCGGCCTGAAGCTCTTTTCGCTCTCCGGCTTCTTCCAGGCCGATGACCCGCGCCTGGCGCGCGCGCCCGGCCAACTTACGGGGGTCATCGGGGCTGCACCGGAACAGTTCGACGTGTAAGAGACGGCCGTCTTACCGAAGACATCCGTCAACCGAGTAGTCCGATGACCGCCGCCTCCAACGATCGCTTCGCCGCGCCGCGCCCCATGCCCAAGCCCGGGATCATGGACATCCATGCCTATGTCGGCGGCAAGTCCAAGGTCGAGGGCGTCGCCCATCCGGTCAAACTGTCGAGCAACGAGAACATCCTGGGCAGCAGCGAGAAGGCCAAGGAGGCCTATCGCAACGCCGTCGATCGCCTGCACATCTATCCGGACGGCAAGGCCAACATCCTGCGCGCCGCCGTGGCCGAGCGCTACAAGCTGGAGCCAGAGCGCCTGACCTTCGGCGACGGCAGCGACGAAATCTTCGCCTTGCTGTGCCAGGTCTATCTCGAGCCGGGAGACAACATCGTCCAGGGCGAGCACGGCTTCGCCGCCTACGCCATCGGGGCTCGCGCCTGTCAGGGCGAGGTGCGCATGGCCAAGGAGGTCAACCACCGCGTCGACATCGACGAGGTGGTCAAGTGCGTCGACGAACGCACCCGCCTGGTGTTCATCGCCAATCCCGCCAACCCGACCGGCACCTGGCTGACCGGCGAGGAGATCCGCGCCCTGCATGCGGGCCTGCCCCCCTCGGTGATCCTGGTGCTGGACGGCGCCTATGCCGAGTTCTGCAGCGATCCGCGCTTCGAGGACGGGCTAGAGCTGGCGCGCACCGCCGAGAACGTCATCGTCACGCGGACCTTCTCGAAGATCCACGGCCTGGCCGCGCTACGCGTGGGCTGGGGCTATGCGCCCGAGCACATCATCGCGCCGATCGAGCGCATCCGGCCGCCGTTCAACACCTCGATCCCCGCGCAGGAGGCGGCGGTTGCGGCCCTGTTCGACGACGACTTCCAGGACCGTTCGCGCGCCCTGGTCGAGCAGTGGCGCCCGTGGCTGGCCCAACAGTTGGGCGGGCTTGGCCTGGAGGTGACCCCGTCGGCGGCCAACTTTGTACTGGTGAGCTTCCCGACCACGCCGGGCAAGACCGCCCCGGAGGCCGAGGCGTTCCTGGCCTCGAAGGGCTACCTCGTCCGCGCCGTCGGCAACTACAACCTGCCCAACGCGATCCGCATCACGATCGGCCTGGAAGAGCAGAACCGCGCCGTGGTCGAGCTCCTGTCACAGTTCATGGGGCGCTAGAGACCCATGCCTAATCCCGGCGTCCTGTACTCAAAGCTCACCGTCATCGGCTGCGGCCTGATCGGCGGCTCGGTGATCCGCGCGGCGCGCCAGCACGGCGTGGTCGGCGAGATCACCGTCGCTGACGCCAGCGCGGCGCATCGCGCCCGTGTGACCGAACTGGCCATCGCCGAGCACGTCACCGGCGATATCGTCGAGGCGGTGAAGGACGCCGATCTCGTGGTCATCGCCACCCCGGTGCTGTCAGTGCCCGAACTGGCCAGCGTGGTGATCCCCGCCATGAAGCCGGGGGCCACCCTGACCGACGTCGGCTCGACCAAGGGCAATGTGGCCGAGGCGTTCCGGGCCCAGGATATCTCCAAAATCTACGCCATCCCGGGCCATCCTATCGCCGGCACCGAGCAGTCGGGCCCGGACGCCGGCTTCGCCGAGCTGTTCGAGAACCGCTGGACGATCCTGACGCCCTTCGAAAGCGAAGACGACCACTACGCCGCCGCCGTCGCCAAGCTGTCGGCTTTCTGGCGAGCCTTCGGGGCCCAGGTCGAGTTGATGGACGAAAAGCACCACGACCTCGTCCTGGCCGTCGTGTCCCACCTGCCCCACTTGATCGCCTACACGATCGTCGGCAGCGCGGCGGACCTGGAGAACGTCACCGAGAACGAGGTCATCAAGTACTCGGCCTCGGGCTTCCGCGACTTCACCCGCATCGCCGCCAGCGACCCGACCATGTGGCGCGACATCTTCGTGGCCAACAAGGACGCGGTGCTGGAGATGCTGGGTCGCTTCACCGAGGACCTGCAGGCCATGAGCCGCGCGATCCGCTGGGGCGACGCCGACACCCTGCACGCCCACTTCACCCGCACCCGCGCCATCCGTCGCGGCATCGTGGCGGCGGGCCAGGAAAGCGCCGAACCCAATTTCGGCCGCGATCGCGGGAAGCACTAGGCTCCGGGATCGGTCCCTATTCGGGCTTCCGGGCGCTGCTTCGACCCACCGGACAAACCCGCCGCGATCCGGTCTGCCGGAACTCTGCGAGACGGATTTTCGACTCGTGATCCTGCGCGCCCGGCCGACCGTCCGGGTGTAGGCCGCGGTAGTAGAGCTTCTGCCACTGATCGGCCGGCGTCTTGGGCTGGTTCGCCTTGATCCACTCTTGGAACGCAGCGCGCGAGGCGGCCCAGCCACGATAGCTTTCCAACAGTTCCGGCGCATCTTCCAGCGGCCGCAGCTCAGGCTTCAGCCTGTCGACCACGCCGCGCGGGGTCGGGAAAAAGAAGCAGAACGGCTCGTTCTCCTCGAACCGAACCCAGTGATCCGGCCTCGTGAAGCGCCAGTTCATCGTGAAGGTGTAGGGGGCCCAGTCGGTCTCGATCACGCCGCCCATCGGCGCGATGCCGTCCTTCATGGCGTTGGGCGGGCCGCCGACCCAGAGGTTCCAACCCTCGGACGTGCGCATAATACCATCGACATGGAAGGTCAGCGTGCCGCTTCCGAAGAGCGAGACTGGCGCGCGCTTCTTGTCCGCGCCTTCGTCGACGACGATCTCGACCGAGTGGGTTCCGACATCGCCGAGCCAGCGGGCTGAGAAACCACACGGGTTCAGGATCACCCAGCCATGCGAATTGGCGATGGCCAGGGGAAGGCAGCGATAGGCGAAGCTGTCGGGCGTCGCCGTCATCCAGTCGCGCTTGGCCGACGCTGGCGCGATCCTGGGCTCCCAACCTTCATGGACGTAACAGGTCAGTTCCGTCTCCGCGGCGCGTGCTGGGGCATTCCGTGGTCGCTCGGGAACCGAGCCCTTCAAGCGCTTCCGCATTGTTCCGCCTCGAAACTGACCCTGCTGGGCCTATCGATCCGACATGACAGTTTCGTGTCGCCCGCAAGGCTCGACGGGCTCGAGCCTTGGCCCGCCATCGGCCTCATTCCCGAAACATCGCCGCAACAAAAGAGGCCCACTCACAACAGCCAGGGACATCACCCTGGAAGGAAACGCCTCACATGCGCCGCACGCTTCTCGTCGCGCTCGCTTCACTCACCACGCTCGCGGCCGGAACCGCGATGGCGCAGCAGGACGGGCCGCCGCGCGGCATGCCTGCGCCGGAAGACGTCTTCAAGCGCTGGGACGCCAACAGCGACGGCGTTGTCGACAAGGCCGAGTGGACCGGCGCCGGTCGCCCGGAAGACCGCTTTGCGATGATCGACGCTAACAAGGACGGCAAGATCACGATCGACGAACTGAAGACCGCCTTTGAAACCATGCGCCAGCGCCGGATGCAGCAGGGTGAAGGCCCGCCTCCGGGGCCGCCGCCGGAAGGCGCTCCGCCGCAGAACTAGCCTTCTCGACGGAACGTCGAACGCCGCCCGGTCAGCCCATCGGGCGGCGTTCTGCGTTTCAGGCCAAGACGCGGGCGCGCAGCATCGACAGCGGAAGTGTCCCCGGCCACAGCACCGCGTCATGGAAAGCCTTCAGATCGAAGTCCTGGCCCTGCCGCCGGCGCATGGCTGCGCGGAGTTCCACCAGCGCCAGCCACGCCAACCCCTGTCCCGCTACGCTTCCTGGCCCGATGGCAGCGCGCTCGACATCCTGAGCAATGGGCGCGAACACCGGAGCGGGCCCCTGCAGGTCGGCGAACCAGGACTCGGCCTTGGCCTGGCTCCAGCCCTTGGCGTGCAAGCCCGTGTCGATCACTAGCCGCCCTGCCCGGAACAGCATCCACTGAAGGTAGCCGAGCTCGGCCAGGGGATCGCCAGCGAACGCGCCTTCCTCGTCGGCCAGTTGCTCGGCATAGATCGCCCACCCTTCGCTGAAACCAGGACAGGCCAGGCGGGTTCGCAGCGGGTGGGCGGCGGCGCCCTCCTCCATCGGGATCTGCAGCATGTGCCCAGGAACGCACTCGTGGTGGGCGACGCTGGGCAGGGTCCAGCGGGGCCGGCTACGGATGGCCGCCAGGTCGACGAAATAGGTCCCCGGCCGCGCGCCATCGAAGCTGGGCGGGGTGCGATAACCCTGACGCGCCGCCGCTTCGTCGGCCGCTGACATCCGCGAGATCACGGCCGTGCGAGCACCTTTGGGGATGGCCCCGAAGGACTGCGGCACGCGCGCCTTGGCCTTTTCGAGCCACCCGTTCATGTCGGCCACCAATTGGTCGCGGCCGGCGTCATCATCGGCGTAGAGGTGACGCGGATCGCGCGACAAGGCCGTCAGGCGCGCCCCCAAACTCCCCTTGGTCAGCCCCCGGGCGCGTAGCAAGGCGTCGGCCCGCGCGCCAAACCGGCGGGCGGCGTCCAGCCCTCGGGCGTGGGCTTCGTCGGGCGAGATGGCCATGCCCGTGTTCAGCTTCAGCACCAGGGCGTAGTAGAGGTCCGCATCCTTGAAGCGAACGCCAGCGCCTTCGCCGGCCTGAGGCTTGAGGGCCAGAAGCACCTCGCTCTGCCGCGCCAGCTCGGCGGCGAGATCGCCGCTCGCCCCGGCGGCGACCTTGGCGATGGCGGCTACGGTCTTGTCGATCACGAAGGCCGGCGCGATCACGCCCAGCGCGGCGTCGGCGCGGATCTTCTGTGTGTCGGCCTTCAGCCTGGAAGCCAGGACGGACGGCGCGTCGCCGCCCGTCCGTATCGCTTCTGGAACATTCGTCCACCAGCCCGCGCGGGTGGTCACCGCATACGGCGCGCTCGCAGACGCTCCGAACGGAAAGCGGCGCACCAGTTCGGCCTCGGTCTCGTAGGCTTGAAGGACGGCGTCGCGGTCGAGGCGCGCGTTGGACGACAGCCCCTCAGTCGGGAAAGCTTCCAACAGCGCCAGCCGGTCGGCCGGCCCGCCCGCCCCCTTGGCCAGCTTGTCGAGCAGCGCCTTCAGCGCGGCGTCGCCCGCCCCTTGCGCGATGGCCTTCCCGCTTGTCAGGGCCGCCCCAACGGCGGCGGCGCCCGCGAGCGCTTGGCGGCGGCTGAGCATGGGATCCTCCCGAAGTTCTCCCTCTGTCTATGGCGCCTGACACCGGTGTCCAGCCACGTCGTCGCCCGCGCGCGTGGATACCGCTAACAAACGTCGTGACAACGCTGTCGTTTCACCGCTAGCTTGTCCGCCAAGGCGTGCGAGCGATGCGCCAATCTTGGGGAAGCGTCGATGATCCGTGTGGCCGTTCTCTCGTTTGCATCGCTTATGGCGCTGGCCGGCGCGAGCTGGGCCGAAGAAACGCCTCGTCCCATTCGCCTGAACCAGACGGGCTTCGAGGCCCAGGGCCCCAAGCGCGCCATTCTCGCCGATCCTTCGAAGACCCCGCTGGACTGGCTGCTACTCGACGCCGGCGGCGCCGCGATCGCCAAGGGCAAGACCGTCGTCTTCGGCGACGACGAGGCCTCCGGGGAGCATGTTCACCAGATCGACCTTTCGGCGTTTCACAAGGCGGGCGAAGGCTACCGCCTGAAGATCGGCGCCGCTGAATCCCGCCCGTTCGCCATCAAGGCCAAACCTGACGGTCGCCTGACTCGGGCGGCGATGTCGTTCTTCTATCAGCAACGGGCCAGCGTCCCGATCGAGGCCCGGTATGTCGAGCGCCCCGACCTTGCCCGTCCGGCAGGCCATGCGCCGGACAAGGCCACCTGTTTCGACCAGGCCGACGAGCGCGGGCAGGTCTGGCCGGGCTGCGACTACACGCTGGACGCCAGCCGAGGCTGGTACGACGCCGGCGACCACGGCAAGTACGTCGTCAATGGCGGCATCTCGGTCTGGACCCTTCTTAACGCCTGGGAGCGCGCCGTTGTCCTGAACCGCGCCGGCGCCCGCGCGGCGTTCGGCGACAGCGCCCTGGCCTTGCCCGAAGCCGGTAACGGCGTCCCCGACCTCCTGGACGAGGTTCGCTTCGAGCTCGACTTCCTGCTGGCCATGCAGGTCCCCGAGGGCAAGACCCTGCAAGTCCCTGTCGGCGCCCAGCGCCCGGCGGACGGCAGGCTGGTTCTCACCGCGATCGACGCCTCTGGCATGGCGCACCAGAAACTGGCCGACCGCCACTGGACCGCCCTGCCGACAGCGCCCGCCGACGACAAGCAAGTGCGCTATCTCCACTATCCGACGACCGGCGCGACGCTGAACCTGGCCGCCGTCGCAGCCCAGGCCGCGCGCCTGTGGAAGGACATCGATCCCGCGTTTTCGGCCAAGTGCCTGGACGCCGCGCGCCGCGCCTTCGCCGCCGCCCGGCGTCATCCGAACATCTACGCTATCGGCCCGTTCACGGGCTCGGGAGGCTATGGCGACGGCGAGCTGACCGACGAGTTCTACTGGGCCACCGCCGAGCTCTACGCCACGACGGGCGAAGCGGTTTACCAGGCCGCCCTCCGCGCCTCACCTCTGTTCCTCGCTTCACCGACCGAAGGTGCGCGTCCCACGGGCGACATCGGATGGAGCAGCGTCGGCGCGCTGGGCACGATCACTCTGGCGCTCGTCCCGAACGGCTTGAAGCCCGCCGAAATCGCCAAGGCCCGCGCCAATCTGGTGGCCACGGCTGGAAAACATCTGTCCGACGACCTGGGCCAGGGTTACGGCCTGCCCTACGCCGCTCCAGGTTACCCCTGGGGCTCGAATTCATCGGTGCTGAACCGCGCGCTCGTGCTGGGCCTGGCCCACGACTTCACCGGCGAGATCGCCTATCGGCATGGCGCGGTCGACGCGATGGACTATGTGATGGGCCGCAACCCGCTGGACCAGTCCTATGTCACAGGCTTTGGCGCGCGGCCAATGCGCCATCCTCACCACCGCTTCTGGGCCAAGCAGGCTGATCCCGCCTATCCCGCCCCGCCGTCGGGCGTGGTCTCGGGCGGACCCAACTCGACCAACATGAGCGACCCGGTCGCCAGCGAGATGAAGGGCAAATGCCGGCCGCAGACCTGCTGGGTCGACGACTACCGCTCGTTCACCCAGAATGAAGTGGCGATCAACTGGAACGCGCCCTTGGTCTGGGTGTCGGCGTTCATCGACGACACCGCGCGCTAGGCTGAGGGTCGGCGGCATAGCGGCTTGAGTCCGCGGGCGCGGCAGGCTAAACGGAGCCTCCCCTGAGCGGGCGTAGTTCAGAGGTAGAACGTCAGCTTCCCAAGCTGAATGTCGGGGGTTCGATTCCCCCCGCCCGCTCCAAGGCTTTTCCTGCAGCCCGTCGTTCAAAGGCCCTCCCCGTGGCCGGCGAGATCGCGCATGCTGCGGGAATGACCAAATACCTCATCTCCTTTCCCAGCGCCGCGATGCAGGTCCCACCCGAGGACCTACCCGCTGTTGGCGACGCCGCGCGCGCGGTGATCGAAGAGGCCAAGGCGGCCGGCGTCTATGTATTCGGCGGCGGCGTCCACGAAGGAGTCGCCCCGGTGCGGGTGTCGGCCGACGGCGTGGTTTCGACGCAGATTTATCCGGGCAGTCATCTGGATGGCGGTTTCACTGTACTGGAGCTGTCGTCACGCGAAGCGGCGATCACTTGGGCCGGCAAGCTCGCGGCCGCCTGCCAGTGCGATCAGGAACTGCGCGAGTTCATGTACGACCCGGCCAGCTAGCCAAACAAGAAGCCCGCCCGGGCGAACCGGGCGGGCTCCTCAGATCACGTTAAGCGCAACCTATTTGACGCGCTCGGCCTTGATGCCCAGCTTGGCCAATTGAGCCTGGACGCTTTCGGCGCCGACCAGGTGACCCGAGCCGACCGCCACGAAGCTGACGCCCGAACCGTCCAGCTTGGTCTTCAGCTGGTTGGCCCAGTCGACGTTCCGCTTGACCAGCAGCAGCTCGTACAGGTCCGGATATTGCGTCTTCATCTCGGTGATGAACTGCGCTTCCAGAGCCGCGACGTCGCCCGACGCCCAGGCTGCGACCATCTTGTCGAGCTTGGCGGCGCCGCCTTCGGCGTCCTTCAGGCTGGACTTCAGGAACTCGATCTCGGTCGCCGAGGGCAGGTCGGCGAAGAAGCGGATCTGCTGTTCGGGCGTTTCGAGACCGGCGACCGGCTTGCCGGCGGCCTTCACGTCTCGGGTCAGCACGCCCTCGACGCCGCTCTTGGGGTCGTAACCAGCCTTGATCATCGGCGCCATCGCCAGCGACACCGCCGCCAACCACGGACGCATCATCTCCAGAGCCTGGGGCGGCATACCGGCTGACTGGCCCAGTTCGCTGGCGCGCTTGAAGTCCTCCGGACCGATCTTGGCCGAGAGCTTGTTGGCCTGATCGACGCCGTAGCGCATGACCAGCGGCTGCATGACCGCCGGATCGTCCGCACCGACCAGCTCCAGGGTCAGGTCGCCGCTGTCGGCCAGGGCCTTGTCGATCTTGGCCGAGCGCCACTGGGTGTCCGGCTTCAGCACGTGGACGGTGCCGAACAGGTAGATGGTCGAGTCCTTGTCCTTGATCGCCCAGAGGGCCGGTTCGGCCAGGGCGGTTCCGGCGAAGCCGAGCGCGACGACGGAGACCATGCCGGCGAACAGGCGGCGGGCCGAGCGATTGAGTTTGTTGAACATGAAAACCCCGATGGTTGCTGTGAAAGAAGTGAGGCGGGTCAGGACAGTCCGCAAGAGCGGACCTGACCCAGGGTTGATTGTTGAGAGCCGCTACTTGAGGAAGTTCACGACCGCCTGGGCGAACGCCTGCGGCTGGTCGAGCATGATGAAGTGTCGAGCATCGTCGATCCGGCGGGCGGTCAGACCCGGCAGACCCGCATAGGCGTCGACGAACAGCTTGTCGGCCGCCGCCGCCGGCATGCCCATCCCGGCGTCATAGGCGTAGAGCAGCGTCGTCGGCGCCTTGACCTTGGCGAGGTCGCCGCGCGCGTCGGTGACCAGCAGGTCGTACATCGCCCGCCCAACGACCGACGGCGACGACGCGCCGCCCCAGGCGGTCACCTGCTTCTGCCCCTCGGCGGACTTCACGAAGCGCGGCGCGCCCATGGCTTGCTGGCTCGCAAAAGCCTCGGCGCTCATCGCCGCCGTCGCGTCGCGCATCTGCACGGCCTGCGGGCGCACCATGTCGGGGGTCGCCGCCGGCGAGAACAGCAGCGAGAAGAACGGCAAACTGTCGACGATCATCAGGCGGGCGATCGACTCCGGATGACGCTCGGCCAGCAGCAGGCCGGTGAAGCCGCCCAACGAATGGCCGATCACGGCGGGCGACTTCAGGCCCTTGGCCTTGATGTAGCCGTCGATGGCCTCGACCAGCGGACCGACCACGGCCCCCTCGGCGTTTCCGGCGACCGGCGCTCCCGCGAACCCCGCCACTTGCACGACGTGAATCCGGTGGGTCGCCGCAAGCTGCTTCACCGTCGCATCCCAGACCGCGCCGGACGAGGCCAGGCCCGGGATCAGGATCACATCCGGACCCTGGCCGACGACCGTCACCGTCATGCGCTCGGCGGCAGGATTTACGGACACCGGCGTCTGCGGCGCGGCGTGGGCGTGGTCGCCGCCGAACACGCCGGTGGCGGCGAGAATGGCCACGAGAAGGGCCGACGTACGCAGGGCGGCGCGGCGTGGACATGAGATCTTGGCGGTCATGGTCGTTGTCCTTGGATAGGGGCGCGCGGAAGGCTTCGGCGTCGCGCGCCGGTGTTGCGATGGTCAGGTGTTGGAAGGGCGGACGGTGGTGGCTAGCCGGCGAGGCCTCGACGCCAGGTGATCACCATGCCGATCACCAGGTAGGCGGCCATCATGACGCTGGCGGCGTCCCAAAGGCGAAGGCTGGGCAGCAGCTCCAGCTTCTCACCGGCCGCCCACAGGAACAGCAGGCCCTGCAGGATGGCGAAGCTGACGCCCGCGATCTCGGCCATGGCGCGGCGCATCAGTTCGTCGCTCTGCGCCCAGATGGCGATGTTGCCGGCCGTCTGGACCAGGAACAGGGCGATCAGTCCGGTCATGGCCGCTGATGCGATCATCGGCGACAAGGGGGAGAACAGCACCGGCGTGAGAACCGGGATGGCCATCATCACGCCGGCCAGAAGCAGAACCAGACCGTTCTGAGCATAGAACACCACCTGGCTGGGCGTGGCGGGACGGGTCTCTTCCGGATTGATCTGACGGCCCAGCGTGCGGCGGCTGAGGCTGACAAGGATCGTCACGAGCCCGACGACGGCCATCATCGCGGCCAGCAACAAGGCCAACACATCGGACCAGCCCAGCCCGGCGACCGACACGGCGCCGGCCTTTTCCAGCGCGACCAGATAACGTCCGAAAAGATAACCCAGCGGCGCGGCGACGACGGCGCCGATCAAAGCCTGGATACCCCGGCGGTTCAGACGGGACTTTGGTGACTTCGAAGCGAAGATCATGGCTGTGTCCTCGATCGGGGCGGGCCTTCAGGCCTCGTCCTGGAAGATGGATTCAATGGGCTGGCCAAAGAGGCGGGCGATCTTAAAAGCGAGCGGCAGGCTGGGATCGTACTTGCCGGTCTCCAGCGCATTGATGGTCTGGCGGGAGACCTCGAGCCGGTCGGCGAGGTCAGCCTGGCTCCAGTCCCGTTCGGCGCGGAGGACCTTGAGGCGGTTCTTCACTTGTACCTCCAGCGGACCAGAGGTTGGGCCAGGCCGAAGGCGCCGCAGAACACCGGGAAGGCCAGATAGGTCGGCGGATGCCCGACCACCCCGAAGTTCTCCAGGAAACCCCAGACGGTCGCACCGGCCAGGGTGATCCCCATCGCCCACAGCAACGCCTGGACGGACATGTTGCGCTGGAACTCGTCGGTTTCCTCGGCGAGATAGACGCCCATGATGGCGATCACCGCGACGATGGGCAGCGCCGGAGCCACGGCCACCGCCCACAGAGCCAGGCCTGAAGGCTTGAAGTGCTGATAAAGCAGGATCGAGCAGGGCAAGACGGCGACATAGGCCAGCATCGCGGGCGTGAACCGGAGCAGGTAGCGACGCATGGCCGGCGACATTTTCTGAGCCATAATGGATCTCCTTCCGTCTGCGATCAGCGCTGACGCAGCCACCACGCGGCCCAGACCAGGACGTAGGCGGTCAACTGGAACACCAGCAGGCTGAACACCCCGATCGCGAACCACTCCGAGGGCGAATGCTCCCCCGCCAGCGCCGTCAGTCGCCTGTCGCCGACCAGCATGGCCAGGGGCGCGGCCAGCAGGATCGATCCCGAGCCGCCCCAGAACCAGGCGAACTTGTGCGCCTCGCGCGCCGCCTCGTCGATGTTGCGCCAGTAGATGACCGAGGCGACGATCATGAAGGGCGCGACCGCCAGCAGGGCGTAGCCCATAAAGCTGGCCGGCGGGGTTAGTCCGATCTCTTTGAGCAGCGTCAGCCCCGCCCCGCCGATCGCTCCCAGCAGAGCGCTGGCGACAAGCAGGCGAAGGGCAATCGCCTGTCGGCGGGCCTGGGTTCCGGTGGGTTCGCTCATCGGTAAGACCTTGCGCTGGATCGGGCGACTAGAGGGCGGCCAGGGATTCGACGGCGCCGTCCTGCTCGGTGGTCGCGGGAGCCTTGGCGTTCTTGGACGGGCGCTCACGCAAAGCCAGGAACAGGATCGCCCACAGCACGGCGAGCCCCAGAGCCAGCCCGACCGCCAACAGCGGCCCGCCCATGTCGCGCGCGGCGATGGTGGCCACCACCAGAGATCCTGAGCTGGCGGCCATCCCGATCGCCAGTTTCTGGGTGCGGGTGGCGGGAGTGCGCTGAGCGATCTTCTTCATGACAAGCCTCCTCGTCGAAATGACAAGGATGTTTGTCATACATCGGCGCAATCATGTCAAGCGTAGTTGTCATTTTGTCTAGCGAGCGAGACTAAATGACGGATGTGCTTGATGTTTCAGGCTGCACGGCGGCTCAGGAAGGGGTCGTCGCGCAGGGTCTCGCCGAGCAGGCCGCGCCAATGGACGGCCACGAGTCGCCGCCGCGCCAAGGCTCGGTTCAGGACGCCAGTTGGGGGAAGCGTCATCACTTCCCAGCCATAGCGTGAAAACCGATCACCAAAGTCAGCCCAGCGAATGACACGCCCGGCGGCGTCCTGACGCCAGACCGACTTATCGCAGCCAGGAATGCGCGCGCAGCGTTCCCAGGCCTCGACACGCGCCTGCAGGATCAGAAACGGATCATGAGCGATACGGGCCAAAAAGGGCCTCCGGAAAAATCTGCGCCATCCTCCGCTTGGGGCGGGACTGAGTCGCGCCCCAGGAGAACGACGACCAGGTTTTGTGTAATCGCACAGACTGTCCACTAGATGTGGTTGCGGCGCGTTGCCGCGCGACACCCCCTGCGACAGCTCATCGCGCACGGCGAAAGCTGTCCCCGCGCGCAGCCTGGCGCCGGGCCTTGCTCTTCAATCGCTTCTGGAGGTCACGAAACATCGCGCCGGGGCCCGTGGAAAATCAGGGCCCCAGCAAAGCGCATCACGGTTACCCGGCCCGTAATTCGGCCCCGCGACCTATCGCCCCAAGGTGACGCCGGCTAGCGCCAAGCCTTGAAATGCTTGGACAATTTCAACCCCTGACGCTGGTAGTGCGACCCACCTTCGCCGTACAGACGGGCCGGACGCGCCGTCAGCGGTTCATAGACCAGGCGCGCGACCGTCTGGCCGTCCTCCAGCAGGAACGGCGTTTCGTGGCTGCGGACCTCCAGCACGCCCTTGGAGCCGACGGCGGCGGCCTCCTCGGTGCCGAAGCCGGGATCAAAGAAGCCCGCATAATGGACCCGGAATTCGCCGACCGACGGGTCGATCGGCGTCATTTCCGCAGCTTCAAGCACCGGGATCTCGATGTCGTCCTTGCTGGCCAGGATGTAGAACTCGCCCGGATCCAGCAACAGCTCGCCGTGGCGGGCCTCCAGCGGCTCCCAGAAGTCCCGCGGGTCGTGGCCGTCCTCGTGGTCGAGATCCACGACCCCCGCGTGCCGACGACCTCGGAAGCCGACCACGCCGGTCTCGGAGAGAAGATCGACACCGACGCTGCGGGTCGCCAGCTTAGCCGGCTCGCCGCGCTTCAGGCGCAGCTGGTTGAGCCGCGTACCGGCCCGCACCAGCACCGAAAAGGTCTGCGGCGCGATCTCGATATACAGTGGCCCCGTATAGCCCGCGTCTACATCGTCGAAGGCGCGGCTATGGTCGGTCAGCAGGCGCACGAACACGTCCACCCGGCCCGTCGAGCTCTTCGGGTTGCCCCGCGCCGACACCGTCATGGGCAGCGCCAGACGCTCCTGAATCTCGGCGATATAGACACAGCCCTTCTCGAGCACCGCGCCCTTGGTCAGGTCCAGCTCGTGCATGGCGACGTCCCGAAGCCGCTCGGGCACCTTGCGGTTTAACCCTGGCAGGAACGACGCGCGAATCCGCCAGGCCCGCGCGCCGAGGCGCAGGTCCAGACTGGCGGGCTGCACCTGATCGACGTCGAACGGCGTGGCCGAGGTGATGGCCTCCTGGGCGATCAGCTCTTCGATGGTCTGGCAGGGCAGAATCCCTGCGGCGTGGGCGTCGGTCATCGGCGCGACACTCGCCAAACCCGCTCACAAACGCAAGGCGCGAGCGAATGTCGCTCGCCTGCCACGGCTCACTTTTCGCCTGTGACAATTCTCTGACGCACCAATAGGCGTTCTGGCTTGACCCAGCCCCCTCCCCCGCTCCTTATGCGCGCGTTTTTGCGTAGGAGACGAGGCCGTGGCCGAGAACCCGAAGGACTGGGACGTCGCGACGAAATTGATCCGAGGTGGGATCGCGCGCTCGCAGTTCATGGAGACGGCCGAGGCGCTCTACCTGACGCAGGGTTTCACCTACGACAGCGCCGAAGGCGCCGACCGCCGCTTCGCCGGCGAGGATCCCGGCTTTGTCTATTCGCGGTTCAACAACCCGACCGTGAAGATGTTCGAGGATCGCCTCGCCCTGTTGGAAGGCGCCGAGGTCTGCCGCGCCCAAGCCACCGGCATGGCTTCGATCCACGCCGCGCTGATGGGGCTCGTCCGGTCTGGCGACCATGTCGTGGCCGGCCGGGCCTTGTTCGGCTCGTGTCGCTGGATCGTCAGCGAGTGGCTACCGCGCTTCGGCGTCGAAACCACGTTTGTCGACGCCACCGACCCCAAGGCCTGGGAAGCGGCGATGCGCCCCAACACCAAGGCGGTGCTGGTCGAAACCCCGTCGAACCCGGTGCTGGAGATCACCGACATCCGCGCGGTGTCGGAACTGGCCCATGCGGTCGGGGCCAAGGTCATTGTCGACAACGTCTTCGCCACGCCGATCTTCCAGAAGCCGCTGGAGCTGGGCGCCGACGTGGTCGTCTATTCGGCGACCAAACACATTGACGGCCAAGGCCGGGTGCTGGGCGGGGCCATCCTGACCAGCGAGGCGATCAACGAGGAATTCTACCGCGACAGCCTGCGCCATACCGGCCCGTCGCTCTCGCCGTTCAATGCCTGGGTGATGCTGAAGGGCCTCGAGACCCTGGACCTGCGCGTCCGCCGTCAGGCCGACAGCGCGTTCGCGCTGGCCAACGTGATCGCCGAGCACAAGAAGGTGCAGACGGTCCTGTATCCGTTCCGCCCCGACCACCCCGGCCACAACGTCGCCAAGGCGCAGATGACCGGCGGCGGCACCGTGATCGCCCTGGACCTCGGCAGCCGCGAAGCCGCCTTCAAGTTCCTGAACGCGCTGGAGATCGTCGACATCTCCAACAACCTCGGCGACGCCAAGTCGATGGCGACCCATCCGCCGACCACCACCCACCGCTCGGTGCCAGAAGCCGACCGCCCGTCGCTGGGCGTCACCGAAGGCGGCGTGCGCCTCTCGGTCGGCCTGGAGAGCGTGGAAGACCTCAAGCGGGACGTGATCCGTGCGCTCGATCAGGCGTGAGACCTCCCCGCCCATGCACCGCATGAGACGCCGCCGAGGCGGCGACAGCGCCGCCTATGAAGCCCGCACGCGCGACATCGTCGTGCGCGTGTTTCCCGCCTATGCGGCCGAGGAGTCCTCACCCGAGCAGGGCCTCTATCTGTGGTCATACACGGTCGAGATCGAGAACCACGGCGATGAGACCGTCACCCTGATCGCACGCCGCTGGACGATCACCGACGCCTTCAACCGCGTGAATGAGGTCGAGGGCAGCGGCGTCGTCGGCGAACAGCCCGAGCTGAAGCCGCGCGAGGCCTTCCGCTACGTCTCCAACTGCCCCCTCCCCACGCCGTCCGGCGCCATGCGGGGCAGCTACCAGATGGTCAACGACGCCGGCGAGCTGTTCGACGTCGAGATCCCAGAGTTCTCGCTGCACCTGCCGGGCGCGGCGATGAGGATGCACTGAGGCCTTCTCGCAAAGAAAAAGCCGGCGCTGCAAACGCCGGCTTTCTCATTTGACGTCCCAGCATCAAGACGCCGCCGGCGGATCCAACTTATAGACCCGCGAGCAGTACTCGCAGGTCACGTGGATCTTGCCGTCGGGCTCGACCATCTCGGCGACTTCCTCGGCCGAGAACGAGTCCATCACCACGCCGATGCGATCCTCCGAACAGCGGCAGAAGGCCCGCAATGGCTTCTCGTCGAGCAGGCGCACGCCGTCTTCGTTGAACAGGCGCCAGAGCAGGGTCGGGGTCGAGACGGTGGGGTCGATCAGCTCGTCCTCTCCGGTGGTCTCGAACAGAGCCTGGACGTGTGTCCAGGCGTCTTGTGTTTCGCCCCGCGCCTGATCGCCGGCGATGACCTGGATCAGAATGCCGCCCGCGCGCCAGGTTGCGCCTTCTCCGGTGTCGACCTGGCCCACCGCCAGACGAACGCGCGTCGGCGTCTGCTCCGACTGAGCGAAATACTGCTCGGCGCAAAGCGCCAGGGTCTCGCCCTCGATCGGCGTGACGCCCTGGTAACGGTCCATGTCCGGCCCCTGGTCCAGGGTCATGATGAACACGCCGCCACCCAGCAGGGTCTTGGCGCCCGGGCGCGCGAAGCCCTCGGACACAGCCGCGACCTCATCGGGATCGAACCGGCAGTAGCCGCGCAAGCCGCCGTTGGTGTCGTAGTCGACGACGACATAGCGCACCGGGCCGTCGCCTTGGGCCTGGACGATCAGGCGTCCCTCGAACTTGAGGCTCGAGCCGACCAGGGCGGCCAAGGCGCAGGCTTCGCCCAGCAGATTGGCCACGGGCTCGGGATAGTCATGGCGCGTGAGCACCTCGTCGATCGCCGCGCCAAGGCGCACGACCCGGCCTCGGACGGGCAGGTTCTCGATCTGGAACGCGGAAACGACGTCGTCGAGGACGCCAGTGTCGGAAGCGATGTCGGTCATGGGGAGGCTAGATAGGCGGTTCTGGCGAAATTGCGAGCCCGATCAGCGTCTGGGCCGCCGGAGGTCCTGCCGAACGCCTACCGGGATCGGGTGCATGCGACCGAACGTCCCGTTGCGATAACACGGGATTCGGATTCACTTGAGGACGCCGCCGCTTTTGCCCATACGCGACGGCGACACCGGCCAGCGTTTACCAACCGGCGCTGGCCGGTAACCCTATCCGATCGCGCCGAAGCACCAGGCCAGGACGGACTTCTGGGCGTGAATGCGGTTCTCCGCCTCGTCCCAGACCAGCGAACGCGGACCGTCCAGCACGGCGTCGGTGACCTCTTCGCCCCGGTGCGCCGGCAGACAGTGCAGGAAGACGCCGTTGTCGGCGGCCAGATCCATCAGCCTGTCGTCGACCTGATAGGGTTCGAGCGCGGCCAGACGCTCATCGTGGTCGGTGTCGCCCATCGAAACCCAGGTGTCGGCGACGACCACGTCGGCCCCGCTGACGGCGGCCTTGGGATCGGTGGTCATGCTGACGCGGCCCTGCAGGCCCTCGGCGCGGGCCAGGTCATGCAGGTCGGCGTGATAGACCGCCGGACAGGCGATCTTCAGCTCGAAGCCCAGCAGCGGCGCGGCGTGGATGAAGCTGGAACAGACATTGTTGCCGTCCCCGACCCAGGCGATGGTCTTGCCGGCGATCGGACCGCGATGCTCCTCGATGGTGAGGATGTCGGCCATGATCTGGCACGGGTGGCTCTTGTCGGTCAGGCCGTTGATGACCGGCACGGTCGAGACCTGGGCGAAGCGCTCGACGTCGGCGTGACTGTTGGCGCGGATCATCACCGCGTCCACCATGCGCGACAGCACCTTGGCGGTGTCCTCGATGGTCTCGCCGCGGCCCAACTGCATGTCGTTGGAGGTCGAGATGATGGCGCTGCCGCCCAATTGGCGCATGGCCGCGTCGAACGAGAAACGGGTGCGGGTCGAGTTCTTCTGGAAGATCATCGACAGCACGCGGTCCTTGGCCGGCGCATCGGCGTCGACCTTGCCCTGAGGCCAGCCCTTGCGGGCGGCCTTCCGCGCATGAGCGTCGTCCAGCAGCAAGCGCAGCGTGGCGCCGTCCAGCTTCCACAGGTCGATGAAGTGGCGGGGTTGAGTCATCGGACGATCCCTATCCCCGCCTCCCCGGCGAACGCCGGGGCCCAGATCCATCCTGGGATTAAGCGGGCTTGATCTGGGTCCCGGCATTCGCCGGGAAGGTCGGAAAAGAGGGGTTCTTAAGCAGCGGCCTTAGCGCGTGCGGCCTCGCAAGCCTTTTCAAGCTTGGCGATCGCTTCGCTGGCCTCTTCGATCGTCAGGTTCAGCGGCGGCAGCAGGCGCACGCAGTTGTCGCCGCCCCCCGCGATCAGCAACTTCTGATCACGCGCCAGGACCATGAACTCACGATTGTTCGGGATCAGCTTGACGCCAATCAGCATGCCCTTGCCCCGAACGTCGACGATGATGTCGGGGAAACGGTCCTTCAGACCGTTCAGCTGCTGGGTGAAGAAGCCGGCAACGGTCTTCACGTTGTCCAGCGTCTCAGGCGACTTGATGATCTCCAGCGCCGCCTTGCCCACGGCCATGGCCAGCGGGTTGCCGCCAAAGGTCGAGCCGTGCGCCGCGACCGTCATGCCCTTGGCCGCCTCGGTGGTGGCAAGGCACGCGCCGATCGGGAAGCCGCCGCCCAGCGCCTTGGCCACCGCCATGATGTGCGGCTCGCCGCCTTCGGCCCATTCGTAGGCGAAGAGCTTGCCGGTCCGGCCCATGCCGCACTGGACCTCGTCGTAGATCAGCAGGACGCCGTGCTCGTCGCAGAGCTGGCGCAGGCCAATGAGGCACTGGGTGGGGATCGAGCGCGCGCCGCCCTCGCCCTGCACCGGCTCGACGATGATCGCGGCCGTGGTCGGGCTGGCGATGGCGGCCTTGATGGCGTCGTGGTCGCCGAAGGTCAGCTGGCTGTAGCCCGGCAGACGAGGACCAAAGCCGTCGACATAGCTGGGGTTGCCCGACGCATTGACCGCCGCGTAGGTGCGGCCGTGGAACGAGCCGTCAAAACCGTAGATGTCGACCCGCTCGGGCTGGCCATTGGCCGAGTGGTACTTGCGCGCCGTCTTCAGCGCGCATTCCACCGCTTCCGTACCCGAGTTGGTGAAGAACACCACGTCGGCGAACGAGTTGGCGCACAGGGCGTCAGCCAGCTCTTCCTGCTCGGGGATCCGATAGATGTTGGAGACGTGCCAGAGCTTCTCGGCCTGGGCCTTGAGAACCTCGACCAGGGCGGGGTGGGCGTGGCCCAAGCCGTTGGTCGCGATGCCCGCCACGCAGTCCAGATACTCTTCGCCCTCGGTCGAGATCAGGCGCGCGCCTCGGCCTCGCTCGAACGCCAGCGGAGCGCGGTTGTACACGCCCATGATGTGGTGCTGCGAGGTGGTGGACGACGTCGCGGTGCTCAAGACCGGCCTCCCTAAAAGGAAACAAGCCCCCGCGCTCATCGCGCGGGGACCGGAAGGCCGCAGGTTGTCGCCGTGGAACGGCGTCGTGTCAATGAACGGACTGTGAAAAGGCCCTGAAATGCCGATGAAATTTCAGGCTATGGCGTCGCGGCCTCAGCTCTTCAGACGGTAACCGGTGACGAAGAGCCTCCAGCACCACAGGAACAGCCCCACAGTGAGCAGACCCGTGGTCACCACACCGATCGCGATCGATCCATCGGCATGGCCGATGAAGCCGTAGCGGAAGCCGTCGATCAGGTAGAAGAACGGGTTGAAATGGCTCGCCGAGCGGAACGGCTCCGGCAACTTGTCCACGAGATAGAACGTGCCCGACAGGAAGGTCATGGGCATGATCAGGAAGTTGGTCACGGCCGCCAGTTGGTCGAACTTCTCGGCCCAGAGCCCGGCCAGCACGCCCGCCAGACCCAGGATCAGCGAGGCGGTGAGGCCGAAATACAAGACCGCCCATAGATGGGCCACCGACAGGCCAGCGCCCGGCAGCACGCCGATCACCAGCGCGGTCACCGCGCCCACCACCACACCACGCGTGGCGGCGCCCAAGGCGAAGGCAGAAACCTGCTCCAGCGCCGACAACGGCGGCGTCAGGAAGTCCGGAGTCAGGCCCATCATCTTGGCCTGGATCAGCGAGGATGACGAGTTGGCGAAGGCGTTGTTCAGGATCGCCATCATGATCAGACCCGGGGCCACGAAATGCCCGAAGGTCACGCCCCCCACAGCCGGGCGGCTGGCGCCGACAGCGACCACGAACACCAGCATGTAGAGCAGCGTCGTGACGACCGGCGCAGCGACCGTCTGGGTGCCGACCTTCCAGAACCGGCGAATTTCGCGCTGGTAGAGCGTGACGAAGCCGGACCAGTTCCAGCCGCGATAGTCGCGCGGCTGCGGCGGAATGACGCTCTCGGCCATGTCTCTCATCGGCTCAAACCCTTGTTCTGCTTGGCCATGTGCGCCTTGAGGGCCCTTTTCGCAAGCACGGGCTTGCCGGAATCAACATCTTGTTTCTGTGGACAGAGTCGATGGCGCCCATTGTGCGTTTTAACGCATTCTTTACGATATGTAGTAGGACAGCCGCCGGCGGGGCGGCTTGATCACCATATATGGGGTGACGGGCGTGGGGACGCCCCACCCTCTCTCGAATGGCGGAGATGGGTAATGAGCTGGACCGACGAACGGGTTTCCACCCTGAAGAAGCTCTGGTTGGACGGCCTTTCGGCCAGCCAGATCGCCAAGCAACTGGGCGGCGTGACGCGCAACGCCGTGATCGGCAAGGTGCACCGCCTGGGCCTCTCGGGCCGCGCGGCCCCCTCGCAACCGGCGCGTCCGGCCTTCAAGGCGCCGCGTCCGGCGCGTCCGGCCGCGCAGGCCATGCCCTCGGCGCCGCGCCGCGTCACGCCGGTCGAGGCCCCTTCGACGGTTCCTGTCGCCGCGGCCCCGGCGCCGCTGCCGGCCTTCCGCCACGAAGAGCCGGGCTCGGCCACCGTGCTGACCCTGGGCGCGCACATGTGCAAGTGGCCGATCGGCGATCCCTCGTCGGAAGGCTTCACCTTCTGCGGTCGCCGCTCGTCTGAAGGCCCCTACTGCGTCGAGCACGCGCGGGTGGCCTACCAGCCGCAGCAGACCAAGAAGAAGAGCGGCGGCGCCGAGCTGGCCCGTTCGCTTCGCCGCTACATCTAAGAAGAACAATAGTCTCTCAGAGCGGCGGATCCCGGACGGCCCGAAAGGCTGTCCGGGATTTCTCATTTCAGATCTCCGGAAAGCGCCCCCTCCGTCACGTCGCCCATCGGCGCCGCGCCACCTCCCCCGCAAGCGGGGCAGGAGGATTGGGCCGCTTCCTCCTCACCCGTGAAACGGGGGAGGTGTCGCGATGCGAAGCAGCGTGACGGAGGGGGCGCGCCCCGGGGAGATGACCTGTCCGAACTTCCCCCCTAAAACGCTCTCATGAGCGATCTGCCGCCCTCCGATTCCAACGCTCCGCCCTATTCGGTTTCCGAGCTAGCCTTCGCCCTGAAGCGCACGCTGGAGGACCGTTATGGCTTCGTGCGGCTGCGAGGCGAGCTTTCCAAGGTCACCCACCACTCGAATGGCCACGTCTATCTGACGCTCAAGGACGACAAGTCAGCCATCGACGGCGTCGTCTGGAAGGGCAATGTCCGGGGCCTGGGCGTGCGGCCGGAGCACGGGCTCGAGGTGATCGTCACCGGCAAGATCACCACCTATCCGGCCGGCTCGCGCTACCAGATCGTCATCGACAGCATGGAGGCCGCCGGCGTCGGCGCCCTTTTGGCGCAGCTGGAGCGCCTGAAGGCCAAGCTGGCCGCCGAAGGCCTGTTCGCGCCCGAGCGCAAGCGTCCCCTGCCCTCGATGCCCGCCGTGGTGGGCGTGATCACTAGCCCGACCGGCGCGGTGATCCGCGACATCCTGCACCGGATCCGCGACCGGTGGCCCTGCCAGGTGCTGGTCTGGCCCTGCGTGGTGCAAGGCGACGCCGCCGCCGGCCAGGTCAGCGCCGCGATCCGGGGCTTCAACGCGATCCAGCCTGGCGGGCCCGTGCCGCGCCCTGACGTCCTGATCGTCGCGCGCGGCGGCGGCTCGGTCGAGGACCTCTGGGCCTTCAACGACGAAAGCCTGGCCCGCACGGTGGCGGAAGGGACCATCCCCCTGATCTCCGCCGTTGGGCACGAGACCGACACCACCCTGATCGACTTCGTCTCGGACCGCCGCGCCCCCACGCCGACGGCGGCCGCCGAGATGGCGACGCCGGTGCTGGCCGAGCTGCGCGCCCTGATCTCCGACTTCGATCGCCGGCTGAACCGGTGCGGATCACGGACGGTCGAGGAGCGGCGTACGCGCCTAGTCAGCGCCGCGCGCGGCCTGCCGCGTCCCAACGACCTGCTGGCCCTCGCTCAACAACGGTTTGATATCGCCTCGGGTCGACTGGACGCGGCCCTGCAGCGCAACACCGCTGTCCACGCGCAGGATCTGCTGAAGGTCACCGCGCGCCTGACGCCGGACGCCTTGGGCCGCCAACGCGCGGTGAAGGCCGAGCGCCTGGCCGATCTCTCCCGACGCCTGGACCTCACCGCACGGCGCGCGCCTGATCGCGTGGCCCAGCACGCGCGTCTGCCGGCGCTTTGGGAGCGTCTGAACGCCGCGGGTCAACGCCGCCTGCAGCGCGACGCCGACCGCTTGGCGAACCTGGAGAAGCTGCGCCAGTCTCTCAATCCGGAGCGCCCGCTGGACCTCGGCTTCGCCTTGGTGCGGAAGGGCGACGGGACTCTGGCGCGCTCCGCCGCCGATCTCATGTCGGGGGAACGCGTGAACCTGAAGTTCAAGAGTGGGGATCGCGACGCGGTGATCAACGGCGAAGGCGGCTTCGCCCCCCCCACCGCGTCGCCCGCGCCGGCGCCAAAGCCCCGCTCCAAGCCTTCCGGCCCGCCGGCCCGTCAGGGCGATCTGTTCTGAAACGCCGGCTTGGCGTAGAGTGGTCTCATGAACGCTTTCGATCGTGATCTCGGTAAGCCTGAAGGCATGGCCGTCCTGCACTATGGCGACGGCGAATTCGCCGTGCTCAGCCCTGGCCGTTTCGTGCTCTGCGCCCTGACCAACAAGCAGATCCCGCTGGAAGCCCTGCGCTACTGGAGCCCCGAGCGGCAGGAAGCCTACGCCGGTCCGGCCGAGGCGCTGAAGCGTTGGCAGGAAGGCTGAGCCGTCGCGCGGTTCTCGCCGCGCTTCCGATCGGCCTGGGGCTGCCGGGTCTGGCGCGCGCCGCCGCGCCCGGCCTGTCGTTGACGGGAAAATTCGTTCAGGGCGGCTACGCCGTGGGCCGCACCGCGCCACGGGCGACGATAGCCCTGGACGGCCAGGTGGTGACCAACGCCTCAGCCGATGGCTGGTTTGTGATCGGGTTCGATCGCGACGCGCCGCCGACCTCTATCCTCACCGTGGCGACGCCGGACGGGTCCGCTGTCGACGAACGATCCGTCGCGCCCGGCGATTTCGACATTCAACGCATCGACGGCCTGCCCGCCGAACAGGTGACGCCCACGGACCCGGCCTTGCTCGAGCGCCTGACCGCCGAAAACGCGCGCAAGGTCGCGGGCTTCGCCAGCCAGGCCGACATCGACGGCTTCCGGGAGGGATTCATACTCCCGGTTGCGGGCGCACGTCGATCGGCGCGCTTCGGCGGTCAGCGTATCCTGAACGGCGAACCCAAACGTCCCCATTATGGGGTCGACCTCGCTGTCCCGGTGGGCACTTCCGTCCGCGCGCCGGCATCTGCGGTCGTGGCCTTCGCCGAGACCGGGCTGCATTTCGAAGGCGGTCTTCTCCTTCTCGACCATGGCCAGGGCTTGGTGACGGCCTATCTGCATCTCTCGAAAATCCTCGCAGCGCCAGGCAGTTACGTGAGGCAAGGCGAGGTGGTGGCCCTGACCGGCAAGGAGGGTCGCGCGACCGGCCCGCACCTGTGCTGGCGGATGAAGTGGCGCGGCCGTAACATGGATCCCTCCCTGCTGGTCGGCGCGGGACCGTTTCGCGGCTGAGGTCAGGACCAATTCGCCCCTGGCGCGAGTTGCAATCATTCGTTAGCTATGCCGCCGGTATCGAAACTTGAGATCGCCGGGGGAGCGGTCATCGGTTTCGGTCTTCCCGCGAGATCCTTGAGGAGGCGGCTCCCGCATGTCAGCGGTGCTCGAAAAGCTGCGCTTTTTACTGGTGGACGACAACCAGCACATCCGGGCGATTGTCTCGACGATCCTCAAGGGCGTCGGGGTGCGGCACATCCGTGAAGCCATGGACGGGGCCGAAGCACTGCAGATCCTGCGGGACTGGCAGACCGATATCGCCATCGTCGACTTCAAGATGAGTCCGCTGGACGGCGTGCAGTTCGCGCAGTTGGTCCGCAACTCCCCGGACAGCGTCGATCCGTTCCTGCCGATCATCATGCTGACGGGCTTCGCCGAACGTCATCGGGTGTTCGAGGCTCGCGACGCGGGCGTGACCGAAATCGTCGTCAAGCCGGTGACCGCCCGCTCCTTGCTGGACCGGATCAACACGGTGATCTTCCACCCGCGCCCATTCATCCGCTCGCCCGATTACTTCGGTCCGTGCCGCCGTCGACGCGTCGACCCGAACTATCATGGCCCGTTCCGTCGCGCAGGCGAGAAGGACGGCCCCACGCCGAGCGTAGAGATTTAGCGCGCTGTACCGGCGTTCCGCTCACGCTCGGCGAGCGCGGCATAGACCTCGTTCGGCCAGCGCCGGTGCACCCAGAACCATTCCGCCGGACGCTCGCGGATGCGGTCTTCCATGAAAGCGTTGATCATCCGCACACCGGCCTCGATGTCCGCCGTGCGGTCGCCGGTCTTGGGCGGAACGATCGGGTCATGAACCACCGCCCGGAAGCGGGCGCCCTTCAACCGCTGAACCGACATCGGCTGCAGCACCGTGCCAAAGCGGATCGCCAGGCGTGTCGGTCCGGGCGCCGTATGGGCCAGATGACCGAAGAACGGCGCGGCGACCCCGCTGTTGAACTTCTGGTCGTTCATCAGGGCCACCGATTTGCCCTGCTTCATCCCTTCCAGCAGCTCGCGCGCGCCATCGCCGCCCTTCGGCGCGAATAGTCGAACACCGTAGCGGAACCGGCTCTCCTTGATCCGTCTGTCGACATACGGATTGTTGGCCGCGCGATAAGTCATCTCGCAGACAACGCCGCTATCGACGATCGCCGCCGGCATCACCTCCCAGTTCGACAGGTGTCCCGAAACGAACACCACGGGGATCCGGTTCTCGGCGATCTCGACGAGCCGCTCCTTGTTGACGACCTCGACCCGCCCGGTGGACGGCAAGATCTTGTCCATCAACGGAAACTCGGCGAACGAGCGGCCAAGACCGTCCCATTGCTCGCACAGAATCTGTTCGTGCCAAGCGGCGTCCTTATCTGGAAACGCCAGTTTCAGATTGCGCGACGCGACCTTGTGCGCACCGCTCATCGGACCGAACGTGCGCCCAAGCCAGCCGCCGAAATCCGAAGCGCGATCCACGCCCATCAGGCGAACAGCGCCGATGAACAGGTCAAAGCCGAAGGCTTCCAACCGCCACAGAAAGTCCTGAACCCAAGGCTGACGCTTTTCAGACATGCGCTCTTAGTAGGCTCGCGTGCACGCCTCGCGCAACGGAGTCTCGCCCGGCACGCGACTTGCGGCTGTCAACCCAGACCGTTCCGTTTCGGGACGGGTCCTCGTGAGAAGAAGTGGGGTATGACTTCCATGGGAAACGACATCGACGTTCACCTGGGTAAGCGCCTGCGTCGCCGCCGTCGTCTGCTGGGTCTCACCCAGCAGCAACTGGCCGGCACGGTCGGCGTGCGCTTTCAGCAAATCCAAAAATACGAGTGCGGCGCCAATCGCATCTCGGCCGCGCGACTGTGGCAACTGTCCGAAGCGCTGGAGGTGCCGGTCGGCTACTTCTACGACGGCCTGTCGGACACACGTCGCGAGACGACCGGCGAATCGGCGGAAGGCGGCGAGATGTTCGCGCGCAAGGAGACGCTGGACCTGATCCGGGCCTACTACCTGCTGGGCGAGCGTCCGCGCCGTCGCCTGCTTGACTTGGCGAAGTCGCTGAACGGCGGCGCCGAACACGCCGACGCTTAAAGTCGGCGAACGCATACAGTCACCGGTGGCGTACCTGCGGCGGGGAGGTTAAATCCCCGCCCATGACGCTTTCCGCTGACCGGCTCGCGGCGCTCGACGCCTTCATCCTCGACCTCAATCGGGCTTCGGCGGGGGTGATTTTGCCGCTGTTCCGGGCCGACCATGGCCTGGAGGACAAGGGTGCGGGCAAGAACCTGCCGCGCGACACACACGCCGCCTTCGATCCGGTCACCGAGGCCGATCGCGGGGCCGAGGCGGTGATCCGCAAGCTGATCTCCGAACACTATCCCGAACACGGCGTGATCGGCGAGGAGTACGGCGAGGACCGGCCCGACGCGGAGTTCGTCTGGGTGCTCGATCCCATCGACGGCACACGCGCCTTTATCTCCGGCCTGCCGCTGTGGACCACCCTGATCGGCCTGCGCCATCAGGGCCGACCCGTGCTGGGCTCGATCGGCCAGCCGTTCATCGACGAGGTCTTCGTTGGCCACGCAGGGGGCTCGCGCCTTGTCGCGGGCGGCCAGGAGCGCGCGATCCGCGTACGCGAGTGCGCCAACATCAATGACGCCGTCATCGCCACCACCGATCCCGACGCCTGCTTCGACGGCGCCGAACGGGGCGCCTGGCTGCAAGTCCGCGCCGCCGCCAAGCTGGCGCGCCTGGGCTGCGACGCCTACGCCTACGCCATGGTGGCCATGGGCAAGATGGATATGGTTATCGAGGCCGGCTTGAAATCCTGGGATATCGAAGCCGCCATCCCGGTCGTCGAGGGCGCTGGCGGTATGGTCACCAACTGGCGCGGCGAGCCCGTGGGTCCCAACGGCGGTCAGATGGTCATCTCGGGCGACCGACGGCCGCTGGACGAGGCGCTGGTCAGTCTGAAACGTTCGGCGAAATAAGCGGCTCACGCGGGGCGAGTGGATCCACCGTCTCGTCGAACGCCCTCCAGAACACCGCACGGCGAGCGTCGGTCTCAACCAGGATCTCGTGAAAGGCGCCCGGGACCTCGATATAGCTCCCCTTGGGAAGGCGTCGCGCAATCGCCTTCGAGTCTGCATTCAGCACGCGGTTATCGAGCTCGGCTCCGAGGATCGTCACCGGAACGGCGATCTTCTCGATCGACCTGCTCGCACGCAGCCAGGCGCAAGCGGAGATGGCGAAGTCGGCCCAGCCCCAGGTCATCCCGCCCAGCGCGATTTCGGGATGGGCGCGTAGTTGGGCCTGATAGCGATTGTAGCGCGGCTCATCATGGGTCAGGCCGTCGCCCTGAAAGGTCTGGGTCAGGGGATCGTAGGGGGTCTGAACGTACTCGCCCGAAAGCCCGATCCGCGACATCACGAAGGCCAACGGCCGGGCCAGCCAGGGCGGCACTCCGGCCGTATTGAGACCCAGCATCGGCGCGGACAGGACCGCAGCCGCGAAGCGTGTCTCACCGTGGGCCAGGGCCAGCATGGTCAGGCACCCGCCCATGGAGTGACTGACGGCGATCCAGGGCTTGGGCATCCGCGTCTCGAACGCGTCGAGCAGCGCCGTATGGTCGGCAACGAACGTCCTGAAGCCTCGGGCGTGGCCCTTGAGGCGCTCCGGCAAGGCGCGCGCCGACAGCCCCTGCCCTCGCCAGTCATGCAGCAGTACGGCGAAGCCGCGCGCCAGGAGGTCGTCGACGACCTCGAAATACTTCTCCAGCGGCTCGCTGCGTCCGGGGCTCAGCACCACCGTCCCACGCGCGGGACCGTCCGGGAAAAACGTCGCGGCGCGGAGGGTCGCCCCATCCGCGCCGCGGAACCATTCGGCCTTGCCGCTGTCGGGAACCGGGGCCTCGGGAATCGAGACCAGAGGCGCCGGTCCGTCCATGGCTTAGCGGAGCTTGGCGAACAGCGCGCCCATCTTGGGCTGCAGGCCCATGGCCACGCCCATGTCCGACAGCTTCAGCTTGCCGGTCATGACGGCCATCGTCGGGTCCAGCTTGCCCTCGCCCATGGCGACCAGGTCGTCCAGGGCCAGGGTCATGGTCAGGTCGGCCGGCTTATCTTCGTTGGTGACCGAACCGCCGTCGATATGGATGACACCGGCGTCCTTCAGGTCGAACTTCAGGGACTTGCCCAGGCCGCTGTCGTCGCCGACGGCGGTTTTGATCTTGTCGGTGAGTTCCTGGATGGTGGCCATGGCGCGATCTCCCTCTGCGCTTGTGGATTGGCGAATAGCTAGACCGGCTGAAGCGGATAAGTAAACACCGTTCAGAACGGCTAACGGTTTATTTCTTCCCGTCGTCGAACGCGACCCTAGTGGGCGTTCGCGACAGCTTTACGCGGGCGGCGCCCTTGTGCGCCTCGGGATAGAAGACCGGCGCGCCGCCGACGATCGGAAGCGCTTCAGTCCGGCCGTCGCCATAGACGATCTGACCGCCCTGCGCGCCGACGAAGCCAATCCCAGGCAACTTGGGAACCATGAGACTCAGCCCTGGACCGGCCGCCTTGCGCATCGCCGCGTTCGACTCCGACACCGTCAGCGCCAGCTCACGCGCGTCATAGTCCTGGGCCAGCTTGAGCACCGGCGTCGGTCCCATGCTGACCCCGAACTTCTTGTCCGCAGGCAGGTCGAAAACAAGCCTGGCCTTGCTATTCAGCTGGGCCAGCGTTGGCAGGCGATCGAACTCGCCGTCAGGCCCGACGGGCAGCGGCGTCGTCGCGCCATTGCTCTCGACCAGGACGACCTTCACGCCGCCCAGCGGCTTGCCGTCGCTCCGCAGAACGTACCCAAGGCGCATGCGGCTACGCTCATGCGCCGGCACTTTCAGGAATCTGTCGAGATAGACGAAGACCTTATCGGCCGGCACGCTCTTTTCCCGGGCGATAGCCGGCGCGGCGGCGGACACAAGAACGAGGCTGAGCGCCGTCGCGGCTAGCGGCCTGATCATCGGGCTCCGCCTCATTTGGGCTTCACAAACTTCAGAGTCATGCGGTCGCTCTCCCCGATCGCGTCGTACTTGGCATGATCGAACCCCGGCTCGGCCGGTTCGCCGCGCGGCGCAGACAGGCGCGTGGGCGGCAGGGTCCAGACCCCGAAGGGGTGGTCCTTGGTGTCCTTGGGATTGGCGTTGATTTCACTGGTCCCAGCCAGGACGAACCCGGCCTCCTTGGCCATCTGGATCACATAGTCCTGCTGGACATAGCCATTCTCAGCCAGCACGTCCTGAACCCGTCCCGGCTGGCCGCGATGTTCCTCGATCCCGAGAACTCCGCCCGGCTTCAGCGCCGCCAGCGCGTCCTTGAAGGCCTTCTCAGCGATTCCGCCCGCCATCCAGTTGTGGAGATTGCGGAGGAAAAGCACCAGATCGGCGCTGCCGGCTGGAGCCACGGGCCCGCTGGTGGGGCCGAAGGCCGTAAACGCGACCTCGCCATACACCTTCTTTTTCTCGGCCAGCTTGCGCTGAAAACCCTCGACAATCTCCGCAGCCGCGGGGTCAGCGGGACCGGTTGTCTCCAGCATGGCCTCGTAGAGCTTGCCGCGCGTGTCGGCCAGGAACGGCGCCAGAATGTCCGTGTACCAACCCGCGCCCGGCCAGAACTCCACCACGGTCTGGCCAGGCTTGAGCTCCCAGAACTTCAGGCTCTCAACCGGGTGACGCCATACGTCGCGCGCGCGATCGGCGGGGAGGCGCCAGCCACCCGCCACCGCGGCCTCGATCGTGTTCGGACCCGCCTTGGCGGCGGCCTTGGCCTCCGCCTTCGCCGGGTCGTCCTTTTTTCCACACGACGCCAAGGCCAAAGCGCCGACGCCGGCGACCAAGCTTCGCCGCGACCAGAGTTGAACTGGAACCATCATTCCCCCACTGCGCGGGTCAGCTTGGCGGCGGACCTTGGCGAAAGTCAGGCCGGCTTGCGGAAGCGCAGGGTCATTCGATCGCTTTCGCCGATCGCGTCGTACTTGCTGCGGTCGAAGTTAGGATCTGCGGGCTGGCCGCCCGGGGCGGTGCGCTTGACCGGCGGCAGCGTCCAGACGCCAAACGGGTGATCCTTGGTGTCCTTGGGATTGGCGTTGATCTCGGACTGCGCGTCCAGCTTGAAGCCGGCCTTCTCGGCCAGAGCGATCACCGTCGCGGTGTTGAGGTAGCCGTCAGCGCCGGCGGCCTTCTCCGAACGCGGATCAGCGCGGTGTTCCTCGACCGCCAGCACGCCGCCCGGCTTCAAGACCGCGAAGAAGTCGGCGAACACCTTGTCGGCGACACCCGGCTGCACCGTCCAGTTATGGACGTTGCGCGCGGTCAGCACGATGTCAGCCGAGCCTGGCGCGCCCAGCGGACCCGACACCGGGCCGAAGTTGGCGAACTGCGGCTTGCCGTACTTGGCTGCGTCCGCGAAGCGCGCTTCGAAGTCGGCGCGGCCCTTGCGCGCGCCTTCCGAAAGCTTCGGGTTAGCCAAGTCGGCGACGCCGGCGATGTAGGTCCCGCCGGTGGCCTTGGCGTAGGGCGCCAGGATCTCGGTCCAGTAGCCGCCACCCGGCGAAACCTCGATCACGGTCTGCTTGGGCTTCAGACCCCAGAAGATCAGGCTCTCATAGGGATGGCGGGCGCCATCGCGAGCGACGTCGGCGGCAGGGCGGGTCGGCGACGCGATCGCAGCCTTCAGGGCGGCGTCGGTCGCGGCGAAGGCGGCAGGCGCGGACAGGGTGAAGGCGGCGGCGAGCAGGAGAACTTGGCGACGAAGCGGCATGGGGAAGTGTCCTTCGGTCGAATGGGAGCGGCGACCTTAGCCATGCTTGGCGGCGCGTCAAACGATTCACGTTCTGTGAGTTGGCGCCCCTTGAACCGGAAAACAGGCTCACCAACTATCTCAACGAAGGCGCTGGATGACCGGGCCTTCCGGACCGCTGGCGACGCCGATTTCGGGTCGCTGAAGGGACGAAAACACTAGACCTTGCTTGATGAGAAGGATCTGAAACCTATGCGTACGATCGACCTTTCGCCCCTGTACCGCTCGCTCGTCGGCTTTGACCGCCTCGCCGACCAGCTGGACGCCGCCGCGCGCAATGAAGCGGCCTCGGGCTACCCTCCCTACAACATCGAACGCACCGGCGAGAACGAGTACCGGATCGAGATCGCGGTAGCGGGCTTCAAGCCCGAAGAGCTGAATGTCGAGGTGAAGGAAAATCTGCTCACCGTCACCGGCCGCAAGGCGGCTAACGACGAAGCCAAGCAGTACCTCCATCGCGGCCTGGCCGAGCGCAACTTCGAGCGCAAGTTCCAGCTGACCGACTACCTGGTGGTGGTCGACGCCGATTTGTCGAACGGCCTGCTGTCTATCGCGTTGAAGCGTGAGCTGCCCGAAGCGCTCAAGCCCCGCACGGTGGAGATCAAGACGACATCCGCCTCGACCCTGATCGAGGGCGAAAAGGCCGCTTAAACCGCGGCCCTGTCTTTCTGTTTCCCAAATCCCCCCACTGAACTAGGCGGCGTCGAAAGGCGCCGCCTTTTTCTTGGGATCAATCCGGCATCGACAGATCCAGGCCCTGGACTTGGGTGAGATCCACGTTCCGGAAGCTGGCCTTGGCCACGCGTGCGCCGGTCAGGTCCGAACCGCGCAGATCAGCGCCGTCCAGAATGGCCTCGCTGAGATCGGCCGCCTGAAGCATGACGTACCGCATCCGAGCGGCTTGCAGGTTCGACTGCGTGACCCGTTCCGGCCCGAGCGGCAGAGGCGACAGGAACGCTTGTCGCAGGTCGGCCTTGGTCAGGTTGGCGCCAGCCAGTTTCGCCCCGCGCAGATCCGCCCCACGCAGATTGGCGGCGCGCAGATCGGCGTTCTGCAGGTTCGCGCCCTGAAGCTGCGCGCCAGCCAAGTCGAGCCCGACCATACAAGCGCCCTTGGCGCTCATCGCGGTCAGACGCAAACCCTTCAGCTTGTCAGTCAGCGGACGAAGGTCTTCACCGTCCAGACGCGCTGCGGAGCCTTCCTTGCCGCCGGTCTGGCACCAGCGCTGATTGTCGACGCAGCGGCGCAACAGCTCGTCGACCTTGGCCAAGGCCTCCTGGCTGGGAGTCTTCAAGGCGCCGTTCATATGCGCCCCGCTGGTCCGAGCGGTCGATGTGTCGACCCCGGCCAGCACCGCGCCCGAAAGGTTCGCCCCCTCGAGATTGGTTCCCCGGACATCGGCGCCGTCCAGGATCGCGCCCGTCAGGTTGGCCTCCTTCAGGTTCGCCCCCGACAGCTTGGCGCCCTTGAGCGAGCAGTCGCTAAAGTCCGCCTTGAAAGCCGAGACGCCTTCGAACTGCGACCCGTCCAGGGTGGCGCCGGAGAAGTTGACTTCGTCGACATCGCCCTGGCGCGCTTCGTGCCGCAGCGTGTCCAAGCCCTTGCGCGGGTGCGGAATCGCGATCTGTCCTTCGCGGAAGTCAGCCTGGGTCAGGTCTGCTTGAGAAAGATTGGCGCCCCGCAGGCAGGCGCCGCGGAGATCTGCCCGCACCAACGACGCCTGGCGGAGGTCGCTCTTCCGGAGGTCACAGCCGAACAGGCTGGCCCGGTCGAGCTTGGTGCGCACCATGCGGCACCCGTCGAGAACGGAGGCTGTGAGATCGGCGTCGGTCAGGTTTCGAAACGACAGATCTAGGCCCGACAGCTGCATGAAGCGGAGCGACGCGCGCTTGCCTCCCTGCTTGCCGGTAACGAATTTCTCGTGCGCCGTTACGATCATGTCGAGCTCGGCTTGGCTCAGGCGACGACGCCCGGCCACGCTCTGCGCGGCGTTCATAACGTTTTCCCCATATGAATTCAGTTCTTGGTTACGCGGACTTTAGCGATGATCGACGAGCGAAGCGTTAAGGCTGCGTCGGTTTGTCGCGGAATATTTCTCAGATGACATCATCCAGCCCGCGCGCCGCGAGCCGGATGGCGCCCATCAGGTCGACGTCACGCAACTGAGCACCAGTGAAGTTTGCACGCGAGACGTCCGCGCCTGCCATCCGGGCCTGTCGCAGATCGGCCCGCGCCAGATCGGCGTTAGTCAGGATCGCGCCGGTCAGATCGACAGGAAGGAGGCGATCGGCGCCGATCAGCAGAGGGCCAAGCTGAGCGTCGCGCAGGTCTGAGCCCGTCAGCTTGGCGCCCTTAAGCCTCGCGCCGCGCAGGTCAGCCCGGCGAAGGTTGCAGGCCCTCAGATCGGCGCCGTCCAGCTGCGCCCCCTGCATCTGCACCCCTTCCATGTCCAGGCCGTAGAAGACCGCGCCCTTGGCCGACAGCGCCGTCAGATTGAAGCCCCGGATCGAGCGCAGATTGCGCAGGTCCGCCTTATCGAACACCGAAGGCTTGCCTTCGGCGCCGCCTGTTTCGATCCATCGCGCGTGGTCGGCGATCATCTGTTCGTAAGGCAGATCCGAAACGCTTGTGCCGGACGGCTTGTCGGTAAGCGCGCCCTCCATGTTGGTGTCATTGACGTTCCAGGACAGGGTCTTGGCCCCAACCAGAACGGTGTTGCGAAGATCCGCCCCGGCGAGGTTCGCGCCCGACAGGTCGGCGCCGGCCAGGTTCGCCCCGTTGAAGTTGGCCTGCTTGAGATTGGCGCGGACCAGCTTGGCGTCCTTCAGGATCGCGTCGCTGAAGTCGGCCTTGGTGGCGACGATACCGGACAGTCGAGACCGCTCCAGATTGGCGCCTGACAGGTTGGCGCCGGCCGCATAGGCCTCGCGCTGAGTCGGCTCGATCACCCGATAGCCTTCCTTTCGGTCCGCGGCGGCGATCGTTCCCTCGCGAAGGTCGGCTTCGAACATGTCCGCGCCGGTCAGGTTCGCACCCCGAAGGCTGGACCCCCGCAGGTCGGCTCGGCGCAGGGAGGCGTCGGTCAGGTCCGCGCCCTGGATGTCGGCGCCGTAAAAATTGGCGTTATCCAGCTTGGCCTTTCGCAGATCGCATCCCACCAGGATCGCGCCGGTGAAGTCGGCGTCGCAAAGATTGCGGCCCGTCACCGAGAGACCCGACAGATCGCAGAAAGCGAAGACGGCGCGCGCGCCGCCCATCCGCGCCGACCATAGCCGGTCGTGCTTGGCGCAGATGACGTCGACGTCATACTGCGTCAAGCGCTTGTATTCCTGCGCTGTGCCGGCGGCGGCGCTCATGGCTCGCAAGGTGTCCCCATTCAAGAAGGCACCTTGCGCAGATCAAAATTAACGCCGTCTTTCCAACGGCTTCCGGACGTCGCCTACCGGCGTTATGCGATCGAAGGCAGAGCTTCGGCGCGACTTTCGTCAAGGTAGCGCGCACCGGTCGGCTTCAGCGCACCGTCAAGCTCGATCACCAGGGGATTTCCCGTCGGGATTTCGACGCCGACGATCTTGTCGTCCGGCACGTTGAACAGGTGCTTGACGATCGCGCGCAGCGAATTGCCGTGAGCGGCGATCATGACCGTCTCGCCCGCCTTCAGGTGCGGAGCAATGTCACTCTCCCAGTAGGGCAGAACACGAACGAGCGTCGTGGCCAGGCTCTCGGTCGACGGAAGGGTCGCGCCCTTGTACCGGCGGTCCTTGGTGAAATCGTATTCACCGCCCGGCGCCAGTTCCGGCGGCGGGATGTCGTACGAGCGGCGCCAGATGGTGACCTGCTCGACGCCGTGCTTCTCGGCAGTCTCGGCCTTGTTCAGCCCGGTGAGGCCGCCGTAGTGGCGCTCGTTCAGACGCCAGTCCTTAGTCACCGGCACAAAGCTCTGCTTGGCCGAGTCCAGCGCCAGGTTTCCCGTCCGGATCGCCCGCGTCTGCACCGAGGTGAAGAGGTGATCGATCTGGAGACCAGCCGCCGCGATCAGTTCCCCGCCCTTCTTGGCCTGCGCTTCGCCCTCGGCGGTCAGGTCGACATCGACCCAGCCCGTGAAGCGGTTTTCCAGGTTCCACTGGCTTTGGCCATGGCGGAGCAGGACGAGCGTCGGCATCGGGCTTCCTTTGGAGAGCAAATGTAGGGCGCGGGCTAAGGCCCTGCGGGGCGAGCGTCAAGCGTCACGGCGATCGCGAGCGCGCTCGCCCCCTCCCCCACGTCGCCGCCCGTGCTATAGGCGGACCATGCCTGATCGCATCTTCATGCCGTTGATGGGCCTGATCGCCGCCGCGTTGATCGCCCTGTCCCTCGTCTGGCCGCAAGGCCAGGGCGACCGCTCCTGGGGCCCATTCGGCCACACGCCCGTCCAACAGACGCCCGAGATGAAAGCCAAGATCCAGCGGGAGAAGGATTCGGCGCGTCGGCGCGATGAGGCGGCCAAGAAGGCCGTTGAAGCCGCGAGTCAGCTTCCGCAATGAGCCGCTTCGACGCCGTTCAGGTGGGCCGCCGAGTTCTCACCGTCGAGGCCGACGCCTTGCGCGCCCTTTCCGACTCGCTGGGTGAAGCCTTCGCACAGGCCGTCGAGACGATCTTCAGCGCCAAGGGCCGGGTGGTCTGCACCGGCATGGGCAAGTCCGGCCACGTCGCCCGCAAGATCGCCGCGACCTTGGCGTCCACCGGGACCCAGGCGATGTTCGTGCATCCCGCCGAAGCCTCGCACGGCGACCTGGGCATGATTGGCCCCGACGACGTTGTGCTGGCCCTTTCAAAGTCCGGGGCGGGCCGGGAACTGGCCGACACCCTGGCCTACGCCAAGCGCTTCTCGATCCCGCTGATCGCGATGACGGCCGTCGCCGACAGCCCCCTCGGCCAGGCAGGAGACATCCTGTTGCTGCTTCCCGACGCGCCGGAAGCCACGGCGGAGGTAAACGCGCCGACCACCTCGACCACCCTGCAGATCGCCCTGGGCGACGCCATCGCCGTGGCCCTGCTCGAGCGGCGCGGCTTCACCGCCAGCGATTTCCGCGTCTTCCATCCCGGCGGGAAGCTGGGCGCCATGCTGCGAACCGTCGGCGACCTGATGCATGGCGCGGGCGAGCTACCTCTGGTGTCCGCCGAGGCTGCAATGCCTGACGCCTTGCTGGTGATGAGCGAGAAGCGCTTCGGCGCGGTGGGCGTCATCGACGGCGCCGGCCGCCTGACCGGCTTGATCACCGATGGCGACCTCCGCCGCCACATGGACGGGCTGCTTGCCCACACCGCAGGCGAGGTCATGACCCGCGCGCCCCTGACGATCACGCCGGGCGCGCTGGCCGCAGAAGCCCTCAAACTGATGAACGATCGCCGCATCACCGTCCTGTTCGTCGTGGAGGATCAGCGCCCGGTCGGCGTTCTTCACGTCCACGACCTGCTGCGCGCCGGCGTGATCTGAGCCACGCCCGATCCTACCATTGCATGATCGGACGCCTCTGAGCCGGTCCTGCGACCTCGTCATTGCCAAAGCGAGCCCTCGATGTTCTCCGCCCCCCGCGCCGATCTGGTTCCCAACACCGCCGCCTACGAGAACGAGCCCTTGGTCAAGGCGACCGGCTTTCGCGAGTATGACGCGCGCTGGCTGTTCGGGCCGGAGATCAACCTGCTGGGCGTCCAGGCCCTGGGCCTTGGTCTGGGGACATACATCCACGAGCTTGGCCAATCGAAGATCGTGGTCGGCCACGACTTCCGTTCGTACTCGTCGTCGATCAAGAACGCCTTGATCCTGGGCCTGATCAGCGCCGGGTGCGAGGTGCACGACATCGGCCTAGCCCTGTCGCCCACAGCCTATTTCGCTCAGTTCGACCTCGACATCCCGTGCGTGGCCATGGTCACCGCCAGCCACAACGAGAACGGCTGGACCGGCGTGAAGATGGGCGCCCAGAAGCCCCTGACCTTCGGTCCCGACGAAATGAGCCGCCTGAAGGACATCGTGCTGAACGCCCAGTTCGTCGAGCGCGACGGCGGCAAGCTGATCCGCGTCCAAGGTGAAGCACAGCGCTATATCGACGACGTCGCCAAGCGCGCCAGCGTCACGCGCCCCCTCAAGGTGATCGCCGCGTGCGGCAACGGCACGGCCGGCGCCTTCGTGGTGGAGGCCCTGCGGAAGATGGGCGTGGCCGAGGTCGTGCCTATGGACACCGACCTCGACTTCACCTTCCCCAAGTACAACCCCAACCCCGAAGACGCCGAGATGCTGCACGCGATGGCTCACGCCGTTCGTGAAACCGGCGCGGACCTGGCCTTCGGGTTCGACGGAGATGGCGATCGCTGCGGCGTGGTCGATGACGAGGGCGAGGAAATCTTCGCCGACAAGATCGGCCTGATGCTGGCGCGGGATCTGGCACCGCTGCACCCAGGCGCGACGTTCGTGGTCGATGTGAAGTCCACGGGCCTCTACGCGACGGATCCGATCCTCAAGGCCCACGGCTGCGAGGTCGTCTACTGGAAGACCGGCCACAGCTACATCAAGCGCAAGAGCGCCGAGCTGGGCGCCTTGGCCGGTTTCGAGAAGAGCGGCCACTTCTTCATGAACGGCGAGCTCGGCTACGGCTACGACTGCGGCCTCACCGCCGCGGCGGCTATCCTGGCCATGCTTGATCGCAATCCGGGTGTGAAGCTGTCGGACATGCGCAAGGCCCTCCCCGTCGCCTTCACCTCGCTGACCATGAGCCCGCACTGCGGCGACGAGGTGAAGTACGGCGTCGTCGCCGACGTGGTGAAGGAATACGAAGACCTGTTCGCCGCCGGCGGCTCGATCCTGGGCCGCAAGATCACCGAGGTGATCACGGTCAATGGCGTGCGCGTCCATCTGGAGGACGGTTCATGGGTTCTGGTCCGCGCCTCGTCGAACAAACCCGAGATCGTCGTGGTGGTCGAGAGCACCCAGTCCGAAGACGACATGCGCGCCCTCTTCCGCCAGGAGGTCAAGCCGCGCCTCGGCGACCGGGTCGGCAAGTACAATCAAGAGATCTGAGCGGACCCGGGAGCCGGCCATGATCAAGCTCCGTCCTTCCCGACCTGAAGACGGCCCTCGCGTCGTCGAGATCTGGGCCGCCGCCGTGGACGCGACGCATGACTTTCTATCCCCCGAGGACCGCGCCGCGATCGGTCGGGAGGTCGAGGCGTTCCTCCCCTACGCCCCGCTGACGGTCGCGGTGGATCGGCGTGATCGTGCGGTAGGTTTCATGCTCATCGACGGAGCGCACATGGAAGCGCTCTTCATCGATCCGGAACATCGCGACGCGGGCGTGGGTCGAATGCTGATCGAGTACGCCCTGGCGGTGCATCCAATCCTCACCACCGACGTCAACGAACAGAACGTGCAGGCGTTGGGCTTCTACGAACATATGGGCTTTGAGCGCACCGGCTGGTCAGCAACGGACGGTGAGGGGCGGGCCTACCCGTTGATCCATCTACGCTTTGGCGTTTGACGCGAAGTCGGCTTAGCTGCGGCGTCCAAACACGAGTCACCGATGCGCCGCTTCCTCACCGCCCTCGCCCTGATCCTGAGCCCCGGCCTAGCCACGGCGGCGCCGGCCACCCTGCTAAAGCCCGCCAAGGTCTGGACCGCGGAGAACGCCGGACCGCCCCACGAGGGTTGGGCTGTTCTGGTCAAGGACGGAAAGATCGCGGCGGTGGGTCCAGTCGCCCAGATCGACGCCACAGGCGCCGAACTCGTCGACCTGCCCGGCGCAACCTTGATCCCGGGCCTGATGGACCTCCACAGCCACCTGTTCCTCCACCCCTACAACGAGACCTCGTGGGATGATCAGGTTCTGAAGGAGACGCCGACCTACCGCACGCTGCGGGCGGCGGTGCAGGCCAAGGCGACGCTGGAGGCCGGCTTCACGACCCTGCGGGATCTAGGCACCGAGGGCGCAGGAGCCGCCGACGTGCCGTTGAAGAAGGCCATCAACGACGGTCTGATCCCGGGTCCCCGATTGTTCGTGACCACGAAGGCGATCGTGGCGACTGGAGCCTACGGTCCGGCGCGCAAGAACTACAATCCCGAGGCCGAGATCCCACAGGGCGCCGAGGAGGCCAGCGGCGTACTGGAGGTGGTGAAGGCGGTGCGCGAACAGGCAGGCGCGGGGGCTGACTGGATCAAGGTCTACGCCGACTATCGCGTCGGACCCGATGGCTCGACTCAACCGACGTTCAGCGTTGAGGAGCTGAAGGCGCTGGTCGACACTGCTCACTCCAGCGGTCGTTCGGTTTCGGCGCACGCGTCCAGCGACGAGGGCATGCGTCGGGCGATCCTGGCCGGCGTCGACACGATCGAGCACGGCTATGGCGGCAGCGAAGCCACCTTCAAGCTGATGGCCGAAAAGGGCGTCGTGTTCTTTCCCACCCTGACGGCGGTTGAGAGCACCTCGACCTATTTCGGCGGCTATGTCGCGGGCAAGACGGCCCCGACGCCGGCGATGCAGGCGGCCGAGCGGGCTTTCAGGCTGGCGGTCAAGACCGGCGTGACCATCGGCATGGGCAGCGATGTCGGCGTCTTCAAGCACGGCGACAACGCTCGGGAGCTGGTTTGGATGGTCCGCTACGGCTTGGCGCCCGCCCAGGCGCTGCTTACGGCAACGTCGGTGGACGCCAAGGTCCTCGGCCGGCCCAACGATCTGGGCCAGATCAAATCCGGCTACTTGGCCGACCTCGTCGCGGTGAAGGGCGATCCGACCCAGACCATCGAGGCCACGCGTGACGTCGTTCTGGTGATGAAGGCCGGAAAAATCGTCGTTCGTCCCTGATCGTCGCGCGGGACACACCGCGCCTCTTGGGGCGGGCCGCATCGCCCGCTAAGCAGGACGTCGCCGCTTAAAGGAGTCGCCATGCGCCTGCCCGCTCTTGCTCTGGCCTGCCTGTTCCTCTTCGTCTCGCCGGCCCTGGCCCAGAAGCTGGACGAGACACCGCGGGTGGCGGTCATTTCGGCGTTTCCGCCAGAAATCGGCGCGCTGAACGCCGCGACGACCGACCAGAAGGCCTACGAGGTCAATGGCGTGCGGTTCATGACGGGTACGCTCGAAGGCAAGCCGGTGGTGGTGTTCCTGAGCGGCGTGTCGATGGTCAACGCGGCCATGACCACCCAGATGGCGCTGGATCGTTTCAACATTACGCGGATCGTCTTCTCGGGGATCGCGGGCGGCGTCGATGAAGGCCTGGACATTGGCGACGTGGTCGTGGCCGACCAGTGGGCCCAGAACCTAGAAAGCGCGTTCGCGCGGGAGACCGACAAAGGCTTCGAGGTCGCGCCCAGCATTCGGACGACGACCCTGGCCAACTACGGCATGATCTTCCCGCGCGGCATCCATATGCCCGGCGACGCCTTGGGAACGCCCGCTCGCGTCTGGTTCCCGGCGGACTCCGGCCTGCTGGATACGGCCCGCAAGGTCGCGACGCAGGTGGCCCTGCAACGGTGTGCGGCCGACAAGTGCCTGGTCCATCCGCCCAAGGTCGTCGTGGGTGGCAACGGGGTGTCGGCCCCCGTGTTCCTCGACAACGCCGCCTACCGCAAATACCTGCGCGCCACCTTCGAGGCCCGGGTGGTCGACATGGAAAGCGCCGCCGTCGCCCATGTGGCCCTGGTCAACAAGACCCCATTCATCGCCTTCCGCAGCCTGTCTGATCTGGCCGGCGGCGGCGCGGGCGCCAACGAAATGCACACCTTCATGGCCCTGGCCTCGGACAATTCGGCGACGGTCGTGAAGGCGTTCGTGAAGGCCCTGCCCTAGCCCCCGAGTTCACACCCTAAAGGAGCGAACTATGTCGTCTTTCGATCGCCGCGTCCTAATCTCGGGTGGCCTGGCCGCCGGCGCCGCGCTGGCGACGTCGGCCAGCGCCGCACCTGATGCGCCCATGCTGCTTCACCAAGTGTTCTTCTGGCTGAAGAACCCGGGCGACAAGGCCGATCGGGACAAACTGATCGCGGGGCTGAAGGCGCTGAAGGCCATCGACGTCATCCAACAACTGCACGTCGGGGCGCCCGCTTCGACCGAGAAGCGCGATGTGATCGACAACAGCTACGATGTCTCCGAACTGATGGTGTTCAAGAGCGTCGAGGACCAGAAGCGCTACCAGGACCATCCGCTACACCAAAAGTTCGTGGCCGATTGCAGCCCTCTCTGGAGCAAGGTGGTGGTCTACGACTCGATGGCGGTCTGAGGAGGGACGCCTCGGCCTCTAAAAATCGCCGTGTCATCCCGGAAGCCTCGCAGAGGCTATCCGGGACCCAGGGGTTGCAAGAGCGCTGTACGCGCCGCCCCTGAGTCCCGGCTCTTCGCTGCGCTCCGGCCGGGATGACCCGGAGAGGGTAAGCGACCCTACCGCGTCCCGAACGTCCGGTCGCCGGCGTCGCCGAGCCCCGGCACGATGTAGCCGTGATCATTCAGCTTGGCGTCGATCGCCGCCGTCCAGATCGGCACGTCGGGATGCGCCTCTTGCAAAGCATCCACACCCGCCTGCGCGGCCAGAAGGCACACGAAACGCAGGTTGGTGACGCCGTAGTGCTTGAGCCGCGAAATCGCCGCGATGGCCGAGTGGCCGGTGGCCAGCATCGGATCGACGACGATCACCAGGCGCCCCGAGATGTCCTCCGGCGCCTTGAAGTAGTATTCGACCGCCTCCAGCGTCTCATGGTCGCGATAGAGGCCGATATGCGCCACGCGCGCTGACGGCACGAGATCGAGCATGCCCTCGCACATGCCGAGGCCCGCGCGGAGGATCGGCGCGAAAACCAGCTTCTTGCCGGAGATCTCGTAGGCCGTAGTCGGCGCGACAGGGGTCTCGATCTGAACCTCGTCCATCGGCAGATCGCGGGTGATCTCGTAGCAGATCAAGGTCGCCGTCTCGCGCATCAAGGCGCGGAACGTCTTCGTCGAGGTCGCCTTGTCGCGCATCTTGGTCAGCTTGTGCTGGACGAGCGGATGGCTGACGACGGTGACCTGAGACATGGCAAAATCCGGCTAGGAGCGTAGGCCTACGCTCCTAGCACGGTGTCTCGAAATCAGGCCAGTTGGTCGCCGATCGGCAAGGACCGGATACGCTTGCCCGTCGCTGCGAAGATAGCGTTGCACAGCGCCGCTGGCGTCGGCGGGTAAGCGGGCTCTCCTAGCCCGGTCGGGTTGTTGTCCGACAGGTTGAAACGGACCTCCACCGGCGGCGCGTCGGCCATCCGCAGCAGCGGGAAATCGCCGAAATTGCTGTTGGTCGCCGCGCCTTTCTCGAAGGTGATGCTCTGGTAGAGCGTGCTGCTAATCGCGTCGAGGATCGAGCCCTGCACCTGCTGTTCGGCGCCGTTCGGATTGACGATCTGGCGTCCGACGTCGGCGGCGGCCCAAACCTTGTCGACCTTCACCGCGCCGTCCTTGACGGTCACCTGCATGACCACCGCGACATAGCCCAGGTGACTGTAGTGGCAGGCCACGCCCAAGCCCGTGCCCTTGGGAACCTTGCGCCCCCAGCCCGACATCTCGGCCGCGAGGTCCAGCACGCCGCGCATGCGGCCGGTATGGAAGCTGTCGCCCTTGCCCGGCTCGCCCAAGAGGCGCGGCTCGCCCAGCAGCTCGCGACGGAAGGCGACAGGGTCCTTGCCGGCCGCCAAGGCGAGCTCGTCGGTGAAGCTCTGGATCACGAAGCCGAAGGCGTTGTTGCCCGGCGCGCGCAGGAAGCCGGTCGGGAAGCCCAGCGGCATCACCGAGACGTCGTGGCGGTAATTGGCCACGGCCCGGCACGGGAACTGGGTCGAGTTCATCGCCGCAGCGGTGTTGAAGGTCTCGCCCTCGCCGAAGGTGATGAAGTGGTTCTTCCAGGCCGTCAGCGCACCCTTGGCGTCAAGGCCGGCGGTCAGGTTGTGCCAGCCGCCCGGACGATAGAAGTCGTGCTGGATGTCGTCTTCCCGCGTCCAGATCAGCTGAACCGGCGCATTGACCTTGGCCGCGATCGCGGCGGCCTCGACCATGTAGTCGTTCATCAGCCGGCGACCAAAGCCGCCACCGCCACGGATCAGGTGGATGGTGATCGCCGACGGATCGACGTTCAGCGCCCGCGCGACCAGTCCGCGGCCGGATTCGGGGTTCTGGGTCGGCGCCCAGATCTCGACCTTGCCGTCCTTGACATGCGCCGTGCAGTTCTGCGGCTCCAGCGCCGCGTGGGCGATGAAGGGATAGCTGTAGGCGGCGCTGACGGTCTTGGCCGCGCCCTTCAGCGCCGTCTCGACATCGCCGTCGTTGTGCAGGTTGCGATGCGGCGGCGCGGCGGCCAGTTCGGCGGCCTTGGTGGCGAAGCCGGCGGTGCTCTGGCCGGCGGTCGGGTGCTCGGCCCACTGGATCTGCAGCGCCTCGCGGCCCTTGCGCGCCGCCCACCACGTGTCGGCGACCACGGCCACCCCCGGCAACAGCCCCTGCAGGTTGGTCCCGCCCTCGATCACAAAGGCGTCGCGAACGCCCTTCACCGCCTTGGCCGGCGCCAGATCGACCGACACGACCTTGGCCCCATAGACCGGCGCCTTGGCGAAGGTGGCGAACAGCATCCCCGGCAGGCGCACATCGATGCCGTAGGTCGGCTGGCCCGTGACGATCGCGTCGAGGTTCTGGCTGTTGTGGCTCTTGCCGATGATCCGGAAGGCCTTAGAGTCCTTCAGCGTCAGCGACTTTGGGTCAGGCGGGGTGAGCGCGGCGGCGGCCTCCGCCAGCTCGCCATAGGACGCACGGCGCTTGCTGGCGACGTGGACCACCACGCCCGGCTCGGTCGTGAGGCTGTCCGCAGGGACGTTCCAACGCGCGGCGGCCGCAGCGATCAGCAAGGCGCGCACCGTGGCGCCGACGCGGCGCAGGCCGTCATACTCCAGCGTGGTCGCCATGCTGCCGCCGGCCACCTGGCGCCCATAGACCTTGGTGTCGGCGATGGCCTGCTCGACCGTCACCGCCGACCAGTCAACATCCAGCTCCTCGGCGATCAGCATCGGCAGGGCGGTCTTGATGCCCTGCCCCACCTCGGGAACCTTGGAGGCGATGGTCACCTTGCCTTCGGGCGCGATCCGGACATAGGCGTTGACCCTGGTGTCGCTCGCCGCATGGCTTTCCGACGACATGGTGAAGCTCAGCAGCAGGCCGCCCCCGAGGGCGGCGCCGGACTGCAGGACAAAGCGACGGGTCGGGTCGCGCAGGATCTCGCCGTCCATGATCAAGCCTTCTCCAGACCAGCGGCGACCTTGATCGCCTTTTTGATGCGGATGTAGGTGGCGCAGCGGCACAGATTGCCGTTCATCGCCGCGTCGATCTCCTCGTCGGTCGGCTTGGGCGTGGCGGCCAGCAGGGCCGTGGCCGACATGATCTGGCCCGCCTGACAGTAGCCGCATTGCGGCGTGTCGACCGCCTTCCAGGCCGCCTGAACCCTGGCGCCGACCGCCGTCTTGCCCACGCCCTCGATGGTGGTCACCTTCTTCTGGCCCACCTCGCTGATCGGCGTGACGCAGGCGCGCACAGGGGCGCCGTCGAGATGCACTGTGCAAGCGCCGCATAGCGCCGCGCCACAGCCATACTTGGCGCCCACGAGGCCCAGCGTGTCGCGTAGCACCCACAGCAGCGGGGTGTCGCCGTCGACGTCGGCGCTACGGCGCTCTCCGTTGACGCTCAGCGTATAGGCCATGGTCAAGGGCTCCTGTTTCGGGTGACACTGTTATGGGAACGGGTCGACAATCTGACCCGCAGCCTCTGATTTTGGAAGTGGACTTCCCCTCATCGAAAGGGGCGCGGTCGCCGACATAGTCCGTTCAAAGACAATTCTCGCGACAAAGCCGTCGCTGTCGCGTATGGGGCGCTCGACTCGTCACGCGCAAGGGGAAAGTCGCGACATGTTGGGCTTGTTCAAGGCGATCATGCCGAAGGAAGACGCGTTCTTCGACCTCTTCTCGGCCCACGCCAAGACGCTGGTGGCCGGGGCCGAGGCGCTGCACGACCTGACCGCAGGCGGCGACGCGGTCGAGGGTGCCAGCGCGCGAGTCTACCAGTACGAGGACGAGGCCGACGAGATCACCCGCCAGGTGATGGTCGCCGTCCGCCGCAGCTTCATCACCCCCTTTGATCGCAGCGACATCCAGCTCCTGACCACCTCGCTAGACGACGCGATCGACCAGATGCGCAAAACCGCCAAGGTGGTCTCCTTGTTCGAGGTCAAGACCTTCGAACCGCAGATGCGCGAGATGACCAAGATCATCGTCGAGGCCGCCAAGCTGACCGAGGAAGCCGTCGCGCTATTGCCGAAGATGCGCGTGAACGCCCATCAGCTGAACGAAATCGCGATCAAGATTACGCAGATCGAAGAACAGTCCGACCAGATGTACGACCAAGGCCGCAAGGAACTGTTCGTGACCCATCGGAATAGCGATCCGATGGCGTTCATCGTCGGCATTGATATCTACAGCCACCTTGAGAAGGTCATGGACCGTTTCGAAGACGTGGCCAACCGCATCAGCGGCATCGTCGTCGAACAGGTCTGATCGCCGTGGACCCGACGTTCGCCATTCTCGTTTTCCTGATCGTCGTCGCCCTGGCGTTCGACTTCCTAAACGGCCTGCATGACGCGGCAAACTCGATCGCGACCATTGTTTCGACCCGGGTGCTGTCGGCCAAATGGGCGGTCATCTGGGCGGCGTTCTTCAACTTCATCGCGTTCCTGTTCTTCGGCACGCACGTCGCCAAGATGGTCGGTTCCGGGATCGTATTCCCGGAGATCATCAGCGACCGGGTGATCTTCGCGGCGCTGATGGGCGCGATCAGTTGGAATCTGGTGACCTGGTGGGCGGGCATACCGTCCTCGAGCTCACACGCTCTGATTGGCGGTCTGGTCGGCGCGGCGGTCACCAAGGTCGGCGGGCTGGACGCCGTCAAGTGGGCGGGCCTGGGCAAGACCGCCGCCGGGATCGTGGTTTCGCCCACCATGGGCTTCGTGCTGGCGCTGTTGCTGGTGCTGATCGTCTCCTGGACGTTCGTGAAAAGCTCACCGTTCTTCGCGGACCGGGTGTTTCGCAAGCTGCAGTTCGTCTCGGCCGCGCTGTACAGCCTGGGGCATGGCGGCAATGACGCGCAGAAGACGATGGGCATCATCGCGGCTCTGCTGTTCGCGCACGGCGTCACCGGCCAGGCCGGCGAAATTCCGTTCTGGGTGGTGATCACCTGCCAGACCGCCATGGGCCTGGGCACGCTTTTCGGCGGCTGGCGGATCGTCCACACCATGGGCAGCAAGATCACCCGCCTGACGCCAATGCAGGGCTTCTGCGCGGAGACGGGCGGTGCGATCACCTTGTTCCTGGCCACGCATGTCGGTGTGCCCGTTTCGACGACACACACGATCACCGGCGCTATTGTCGGCGTTGGCGCGTCGCGTCGCGTCTCGGCCGTGCGCTGGGGCGTCGCCAAGGACATCGTGACCGCCTGGATCGTGACCCTGCCGGCGGCAGGGATCACGGCGGCGGTGTTCTACTATCTCGGGTTTTGGATGAAGTGAGCCAGGCAGGCGACAAGCCGGAAGGACGCAAGGGCGGCAAACGTCGCCAAGTCGCCGCCCTACCCTGGCGCGGCGAAGGCGAAGACCTGCGCGTTCTGCTGGTCTCCTCCCGCGAAACCCGTCGCTGGGTGATCCCCAAGGGCTGGCCGATGAAGGGCCGGACCGACCCGGAAGCTGCGGCCCAGGAAGCCTACGAAGAGGCTGGCCTGCAAGGGACCATCGCCCCCCAGCCCTTTGGCGAATATCCGTATCTGAAACGGCTCAAGAATGGTCAGGCGCGCCTGGTCAAGGTCGATGTCTACCCCCTTGAGGTCAACGCACAGCTTCAGGCCTGGCCTGAACAGGGCCAACGCACGCTCGAATGGATGACGCCGATCGAGGCCGCGCTTGCCGTTCAGGAGCCGGAACTGCGCGACCTGATCGCCCGCTTCGCCGGCGTGGACCTGGCCAGCGAGCACGACACGCCCGCCAAGGCGCCGACACCGGTGCGTGTGGCTTTCCAGCGCCTGCGCCGCCGCGTCACGGCGCTGTGGGGTCGCTACCGAAGCTAGGCTCTTCGATCAACAAGGCTGTGGACAAGTCTTCGCTGCGCGCATAATGTTCTTGTTATGTTCTCATTCGGCGAGGTTCCATGCAGCTGTCCCTAGCCCTGGCCCGGTCTCCGCTGGAAAGCGTCCGCGACGCCCTGCTCTGCGAGTTCGGGCCTCAGCGGCCGGTGGCGCGGATGGACCCGATCTCGCAGCTGGTGAAGTCGTCGATCAGCGGCCGCACGGCTGATGCGGTGTCCTGGGCGGCGTTCCTGCGCCTGCGCGCGGCGTTCAAGTCCTGGGAGGACCTCTCGCGCGCCAAGGTCGCCCACGTGGCCATGGCCATTCAGGACGTGACCTTTCCGGAGGACAAGGCCCGCCACCTGACCACCGCCTTGCGGATGATCGAGGAAAAGGTCGGCTGGCTCTCGCTTAGCCATCTGAAAGCCCTGGAGGTCGACCAGGCGCGCTGGGAGCTGCAGGCCCTGCCCGGCGTCGGCGTCAAGGTGGCCGCCTGCGTCCTGAACTTCAGCGACCTGGCGATGCGGGCCCTGGTGGTCGACACAAACGTCGACCGCGTCGCCAAGCGGATCGGCCTGGTGGGCGCGGGCGACACGACCAACACCTATCACGCGCTGATGGCCATGACGCCGGCGACCTGGACCGCCGACGATCTCTTCGAACTGCACTGGCTGATGAAGCGAGGACTGGGCCAGATGCTGTGCGGGAAACAGGCGCCCAAGTGCGGAGCGTGTCCGGTCAAGCAGATGTGCGCGAAGGTGGGGATCGGTCACAGCGCCGAGGTGCTGACCTGGCGGCCGAGGGGATAGCGGGGGCCGGAGGCGAGGGCAGCGGCGTTTCGAACCGTTGAAGTGATGCCCAGTATCCCGACCTCCCCGGCGAACGCCGGGGGCCCAGATTCATTTTGGGCGGGTTGGGGACGCAATATTGAGCAACGCGAACGGGATAGATCGCCCGTGGCTTCGATCTGGATCCCGGCGTGCGCCGGGAAGGTCGGGTTTCGGGAGCTTCCCAAAGCCCGCCCCCTACCCCGCCGCCAGTTCCGTAAATGTCTTCGTTCCGATCGGATATCGGCGATAGTCGCGGTAGTCGAAGTGCCACCATTCCTCGGCGTAAACGGTGAAGCCGTCTGCCTCCATGGCCCCCCGCAGGATGGCCCGCAGCGCGCGCTGCTGGCTCGTGCCGCCGATGAAGTCGGCATAGGCGCGGGTCGAGAACTCGTCGTAGCGGCTGGGCATCTCGACCGGCCGGCCGGTCTTGAGGTCGTAGAGCGTCAGGTCCACCGCGCAGCCCCGGTTGTGGCGCGAGCCCTCGGCCGGGTCGGCGACGAAGATGCGGGCCTCGGGGGGCGTGGCCTCCCAGAACATCCAGGTAACAGACCAGGGCCGGTAGGCGTCATGGATCAGCAGCCCATAGCCCTGCGCCGCCAGGGCGCGATGGATGCGCGCCAGCGCCTCCGCCGCCGGGCGCTGCAGATAGGCCGCCGGCGTCTCATAGAGCGGGATGCCCATGAAATTGTTGGAGCCCGCATAGCGGATATCGCGCTTGATGCCCGGTTCGAGACTGGTGACCTCCACGAGGTCCGAAGGCAACTTGTCGCCCGCCTCGACCGGCGGCGTGGCCGCCAGGGCCCGCTGGCGCAGCAGGACCGGATCGGCCCGCACGGCCTTGCGGATCGCCGTCTCGACCTCGGCGCCGAAGTCGTGGAAGGCCAGAGGCTGGCCGTTCAGGCGAACCGCGCCCGTCTCCAGGATCAGTTCCCCGCCGCCCGCGATGGCGTAGCGCCCCCCGCCGAGCGGACTGAGGCGCGCGGCGCTGAAGCCCTCGCCATCGATATGGAGGGCGCCGTCCTGCTCGAAGACGGTGAAGGGCGCAGCCTTGTCGCCGTACTGCCCGATAGCGGCCAGCTCGGCGCGGCTCTGGGCGAAGGCGGCGGGCGCGGCCAGGCCGGCGGCGGTGAGCGCCAGGAAGGATCGTCGAACCACATTGCTCATGCCGCAGCCCCTATCGTGTCATCCCGGCCGCAGCGTAGCGGAGAGCCGGGGCCCAGGGGTGAAGAAACGCCATGCGCGCCGCCCCTAGGTCCCGGATAGCCTCTGCGAGGCTTCCGGGATGACACAGGTAATGGCTACTTCATCGTCGGAATAACGAAGCTCGAGTCCGCCACCTCGCCCTCGGGCCAGCGGGCGGTGACCGTCTTGACCTTGGTGTAGAACTTAACGCCCTCGACGCCGTGCTGGTTGGTGTCACCGAAGGCCGAGCGCTTCCAGCCGCCGAAGGTGTGATAGGCCACCGGCACCGGGATCGGCACGTTGATGCCCACCATGCCGACATTCACGTTCGCGGCGAACTCGCGCGCGGCGCGGCCGTTGCGGGTGAAGATGGCGACGCCGTTACCGTACTGGTGCTCGGACGGCAGCGCGATGGCCTCTTCCAGGGTCTCGGCGCGGACGATCTGAAGAACAGGGCCGAAGATCTCCTCATGATAAGTCTTCATGCCCTTCGTGACGCCGTCGAACAGCGACGGGCCGATGAAGAAGCCCTTCTCGAAGCCTTGCAGCTGGAAGTCGCGGCCGTCGACCACGAGCTCGGCGCCCTCCTCCTGGCCGATGCGGATGTAGTCGGCGATCTTGGCGCGGTGCTGGGCGCTGACCACCGGGCCGTAGTGGGCGTCGGGATCGGTGGAGACACCGACCTTCAGCGTGCCGATCTCGGCGACCATCCGCTCGCGCAGTTCGTCGGCGGTCTTCTTGCCGACCGGCACCACCACCGGCAGGGCCATGCAGCGCTCGCCGGCCGAGCCGAAGGCCGCGCCCGACAGGTCCTTGACCACCTGGTCCATGTCGGCGTCGGGCAGGACGATGCCGTGGTTCTTGGCGCCGCCCATGGCCTGGACGCGTTTCCCGTGCGCTGTACCGGTCTGGTAGACGTAGTGGGCGATATCAGAGCTGCCCACGAAGCTGACCGCGCGGATCAGCGGGTGGGTCAGGATGGCGTCGACCGCGCTCTTGTCGCCATGCACGACGTTCAGCACGCCGGCTGGCGCGCCGGCCTCCATCATCAGCTCGGCCAGCTTGACCGGCACCGTCGGATCCTTCTCCGAGGGCTTGAGGATGAAGCTGTTGCCCACCGCGATGCTGATGCCGAACATCCACATCGGGATCATGGCCGGGAAGTTGAACGGGGTGATGCCCGCGCAGACGCCCAGCGGCTGGCGCATCGAATAGACGTCGATGCCGGGACCCGCGCCTTCGGTGTATTCGCCCTTCAGGATGTGAGGGATGCCGCAGGCGAACTCGATGACCTCCAGGCCCCGCTGAATGTCGCCCTTGGCGTCGGCGATGACCTTGCCGTGCTCGGACGACAGGATCTCGGCCAGCGTGTTCATGTCGCGCTCAATGAGGCGCTTGAACTCGAACATGATCCGGGCGCGGCGCTGCGGGTTGGTCTGGGCCCAACCGATCTGGGCCTTGGCGGCGATCTGGACGGCGGCGTCCAGCTCGGCGTCGGTCGCGAACTGAACGCGGGCCTGGACCTCGCCGGTGTTGGGGTTGAAGACGTCGCCGAAGCGGCCGGAGGTCCCGACCAGGGTCTGACCGTTCACGAAATGGGCGATGTCTCGCATGATGCGCTCCCTAACGCTGTTTTGCGCGTCAATAGCACCCCAGGATCACGCCGTATCGCGCGAAATCCTGCCGACTACTCCGCGTCGACGTGTACGCGGCGAAACCGCCCCTGCAGATAGACCAGTGGTTCGTGGTCCGGGTCGTACCGCAGCTTCACCACGCGCCCGACATAGACACGATGATCCCCGGCGTCGAAGGCGTGATGCGTCTCGCATTCGAAATTGGCCATGCATTCGGGCAGGATCGGCACGCCTGTGCGCCAGGTTTCGGTCTCAAGGCCGGCGAAGCGGTCGGTGTCCTTCTGGACGAACTGGCGAGCCAGTTGCTGGTGTTCGGCGTGGAGGACATTGACGGCGAACCGCTGGGCGGCGTCCAAGGCCGGAAGGCTGGACGACTTCAAGTCGACGCAGATGAGGGCCAACGGCGGATCAAGCGACACCGACGTGAAAGAGTTCGCGGTCAGACCCACCCGGCGGCCGTCGGGGGCTACAGTGGTGACGACGGTCACCCCTGTCGTAAAGCATCCGAACGCGTTGCGCAGAGCTCGGGCGTCATGCTCAGCGCCCTCCCCCAATTCGATCGTAACCGCCTGACTCATCGGGCTAGCAGTGGGGCAAAGCGGCGCGACGGGCAAGCTCTAGGGTCGTGGCGACTCCACCAAAACGCCGGGCTGCCCCGCATCCAAACCGAAGGTGACCGGCAGGTGACGCACATGCGGCGTCTGCAAGCCGAGCGCCTTGGCCCCGCGCGCGATCGCCAGCTTGCCTAGCGCCATGGGACCGAAACCCTCCTGGATGCGCGGATTGGCGCCCAGCCGACGGCGCAGCACGCCGTTGGCATAGATCACGTTGGCCCTCATCAGGGCCGGCGGCGTCATGAACTCGATCGAGATCGAGACATTCAGCATCGGACCGTTCTCGATCCGGTGCGGGGCGTTCTGGCGCCAAGTCACCATCTTGCCAGGCGTCAGGTCCACTTCCTGCGCGCCCTTGTCCCATTCCGGATCGAAGGCGAACTGCTCGGCCGTCTCGCGCAGGACGATCTTCTCGAGGGCGAGATCGCCGACATAGGGATCGGCCACCGGATAGACCCAGACCTTCTTCTGCCCGCGGATCTGCCACAGTGACACCAGCGGCACGTCCAGATGGTAGAAGACCTGCGCGTTGGCGCTCGAGATCAGCATGCCAAGATCGCGCTTGAAGGTGCGCAGACCGGGAACATGCGCCTCCTTGTCGGCGAAAATCTCGTTCGAAAGGGCCGCGTATTCCGGGACGTGATCATTGGTCTGGCGCAGGTTCAGCCAGATGCGACCGGACTTGGCGGCCTCAAGCAATTGATCGCCGGTCAGGTTACCGGCCGAGCCCTTGCGCCAGGTGGTCCAGGCCTTGGGGTCCTCGCCCATGGTGAAGACGCCCAGCTTCTCGCGAGGATAGAGATCGAGCAACCTCGCCAGCCCCTCGTCGTCGAACATCGGACGCTCGTGCAGCGCGTGCTGGAAGGTCAGGTTTTCGTGGCCGAAGGCCTTGGCCTTCTCCGGCGTCCAGTCGGTGATCACGCTCACGCGGTCCTCCCGTAGAATTGGATCTTGAAGGGGCCCCACCAGAAGGTCTTGCCGAGACCGCGCGCCGCACGATCCAGCCACTCGGCGCGATCCTCCGCGCGCAAACCCCACTTGAGCGCGGCGACCACCCCGAAGCAGGCGGCCTGCCCCAAACCGATCAGCATCCAGCGAGCGACGCCGAGGGTGTCGCGCGGCTGGGCGGCCGCGCAGTGCGACGATGGTCCTTGGCCGTAGGCGAAGGCGCGCGGGATCGTGTAGCGCAGGTTCAGTCGCGCCGGGACGGGATCTTCCCACACCCAGGCGGCGGGCTCCCAGGCGAAGCGTTTGCCCGCCGCGCCCATATGGCCGAACAGCAGGTCGTCCTCGCCGCCGATATGGTTGCGCTCGGCCGCAAAGGGCGCGACCGGGTCGGGCAAGGCCGAACGCCGGATCAAGCTGTCGCCGCAGCCGTAATGGTGCTGGATAATCCCAGGCTCGGCGGGCCCGACCCGCGAGAAGAAGCGTTCCAGGTATTGCCGGTGCTGCGTGACGTGGGCCGGCGCGCGCGCCTTGACCGGGCCGAACACGACGTCGGCGTCATAGCGGTCCTGCGCGGCCAGCAAAGCCGCCAGCCAGCCGCTCGGCGCTTCCTCATCATCGTCAAGAAATGCGATGAAGTCGCCTGAGGCGCGCGCCATGCCCGCGTTCCGCGCGAAGGCGACGCCCGGCCGCTTCTCGTTGACGTAGATGACCGGACAGGGCGCGCCCTTGCTCAAGGCGTCGACCAAAGACTTGGCCGACGGTGTCTGGTCATTGTCGACGATCACCACTTCAAGCTCGGCGAAGTCGACACCGGTCTGGCCGAACACCGAGCGCGCCGCGACGGCCAGGCCATCGGGGCGTCGCTGGGTGGGGATCATGACCGTGACGCGCGCCATCAGGCCTCCGTATGCTCTCCGCGCGCCCGCTGGGCCCGAGCCGCCACAGCCTCGACAAAGCCCCGAACGCGACCGATGACCGTCAGTTCAGTGCTGGCGATGGCGTCCATCCGGCGGCGCAATTGGCCGACGGGACCCGCGCCATGGGCGCCAGCCAAGGTCCACACGCTTTCCACCGAATGGGCCACGCAGCCCGCGACGCTGGCGGCCGTCGCCGCGCCCTCGCCGATCTGGAAGGTTCGCAGACCATAGGCGCGCTTGTAGTGGTCGTGGCCAGGACCAAGGTCATAACGCGTGAGACCCAACTCAGGCATGGCCGCGATGGCCCGCAGGAAAAAGATCTGTCCAGGCGACCAAGCGGCCATGGCGGGGTTAGTCGAAGCGATCCAGGGATGATAGGTCGCGCCCTGGCGCACGCCGAAATGCCCCCCGATCAGAAGGTCGCCAGCGTAAAGGTTGATCATCAGACCGCGCATTTCGCCGTCGCGCGTGGTGAACAGGTCCGCCATCAACTCACGCGTCCAATCGGCCCGCAGGAAGTCGTGACCGCCGGTGCGGATCAACTGATCACGCTTCCAGTCGATCAGCAGGTTGAAGGCGTCCCGCGACATGTCACCGGCCACTAGGCGCACCGCCCCGACCTCGCGGTCCAGCTTGTTGTCCAAGCGGCGGTAGTTCTTGATCTTTTTCGGACTTTCGGCGCGCACAGCCTCGAGATAGGCCTCGGCGGTCGTGCCGTTCAGATCGATCAGATAGGCCGTGCGGTCAGTGTCCGGCGAGGCGGGGAAGACGCCGTGCGGATCGACCAGACCCGAATAGCGGAACACGCTGACCTCGGCGGCGCGCAACACATCGGCGATCCGCAGTCCCGCCTCGGGACGGGAGACCAGGCCATGATAGTCGGAGAGCGGCGCGCCGATCGGCCGCGCCAAGCCCCCCGGCCGCCGATGGAACGGCAGGAAGCCGACGATCTCTCCGGCGCGGCGCACGACGGCCACCCGCGCATCTTCACGAACCTTTCCAACGGCTTGCGCGAACTCAGGGCCGAGCAAAGGGTTCGCGAAGCCGTCCGCCTCAGCGGCAAGACTCCGCCACAACGCCGCGTCGGCGGCGCTCAACGAGCTCGGATGAAGGGTCTCGACGGTCAGCATGTCCACCTGTCCTACCCCGGAGCGGGTTAGGGAAAGATGGATTGCGCGTGCAATCGACGGGCCACGCGTCGGCCGGTCGACACGAAATGGGTTCAGCCGAAAGTGGTCTTCAGGATCCTTTCCAGCCAAAGCTGGTCGACCTCATCGAAGGCGGCGGGCCGATCGGAGTCCACATCGAAGACAGCGATCAACTCGCCGTCGGTTCCAAAGACCGGCACCACGATTTCGCTCTGCGAACGACCATCGCAGGCGATGTGTCCAGGAAAGGCATGGACATCGGGCACCAGTTGGGTCTCGCCCGTAGCCGCAGCGGCGCCACAGACGCCCCGCCCGAAGGCGATGCGCAGGCACCCCAGTGTGCCTTGATAGGGTCCCACCACCAGTTCCCGGTCCTTCGCGGGATCCACCACGTAGAAGCCGGTCCAGAAATAGGTGTCGAAGCTGTTGGCCAGCATCGAGGCGACGGTCGCCATTCGGGCGGTCAGGTTTGACTCACCGTCCAGAACGGACGCAATCTCCTCGGCGACCTCGGCGTAGCGGGTGGCCTTGTCGGCGGAAAGGGTGAGGTCGTTGAATGCTTCGGCCATGGCGCGGATATAGCGCGGCCGAAGCGCGATGTCAGAGGGCGCCGTCGATTTATCAGGCGGGGGTGTTGGCCGCTCGCCGAGCCAGTTCTTCCGCGAATTCGGCGTCGCTGATCGGACGCCGCGCGACGAGCAAGCTGCATTCGACATCATCAACGATGTAGGCCCCGGAGGGGCCGTTCCACCAGCGCTCAAGGAAGCTGCGGCGGCGATGTCCCAGCACGACCAGGTCGGCGGAAACCTCCCGCGCGAAGGCGCTGATCGTGGTCGCCGGATCACCGCGCAGCACATGGCCTGTGGCGGTGAGCCCCAGGCTCCGAAGTTTCTCCAGTCCATCCTGAACCAGCTCGTGGCTGGCGGCGATGATGTGCTCGGCCGCGCCGGGTTGCGCGCCCTCGGCCATGGCTAGGCCCTTGCTTTCAGGCAGCACGCACAAAAGCCAAACGGTCGACTGATAGCGACAAGCCAGCAGGGCCCCTTCGCGCAGCGCTGTTCTGGCTTCATGACTGCCATCGAAGGCCAGAACGATCTTCTCGTACACGCGCATCCCCCAAAGGCCCCCTTGGCCCATCCGCCCACAGGTTCAACCGACGCGCCGCTTCGCTCAAGCCCTATCGCAACTGCCTGTGGATCGCCGTCGCGGCGCCCTTTCGCTCTCCTCGCGAATCCCGCGACGGTCCGCATGGAAGTCAGCAACCCGGGCGCCGGCTCGGAAAGTTCAAAGGGGCGTATGATGGCGGACGGATCGCGCACACTCAGTGAGGCGGACCTGCGCTTCGTGAGCCTGTACCACCACGACGGCCGGTTTGTTCGGCGCGAAGGCGCCTTCGCCTTCTGCCGCCGCGACGCCGACGGCGGCCGAACCGTCCTGCACATGGAGTCGGCCGCCGATATCAGCCGCGCCGCCAACCCGGGTCACGCCCATTGGGATTGGGCCGTCGCCAATGGCATGAACGAGTTGCTGGTCAGCGTCCGTGAGGCCGAGCAGGTCGACACCGGGATCGCGCTATCGGACCTGCGGTTCGCGCTGCGCTCGGTTTAGAACTCTTCCCATTCGCCTGGGCGCTCGGCCGGTGTCACCTTCAGCGCGTTCGCGCCTTGGACGTAACGCTGGCGGAAGGTCTCACGGACCGGCGCAGCCGTCGCACGCTGAACGGAGACCGGGCGGCGCTGGGGCAACTCACGAACCTCTGCGCCAACCTGGAAGCGGGCGATCAGGCGCTCAAGCTGGGCGGCCTCGTTGGATAGCGCATGGCTCGCGGCGGTCGACTGCTCGACCATGGCGGCATTCTGCTGGGTGACCTGATCCATCTGGTTCACGGCCTGGTTCACTTCAGCCAGCCCCACCGCCTGTTCCTTGGAGGACGCGGCGATCTCGCCGACCAGTTCGTTGATCTCGGCGACCTGGACAAGGATTTCGCGCAGGGTCTCGCCGGTCTCGCCCACCAGCTTCACGCCCTTGCCGACCTGCTGGGTCGAGGCGCTGATCAGCCCCTTGATCTCCTTGGCGGCGTCGGCAGAGCGCTGCGCCAGGGCCCGTACTTCCTGGGCGACGACCGCAAAGCCGCGCCCGGCTTCGCCCGCTCGAGCGGCCTCCACCCCGGCGTTCAGCGCCAGCAGGTTGGTCTGGAAGGCGATCTCGTCGATGACGCCGATGATCTGGGTAATCGACTGAGACGACTTTTCGATGCCGCCCATGGCCTGGACGGCCTCCTCGACCACCGCGCCGCTACGCTCGGCGGCGGCCTTGGCGGTCATGGTGACTTGCCGGGCGCGTTCGGCGCCTTCGGAACTGCGGCGCACGGTGGCCGTGATCTGATCCAGCGCGGCGGCGGTCTGCTCCAGGCCGGCGGCTTGTCGCTCCGTGCGCTGGGCGAGGTCGTCGGCGGCGATGCTGATCTCGGAGCAGCCGCTCTTGATGCTGCGCGCGGCATTGAGAATGCCGGCCATGGTCGCCTGCAGGCTTTCCACTGCGGCGTTGAAATCGCGCGGCATCTTCACCGCGTCGCCCTGGAACTCGTCCTCGCGCATCCGCCAGATCAGGTCGCCGTCGGCCAGGCGCTCCATGCCTTCGCCCAGGTTGGCGACGGCCTTGGCCTGGGCGCGCGCGAAGGCTTCGGCCTCTTCGGCGTGTCTCTGGCGTTCGGCCTCAGCGGCGGCGCGCTCGGCCTCCTGCTCAGCGCGTCGGCGTTGCCCGTCGGCCAGGTCATGGCGGAATCCATCGAGGGCGCGCGCGATCGCGCCGATCTCGTCGCCGCCCTCGACCCCGGGCACGGCCTCATCATAGCGCCCCGCGCTGAGGCGATCGACGGACCGCGTCAAGCCGGTCAGTGGGGTCTTCACCAAGCTCACGCTGGCCAGGAAGAGGGCCGCCAGGACGCTGGACGTGATCAGGACTCCGCCCACCAGCAGGAACTTGGCCAGGCGGTCGGCCGGGCCGGTGATGGCCGCGACCGGTACATCCATGACCAGGGCCCAGCGCGCATTCAATTCAGGGATAGCGATCGGACGAACCAGTCGGATCATCGGCTCATCGCCGACCTTAACGCCCTCTATCTCAATAGCCTCGCCGCCGGCGAGCACCCCACGTACGCCGCCCGCATTGGCGTCCGCATACGGCTTCAGGCGCTGGTTGACGTCGGGATGCGCGACCCATTGGCCGCCGGCCGACACCAGCATCACGCGACCACCGCCCAGCGGACGCATCTTGCCGAGGACCTGAGACAGATTGTCGAGCGACATGTCGAGGCCCGCGACACCAATCAGCTTGCCGCCCGACATCACCGGGTAGGCGACGGAGGTCATGGCGACCTGCCCGCCCTTGATCGACTCCAGATAAGGCTCGACCAGGCTCGACTGACCGCTCTTGGCGACGCCGGTATAGTAGTCCTCTTGGAAGTCGCTGCCGTCCGTTTCGAGCTCAAGGGTCGGCGCGCCGTTGTCGTTCACCCAGTAAACCGAAAAGCGGCCGTCCTTGTTCGACGCCGTGGCGCTGTCGCCGACGTGCTCGGCGTCCCTGCCGTCCAGCGCGTTAGGCTCGGCCATGAACCAGGCGCCCATCACGCTTTTGGTGGCCAGGACATTGGGCTTGACGATGGCCATGTACTTGTCGCGATCGACCAAGCCGGCCTCATGCGCGGAGGCGATGGAACCGCTCATGGCGCGCGTGGCGGCTGCGGCCGCGTCGATGTCGGCGCGGACCTTGTCGATCGCCTCCTCGCTCACCGCGTCCGCATATTGGTTGGACAGGGTGGACACGATCGTGCCGGTGTGGGTCGAGACCGCCACAGCGGCGGCGACGAGAAGAACGCCGATCGCCAGGCCCGCCACCAGGATCAGCTTCCAGGCGATGGTCAATCGACGGAACGCAGTCATGACAAGGATCTCCGGCCGCGAGGTCGCTGTTTAAGCTCCACTTCGCGGCGGAAACCCTAAAGGCGCGTTAACCACGTTCCAGGAATGCGCGACTGCGACATTGGCGCGCACCTCACCCACCTACCCTACCGCGAGTAACGCGCCTTGACCGGCGCATAGTTGTCCCAAACCTGCCCGTCGCTGACCGACCGCAGGAGCTTGATGTACTCGGCATGGCTCCACGCCAGGGGGGTCGCCGAATCGGTCCCCTCGCCCCGGACATAGCTGTGGGGGCTATCCGCCCCGACGCCGTCCCACACCTGCTCCGGGATCATCAGCCCGTCGTTGGCGAACAGTTCCATCGCCTTGACGTAAGTCTCCCGGATCGACTTCACAGCCGCCGGGGAGGGCTTGCCGGCGAGGCCCGCCAACGCCAGTTCGTAGTGCCCGCGCTCGCCGGTAAAGATCGGCCAAACACGACCACGCTGACCAGGACGCATCTGATTGTCGGCGCCGTAGTTCGCGCCGGTCTTGGTGTCCTCGCCGTAGCCATCGACGCCGTAGCGCCGCCAGCCGGGAAAACTTCCCTCCACACCGGGGAACTTGAAGCTGTAGCGGACGCGATAGAGGTCCTCGAGCGACTCGTCGTCCAGCTCGGGCAGGCTGGCGACGATCGCCGGATCATCGGCGCGACGAACCCCGTAGCGCACCAGCTCAAGGAAGCCGGCGTCCAGCATCCTGTCTTCCGCTACGGGAGCCTGCCCGTTGCGCTCCTCGACAGGGCTCTTGTTGTTCGGATCCTGGTCGCTGTTCAGGCGCAGATAATAGTGGCCGTCGCCGAACGTCCCCTTCGTGGTGACCATCCGAGCCTCGAGCTTACCGGCATAGTCGTCGGCGGTCTTCCGATAGAGCTCAGCCGAGCCCGTATCGCCGGCGGCGTCAGCGATGTCGCCGGCGACCACAAGGCCCGCGATCACGGCCGCGGTCGTCGAGGGCGAGTAACCGCCCTGCTCTTCCCAGCGTTCCTGCTGAGTGAAGGGCGGTGTGATAGTCGCGGTGTTCCAATCCAGATTGACCTTGCCGCCTTTGACCAGGAAATCGGCCGCCGGCTTCAACATCTTGCCGTAGAACGCCTTCAGTTCGGCGTCCGGCAGCCAGCCCAGTTTCCAGAGCTTCCAGCCCAGCATGATCGGCATGGCCGTCTGGTCGAGCTGGACCCCGACCCATTCGGGCGTACCGTCCACGTGCGACTTCTGCAGGAACCAGCCGCCATCGCCCTTGTTGCCCGGCGTTTTGGGCCCGACCTGGACCGTGGGCAGATAGTGGAAGGCCGCCAGCGGCGTCTCCTTGTCGCCCAGGGCCGCCAAAGCCATGGCGCACTGATAGAAGTCGCGCGGCCAGACGGCCTTGTAGCCGGTCGATGACTTGGTCGCGTCGACCGTGTCGCCCCAAGGATTGGACAACGAGGCGATCAACGCGCCGGCGTAGGTGCGGTCTTCCTGCACCTTCAGCATGAGGGCGCTGGCCTGGAGAAGCTTACCGCCGTCCTCCGACGCCTCGCGCAGACGCGGCAGTTCGTTCAGCGAGGCCAGATAGTCCTCCCAGCCCAGATGCGGGCCCTCGCCGTTGTAGCGCGCCAGCACCTCGGCGTAGCCAGTCTTAAGCGTCGCGGCTGCGGCCTGATCGGCGGCCTTGGCGTCAGCGCCGAAGCCGATCACCACGTCAAAGGTCTCGGACTTGGCGACCTTGGGCAGCTGTCCGGCCAGAACGATCGCCCCCTTCGCCGAGGTCGTGCTCGCCTTCAACGCGGCCAGAGCATCGCTATCCTTCAGCACGCTGGCCGAGGCCTTGGCGAAGGGCTTGCTGACCCTGAGGCTGAGGAAGGCCTTGCCCTCGCTCGCTGTCAGCGCCGAGGTCGAGGCCGCGCCGAGGTCGCCGCCGCCGGTATTGGCCATGTGCGGCTCCAGCAGCAGGGTCGGCGTCACAGCCCCCTTGAGGGCCGTCACGGTCACGCGGACGAACAAGGCGTTGCGGTCCGGATCCGTGAAGATCCGCTTCTCGATCACGAAGCGGCCTTGGCGGTCGCTGGTGGTGACCTTGTAGGCCGGCGACAAGGGTCGGCCGGCGGCGTCCACGTGCAGGTACTCGGTCTTGGAGGTCGTATCCGCGCCCTCGATCGCCAAGCCGGTCGCCGTCTCGACGGCGATCCGCATCTGCTTGATCTGCGCTTCGTGGATCAAGCCGTACATGGTCTCGGTCAAGACGCCGTCGGCGATCGAGAACCAGACCTTGGACACCGCCCCGGTCTTGCCGCCCGCCTTGTAGGCGCCGTCGACATAGGCCTCATAGGCGGCGCCGACGCCGGTCTTGGCGGAATAGGCCCAGGTGGTGGGCGCGGCTTGGACGGCGGTGGCGATCGCCGTCGCGGCAGAGACCAGGGCGAAGGCTTTGAACGTGCGCATGGCGAGGACCTCGTCAGGCTTGAAGGAAAAGGATCATGCGGCCGCGCCGACGCCCTGGTCACGGACCAGGAACGTCGCGGCGGCGGCCAGCGCGAAGGACAGAGCGCCCAGGACGAGCGCGAAAATCGGCTGATTGCCGAAAAAGGTCTTAAGCAGCAGGCCCAGCAGCGTCGCCGCCAGCAACTGCGGGACGACGATGAAGACGTTGAAGATGCCCATGTAGACGCCCATCTTCCGAGCCGGCAGGGCTCCAGCGAGGATCGAGTACGGGGCAGACAGGATCGAGCTCCAGGCGAAGCCGACCCCCACCATGCCGATCAGCAGCCACTTGGGGTCGCGGATCACCAGGAACGACAACAGCCCCAGCGCGCCCAGGCACAGACAAGTCGCATGGCTGATACGACGGTTAGTCAGCCGAACCATCAGCGGGATCACCAGCGCGGCGAGCGCCGCCACACCGTTATAGACCGCGAACAGCACGCCGACCCAATCTGCGCCTTCGTTGTAAGCCTTCGACGAAGCGTCGACAGCGCCGAAGTGGACCGCCGCCACGGCGGGCGTGGTGTAGATCCACATGGCGAACAACCCAAACCACGAGAAGAACTGCACCACCGAAAGTTGGCGCATGGTCTTGGGCATCCGGAAGAAGTCCGCCAGTACTTCGGAAAAGCCGTTATCGGTGCGCCCGATCCGCTTGAACCGCGCGCCCGCCACGCCCGCACCGCCGAAGACGAACAGAAGCGCGGCCAGGACATAGAGCTCCTTCTCCAGACCCGCGCCCCAGACCACAAGCGCCAGCATCGCGCCCAGCAGAACGCCCCCGAGCCCCAAGGCGATGTAGGCGTTGACGGAGGGCTCGGGAGCCTCCTCCGGTTCGCGGCCAGTGAGCTCGCGCTCGGCCTTTTCGAAGGCGGAAAGCTGCTCGGGGCTATACTCGCGGGTGGTGAACACCGTCCACAGCACCGCCATCAGCAGGCCCGCCCCGCCTGTGTAGAAGGCGATCCGCACCGAGTCCGGCACTTGGCCGGCGGGCGCGGTGTTGGCCACGTCGAACCAGTTGGTCAGCATCCAGGGCAAGGCTGAGGCGAAGACCGCGCCGAGCCCGATGAAGAAGCTCTGCATTGCATAGCCAGCGGCGCGTTGCTCGTCGGGCAGGTTGTCGCCGACAAACGCGCGGAAGGGCTCCATGGTGATGTTGATCGACGCGTCCATGATCCAGAGCGCCGCCGCCGCGACCCAGAGGGTCGGCGAGTTGGGCATGACCAACAAGGCCAAGGTCGTCAGGATCGCGCCCCAGAAGAAGTAGGGCCGGCGCCGCCCGAACCGCCCCCAGGTCTTGTCGCTGAAATGGCCGATGATCGGCTGGACCAGCAGCCCCGTGGCCGGCGCGGCGATCCACAGGATCGCAAGGTGGTTCACATCCACGCCGAGAGACTGGAAGATGCGGCTGGTGTTGGCGTTCTGCAGACCGAAACCGATCTGGATCCCGAAGAATCCAAAGCACATGTTCCAGATTTGCAGGAAACTCAGCCTCTGCCTGGCCATCGATCCTCCACCGCCCGACCGCCGGTTAACCCGGCTGGTTCGCAAAATTTTTCATTGCGCTTTGCAGGTGGCATTTGCGCACGCACCGCCGCCACGCGCAACGCCAAATCCATGACTGATTGAGCGATTTTCCTCTTTCAAATCTCGTTCACGACCTCACCAGCTCCACTGATTCGGTACCGCCTCCTACTTCTTTGCAAGAGTTTTCAATTTCAACTTTCGACTTGAGGTCGGTCCAGCCCGCTTGCAAACACCGTCGAAGCGCGTCTTATGGCCTCCTGAAAAATTTGCAGAAATCTTTGCATCAGGGACGGGTTCAGGGTGAGCAAGGGCGCGACGCGACTGGAAGACCTAGCCAAGCTGGCGGGCGTTTCGATCTCCACCGCTTCGCGCGCCCTCAATGACAGCCCGGCGGTCAACAAGCGCACCAAGCAGCTGATCTGGAAACTGGCGCGGGAGATGGACTACCCCTTCCGCCGATACATGCCCGCCGGCCCGATCGGCGCCGAGGCGACCATCGCCATCGTCACGCCGCGCCCGCAGGGCCGGGGCAGCAGCATGTCCGACCCGTTCTTCCTGGAACTCCTGGCCGGGGTCGGCGAGGCGGCGAGAGAGCGGGGCTGCGACGTGATCCTGTCGCATATCGCCCCGACCAATTTCGACGACCTCTCCGAGGCCATGACCACCAGCCGGGCGGAGGGCGTGATCTTCCTGGGCCAAAGCTCGCTGCACGCCGCATTCAATCGTCTGGCGGAGACCGAGAACCGCTTCGTGGTCTGGGGCGCGCAACTCCCGGACCAGAACTATTGCTCAGTAGGCTCCGACAATCTGATGGGCGGGCGCCGCGCGACGCTTCATCTCCAGCGCCTGGGCCGCAAACGCATCGTCTTCCTGGGAGACACCGAGGCGCCGGAAGCCATGCAGCGCCATCGCGGCTATCTGGACGCGCTGGAGCACGCCAAGCTAGGCGTTGATCCCGACCTGATCGTCCCGGCCCACTTTGAAGTCGAGTCGGCCGAAGCGGCGGTCGACAGCTTGATCCACAACGGCGTCACCTTCGACGGCGTGGTCGCGGCCTCGGACCTGATCGCTCTGGGCGCGATCCGCGCCCTGAAACACGCGGGCCTCTCGGTTCCGGGCGACGTCTCGGTGATGGGCTTCGACAATGTGCCCTTCAGCCGCTACGCCAGCCCCGCCCTGTCGACCATCGCCCAAGATACCGCCAAGGCGGGACGACTGATGGTCTCCAAGCTGCTCGACAGTGGCGAACGCGCCAGCCGTTCCGAGCGCGTGCCGACGGATCTGATCATCCGCGAGAGCTGCGGAGGCTAAGGCCCGCCCAGCCTCCAGGCAGGAAAGGGCACGGAACAGGCCCTCAAGGGGCCGCTGTATGATCGATGCTGAACGTCCTCGCCATGCGCCACTGTCCGTCGGCTCCAAGCCGCCACAGAATTGAGAACCGCGCCTGGCCGGCGAGACGTTCGCGCCCCTCCCCTTTTCGCTCGTAGAAGCGGTGCGCCCCCTCTTCGACGGCGCCAAAGCCTGGAATGGCATAGACCTTCAGCGTCCCGGGGACCAATTCGCGGCGAGACCGCCAAGCGTCTGGCGCAAGCTTGGCGGCGCAACTCTTGGCATAGTCGGCGACAAAGGCCTTACGATCCATGGCCCCGCCCTTGTCGTGATAGAACTCCATGTCGTCCGTCACGAGCGCCGCCAGGGCGGCCGGATCACACCCTGCAAACATCACGTCGAACAACAAGGCGTCCCGCGCCGCGATGACCTGGGTGAGGCTAGGCTCCGTCGCGTCGAGGACCATGGTCGCAGCGAGTGCGGCGAGGGAAACGAACATCGCGGGCTCCGAGGTTTAGCGCAGCCCTGGATCCTGCATTCGCCAACCCATGTCGCGTGAATTCGCCGTCATCCGACAGGCTCAGCGCATCCTTGCTAGCCGCGGCGGGCGATCAGCCCCGTGCAGGGCGGCATCTCGCCCGCGGCGCCCAGGTTGACGCCATCGACGATCGTCCAGCCGTCGGGCAACGACCAACTGACCGGCTCAAAGCCGAGATTGAAGGCCAACAGCAAGGCGTCCGCGCCCTCACCCCGTTGGAAGATCAGCAACTGAGCGTTGGTGTCGACGAAGCGGATCGCGCCGGTGCGCAAGGCCGGATAGGCACGACGCAGAGCGATCAGTCGGCGCGCGACGTGCAGGGTGGACGCTGGGTCAGCCTCTTGGGCGTCGACCGCCAGCGGCAGATGCGCAGGATCGACCGGCAGCCAGGGCTCGACCCCCGAGAAGCCCGCATTGAGCGCGCCGGCCACCCACGGTATCGGCGTGCGAGCCCCGTCGCGCCCCAGAGTTTGGGGCCAGTTGGCGATGGCTTCAGGGTCCTGAAGCCGCTCGAACGGCACCTGCGCCTGCGGCAGGCCAAGTTCCTCGCCCTGATAGACGAAGACATTGCCTCGCAGGCCCATCAACAGCAGCAGCCCCATCTCGGCGAAGGCCTTGCGGTCGCGGCCCTCGGCCCAGCGCGACACCGCGCGTGGCGCGTCGTGGTTCGAGAAGGTCCAGGAGGGCCAGCCTTCGCCATCAGCTCCCGGCCATTGCGCCGCGCTCTCCATGACACGCTCGGCGGCCAACCGCTCAGCGTAGAGATAATTGAATCCGTAGGCGCTGTTCAGCCGGTCCCCGCCTGCGGTGAAGAGCTTCATCTCGCGCTCGGCGTGGTCGCCGCCGACCTCGGCTACGGAGAACCGCCCACCCGCCGCGTCCGTCAGCGCCCGCAGACGGCTCAGGAACTTCGGAATGTTGGCGTGGCTCTGGTTGTGGATCTTGTCCTGGAAGTCGAACGGCCGCGTGCGCTTGCCGCCCGGCGGCAGGGGCGGGTTATCGGTCAGCGCCGGGTCGTGCATCGAGAAGTTGATGGCGTCGAAGCGGAAGCCATCCACGCCCTTGTCGATCCAGAACTGGGTGACGGCCAGCAAGGCTTCCTGAACCGCCGGATTATGCAGGTTCAGCTGCGGCTGACTGCTCAGGAAGTTGTGCATGTAGTACTGGCCGCGCCGGGCGTCCCAGGTCCAGGCGGGACCGCCGAACACCGATTGCCAGTTGCTGGGCGGGCTGCCGTCGGGCTTGGCGTCGGCCCAGACGAACCAGTCAGCCTTGGGGTTGGCGCGGTCCTGCCGGCTTTCGGCGAACCAGGGGTGTTCGTCCGAGGTGTGCGAGAAGACCAGATCGATGATGATCTTCAGGTCGAAGTCGTGGGCCCGCGCGATCAAGGCGTCGAAGTCGGCCAGCGTTCCGAAGATAGGATCGACGTCGCAATAGTCCGAGACGTCGTAGCCGAAGTCCTTCATCGGCGACTTGAAGAAAGGCGACAGCCACACGCCCTCGACACCTAGCGAGGCGATATGGTCGAGGTGGGCGGTGATCCCCGGCAGGTCGCCGACCCCGTCGCCGTTGGAGTCGGCGAAGCTGCGCGGATAGACCTGATAAATCACCGCGCCGCGCCACCATTCGGCGTTCATCGACGTCTCCGCATCGGGGCGCTCTAGAACCTGCACTGTCACGATCGTCCCTCGGAAACGCAAATCTTGTAATCGAACGGCGCCAACTCCACGGCGTAGCTGCCGGGCGCGGCGGCGCTGACGACGCAGGCGCCATGCAGGCTCTTCCACGACCCGGAGGCCATTTCGACCGACACGTGTGCTTGGATCGCCTTGTCGCTGGTATTGAAGACGGCCAACACCTCGGTTCCCGCCATCAGTCGGGAAAAGGCCAGCAAGCCCGGCTTGGCCTCAGCGACGCGGGTCACCTGCCGCCCCTCCCGCAGCGCCGGCGTCATCGTGCGCAGCTTGGCCAGCGCAGCGATGCGACGGTAGAGGACGCTGTCGCCCAGGAAGGCCGATCGCGCGCCCATGGCGCTCGAGCCGACGAGGCGGTTGTCATTGTAGCTGGCCACCTGGCTTGGGAACATGTCCTCGCGGCTGTCGGCGTAGTCACCATCGCCGGTGAAGCCCTGCTCGTCGCCATAGTAGATCGTCGGCACGCCGCGCGCGGTCAGCATGATGGCGTTGGCCAGGGTGACGCGGGCCAGCAGCTCATCGTCGCTGATCTGCGGACGGGCCTTCAACATGAAGTGGCCCATGCGGCCCATGTCATGATTGCCCAGAAAGGTCGGCAGCTGGCGCGCCGTGGCCTCACCGCCCTCATAGACGGCGTCGCCGGCGAAGGTGGTGGCCAGCCGGTCGGGTCCGGCGCGGCCCGCGACCACGTCGGTGACCGCCGCCTGGAAGGCGAAGTCCAGCACCGCCGGCAGCTTGTCGACCTTCACATGCCGCGCCAAGGCGGCGACATCTGGGTCGAACACCTCGCCGAAGATGTGGAAGTTCTCGATGCCCTTGGCCTTGGCGCGGGCCTGCATGGCCGGGACAAAGGCCTGCCAGAACTCGGGATTCACATGGCGAGCGGTGTCGATGCGGTAGCCGTCGATCCCGAAGTCGTCGATCCAGCGACCGTAGACCTCGATGAAGCCCTCGACCACGCGCGGGTGCTCGGTGAACACGTCGTCCAACGTGGCGAAATCCCCCAGCAGCGAGCTCTCGCCCGCGAAGCTACTGTCTCCGCGATTGTGATAGTAGGTCGGGTCGTTCAGCCAAGCCGGGACCTTGGCGCGTTCCTGGCCGGCGGGAATGAACGGCGTATAGGCCCAGTCCGCGCGCTTGAGCTTGCTGAAGTCCTGCCCGTCGAAACCGTCATTGATCGGCGCGCCGTTGACCCCGCCCCGCCGGACATAGGGATAGTCGGCGACGCCGCGGTAAGCGCAGCGCCCGTCCGGGCACTCCCTGTACTGGATGACATCGGCCGTGTGGTTCACGACGATGTCCATATAGACCTTCATGCCGCGCGCATGGGCGGCGTCGACCAGGGCCTTGAAGTCGGCCTTGGTTCCCAGATGCGGATCAACGTCGGTGAAGTCGGTAATCCAGTAGCCGTGATGCGCGGCGGATTCCTGGCCGGGCGCCCCTTGGACGGGCCGGTTGACGAAGATGGGCGCCAGCCACAGGGCCGTCGCGCCCAACCCCTGAATGTAGTCCAGGCGGCGTGCGACGCCCTTGAGATCGCCGCCGTGATAGAAACCCGCCCGCGTGGGATCGAAGCCGTCCAGCAACGCCCCTCGGGCGGGACCGCCGTGATCATTGGTCGCGTCGCCATTCTCGAAGCGATCGGGCAGGACAAAGTAGATCACCTCGTCCTGAGGCTTGCGTTGCAGATGGGAGGCCGGAGCAGGCGCCGCCGTCGCGCTCGCACCGAGCGCGCTCACAGCGGTCATGGCCAGCAGCATTCGCCGCCAGGGCGTCAAGGCCGACATCGCTCCCCTCCCCAATGCGCGGCGCGACTTGCGGCCGACATTGCAACTCTTTGCAAGAATTTGCAGTCGCATTGGCAAGCTGTCAATCCGTCAACTTGAGGGCTTTTGCGACCTTACCTGCCGGAACTCGTCGGGAAATGTGGGGCAAATCGGCCACATGATCCACACTTCCGGGAGCCCTGGGGCTGCAGGTGATCTGGGTTTGCATTTTTTTGGGTTGATTACGGACCGTTAATTTGCAGTATTTTGCGGCAACGGCCCGCCGCACGACACAACAGCGCAGAGCCGGACAGGGAGGGAACTCGCATGAACACCCAATTTTTGCGCCGTCGCGCCTGGCTGATGGCCGGCGGGGCCACGGGCCTGGCGCTGGCTTTTGCTGTGGCCGGCTCGGCCCAAGCCCAGACTGCAAGCCCTGCTTCTGACGACACCAAAGTCGAGGAAGTGGTCGTCACCGGCATCCGTCGCGGTATCGAAGGCGCCATCTCGCTGAAGAAGAGCTCGACCTCGATCGTCGAGGCCGTGTCGGCCGAAGACATCGGCAAGCTGCCCGACGTGTCGATCGCCGAGTCGATCGCCCGCCTGCCCGGCCTGACCGCCCAGCGCCTCGACGGCCGCGGGCAGGTCATCTCGATCCGGGGCCTGGCGCCGGACTTCACCACCGCCCTGCTGAACGGCCGCGAACAGGTTTCGACCGGCGACAACCGCGGCGTCGAGTTCGACCAGTATCCGTCGGAACTTCTGAGCGCCGTCGTCGTCTACAAGACCCCCGACGCCGCCCTGATCGGCCAGGGCCTGGCCGGCACCGCCGACATGCAGACCGTCCGCCCGCTGGCCTATGGCAAGCGCGCCCTGGCCGTCGGCGCCCGCTATGAGTGGAACGACATCGGCGCCCTGAACGCCGGTACGTCGTCAAAGGGCAACCGCTTCAGCATCTCCTATATCGACCAGTTCGCCGACGGTAAGGTCGGCCTGGCCCTGGGCTACGCCCATATGGAGTCGCCCTATCAGGCCGAGCGCTGGAACGCTTGGGGCTACCCCACGGCCGACTCGGCCGGCAACCTCGTGATCGGCGGCGCCAAGCCGTACGTGATGTCCTCGAAGCTGAAGCGCGACGGCGTCATCGGCGTGCTCGAATTCAAGCCGAACGAGCACTATTCGGGCGCGATCGACGTCTTCTATTCGAAGTTCGACAACCGCCAGATCCTGCGTGGCATCGAACTGCCGCTGTACTGGTCGTCGGCCACGCTGCAGCCCGGCTATTCCTCGACGGACAAGCTGGTGACCAAGGGCACGTTCTCGGGCGTGAAGGGCGTGGTCCGCAACGACGGCAACACGCGCGACAACACCGTCAAGGCGTTCGGCTGGAACAACAAGTTCTTCATCGACGACAACACCACCGTGACCGCCGACCTGTCGTGGTCGAAGGTCAAGCGCACCGACCAGATCCTGGAAAGCTATTCGGGCACGGGCCGCAGCGGCGTGGGCGCCACCGACACCCTGGGCTTCACCATGGACAGCGACGGCGTCGCCCAGTTCAACTCGACCTTGAACTATGCGGACGCCAGCCTGATCAAGCTGACCAGCCCGCAGGGCTGGGGCACGGACGCGGCCACCCTGCCCGGCGGCCAGGACGGCTACCTCAACAAGCCGACCATCGAGGACGAGCTGAAGGCCATCCGCCTGTCGGCCAAGCGCATGCTGAACGGCCCGATCAAGGCCCTCGACTTCGGCGTGAACTACAGCGAGCGCAGCAAGCAGCTGATCAACGACGAGTGGTTCCTGCGCGTGAAGGGCAACCCGGCCAGCGTCGCCATTCCGAGCAACGCCCTGGTGGGCACGACCTCGTTGGCGTTCATGGGCATCAAGGGCATGGTCAGCTACGACCCGTTCGCCCTGATCGGCTCGGGCGTCTATGACCTGGTCCGTAACCCCAACGCCGACGTGCTGGTCAAGAGCTGGAACGTCGAGGAAAAGGTCACGCTGGGCTATGTGAAGGCCGATATCGACACCGATCTCGGCGGCGTCAACATGACCGGCAATGTCGGCTTCCAGGTCGTGCACACCGACCAGAGCTCGACCGCCCTCGGCGCCACCGGTTCGGGGACGGGCGTGAAGAGCGCCCCGCTGAGCGGCGGCAAGACCTATACCGACGTCCTGCCCAGCGCGAACCTGCAGTTCCACCTGGGCAATGAGCAGGTGATCCGCGTCAGCGCCGCCCGCACCATGGCACGTCCGCGGATGGACCAGATGCGCGCGTCCAAGACCTACAGCTACGATCCGGCCAAGGCTGGGTCGACCAACATCAACTTCTCGCCCTGGGGCGGCAGCGGCGGCAATCCGGAGCTGGAGCCCTGGCGCGCAAACGCCTTCGACGTGTCGTACGAAAAGTACTTCGGTCGTCAGGCCTACGTTTCGCTGGCCGGCTTCTACAAGGACCTGAAGACCTACGTTTACGACCAGAACCTGGTCTTCGACTTCACGGGCTTCCCGGTCACCAGCGGTCCGGAACCGGCGCTCCGCAAGGGTGTCGTCTCGACGCCGCAGAACGGAAAGGGCGGCTCGATCAAGGGCGTCGAGTTCACGCTATCGATGCCGGGCGTTCTGCTGACCCCGGCCCTGGATGGCTTCGGTGCGGTCTTCTCGGCCTCGCACACCGACAGCAAGATCCAGCCGAACCCGAGCGATCCGTCGACCCCGATCCCGGGGCTGTCGAAAAACGTCGCCAACCTGACCGTCTACTACGAAAAGGACGGCTTCTCGGCACGGATCAGCAACCGCTACCGTTCGAAGTTCCTGGGCGAAGTCTCCGGCTTCGGCAACGGCCGCAACTATCGCATGGTCAAGGGCGAGAGCGTCGTCGACGCCCAGGTCGGCTACACCTTCAACGACGGCCCGATGGAAGGCCTGTCGCTGATGGCCCAGGTCAACAACCTGACTGACGAGCCGTTCACCACCTATCAGAACGGCGACACCCGCCAGGTGATCGACTACCAGCGCTACGGCCGCACCTTCCTGCTGGGCGCCAGCTACAAGTTCTAATCCTGCAGCCTTCCCCAAAGGCCTCTAGCGCCCCTGTCGGCCCTGCCCGACAGGGGCTCTTTTTTGCCCGGCGCTCAGGGACGCTCCAGGCGCTCGCGAGCCCGCCGGCGCACGGCGCGGAAGACGATCGGCAATAGCTCCCAGCTGAACGCCCCGACGACGAAGCCGAACAGATAGGCCTCGCGCAGCGGCGCCCAGGGAATGACCGGCAAGCCCACCCGCACCAGAAACCCAGCCAGGATCATGGCGGAGGCGGCCGCGCAAGCCAGCCGCACCAGAAGGCCGCGCTCGACCACGCCCAGCGCGCCGATCTGCACGCAGCCATAGACGGCGACACCGCCCAAAGCGCCCACGATCGCGCGCAGGCGATCGGGATCGATGTCCATCGAGGCCTCCTCTAGCCCGGGATCGAGGGAATGACGGCTCAGGGGCGCCCCGATCCGCGCGTCGCAACCGCGACAGCGCTCCGGAACAACCCCGCCGTTAAGAAATGTGCCCGGTTGGCGGCGGAGAGTCGACGGGGTGTGAGGGAGGGGGCGTCCGGTTTTGACGCCGGGTCGGGGCGCCGGGCTGGGGTGAGCGGGCGCTGATTGCGAGTGTCGGGTTACTATAGGCTCGCAGCTAGGCCGAGAATAAAATCGTAATTCGTCACTGTAATTCGTAATTCCGCTAAATGCGTTCGATCGCGTTCTCGATGGCCTTTCGCAGGAGACCATATTCCCGATCAAACTTGGCTCGCTTTTTAAATGCATCCTTCCAACGAAGCTCGGAGGGAGGGCCGCTCATATCCAACGCCGAAAGAGCCGTGCTGAACTGATCAAGCGCCTGATCAAATGCGGTCGCTCTCATAAAAATATAGGGGCTTGGCCAGCGGTCGATATCCAGCGCAATGAACCGCTTAAGGGCGTGCCAAGCCTGACCGTTGATTTGCCAATAAGCGGAAGTCACCCCCTCTTGGTCTCTTTGATCCAGCGGCACCTTAACCCAATCAAACGTTACGAAGGCCATTTCTTGCGCGTCGCGAACAGCGTCCAACAGATCAAGCCTAGCCCTCTTCCCGGCCTCTTCTTGAGCCCTGATCTGCCTATTGGCGGTGATTATAGCTGCGCCAACGGCCGCGACTGTACCGACCGCTTGCCCCCAGGCGGCAAGTTCAGTGCTGCTTACTCCCATCACCTTACTGAGCGCAGCCGACCAAGTCGTTACGACTACAGCCGCAACGGCAACAAGAAAAATGGGGGTCCAATCCTTCATAGCGACGATGCTCGCACAGGTCGCGCGACGCGGGAAGCTGCACGCACTAGGAGGCAGACCTAGCCATGCGCGCCCCTAGCGCCTTCCGTCAAACCGACGTGACGCGCGCCATCCGCGCCGCCAAGGCGGCCCGGATGCGTCCCCATGTCTGGATCGGTCGTGACGGCTCAATCCACATCACCGAGGCCGCCGAGGCCGCCGAGGCCGATTTACGGTGGGCCGACTTACGGTAACAGTGCAATAAATTGGCATCGAGCCAAGCGCGAACCTGAGCCGCAGGGAACTGTCGGGAACTAAGTGCACTGTCACCGTAATTCATCCCACCCACTTGGGCTAGTCGATCACAGTCGTTGCCAAGTCATAGTAACCCACCATGGGCGGGCCGTGTGAACTAGCGTGGCGGTCGCCCCAGCCACTAGAAGCAGGGTCAGAACGAAGATTGCAGCGCTCCTCACCCCACCCCATCGCAGCGACAAAAAAACGCCATATAGAGCTCCAGCGACACCACCCACAGCAAAAAAGGCGAGAGCGCGAGCGGCACCTCCTACAACATATACAATCATGGTTGGGATCGACAAAATTACAATCGCACTCAATATATATTTCAGCGACCCCACAACACCCACACCACCCTTCTTCATTTTATTTCCTTACTTGACATCGTATTTTTATTTCAAGCTCCCTGAAATATACTCGACTACGTGCTATGCGGAAGCGGCAACCCCTTGAATGAAACCTTTGAAATGAAATTACGGTCACAGTGCACTCAATTGGCGCCGTTCGCCGGGACCTGTGCTAGGCGCGGGCCCGGACCGCCTCCACGCAAACTCATACATCCGCCGCCGCTCAGCAGCTCGCCACACCACACCCCGAAAGAGGTGGTAGGCCTGGAGGGACTCGAACCCCCAACCAGACCGTTATGAGCGGTCGGCTCTAACCATTGAGCTACAGGCCCGCGCGGAGTCGCGCCGAAGCGCACGCGAGCCGGCGGATTAGCATGAGCCGAACGCGGCTTAAAGCTCCGGTTCAGGTTGAGGCTGTCACGAAGGAACCCTAGCCGTGCGGCGACGCTATCTGCGCCGGACTGCCTTGGAGAAAGATCGATGACTCACACTGCTCGCCGCCTGCCCGCCATCGCCCTGCCCGCCCTGCTGGGTGGCGCGTTGCTGCTGGGCGCCGCCGCGCCGGCGCTGGCCCAAAGCAACGACGCGGCCTTCAAGGCTACGACCTTCACCCTGTCGGCCTATGGCGAGACCCAGGTGGCGCCGGACATGGCCACGATCACGCTGGGCGTCCAGACCGACGCGGCCACGGCGGCCGAGGCGCTGAAGGCCAACGGCGCGCGGATGAACCAGGTGATGGCCGCCCTGAAGAAGGCCGGGATCGCCGCGCGTGACATCCAGACCTCGAACCTGAGCCTGAACGCCCAGTACGCCTATGAGCAGAACCAGCCGCCCAAGCTGACCGGCTACCAGGCGTCGAACCAGGTGACGATCACGGTGCGCGACCTCGCCAAGCTGGGCGCGGCGGTCGACGCCACGGTGGGCGCCGGCGCTAACACGGTCAATGGGATCAGCTTTGGCCTCGCCAACCCGCAAGCCGCCGAGGACGCCGCGCGGCTCGCCGCCGTGAAGGCCTTGCAGGCCAAGGCCGAGCTCTACGGCCGCGCGACCGGCTACAAGGCCGTGCGCCTGGTCAATCTGAGCGAAGGCGGCGGTTATACGCCCGCCCCGCCGCCGATGCCGGTGTTCGCCATGGCCAAGCGCGAGATGGCCGACGCCACCAGCGTTTCGGCCGGCGAACTGAAGGTCCGCGTCGACGTCAGCGCGGTCTACGAAGTCAGCCAGTAATCCCGGCGACGGGACAGAAAAAGGCCGCCGTCGGGATGTCCCGGCGGCGGCTTGTTCTTTTGGGTTAGAACCCGGCCTTCTCGAAGGCCTGCTCGACGCGGTCCTTGATCTCCAGGCCCGGGAGAGCGCGCTCGCCCTCCATCACCGCCACATAGGTCAGGTTGCGCGCCGGCTTGCCCGCGCCGGTCGGCACCGGCCCGATCGCCCAGCCCACCGTGTTGCCGGGCGCCGAGCCGCTGTCGCAGCTGAAGAAGCGCGCGGGCTTGCCGAGGTTGGCCTGCAGCAGCTTTTCCGCCGTGGTCACGACACCGTCGCAGGTCGGCAGGTTGCGCGAGCAGGTGACATAGCCGCCGCCCCGCCAGACCAGCTTGCCGCTGGCGGCGTCGGCGATCACCACGCAGGTCGATCCCGAACCGATCTGACGACCGATGGACTCGGCCAGAACCGTGTCATCGATCCCGTCGGGCAGCTTGGGCGAACAGGCGGTCAGGCTCGCTGCGGCGAGAACGACCAGCGCCCCGCTTTTCATCCAGGGGCGCGTCATCGATCAGGCCGCCTTCTTGATCAGGTTGCCCTCGTCCAGCAGGACGACGGTCGGCGCGTAGTTGCGCGCCTCCTCGGCGGGCATCTGGCAGTAGGTGACCACGATCACCAGGTCGTTCTTCTGCACCAGACGGGCGGCCGCGCCATTGACGCCGATCACCTTTGAGCCGCGCGGCGCCTCGATGGCGTAGGTGGTGAAGCGCGCGCCATTGGTGATGTTCAGCACGTCGACCTGCTCGTTCGGCAGGATGCCCGAGGCGTCCAGCAGGTCGCGGTCGATGGCGATCGAGCCCTCGTAATCAAGGTCGGCCTGGGTCACCGTGGCGCGGTGCAGCTTGGCCTTCAGCATGGTGAGCAGCATGGCGGGGAAGCTTATCCCTTTGAATGAACTGGAATCTTCTGGGCCGCCACACACAAGGCCCCGGAACAGGTCCCGCCATATAGACACGAACCCGCGCCGGTTCAATCGCATGACCGAGGAAGGACCAAGGCCCAGGGCCTCGGCGCGGCTGGTCAGGTCGTAGCCGCCTTGAGGAAGCTGGTCATATCGGCCAGTAGCGGCGCCTTACCCCTGAACGGTCGCGAGAGCGCCAGCACCGCGCCGGCGTGGTCGACGCCGGCATAGTGCCGTTCCTCGACCTTTGCGCCCTTCTCCCGCAGGGCGGCGGCCAGCTTGCGGGTATTGCGCGGATAGACCGTGGTGTCCTTGTCGCCGGTCGCCAGGAAGGCCGCCGGGGCGTCTGGCCGGGCGAAGTTGACCGGCTGCGTCGCCGCGAGATCCGGCGCTTGCCCGAAGGTTCGCTCGGTCACCGGCCCCTTGAGCGGCAGGAAATCATAGGGCCCCGACAGGCCCGCGAAGGCGCGAACGGCTTTGCGCTGCACGCCGACGGCGTCGAGATAGCGCGGGTCCAGCGCCAGCATGGCCGCATTGTAGGCGCCCGCCGAATGGCCGATAAGCACGATCCGCGCCGGATCGCCGCCGAGAGCGGCGGCGTTGTCGGCGGCCCAGCGCACCGCCTTGGCGCAGTCATCGAGAAAATCCGGAAAGCGCACCTCGGGGAACAAGCGGTAGTCCGGCGCCAGGGTGAGAAAGCCCTGAGCGGCGATGGCGCGAGCGGCCCAGCCATAGTCGCCCTTTCGGCCGCTGTCCCACGATCCGCCGTAGAAGAACACCGCGACGGGCGCGGGACCGTGAGCTATCGGCGGAGCATAGATGTCGACGCCGCCGCGCGGACCATCCGTGTAGCGTGCGCCCCGGGCCTCTCGGCGCGCGGCGTCCTTGGGCGTGAAGGTGGCGAACACCGAGAGCGGCGAGCACGCCGCCGTCACCGAGGCCGCCAAGGCGACCAGACCCGCACGCCGGCTCACGCTGCTCTCCGCCATATCGCGATCTCCCTCACCGCTCGCGATAACGCTACGCGCGCGGCGCGGGTTCGGATGCGGCGGATCGCCCTCATCGCTGCCTCGGTCGCTACAGCTTGAAGCCGCCGCTCTCGATCTTGCTGCAAAGCGTCTTGGTGATCTTCACATAGCCCTTGGAAGGATCACGGAAGTACAGCGGGTCCTTGGTCTTGGACGGATCGAAGCCGTCGTTGACTAGGTCGATCTTGCGGTACTTGAAGGTGCCCGTGGTCTCGATCGCCTTCTGGAGCCGCAGGAACAGTGGACGGGCGTAGCTGGGCAGGCTCTCGTCGACATATTTGGCGAACGCCTCCAGATCGAGGTCGCCCTCCGTCACCAGCGAGGCCATGCCCGCCTTGCCGTCGAGATCGCCCACCTTGACGCCGTAAACATTGACCTCCTGCACGCCCTCGAAGCCGGCGAGGCGCTCGGACACCTCGGAGGTCGCGACATTCTCGCCCTTCCAGCGGAAGGTGTCACCGATCCGGTCGATGAAGTAGATGTAGCCGTCGTGATCGACCTTCATCAGGTCGCCCGTGCGGAACCACGCGTCGCCCTTTTCGAAGACGTCGTGCAGCACCTTCTTCTCGGTGGCGGCCTTGTCGGCGTATCCGGTGAAGTTCGAGCGCGCATCGCTGCCGATATGGCCGATGCACTCGCCGACCTCTTCAGGCCCCGCCTCGATGCAACAGCCGTCGGGGCCGCGAACGGGCATCTCGTGCTCGACGTCGAACTTGACGATCCTGAAGTTGAACTTCTTGCGCAGATAGCCCGGGATCCGGCCGATCGCGCCGCGCTTGCCATCGAAATTGAAGAACGAGACGTTCCCCTCGGTGGCGCCGTAGAACTCCAGAACGTCGCCGACCTTGAAGCGGTCCAGCATGTCGTCCCAGACATCGGCGCGCAGACCGTTGCCGAAGATCATGCGGATCTTGTGGGCGCGCTCCAGCTCGTGCTCGGGCTGGTTGGCGAGATACCGGCAAAGCTCGCCGATATAGACGAACATGGTGCACTGCTCGGCCACGACCTCGGGCCAGAAGTGGGTGGCCGAGAACTTTTTTCGAAGCACCACCGAGCCGCCGTTCAGCAGCGCTGCGCCCAGGGCGCAGAGCCCGCCGGTCGCGTGGTAGAGCGGCAGGGTGATGTAGATCCGATCGGTGTCCTTGGCTCCGGTCGAGCCGGCGAACCCGCGCATATAGAGCTGAGCGCGCATGTGCGTGATGCGCGCGGCCTTGGGCAGGCCAGTGGTGCCGCTAGTGTAGATGTAGAGGGCCGTATCGGAGGCGGTCAGCCCCTCGCGGGCGGTCTCGCGATCGGGACGCAGATGACTGCAGCTCTTCAGGGCCTTCAGGAGGTCGCGCTGGTCGTCGTGCACGGGGCCCAGCACCCACTGCTGCATGTGCCGCTCGAGTTGCCCCTTCACGTCCTCGAAACAGGGCGAGGTTTCGGGATCGACAATGCAGTGCATGGCCTGAGAGATGTTCAGGCAGTGAGCCAGCGCCGCGCCGGTCAACTGGTTGTTGATCAGGGCCGTGGCGACCCCGACCTTGCTCAGGCCATACCAGATCGCCAGGTATTCCAAGCGGTTGGGCATGAACAGCGCGACCGTCTGGCCGCGCGTCAGGCCCAGCCCCTTGGCCCAGTGCGCGTAGCGGTTCGCCATGGCGTCCAGCTCGGCGTAGCTGATCGTCTTGCCTTCGAAGGTGATGGCGGGACGCGCGCCCCATTTGTCGACGGCGGATTCCAGATCATCACAGACCAGATTGGCGCTGTCGGGAGCGATGGTCTTCACGCGCTTTAGCGTCCGGGACAGTCCCTTCAGAAATCGGATTTCCCGTTGAATCTTCTGGCCCAAACGCATTCGTCTCTCCCTTGGAGCAACCATTGGAGAGCCCCGCGCGGCGGGTCAAGACGCCGCGTGCTGCAATGCAAACCTATCGACGTTCTGTGACTTAACCAGGAACGCGGAATCGAACCTCGTTACGCTTGAAGTCCATAGAGACCCTGTCGAAGCGCTGCAGGATATCAACACCGATCACGATCGCGGGTTGTTCACGAAAGCCCCAATAATCGAAGGTATGGATTGGTCCGAACACCAGCGGAATATTACGTAGCGTCATCCCCCCTAGCGTCAAACGGGATAGGGTCCCCGCTCTTCCAGCGAGGACCTGCCCCGTGACGCTCCGGAGCTCCGTGGCCCTCAGTTCGCCGATCAGCGCGTTGTTCTGTTTCGCGGCCTCGAGCATCGCCAAGTTTCCGACGGTGGTAGTGGAACCGCTATCAACGAACGCGACAAGACGCTGAAGCGGCATCAGAGCATCGATTAGGGTCAAGCCGCTTCGTAGGAGCTTCGATTTCACAATCACGGTCCGGACATCGGGCACGGGCAAAGCCTCGCCGACGGTCATCCGCCTTTGCCTGAAATCGAGGAGCAAGCTGGCGCGAGCCAGCCATTCCAAGCCAAGGACCCCGTCCATCCGCAGCTGTTCGCGGGGCAACACCGAAACAACTAGGTCACTCCTAACCCGCCTTCCGACAGCCAAACGGGCCACACGGGCGGTGGCGACCGTTTGCGTTCCGGCGATACTGTGGAGACGGCTCTCGGCCCCGCGCGGTAGACCCAGCTGGAAGGCTAGCTCGGCCGCTATAACCGAACTGTTGGCGCCCGTATCGACCAGAAAGTCGAATGGACCGAAAGTGTTCACATATGCCTGAACCGTCAGACGGCGCGCCGTGTCCAAGTACCTCAGGGGGTCGGGCGCAGGCAGGTTGCCTTGGTCGGTGACTACGGCGTCAGAAGTCAACGCGCCGCCAGAGATCAGTCTAAGCAACGCGCGGCGTGAAAAGCCGAATTCAGACATCGGCGTCCTCCCCTTAGGAGGACGCTATACGGGCCAAGAAAGCGGCGCTAGAGAGCGTCGCGCGGGGACGCGTCGCTAACCCGCCGCCTGACGGCGTTGGTCGTCGCGAGCGGCCTTCAGCTTTTCAGCCACGAGGAAGGCCAGCTCCAACGCCTGCTCACCGTTCAAGCGCGGGTCGCAGTGGGTATGATAGCGGTCGCCGAGGTCGGTTTCCGACACGGCGCGCGCCCCGCCCAGGCACTCGGTGACGTTCTGGCCGGTCATCTCCAGGTGCACGCCGCCCGGATGCACACCCTCGGCCTGGGCGATCTCGACGAAGCTCTTCACCTCGGACAGGATCCGGTCGAACGGGCGGGTCTTGTAGCCCGTCGAGGCCTTCAGCGTATTGCCGTGCATCGGGTCGGTGGCCCAGACCACCGCGCGACCAGCCGACTTGGTCGCCTTCATCAGGCGCGGCAGGCGGTCGGCGATCTTGTCCGAACCAAAGCGCCCGTAAAGGGTCAGGCGGCCGGGCTCATTGTGCGGGTTCAGAACGTCGATCAGACGCAGCAGGTCGTCGCCTTCCATGGTCGGACCGCACTTGAGGCCGATCGGGTTTTTCACGCCGCGCATGAACTCGACGTGGGCGCCGTCCAGCTGGCGAGTCCGTTCGCCGATCCACAGCAGGTGGGCGCTGGTGTCGTACCAGTCACCCGAGGTGCTATCGACGCGGGTCATGGCTTCCTCGAAGCCCAGCAGCAGGGCTTCGTGGCTGGTGAAGAACTCGACGCGGCGCAGGTCGGGCTGAGTGTCGGGCGTGACGCCCACCGCCGACATGAAGGTCAGGGCTTCGCTGATCTTCTCCGAGAGCTCGCGGTAGCGGGCGCCCTGCGGGCTGTCGCCGACGAAACCCAGTGTCCAGCGGTGGATGTTATAGAGGTCGGCGTAGCCGCCGCTGGCGAAGGCGCGCAGCAGGTTCAGCGTCGCAGCCGACTGTCCATAGGCTTTCAGCAGGCGGTCGGGATCCGGAACCCGCTCGGCCTCGTTGAAGTCCATGCCGTTGATGATGTCGCCGCGATAGGACGGCAGGGTCACGTCGCCCTGGACCTCGATCGGCTCCGAGCGCGGCTTGGCGAACTGGCCGGCGATGCGGCCCACCTTCACCACCGGCTTGCCGCCAGCGAAGGTCAGCACCACCGCCATCTGCAGGATCAGGCGGAAGGTGTCGCGGATGTTGTCGGCGTGGAATTCCTTGAAGCTCTCGGCGCAGTCACCGCCTTGCAGCAGGAACGCCCGCCCCTCGGCCACCTCGCCGAGCTGGCTTTTCAATCGGCGCGCCTCGCCGGCGAACACGAGCGGCGGCATCTGGCGAAGCGTCTGCTCAACCCGTTCGACAGCGCCCGCGTCCGGATAGTCGGCGGGGATGTGCTTGGCGGGTTTGGCTCTCCAGGCGGCGGGGGTCCAACGGGCGGTCATGTCGAGGCTCGATAACTACAAAGGGCGCGGTAGATACCGCAGAACAAGAGAAAAGGCAAAATCGTGCGGGCAAAGCCCGCCGATTTACCCGGGAGGGAATATTCGTTGCAGAACTACCAACGCAATGCGCTCGATTTTTGCGCTACGGCGCAAGCGATGGCCGTCAATGCGCCTAGCGCCAGCCACCACTCCTGCCAGACGCCGAAGCTCAACCCGCCGATGACAAGATAGGAGACGGTCGCCGCCGCCGCCATGGCGCCGTCCCGCCGATTTTCGCCTGTCCAGGCGACGATGCGATAGATGATCCAGGCAAAAAAGGCAGCGGCAAGCGCCGGGCCCATCGACCCGAGCTCCAGCCATAGCTGCAACGCGGCATTGTGGGTGTGAAGGGGAATGGCCGGGCCGAAGGTGCGGCTGGCGTCGATGCCCCAGCCCCGCAAGGCGTGCTCGACGATCTTGTCGGCGGTGAACGCCCAGATGTTCAGGCGATGGTCCCACGACGGGGGCGCGATCTGGTGCAGCCAGGCGAAGAGTCCCGAACGCACCCCCCACAGAACCACCAGCGGCGCGAAGACAAACAGCGCCGAGACCACCGGGATCAACGCGCGCACAAAAGGCTTGCCGGTCAGTCGCGTCCCAAGCCAGGCGACGCCGCCCAGAAACAGCGCCGCGATCGGCGCATCAGCGCCCGTCAGGTGCGCCCCCACGACAATGCAGGCCGCCATCAGCGCGATCAGCAGATTGCGCCCACGAAACGACCAGGCGTCCAGGATTCGCACACAGGGCCAGAAGAGCAGGATCGCCGGATAGGTCGCCTGCGAGACCTTCACCACAGCGAGGTCGGGCCGAATCGGTTCCTCGGTGAGATTGTGCAACCCCTGATATATGACCGCCTTCAGCATGCCATCTACACAGGTGATAAGCGCCAACAGCGCCACGCCCGCGAGCATCACCTTGCCCGCCAGGCGCGCCGAGCGTTGCGACATCTGCGACAAGGCGGCGACGGCGGAGCCATATAACGCCAGCTGAAACAGCAGCTTCAGCGCGGTGAACTTCTCAAGGTCCTTGCCGCGCCGAAGGTCCGCCAGATGCGGCGCGGCCGGACTCCAGTTCAGGCTTAGCAGGGCCCACCCGACAAGGACGATCAGCGCGAACACAGGCAGCAGCGGCGGCCTCGATCTTACCAGCGTGGGCGCCGCCAACAGGCCAACCAAACTCAGCAAGGCCGCGTACCAGAGCGGGATCAGGTAACCGACGAGCGGCGTCATCACCATCGCGAAGACGGCAAGCGCGCCCAACCATCGGGTCCGCCGCTCAGGAACGCTCGCCAGGATCATCCAATCCCGCCGACTTCGGCCGGAATGTACTTCTCGCGCATTGTCACGAGTTCCTCGGCGAGGGTCGGGTGCACCGCGCAGGTGGAATCCCACTGTGGCTTGGTCACGCCCATCTTCACCGCGATCGCCGCCATCTGGATGATCTCGGGCGAGTCTGGGCCGACCACATGGACGCCGACAATCCGCTGATCGTCCTGCTTGACCACCAGCTTGATCAGACACCGCTCCTGGCCACCGTAGAAGGTGACCTTCATCGGCCGGAAGACCGAGCGATAGATATCGACCTTGCCGAACGCCTGCCGCGCCTCGGCCTCGCTCATGCCCACCGCGCCGACGGGCGGCTGCGAGAAGACCGCCGAAGCGACCAGCTCATGGTCGAAAGTGGTCGGATTGCCGTAGAACTCGGTCTGGGCGAAGGCCGCGCCCTCGCGGATCGCCACCGGGGTCAGGTTGATCCGGTCGGTTACGTCGCCGACCGCCCAGATGCTGTCGACATTGGTCTTCGAGAACTTGTCGACCGCGATCGCGCCCTTGTCGTTCAGCTTCACACCAGCTTTCTCCAGGCCCAGCCCCTGGACATAGGGCTCACGACCGGTGGCGAACATCACCGCCTCGGTCTCGAAAGTCAGGTCGTTGCTCAGCGTGCTGAGCAGTCGCCCATCTTCCAGCTTCTCGATGCTCTTGTGAGAGCAGCCCAGGACGACCTTGATCCCGCGCTTCTCCAGTTCGTCGGCCAGATGCATCCGCACATCGTCGTCAAAGCCGCGCAGGATGTTGGCGCCGCGATAGAGCAGCGTCGTCTGGACACCCAGGCCCGCATAAATTCCGGCGAACTCGACCGCGATATAACCGCCTCCGACCACCAGCACGCTCTTGGGCAGGGTCGGAAGATGGAACGCCTCGTCCGAGGTGATACCCAGCTCCGCACCCGGGAAGTCAGGGCGCACGGGACGTCCGCCGGTAGCGACCAGGATCTTACGGGCGGTGTAGGTCCCAGCGTCGCTGCTGCCCTCCTTCGGCAGAACCTCGACGGTGTGGGCGTCGACGATCTGAGCGCGGCCGTGCAGCAGGTGCGCGCCCGCCTTCTGGAGGTTGGTCACGTAGATCCCGGACAAACGGGCGATCTCGACGTCCTTCTCGTGCAGGAAAGTCTTCCAGTCGAACCGGGCGTCGTCGATCGTCCAGCCATAGCCCTTGGCCGTCTTCAACTGGCTGGTGACCTCGCTGGCGTAGACCATGAACTTCTTGGGCACGCACCCGCGGATCACGCACGTGCCGCCCACACGGTACTCCTCCGCCACGGCGACCTTGGCGCCGCTCAGCGCCGCCAGCCGCGCGGCCCGCACGCCGCCAGAACCCGCGCCGATAACGAAGAGGTCGAAGTCGTAGTCAGCCATCAGCGGCCTCCGGAAGCGAAACGGTCGGCTTATGTAGGACGTCAGGGCTGCAGGCGCACCACACCCTCGTCCGTGCCCACCAGGGCTTCGTCGGCGAGGTCTAGGAACAGGCCATGGTCGACGACGCCGGTCACGCTCTTCAGCGCGGCGGCGAGCGCCGTCGGATCCTCGATCTTTCCCGACGCCATGTCGTAGATCAGGTTGCCCCCGTCTGTGACAACCATGCCACGCTCAGCAGTGCGCAGGCGCGGCGGCGGCAGGTCGAACTCAGCGGCGATGTCGGCCAGGCGATGGCCCGTATGAACGTGGCCAAAGCGCACCACCTCGATCGGCAGGGGGAACTTGCCCAGGGCCGGCACCCGCTTGGCCGCATCGGCGATCACGACGCAGCGGCTGGAAGCTTCCCAGACCAGCTTTTCGCGCAGCAGCGCCGCGCCGCCGCCCTTGATCAGCGACAGGCCAGGCCCGATCTCGTCGGCGCCATCCACGGTCAGGTCTACAGTCTTCACATCGTCGAGCGCCGCCAGCGGGATACCCAGCTCGCGGGCCAGGGCGGCGGTGGCGTCCGAGGTCGGCACGCCGCGAATGTCCTTCAGGCCGCGCCCGGCCAGCGCCTTGACGAACCAGGCGGCTGTGGAGCCGGTGCCCAGGCCGACCACCATGCCAGTCTCGACAAGCTCAGCGGCGGCTTCACCCGAAATACGCTTCTGGTCGTCGGCGCTCATGCCTTCTTGTCCTTCTTCTTGTCCTTCTGGGCCTGCTTGATGGCCCGGAACTTGGTGGCCCAACCGGCCTTGGTCTTCTGGTCGGCGCGCGACAGGGCCAACGCCCCGTCCTCGACGTCCTGGGTGATCACCGAGCCCGAGCCGGTCATGGCGCCGTCGCCGACGCGCACCGGCGCCACCAGCGCGCTGTTGGAGCCGATGAAGGCGCCTTTGCCCACGTGGGTCTCGAACTTGTCGAAGCCGTCATAGTTGCAGAAGATCGTGCCGGCCCCGATATTGGCCTTCTCGCCGACCGACCCATCGCCCAGATAGCTAAGATGGTTGGCCTTGGCGCCCGCGCCGACCTTGACCTTCTTGACCTCGACGAAGTTGCCGATGTGCGCCTCCGGCCCGATCTCGGCGCCGGGACGCAGGCGGGCGTAGGGACCGATCAAGGCGCCCTCGCCCACCACCGCGCCTTCCAGATGGCTGAAGGCCTTGATGACCGCGCCACTGGCGACGCTGACCCCAGGACCGAACACCACGAACGGCTCGACCACAGCGCCGCCGGCGATCCGGGTGTCCCACGCCAGATGAACCGTCTCCGGCGCTGGCATGGTCACGCCGTCGACCATCAGCGCCTTGCGTCGGTTCTGCTGCCAGACGGCCTCGGCGGCCGCGAGTTCGGCCTGGGCGTTGACGCCCTGCACCGAAGCCTCGGGCGCGAAGGCCGCGCGGGTCGACAGGTGGCGCTCATGCGCCAAGCCGACGACGTCGGTCAGGTAGTATTCACCCTTGGCATTGTCGTTTCGGACGTTGGCGAGCAGGTCGAATAGAACGGCACGATCAGCCGCCAGAACGCCGGAGTTGCAGTGCTTGACCTGCTTGGTGGCGAGATCGGCTTCCTTTTCCTCGACGATGCGCAGCAACACATGACCCGGCGCCAGGATCAGGCGGCCATAGCCGGTCGGATTCTGCGCCTCGAAGCCCAGAACCGCGACATGCGCGCCGTCGGTGATCAGTTCGAACAGCGGCGCGATCACCGGCGCTGTCGTGAGCGGACAGTCTGCGTACGTGACAACGACATCGCCTTCGAAGTCGGCCAGGGCGTCCTTTGCCGCCAAAACCGCATGGCCCGTGCCGAGCGGCGGGTCCTGAACCACCGTGGAATCGGGACCAAGACGCTTGCGTACGCTTTCACCCACCTGAGGACTGTGCGCGCCGACCACAACGACAATGCGCTCGCACCCTAGTCCCTCGGCGGCGTCGATGGCGTGATCCAGCAAGGTGCGACCGGCCAGCTTATGCAACACTTTGGGCGTCGGGGACTTCATCCGCGTCCCCTGCCCGGCGGCCAGGATGACGGCGGCGCGCGGGCGCGCGGACTTTGGGGCGGGGACGGTCATGGCTCTCGCGACTCCCTGGAGGCGAACCAAAGTTGCATTAGCCGGGCAATTGGCCGAAACGCCAGACCTATGAACACGCTTCATGACCTGAACGGGGCGACCATCGCCTTTGATCTCGACGGTACGCTGGTGGACACCGCGCCTGATCTTGTGGGCGCGCTGAACACGATCCTCGCGCAAGAGTCACTGCCGCCCTTACCCTTCGACGATGTGCGGCTGATGGTGGGCCGAGGCGCGCGCGCCTTGCTGGAGCGCGGCTTCGCAGCCGCCGGCGCGCCGCTCGACACCGAGCACGCCCCCGCGCTCGTCCAGCGCTTCATCGACGTCTATCTTGGCCGCATCGCCGACGAGAGCGCCCCCTTTCCCGGCGTGATCGAGGTCCTGACCGACCTTAAGGCCGCCGGCGCGAAGCTCGTGGTCTGCACCAACAAGCTGACGCACCTTTCGGTATCCCTGCTCGACGCCGTTGCTCTGTCGCCCTTCTTTGACGCCGTGATTGGCGCCGACCTCGCGCCCGCCGCCAAGCCAGACGGACGCCATGTCGCCGCCGCCATCGCGGCCGTGAGCGGAGACATGGCCCGCGCCGTGATGATCGGCGACAGCGTCAACGACGCGCTCGGCGCCCGCAACGCGGGCGTCCCGGGCGTGCTGGTGTCGTTCGGTTACACCGAGGAACCGGTCGAAACCCTCGGCGCAGATTTGGTCATCCACAGCTTTTTGGATGTGCCCAAGGCGTGCATCACGCTTTTGACCTCTTGCCCCGCGCCGAACACCGGGCTATAGGCCCCCTCCTCTCGCGGATCGGTCCCTCTGGGGCCCTCCACACGGCGGATGCGTAGCTCAGCGGGAGAGCACCTCGTTCACACCGAGGGGGTCACAGGTTCAATCCCTGTCGCATCCACCATTCACTTTTTTCAGATATTTCAAGCGGTTAAGGCGCGAAGCTCAGCGAGTGCCATGGGCCAAACCCGCTCTGCCCCCCATTTTACCCCCCAGAATGACGTTCGGCCGCCCCGCTTTGGCGGATAGCGATTGACTCTCAGCCCTCGCGGCGAGAGAACATTTTAGGAACATCGGAGACATCGCCATGACGGCCCACCGCGTTCAGGAGCGCGCGACGACGCTCGCCCGCAGACACAAGGACAGGCCATGACGCGCCGTCATTCGCGTTCCAACGGCCTGCTTGATCCCGTGCCGGTTCTGGAGAAGCTTCGACCCGGCCGGGACGGGATCGTTGCTGAGCTTCGCAATATCCGCCCGAACACGCCGCACTACCACGCCCTGCTCATGTGCTTGTCGGCGATCGACCTGGCGGCGGAGTTCTTCACCGGCCATAGCTATTACTATCTCAACCCGAACCCCGATCAGATCGGGCGGAACGAGCGGCGCGATGGCTGACTTCGGCGACGGCACAGGGCGCAAGGCGGCGGTGTGCGCCATTGTCTGGTCGCCAGTCGATGGGGCCGCCTAATGGCGGATATGGACCCGCGCACCGGTAAGCTGAATTCTCTGACCATCCGTTGCGCCTGTGGCTACGCCTTCACCTGGACGCGCGCGGCCATCGCCGCCAAGGCCGGTCCGTGGAAGCGACCTCACGAACTGCGGACAGGCTTGAAGTGTACGGTGTGCGGGGCAAAGGGACCACCCAAGGTGAGCATCGATGCTGGCCGGTAGGGGGATCAGCTTGGATCGGGTAGGCACCGATCTATTTGCGCTCTAGCGTAGCCAGCGAGGAGACTGACATGGCCAACACTGAGTCCTGGCTTTGGCGAACCGTGAACAACGACACCGGGGAAGCGCGCCGCTTCTACAGCGACGGGGCGGCCTTGGTTGCGACCGGCACGCTGGCGCCAAGGGGCTTCTGGCAAGCCCACCCGCTTGTGCAATCGGTGCGGGAGGTAGAGACCGGCGCGGGCGAGGTAAGCGTGCGCATATTCCTCGCGGTGCTAGACGCGCCAGATGCGCATGACACAGCCAAGCCCGACCGTCCTGCCGATCTGCGCTTCAGCGGAGAATGGAAGACCGACGCCGGCTTTTGGGCCGCCCATCCCTGGGTTGAGCATTTGGAGGCTCGCCAACTCGTCGGCGACGAGCCCGAAGGCGATTGCTGGACCGTGGCGCTGTGGTTGAAGGCGGTCTGATAGGCTATGTGCAACAACTACGCGATGCGGCGCGGCCAAGCTGAGATCCTGGCGTTGCTCGCCGCGATCGACAGCGTCGGGAACATGCCCGACTTCCCGGGCATTTTCCCGGACATGGCCGCTCCGATCGTGCGCGGCGCGACTGGCGGCGGTCACGAGCTGGTACTGGCGCGCTGGGGGATGCCATCGCCGATGTTCGTTCAGAAGCAGGCGGCCGAGAAGCGCGCCGACGCCCTGCGAAAGAAAGGTCAGGATGTCGACGCCGAGCGCTTCTCTGCGCTGCTGAAGGCGGAACCCGACCGAGGCGTCACCAACGTCCGCAAGACCGACAGCCCGCATTGGCGACGGTGGCTAACGCCCGAGCACCGGTGCCTTGTGCCGCTTACATCGTTCGCCGAGCCCAACCAGGTCGGCGGCCTCCCCGGCGAGAACGTCTGGTTCGCCCTAAATGAAGATCGCCCGCTGACCTTCTTCGCCGGCGTCGAGCAACGCGCCTGGACCGGCGTTCGAAAGGCCTCCGAGGGCGAGGTCACATGCGACCTCTACGCCTTCCTGACCACCGAGGCGAATGGCGTGGTCGGCGCAGTTCACGACAAGGCCATGCCGGTGATCCTAACCACGGCCGAAGAGCGCGATGTCTGGATGCGCGCCCCGTGGGACGAGGCCAAGGCCCTGCAGCGTCCCCTTCCGGATGACGCCTTGATGATCGTCAGCCGAGGCGTCGGGCAGAAGCAGGATCCACCCAAAGACGCAGAGCCAACCCTACTATGAGCCGACGCTTTACCCCCGCGGACTTTGGTGCGCCCCCAGACGACGCCTGGATCGAGCCAGACGATGACCTGGTCGACTTTCTCCGAGACGATCCCGAGGTCGACTGGACCAACAAGTGGGTGCGGCGTGGTGCTCGCGACGAAATGGCGGGGCTTCCCCAAGACGCAAACCCTTACGCGCGACCGGGCATGCGAAACAGCACGCTGAAAGACTTCTGCGGCTGGCGCGACGGCTGGATGGCAAGCGGGCATTACCACGGCTACTTCAATCGCACGGCCTACAAGGCGTGGCGCGAGCAGATGAACCGTTTTCTCACGACTCAGTTCTTACCCCCCTTGGGCCACTTCGCGGATATTGGCGAGCAGACGCCAGAGGCCGTGGCGCCAGAGTTCCCGCGGCACGAGATCTATCCGAGGCAGCGCAACGCCAAAGGCGGCTAGACCTAGGCCAGCACGACGCCGCCGGCCGGTGGATCGAACCGCTTGCGCGCGTCCTCCAGCAGATGCAGCGCCTGACGCCGGATCTCGCGCTCTTCCTCGCATCCGGTCTCAACGCCGGCGGCGATCGAGCGCATGGCGTCGTCGATGGCGGCCGGGTCCAGCCAAGCCCCAAGCTCGATGACCACCAATTCGAGCGCAGCAAGGCGCTTTTCCAGTTCGTCCATCTGTGGACGGTAGGCCTGTCAAGGCAGGGCGCCTAGTCGTGTGGGCATGCCCGGGCATAGTTGTTTCGAGCAACAACATCGGCCTCAAGAAATCCACTTCTTGGACTTTTGATATTCCAATTATCCAATTTTTGGACATAGTGAGGGGGCCAGCGACGCCGCTGGCGCAACAGAGGAAAGCGAGAATTGCACGATGGAGGAGAGAGGGACGCTCTCCTTTTATCATGCCCTTTCGCCCAAGGAGCCGACATGAGCGCTAAGGAGATGAAGGCGTTGCGCGAGGCCGCAGGCCTCACCCAGGTCGAGATGGCGGCCCGGATGGATATGGGCCGGTCGTCGTACATTGACCTGGAAGCTGACGACCCGGACTGGAAGAAGTTCAAGCGCAAGCATCAGCTGCAGCTTGAGCGCCTGTCGCTGTCGTTGGCCGTCGAGAAGGGCGACATCAACCTCGCCTTGCCGTCCGTTCGGCGCGACGCCCTCGACCTCGCCAGGCTGGTGACCGGGGGCTGAAATGGAAAAGCCCCGCCAGCGCAAGCTGGCGGGGCCTTTTTCTCGATGATGATGCCGTTGATGCTAACCGCGCGGTTCGACATCTCGATAAGGCGCGCCTGCGCCGCCGTCTTCGGCGCGGTTCAGAACCTTATGTGCGCCGCCGCGCTGCCGAACTTGGCTTTGTCGCGCCGGCAACCCCGCAGACCCTGGCCGCGCCACAGGCGTCGGCCATTCCCCCAAAACCCGCCGCCCCGAGGCCAAGCCTCGCGGCCGCACCGTCCGCTGGGGCGGTCGCTGGTCCGATCGTTCGGACCGGTGACGACCGCTTCAACGCGATGTTCGCCCGCTAAGGAGGGCATGAAAAATGGCTGACACGACTGTCCACGCGGACAACCAGGTCACCGTCTACGAGAGCGACTACTGGATGGAGTATGTCCGCGAGAGCGGCTTCATGCAGTACATGAGCACTTCGGTGAACGCGATCATCCAGACCAACCGCGATCCTCGAGGCGTGTCTAGCGAGACGCTCAGCGTTATGCCTGCCATCCTCACAAATATGCTTCCTACGTTGCGTGAAGACGGCTGCGGAAGGCGAAGTTGTCGATCTTCTGCTCGTTACCGACGAGCTTGCCGGTGCCCGTCCCCTTGCCGGTCAGCGCACCGATCAACGGGATGATGATGTCCTTCCCGCCCGCGATCAGCTCGCCTCCCGTAGCCCCCTCTCCACTCGCTCACTGCCAGGAAGCGGACCTTCCCAAGGGTCGACTGAGCGCCAAACTCACCCGTTGGCCTTAACGAACCCCCGGCCAAGGAAGATTTTCGCTCATGTGATCTTGGCGATCATCGCGCTTGGTCGATGCATCGCGCGGCGCGCGGGGGTTAAGGCGAACAGGTCTCTGGATGGCGGGGGGGGCGATCGCATTCCAAATTCTGTCCACGCCCTGCGCCCTTTGCCCCGCTTAAAGCCTCTGGTCGACCCGGATGGAAAAGGCGCCCAGTGGCGGGGCGGACGTCGAGCTAACGCCACCCCAAGCGTAGCCGCCTGAAACACCAAAGCCACGACGAAACAGGTTCGCCTCAGAGCCACATCACGCCCCCTAGTGGCGCTCCAATCCCAACGGAAAATCCATGACAGATCCTGATACGCTCAGCGCCCTCATCGATGTGGTTCAACGCTTCGTCGCAGAGCGCCTTCGCCCCATCGAAGCGATCGTTTCGGACACGGATGAGGTCCCCGAGGCCATCATCGAAGAGATGAAGCAGCTGGGTCTCTTCGGCTTATCCATCCCCGAAAGCTACGGCGGCCTGGGTTTAAGCCTTGAGGAAGAGGCGAGCGTAATCATGGCGTTTTGCCATGCCGCCCCAGCGTTCCGCTCCACGTTCGGCACGAATGTCGGCATTGGCAGCCAGGGTCTCGTCATGTTCGGCGACGAGACACAGAAGGCGCGCTGGCTGCCGTCCATTGCATCCGGCGAAACCATTACCGCTTTTGCTCTGACCGAAGCCGAAGCCGGGTCCGATAGCGGCTCGGTGCAGACCCGGGCCGCGCGCGACGGCGATCACTACGTCCTGAACGGCGTGAAGCGCTACATCACCAACGCTGGCCGGGCCAATCTCTTCACGGTGATGGCGCGAACCGATCCCAATACCAAAGGCGGCGCGGGCGTCTCGGCCTTCCTGGTCCCCGCTGACCTCGCGGGCCTCTCGATTGGTAAGCCCGAGAAGAAGATGGGCCAGCAGGGCGCTCACATCCACGACGTTGTCTTCGAAAACGTCCGCGTGCCCGTCGAAAACCGGCTCGGCGCCGAGGGCGAAGGGTTCACCGTGGCCATGCGCGTGCTGGATCGGGGTCGGGTTCACATCTCGGCGGTCTGCGTTGGGGTCGCTGAGCGGCTGATCGCCGACTGCGTCGCCTATGCCACCGAGCGCAAGCAGTTTGGTCAGCCGATCGCCAACTTCCAACTGATCCAGGCGATGATCGCCGACAGCAAGACGGAGGCGCTGGCGGCCAAGGCTCTGGTCTTCGACACGGCCCGCAAGCGGGACGCCGGCGCCAATGTCACGCTGGAGGCCGCTGCGGCCAAGCTGTTCGCCTCTGAAATGGTCGGTCGGGTCGCTGACCGCGCGGTGCAGGTGTTTGGCGGCGCCGGCTACGTCGCCGACTACGGCATCGAGCGTCTCTATCGCGACGTCCGCATCTTCCGGATCTACGAAGGCGCCAGCCAGATCCAGCAACTGATCATCGCCCGCGAGACGCTAAAGCGCGGCGGCTGAAACGACAGAGGGCGGAGCCGTAGTTCTTCGGCTCCGCCCCTTTCTATCCCGCCTCGCACACAACTCTATCCGACTAACGCAGGACTTTTTGCGGCAGGCTTCGCGGCGGCCTTTTCAAACACGAAGTCCTTGTAGCCGTTTTCCGCAGCCAGACGGCACGCCTCGGCGTATCGCTGGAAGCCACCGGTATACATGCTCAAGCCACGCGGCTTGCCGGTGATGTTACCGCCCACGTACCAGGTGTTGGCCTTAGAGACGAGGGTCAGCTCGGCCAAGCCAAAGACGGTGTTCATCCAGGCCTCTTCAGCCGCCTCCGTCGGCTCGATCGTCTTGAGGCCTTCCTGCCGCATATGGGTGATCGCGTCGGCGACCCAATCGATGTTCTGCTGGTCCAGCGTGATGATGTTGGCCAGGGCCGCCGGGCCATTGGGGCCGCAGACCAGGAACAGGTTCGGGAACGACGCGACCATCAGGCCCAGATGGGACTTAGCCCCATCGCGCCACTTGTCGCGCAGCTGCAACCCGCCACGTCCGACCACGTCGAAGTTCAGCAGGGCGCCCGTCAGCCCGTCATAGCCCGTAGCGAAGATCAGCACGTCCAGCTCGACCTCGCCCGTTTCGGTCAGCAAGCCGACCGGCGTGATCTTGACGATCGGGCTTTCCAGGCAGTCGTGCAGCGTCACGTGCGGCAGGTTAAAGGTCTCATAGTAGTTCGTGTCCAGGCAGGGACGGCGGGCGAAGATCGGATAGCCGCGCGGCTTCAGCTTCTCGGCGGTCACCTGATCAGTGACGACCTCACTGATCTTGCTGCGTACGAATTCAGCGACCTGCTCATTGGCTTCAGGATTGATCAGGAGATCCGAGAAGGTGCCCAGGAACGCCAGGCCGCCCCGCGCCCAGGAGTCTTCCATCAAAGCGCGCCGCTGCTCGGGCGTAACACTGAAGAACGGACGGGTCGACTGAGGCCGCACGCCGCCCAGCGGGCTGTTGCGGGCCACCTGGCGGATGCCGGCGTAGTTGCGCTTGAGCTCGGCTACATAGTCCGGCTCCAGCGTCACATTGCGCATCGGCAGCGTGAAACTGGGGGTGCGCTGGAAGACCGTAAGGCTGCCGGCGGTCTTGGCGACCTCAGGAACGATCTGGATGCCGGTCGAACCCGTACCGACCAGACCAACGCGCTTGCCCTCGAAGCTGACCGGCGTATGCGGCCACTTGGCGGCCAGCAGGATCTCGCCCTTGAAGTTTTCAGCGCCGTCGAACGGCACGCCTGTGGGGATCGACAGCGGTCCCGAGGCCATCACGCAATAGGTCGCCTCGAAGACGCGGCCGTCGTCGACGGTGACGCGCCAGGCATTAGCGGCCTCGTCATAGACAGCGCCCGTGACCCAGGTCTTGAAGCTGAAGTGGCGACGCAGATCCAGGCGATCGGCGACAAAATTGGCGTAGGCCAGAATCTCGGTCTGAGCGGCGAACTGCTCGCTCCAGGTCCATTCCTGCTCAATCTCTGGAGAGAACGAATAGCAATAGTCCAGGCTCATCAGGTCGCAACGCGCGCCGGGATAGCGGTTCCAGTACCAGACACCGCCGACATCGCCGCCGGCCTCGAAGCCCTGGACGCTCAGGCCCATGCTGCTCAGCTTGTGGACGGCGTACATGCCGCCAAAGCCGGCGCCGATCACAAGCGCATCGATGCGCGTCGGCTGTTGGTCGGCGGTCGGTTGTTGCGACGCGGTCATGGCGATCTCCCTCAGGAACGTCCCCCTTGTCGCGGCGACGCCCCAGCCTCGGCCAGCCATCGCCGCCTTGGCGCTCGAACATCACGGATGTGTCTGTTGAAGACCTAGCGCGCCTTGCCCTTGATCGAATCCCGCCGCATGTCGAATGGCTGACCCTGGCGCTCCATGACCACAGGCCGGACGCCGGGAGAAAAGAGCGCATGAACGACGACAACGCCGCGAAGCCGCCGCAGGGCTCGCCTCCGCTGCGCCTGATGCGCTTTGAAGCCGCGCCGGGTTCAGTGCGTCAGACGCTGATCGCCGATCGTCGCCTGTGTGTTGGACCACCCGGCAACGTCTTCGTCTTTGGCGGCGTCCTTTTTGGCTCGGCCCTCGCCGTGCTGGAGGACCATCTGCAGCGCCCCGTCATCTGGTCCACGATCCAGTTCCTGGGCCCTTTGCGTTCAGAGGAAACGCTGGAGCTGACCGTCGAGGCGCTTGGCCCCGGCCGGACAATCTCCCAAGCTCGCGTCATGGGCCGCGTCGGGGATCGCGAGATCTTCCTGGCCACCGCCGCGCTGGGGGTGCGGGACGAGCCCCTGGACCATTGCTGGGACAAGGCGCCGGACGTTCCTCCGCCCGAGGCCTGCGAAACGGCCAAGCTTTGGCCGTATGGCCAGGAACCCGGCACGCTGCTGGAGACCCTGGAGATGCGGATCGTGCCGGGCGCCTTCGCCGAAACCGAGCCCACGGGCCAGCTGGCCGATAACGGCCGGACGGTGTTCTGGGTGCGGGCCCGTCAAGACCTGCCGATGGACATCAGCGTGCTGGCGCTGTTTGGCGACTTCACCCCCTACGCGCTGAGCAAGGCGCTGGGCGGCGGCTTGGGCGGCGTCAGCCTGGACAACACTCTGCGAGTGCTGCGAAGGGTCGAAACCGACTGGATCCTGTGCGATGCGCGGATCCAGGGCATCCGGTCTGGGTTCGCGCACGGCGACATCCGCCTGTTCGCGCGGACCGGCGAACTGATGGCGATCGGCGGCCAGTCGATGAACGCCTGGCCGCCGCGCTGAGGCCTGAACCTCAGGCCGTCTCGGCCGCCAAGGCTATGGCGGTGCGATAGTCGGCCTTGCCGCTCTCGTGTCGCGGCACGGTGTCGACCAGGATGAAACGCTTCGGGTGCTTGTAGGCGGACAAGGCCTGGGAAAGGCCTGCGCGAACCTTCGCCTCGTCAAACACGCCGTCGGCTTTCAGGATCGCCACGACGATCTTGCCCCACTTGTCGTCAGGCTGGCCGACCACCAGCACGTCCGCCACACCCGGCTGCAGCTTCAGCGCCTCCTCGACCTCCTCGGGGAAGACCTTCTCGCCGCCGGTGTTGATCGACAGGTTGCCTCGGCCGATCAGGGTGAACTGATTGGGCGGCATCCAGCGGGCGAAGTCGCCGGGCACGGCGTAGCGCACCCCGTCGATCACACGATAGGTGGCCGCCGTCTTCTCCGGATCGCCGAAATAGCCATTGGCCATCGCGCCGCTGCGGGCGATGAAGCCCTCGGACGGACGGTCCTTCGGCATGACGGCGCCCGTATCCGGGTCGATCAGAACGGTCAGGGGTGCGGCGTCGAACACGCCGGTCTCCGGAATCTTGCCCGCCTTGGCCACCGAGTAGCCCAGGCCAGAGGCTTCCGACGCGCCCAGAATGTCGACCAGCGCAATGTTGGGCATGTGCCGCAGCAGCCCCTCCTTGACCTCCTTGGACCAGGTGAGCCCCGCTGAGCTGATGGCGCGCATGCTGGATAGGTCATAGGCGCCCGGCGCGTCGTCCAACGACTTCAACATGGGCTTGGCGAAGACGTCGCCGACGATCGAGACCCGCGTGGCGCGGTGCGTCTCGACCTCGCGCCACAGCTGGGCCGCGTCGAACCGGTCGCCGGACAGGATGATCGCCGTCCCGCCGTTGAGCAGGTCACCCATGGCCGAATTGCTGCCCGAGCCGTGCATCAGCGGACAGGCCGGAATGATCCGGCTGTCGGTGGCGCGGACGGTCTCCAGGTGCTCTTCCATGGTCTGGGGGACACGGGCGATCAGCGGCGACTCCAGCTGGACGCGCCGGGACTGATCGGTGGACCAATGCACGCCCTTGGGCTTGCCGGTTGTACCGCCGGTGTAGAGCAGATAGCCGTCGTCGGCCGATCGGGTGGTGTCCAGAGGCGTGCCGTCGCCGGTCCGCGCCAGGGTTTCGTAGGACAGCACGCCGTCCAGGGTCGCTTCCGGCGCGCGCTCGTTCTCAATGCGCACCCAGCCATGCACGCCGGGCAGTCGCTCCTGCAACGACGCCAGCATCCCGTCAAAGTCCGACTGGTAGAACAGCACCTCGGCGTTGCAGTCGTTTAGGACATAGGCGATCTCGTCGGCCGTGTAGCGGTAGTTCAGATTGACGGTCAGCAGGCGCGCCTTCACGCCGGCGACCAGGAACTCCAGATAGGCTGGGTGATTGCGGCACAGGATGCCGATCCGGGCGTCCGGCTTGAGGCCAAGATCGATCAAGGCCTTGGCCAGATTGTTGGTGCGGCGATCAAACTCGCCCCAGCTGACGACCACATCGCGCCAGATCAGGGCCGGACGCTCGGGCGGCACGGCGCGCGCCACCGCGTCGAAGATGTCACCATAGTTCCAATTCACGGCGGCCTCCCGGGTCTCTTTGCCAGAAGGTCTAAGGGGGAGGCGCAGGCGGCGGCCTGCAGGCGGAGCGGCCAAGCCGATAAATCACGTGGGTGATGCGCGCGGTTCAATCGCGAACTTTGATGCCCCCACCACCCTGCGCGCCTAGTCGTGGCCAAAACCCAGCCAAGGCCTAAGCCCCCCGGAGGATTCGCAGTGTCCACGTCCCTGCTCTTCGCGCCAACCACGGTGGCGGGTCTTTCGCTGCGCAATCGCGTGGTCATGTCGCCCATGACCCGACGCTTCTCGCCCGGCGGCGTGCCGGACCAGGCGGTGGCGGACTACTACCGCCGCCGCGCTGAGGCCGGCGTGGGCGTGATCATCACCGAAGGCGTCGCGATCGACCATCCGGCGGCCGTCGACCACGCGGACATCCCCAACTTCCACGGCCCCGCGCTGGACCAATGGAAGACGATCGCCGCGTCGGTGACCTCGGTGGGCGCGGCGTTTATTCCCCAGCTCTGGCACATCGGGGGCCACCGCTCCCTCACCGCCGCCCCGCCGAACGCCGGCGCGCCGTCGATTTCGCCCTCCGGCGTCTACAGGCCCGGCAAAGCTTTCGGAACGCCCGCGACCGAGGCCGAGATCGAAGCGGTGATCCAGGTCTACGCCCAAGGCGCGCGGGACGCGGCGGCGATTGGGGCCAGCGGCGTCGAGATCCATGGCGCCCACGGCTACCTGATCGACCAGTTCTTCTGGTCGGCCACCAACCAGCGCAGCGACCGCTATGGCGGCGACATGATCGAGCGCCTTCGTTTCGCCATCGAGGTGATCAAGGCCTGCCGCGCAGCGGTGGGGCCAAACTTCCCGATCTTCTTCCGCTACTCCCAGTTCAAGCAGGTCGACTACACGGCGCGCCTTTGCCAATCGCCCGACGAACTGGCGGCCTTCCTCCAGCCGCTGGTCGACGCCGGTGTCGATGTTTTCGACTGCTCGCAACGGCGCTTCTGGGAACCGGAGTTCGAGGGCTCGCCGCTGAACCTGGCCGGCTGGACCAAGACACTGACCGGCAAGCCGACCATGACCGTCGGCTCCGTCGGTCTGGACGGCGATGTCGTCGCCAGCCTGCGGGAGGGCGTCGATGTCATCAACGCCTCCTCGCTCGACAAGCTGGACGTGATGCTGGACCGCGGGGACTTCGATCTCGTCGGCGTGGGGCGCGCCCTGCTGGCCGACCCGCGTTGGGTGGAAAAGGTCCGAGACGGCGAGACCGACGGACTGGTCGGTTTCACGCGCGCGGCGCTCGAAACGCTCGTTTGATCCATCACCCATGTGATTAGCGCCGCCTAAGACGATCGGATGTCCATCCCATCGGCGCGCTGGCGTTTTCTGGCGTCATGAGAAGGAACCCCGGCATGCCGCAACTGGCCATGGTGACCGGCGCCGCACAGGGCATCGGACGCGCCATCGTCGAGCGCCTTGGCGCAGATGGCTTCGACATCCTGGCGCTGGACGCCGACGAGGTTCAGCTTTCGCAGTCTGCGCACGACTGGCGTACGGCTGGACTGACAGTCCGCACCGCCGCCGTCGACTGCCGCGACCGCGCGGCGGTGATCAAGGCTCTGGACGGGATCGAGGCGGTGAACGTCCTCGTAAACAACGCGGGTGTCAGCGGCATTCTCGACCCGATCGGACAGGTTGACCGGGCGGGCTGCGACCGCGTGATGAGCATCAATCTGCTGGCGACGATCCGTGTCGCGCAGGAGGCCGTGCGGCGCATGCCGGACGGCGGCAGCATCATCAACATCGCCTCGCGAGGCTATCTCGGCGGCGCCGGCGCGGCCCACTACGTCGCGTCCAAGGCCGCCGTTGTGTCTCTCACAAGGGCCATGGCGATCGAGCTGCGCTGGCGCGGCGTGCGCGTGAATGCGGTCGCGCCGGGCATGGTCGACACCCGCATGATCGACGGCTTTGGCGACATGCTGGGCGCCCTCAAGCGCATGGAGCCGACAGGGGCGCCCGCCAACCCGACCGAAATCGCCGCCATCGTCAGTGTCCTGGCCGGGCAAGACGCCAGCTTCGTCAACGGCCAGATCCTGATGGCCGACGGCGGGAAATCCTTGGGACTGCCGCCACTATGACGACATCCAACCCTACGATCGTGGTCATCGGCCAGGGACCGGTCGCCGAGGCGATTCCGAGCCGCTTCAGCGCCGGCGCCAGAGGCGTCATCACCCTGCCCCACCCCGACGCGGGGGCGATCAAGGCGCTGGAGAACGGCCTGGACGCCGCGGTGATCGTGGCGCCGCCCGCTCCCTCGCCGTCGCTGCTTCTCGACATAGACGACGCGCGGCTGGACGCCCAACTGTCGCACTTCACCGACCTGTTCGAAGCCCTGGGCGCCCTACTGGGTCGCTTGAACCCGAAGGGCGCGATCGTGCTGGTGGGCGACCGGGGCTATCTGGGCGCCTGGGGCGCAGCGGACGCCTGCGCCTTCTCCGGCGCCTATGTCGCGCTGATGCGGTGCGTGACCCTGGAAGGCTTTGGCGCGGGCCATCGCGCCAACTGCATCGCCCTGGATCTGGCTCAGGACGGCGCCGGCGTGGATCCCGACGAGATCGCGGATCTTGCCGTCCACCTCGCCTCGCCCGCCGGCCAGGCCATCAACGGCGAGATCATCCTGGCCAATCGCGGCCGCAGCCTGCGCGTGCGCGAAGCCAAGGATCGCCGCGCGGACTTCGCCAAGACCGCCCCCAGCAAAGGAACGTCCCAATGACCGTCACCGTCGAGATCATCGGCAAGGAGCGCTGCCGGCTGGGCGAGTCGCCCCTGTGGGACGCCGACGCCGGTGTGCTCTACTGGGTCGACAGCATGGCGCCGGCCATTTGGCGCTTTGACCCCGTCACGGGCGAGCAGTCGTCCTTCCCCGCGCCCAAGCCCATCGGCAGCATCGTGCTGGGTCGTCCGGGCGAGCTGATCACCGGCTTGGCGGACGGCGCCTATCGCGTCCAGCTGGATACCGGAAGCTTCATACCGATCGCTCTGCCCACCGGCCTGGCCCCAACTGAGCGCTTCAACGACGGCAAGGCCGACCGGCAGGGCCGGTTCGTCACCGGCACGATGGCGATGCACAACGAGACCGGACGGATCGGCAAGCTCTACCGCTTCTCGGCCGGCGGGGCCTGGGAAGTGCTGCCGACCGAGCCGATCGAGATCGCCAACAGCACCTGTTTCAGCCCGAACGGCGACACGCTCTATTTCGCCGACAGCCTGCGCCACATGGTCTGGGCGTTCAGCTATGACCCCGAGACTGGCGCGGTCGGCGAGAAGCGCGACTTCTTCGACACATCGGGCTTCAACAGCGCCCCAGACGGGGCCACGGTCGACGCCGAGGGCCATATCTGGCTGGCCCTGGTACAGGCCCAGAAACTGATCCGCATCTCACCGGACGGCCGCTTGGATCGGGTCGTCGAGAGCCCCGCACCCTTCTGCTCTTGCCCGGCCTTCGGCGGCGAAGACCTCGACATTCTTTACGTGACCTCGATCTCCGACAGCGGCGGCCGCCTGAAGACGGACGCCGACGCTTCAGGTCGCCTGATGGCGTTCCACGGCCTTGGCGTGCGCGGCATCGCCGAGACCCGTTGTTTCCTCTGACCCGTGGTGAACCATGAATCTTGACCTGACCCCGGAGCAGTCCGCCTTCCGCGACGAGGTGCGCGCCTTCTTCGCCGAGAACGTCCCTGAATCGTTCAAGAGCCGGGTTCGCGCCGGCATGCGCCTTGAGCCTCACGAGTTCACCCAATGGCAAAAGCTGCTGCACGCGCGCGGCTGGGGCGCCCCGTCCTGGCCTAAGGAATACGGCGGCACGGGCTGGGACCCGACCCAGCTCTACATCTTCGAGACCGAGGCCTCGCGCGCCGACGCCCCGGTGCAGTTCCACCAAGGCCTGGAGCTGATCGGTCCGATCATCTTCACCTTCGGCAGCCCTGAGCAGAAGGCCAAGTATCTGCCAGCCATCGTCTCGGGCGACGACTGGTGGTGCCAGGGCTATTCCGAACCCAACTCCGGCTCCGACCTGGCGTCGCTGTCGACCCGCGCGGTGCGGGACGGCAATGAGTACGTGATCAACGGCCAGAAGGCCTGGACCAGCTACGCCCATGTGGCGAACCGGATGTTCCTGCTGGCTCGCACCGATCCCGACGCGCGCAAGCAGGCCGGCATCTCGCTGTTCCTGATCGACATCGACACGCCCGGCGTGACGATCCGCCCGGTCGTGACCATGGACGAGATCCACCACACCAATGAGGTGTTCCTCGACAACGTGCGTGTCCCGCCGTCGGCCCTGCTGGGCGAGGAAGGCATGGGCTGGAGCTACGGCAAGGTGCTGCTGGATCGCGAGCGCGGCGTCACCGCCGCCACGACCACGCGTCTGGCCCAGCAACTGCGCGGCGCCCGCAAGGTAGCCGCTGAGACCATGCTAGGCGGGCGCAGCCTGCTGGACGATCCCCGCGTCGCCGATCGCCTGGCGCAGTTCGAACTGGAAGTCATGGCCCTGGAAGGCATGGTCATGCGGACCATGGCCGAGGCCACTTCGGGCCAGGACTCCGGTCCTCGTGCCTCGATGATCAAGATCCGCTGGTCCGAGCTGCTGCAGCAGATCACCGAGTACTGGGTCGAGCTGCAAGGCTACGGCGCCATGGCCTTCGCTCCGCTCGGCCCGTTCGAGGCGCCCGACGCCTGGGCGGCCAAGGGGATGATCTATTCGAGGGTCACCAGCATCTACGGCGGCTCGAACGAAATCCAACGCAACATCATCGCCCGTCGGGCGCTCGGTCTCTGAGGTCCCCATGAACTTCGACCTTTCCGAAGAGCAGCAGCTCCTGAAGGACAGCGCCTGGCGATACGGGGCCGACCATGGCGAGTTCACGGCATGGCGCGCCCGGGTCTCGCGCGGGGACGCCTTTGACGCGGCCAGCTGGAAGCGTATGGCCGATCTGGGCTGGCTGATGCTGAATGTGCCTGAAGACGATGGCGGCCTGGGCTCCGGTCCGGTGGAAACCATGGTCGTGGCCGAGGCCATTGGCCGCTACCTGATGCTCGAGCCCTTCGTCTCGACCGGCGTGATCGCACCGGCCTTGCTGACCGGTGCGACCGAAGCGCTCCGCGCTGAGCTGATGGCGGGACTGGCCGAGGGCAAGGTGGTGATCGCCTTGGCCGACGCCGAGCCCGGCGGCCGCTTTGACCTCAACCATGTCGCGGCGCGCGCTGAAGCCGTCGACGGCGGCTTCCGGCTCACGGGCGAGAAGAGCCACGCGCTCGATGGCGCCGCCGCCGACTGGTTCATCATTCCCGCCCGCACGGCCGGCGCAGATGACAGCCAGGACGGCGTCAGCCTGTTCCTGGTTCCGGCGGAAACGAGCGGCCTGACAGTGCGGCGCAGCCGCGCCATGGACAACCGCCACAACGCCAGTCTGAAGCTAGAGGGTGTGGTGGTCCCCGCCGCGAACCTGATCGGCGGCCTGGGCGATGGCTTCCCGCTGCTGCGTGACGCTCTTGATCGGGGCGTCGTGGCGCGCCTGGCCGAGGCCGTCGGCGCCATGGACGCCGTTCGCGAGATGACGATGGAGTATCTGAAGACCCGCAAGCAGTTCGGTCAGACGCTGGGCTCGTTCCAGGCACTGCAGCACCGCGCGGTCGACATGGCGATCGCCTGTGAAGAGGCGCGCTCGATGATGTACCTGGCGACGATCGCCCTCTCCGGCAGCGCCGCCGAGCGTCGCCGGGTGATCTCGGCGGCCAAAGCCCGCGTGGGCCAAACCAGCCTCTATGTCGGCCGTCAGTCCGTGCAGTTGCACGGTGGTGTCGGCTTCACTGAGGAGTTGGCCGTCGCGCACTATCTCAAGCGCCTGATCATGATCGATATGGCGTTCGGCAATGCGGATCACCACCGCGCCGAACTGGCGGCCAGCCTGCGGGTCAGCGCCGCAGCGGCCTGAATCCAAAACGCGTCGGGCGGTGCGATCGCCCGACGCGTTCCTAAAAATCAAAGAGCATGTTGCTGGGCCGGATGATCTCATCCGGCCCAGAACGCGTTCAGGAAAGGGCCATGGCCAGCCCGCCGTCGACCGTCAGCACCTGGCCCGTCACGAAGTCACTGTCGTCGCAGGCCAAGTAACGGACAGCCTTGGCGATGTCCTCGGTGGTTCCCAAGCGTCCCAGCGGCGTCTGCCCGATGCGCATGGCGATGCGCTCCTCGGAGACAACGCGGCGCACACCTTCGGTGTCCACGGTCGACGGCGCCACCGCGTTCACGCGGATGTTCGAGCCCCCCAACTCGGCCGCCGCCGCCCGCGTCGCGCCGGCGACAGCCGCCTTGACGCCGCAGTAGGCGATGCCGTTCGGGATCCCCAATAGCGCGCTGACCGAGGCGATATTGATGATCGAGCCGCCGCCAGACGCAGCCATCAGCGGCGCGGCCGCTTGCATGCCCCAGATCACGCCCGAGAAGCCGACGCCGATCATGCGGTCCAGGTTTTCCGGACGGATGGCGGCCAGAGGCTCGTAGACGTTCCACATGGCGTTGTTGACCAGGACGTCGAACCGGCCGTGCTCGTCATTGATCGCGCCCAGGGTGGCGGTCAGGGCCTCGCGATCGGAGACGTCGCAACCCAGCCCCACAGCCTTTCCGCCGGCGGCGATGATCTCGTCAGCTGCGGCCTGGGCCCAGTGCGCCTTCAGATCCAGCAGCGCCACGATCGCGCCCTCGGCGGCGAGCATGGCTGCGGTCGCCCGGCCCAAGCCCCTCGAGGCCCCCGTCACCGCTGCGACCCGTCCTTCTAGGCGACCAGCCATCGTTCCCTCCTCCGGTGTTGTCGACCGGCCCGAGGCGCGATCGCTGTCAGGATCCCTGATTATCCCGCCCTCGCCGCCGCGGTCGCTGAAGCGGCCCGCGGAGCGGAAACATCACCGACGTGATGCGCGCACAAAAAAGAAGCGGCGGTCTTTCGACCGCCGCCAGATGTCCGAGGACCTTTACGGGAGAACTAGAAGGTCTTTTGGATCGAAACGCCGATGATGCGCGGCTCGGTGAAGACCGCGTTGGCGACCTGGCCTAGCGCCTCGTCCATCAGGAAGACGTCGGTTATCGAACGCTTGTTGAAGACGTTCTTCACGTAGGCTTCCAGCTCAAGACCGCGCTCGTCATTGACCATGCGGAAAGAGAGGTTTGCGTTCGCCCAGCCCTTGAGCTGGTCGACTGAGGTGTTGAAGACACGGGCGTAGGAGTCGCCCTGGCGGTAGTAGTCTCCGCGTACGGTGCCTTCCCAGCCATCCAAGACGTCGAAGGAGTACTGGGCGCCGATCGAGGCGGTCCAGTTTGGCGAGCCTGGCAGTTCATTCCCCTTCAGCTTGGCCGCCACCCCGTCGGTCGGCGTGACGCCGAACGAGGTTGCAAAGCTGCCCGAACAGGCGCCGAGCAGAGCCGCCGGGTTGCCGGAAACACCCGCCACGGTCGCCGCGCCCGGCGCCTGCTGGATCACGGCCAAAAGGTTGCCCAGGGCCGCCGTCGGCACGACGCATCCCGCAGCGCCCGATGTCTTGACCAGGGTCAGGTTCGGATCGCGGCCGGTACGGTTCATGGGGTCGATGGACTCGCCGTTCTTGATCTTGGTGTCGAGCAGGCCCAGCGTACCGTTCATCCGGAAGTTCTTGACCGGTTCCCAGACAGCTTCGAGTTCGATGCCCTTGATCTCTGCGTCGATGTTCTCGGTGACCGAGATCCGGTTCACGAACTTCGAGATCTGATAGCCCTTGTAGTCATAGAAGAATGCCGAACCATTTAGGATCAGGGCCCCGCCCAAAAGGGTGTTCTTCGTCCCCACCTCGAAGGCGTTGACGTATTCCGGTTCATAGAACGGCCGGAGCGTGGCGACCTGGCCGATGTTGTTGGGACCGCCGCCCTTATAGCCGCGCGAGTAGAAGGCGTAGACCAGGGTGTCGTCGGTGAAGCCAAGGTCCGGCTTCCAGTCGAAGCCCGCGCGACCCGTAAACTTCTTGAACCGGGCGGTCAGCTGCGGGGGCGCGCCCGGCGTGAGGCCGCTGCCTGGCGTCAGCAGTTTGACAGGGAAGTTGTCGAGCGTCTTCTTGTCGTCGGTGTAGCGTAAGCCGATCGTGAACTTCAGATCCGGCGTCGCCTCGTAATAGACCTCGCCGAACACGGCGTTCGAGTTCAGGTGATAGGGCTGGAAGCTCAGATAGTTGCCATGTCCCTCGCCCGTCGGCGTACGGTTCGGATCGATATAGACGCAGCTCCCGCCCGGAGCGCAGGTCGCGCCGCCATTGGCGACCATCGCCGCATAGGTGAAGGCGTTCGACATGATGTAGAACGACTGCACCACGTCATAACGCAAAGCTAGGCCGCCGAGGCTGAAGTTCAGCGGGCCATCAAAGCTCGACTGCAAGCGCAGCTCCTGGCTCCACTGGCGCGACGGCGTGGTGATGCGGTCCGACACCGACATGCGGTTGGACGCGCCCAGCTGGGGATCGTTCACCAGACCGCCCGGCGCCAGGGCGGTGCTGTTGAAGACCGTCGAAGCCTGGAAACGGTTCATCTCTTGGCGCGCGTCCAGCTCGCCGTCGTAATAAGAGGTCAGAGAGTTGAGCTGCAGTTTGTCATTGATGTCCCAGGCGACGTTCAGCGTGAAGACGTCTTCCTCGGCGCGATAATAGGGGTTCCTCGCCGAGTCGATGACGTCCAGGCTCTTTGGCTGGGTTCCGCCATAGACGTCGCCGCTCGTCAGGCCGCGGGCGAAACCGATGATGCCGTACAGGGTGGATAGCGAGTTGGGCGTGCCATAGGCGGCCGCGTTGTACACTGATGCGTCTGAGCAGCCAGCGCTCAAGAAGCCACGGACAGTGGCGTTCGTGATTGCCGTATTGCCGACGGAGTTCGGGCCGGTGTCCCGCGTGCAGAGGCCCTTGCCGGTGCGCAGACGAGCGTCCTGCTCCTTGAAGTGCTGCCAGACGAAGTTGGCGTCGACCGTCGAGGTTGGCCTCCACCGTAGGCTGGCCCGGAAGGAATAGAGGTCGCGATCATCGACCTTGTCGCCCGTACCCAGGTTGTCGACGAAACCTCCGCGATTCAGCGTAGCGCCAGCAAGGCGCAGGTCCAGCTTATCGGCCACCAGCGGGATGTTCATCATGCCGCGTAGCTTGCGGCCGTCATAGTTGCTGACCTCAGCCCGCAACATGCCTTCGAACTCGCCGGTCGGCTTGGCGCTGAGGACGTTCACGACGCCGCCGGTGGCGTTGCGGCCATAGAGGGTGCCTTGCGGACCGCGCAGGACTTCCACGCGTTCGACATCGAAGAACTCGGCTTCGAACAGGCGGTTGGAGGTCAACGGCGCGCCGTTGAAGTGGACGCCCGTCGACGAGTCGCCCGTCACCGCCGTCTGCTTGGTGCCGATGCCGCGGATCTGGAAATTGTAGCCGCTGTAGAAGCTCTTGGCGAAGGTGACGTTCGGGATCGCCAGTTGCAGGTTCGGACCGCCATCGATCTTCTGACGACGTAGCATGTCGTTGGAGAAAGCCGACACCGCGATCGGCACTTCCTGCAGCTTCTCCTCGCGACGCTGGGCGGTGACGACCAGTTCGTCGATGGTCACGCCTTCCTGCGGTGCGGCGGCGGTCTGAGCTGCGGCGGGCAAAGCCAGGAACAAGGAGAGTGTCGAGGCGCCGGCCAGCAAGGCCCCACGGCGCAAGGTCTGCGAGATCACCATTCGTTTCCCCCGATAAGCTTCCGCGCGGCGCGGGCTCATCTCTGATTGTTGCAACGCGTCTTGAGCGTCTTGCCTAGGGAGCCGGCACGAGCGGGGTCTGACCAGACCGAAGGGCGGAGCGTTCCCAATATCGCAAACGAGATATTTGAGACGACCGACCGCCAACCTTCATCGACACCACCGGATGGTTGCCGGCCTGTCCTGGTCGATGACCGAGATCATCTCGCCCAGCGGGCTGGATAACATCACATATGTGCTGGAGTGCTGGACGCGGCGGGCGCGTGACGGTCTAAGGCGCTTTGCTGGCAGACTGAATCCGCCACGATCTGGAATGTTGGAATGCGCCGAGACCCGATCAAATCCGCTGCGCGCACGCTCGAAATCCTGGAGCTCTTCCAGGAGCAGCGCTCGCCCCTGCGACTGACCTATATTTTTGAGAAGCTCGGCTATCCGCAGTCCAGCACCACGACCCTGCTTAAGAGCATGGTCGTACTGGGTTACCTGAACTACGACCGCGCCTCGCGCACCTACTTCCCGACGCCGCGCGTCGCGGCCTTGGGTGACTGGGTGAACCACCACCTGTTCGGGTCGGGCGATCTGGATCGTCTCGTCAAAAGCATCTTCGAGCAGACCAACGAGACGGTGGTGATCTCGTCTCAGAACGACATCTTCATCCAGCATCTGCGTATCGTTCAGCCCAGCCATCCGCACAAGATCGCCATGACCGAGGGCAGCATGCGGGTGCTGCCGCACTCGGCCGCCGGTCTGGTGCTGATGAGTCGTATGCCCGGTAAGGCCGTCGACAAGCTGTGCCGCCACATCAACGCCTATCTCGGCGGAACCAGCGACCGGATCGATATCGCTCAGTTGCAGGAACAACTCACCTGGGTGCGTCGCGAGGGCTACAGCCTGCTGGCGGCCTTCCCATTTCCCAACGCGGCCGGAATCGCCATGCCCCTGCCCGCTGCCCCGCACGGCGTGCAGCTGACCCTAGGGGTCGGCGGCCTTAACAGCCGCATCGCCCGGCACAAGAGTGAGATCGTCGCGATCATGAAGGCGGGCGTGGCTGACTATGCCGAAAGCCTCAGGCACTATTCGGTGCCCGAGGCCTGACGCCGGCGTCAGACCGACTCGGCCGGTTCGGCGAGATGGTCGCGGTAGGTTTCCCGCAGCCTTGCTTTGAGCAGCTTGCCGGTCGCCGTATGCGGAAGGCTGTCGACGATCACCACGTCGTCAGGCACCTGCCAGCGCGCCACGCGCGAGGCCAGGAACTTCAGGATGTCGTCCTTATCAGGCGTCGTCTCCGGCGTGGGTACGACGATCAGCAAGGGACGCTCCTGCCACTTGGGATGCGGCACGCCGATGACCGCAGCCTCGCGGATGTCGGGGTGGGCTATGGCGACATTTTCCAGGTCGACCGACGAGATCCACTCGCCCCCGGACTTGATGATGTCCTTAGAGCGGTCGGTCAGCTGCAGGTAGCCGTTGGGATGGATCTTGGCGACGTCGCCGGTGGGAAACCAACCGTCCTCGGTAGTGGCCGGCGCTTCGGCCTTGAAGTAGCGCTGCACGACCCAAGGCCCGCGGGCCTGAAGGTCGCCAACGGCCACGCCGTCATGCGGCGCGACAACGCCGTCGGCGTCGACGATCCGAAGCTCGACGCCATAAATGGCCCGCCCCTGGAGAGCCTGAATGTCATATCGCGCCTGGCGGTCGAGGAAGGCGTGCTCGGGCAGCGGCGTCCCGATCGTCGCCAGGGGGCTGGTCTCGGTCATGCCCCAGGCGTGGATGACATAGACCCCCAGCATGTAATCGAAGCGTTCGATCATGCTCCGTGGCGCGGCTGAGCCGCCGACGAGGATCCGCTCGAGCGCCAGCCCCGCCAAGTCCAGTTCCTCGCGATGGGTGGCGATGTAGTCGAGGAAGCCCAGCCACACCGTCGGGACGCCCAGACTGAAGGTGCAACGCTCGGCCCTCATCAGCGTGAAGAGGCTCTCGCCGTCGACAGCCGCGCCGGGCAGGACCAGCTTGGCCCCGCACATGGCGGCGCTGAACGGAATGCCCCAGGCGTTGACGTGGAACAGCGGCGTAACCAGCAGAATGCTGTCGCGGCGCGAGATCGCCATACCATCCGCGCCGGTCGCCACGAAGGCGTGCAGGATCAACGATCGGTGGCTGTACAGCACCCCTTTGGGATCGCCGGTCGTGCCGGATGTGTAGCAGAGGATCGCGCCCGCTGTTTCGGATACGGTGGCCCAGGGCGCGTCTTCGAGCTCCGGCGCCAGAAGCTCCTCATAGGCGATCAGGTTCGGCAGCTTGAGCGCCGGCATGTCGGCGGTGCTGGAGAGGCAGACATAGGCTTCCACCTGGGGCGCCTGATCGACCAGGGTCTCAAGCAGAGTCCCGAAGCCGGGGTCGAAGAATACGATCCGGTTTTCGGCGTGGCGCAGAATGTAGGCGATCTGCTCGGGGAAGAGGCGCGGATTGACTGTGTTGAGGATCCCGCCCGCCCCAGTGGCGCCGTAGTAGAGCTCGAGGTGGCGCGAGCTGTTCAGGGCGAGGCTGGCGACGCGATCGCCCAAGCCCAGACCGCGACGGCGAAGAGCGGCGGCCAGCTGGCGCGCCCTGCGCGCGACGGCGGCGTAACTGCTCCGGGCGACGCCGCCCGGCTCTTTGGAAACGATCTCGACATCGCCATGGAAGCGCGCGGCGTGATCAAGCAGCGAGGACAACGTCAGAGGCGTATCCTGCATCAGGCCCAGCATGGCTTTTCTCGTTATCGGTTGTCGACGAGCCGCGACCATAGAGGGGATCTTGAGTCCGCCGCTGGACACCGGCGACCACCGCCGCTTTTCACATACGCGATACTCGAACGAGCCCTGTCAGCGCGACTGTAACTCTCAGCGCCCGCGTGCTGTTGTTGTCCAAGGCGAGTGCTTCGGCATGCGCTTCACCGGCAATAACCGCTCAAAGCGGACTGCGGCACGCAACCGGTTGGAGGAGACATGGGAACGGAAACGACCCGCCCGCTGGCGCTTGAGGCGCTATCAGGCCTGCCCGACGGCGTTGGACCGACACTTCGTCGCGGTGTGGCGCATCTGAAACTGGACTGTCCGCCGCCGTGCAGTTGGGATGCTGCGCACGCGAGAGCCTTCATCCAGACGATCGAACGAGCGGGCGAGGATCCCGCCGTCGCCGCCATCGTTCTTTCCGGCCGTCGCCTGTTCAACGACGTTCTTGCCGCGAAGACTGCGCCGGACGACGTTCGTCCGTTGGTCTATTCGGCGATCGCGAGCGCCAGAAAGCCCATCGTCGCCGCTCTCTCCGGTCCTGTCACAGGGTCGGGCCTGGAGCTCGCTCTGGCCTGCGCTGCACGTGTGGCGCTCCCGAACACGACCTTCTCGAACCTAGCCCGAAGCGAGGGTCATCTCCCCGCCGCAGACACCTTGATCCGATTGATGCGCCTGATCGAGGTCGAACGCGCCGCCGAGTTGGCCGTTTTCGGCGCGCTCTGGGACAGCAAAGCTGCCGTCGAGCATGGCCTGGTTGATCTCGTCGCCGCCCGCGACCTCGTTCAGGTCGCCGAGAAGCTGGCGGTGAGCCTGAAGAACGACCCGCGGGTCGCATTGACCTCTGAGCCGGAGGTGATCGCCGCCAAGATCTATGGCCTTCGGACCAAGGTGCGCCGCGAGGCTCCGCAACAGACTGCGCCCCTGACCTTGTTGCGAGCGCTGGAGCTGGCCTGGCAAACGCCCGCGCGACGGGCTCGAGCCGAGATCGACCGGCTGGATGAAACTTTCGCCGCCTCGCCCGAGGCGCAAGCTCTGACCTACGCGGAGCGCGGCCAGGCTGCGCTGGCGCGGACCACGGTTCATGACGACCTCGCGCACGAGTTGGCTTGGCCGCTGCTGCGCGAAGCCATCCATCTTCTCGACGAGGGCGCCACGCCCGGTCAGATCGATCGCGAACTGCAGAAGTTTGGCTTCCGCGTCGCGCCCTTCCTGCGGTCGGACCGCGAAGGATTGGAGGCGGTGTTCCGCCGTCAGTCGGGACTGGCCAACGGCGAAGACTGGATAACCTACTCGCCGACCCTGGACCTGATGGTTGATGAGGGCCGGACCGGCGGCCCAGACGCGCCGGGCTGGTATCGCCATGGCAGCGATGGTCGTTATACCTTCGAACCGGAGGTGGAGCGTCTGTTGCAAGCATCGGCGACCTTCCAGCGCTGTCCGCGCGCGCCGATCGACGACGCGGTCGTGGTCGAAAGGTGCGTCACCGCCGCCATCAACGGTACGGCGCACGCGCTGGAGGCCCACCCGGATCTCTCGCCCGCCCTTGTCGACGCCATCTGGACCCAGCGCCTCGGCTTCCCGAAATGGCGCGGCGGCCCGCTCTATATGGCCAAGACCGGGGCCTGCGCCCCTGTCGCCAGCCTTGAGCGTTGGAGCAAGGCGCGCAACACGGCGGGCGTCGCCGCCCCTCTGCTGCGCCGGATCGTGGCAAAGGCCTAGAACCCCGACCCGACACAGAAAGGGCGGCGTCAGAGCTGACGCCGCCCCCTTCTGCCGAGCTGCTCAGGTGTTGGGTGCGGGTGCTGATCTGGACGAAAACCCTCAATCTTCGACAAGTTCAGGATCAGGAGTCTGCGGCAGCCGAGGCCGAGAGTCGCCCACCCTCGGAGCCCGCCAAAGGTCGAGGGCAGGCTCCAAACGTTGACAAAACTCAGCGCCGACGACGCCCGCAGAACGCCTGCGAGCGGCGCCCGGCCCGTAGGCCGAGCGCCGTGGCTGATCAGCGCCCCTGGAAGACGGGCGGACGCTTTTCGATGAAGGCGCGAACCGCCTCCTTGGCGTCCTCGCTCTTGGAGAGCTTGTAGGTGTTGCCCTGCTCGTAGCGATAGCCGTCGCGCAGGCTCAGGTTGTCGATGACGTTCAGGCTGTCCTTGGCCGCCGCAACCGCAACCGGGCTCTTGCTGGCGATTTCCTTGGCGATGCCTCTGGCGTAGTCGAGGAACTCGTCATGCGGAAGCGCTGCTTCGATCAGCCCCCGGCGATACAGCTCCTGCGCCGGCACCCGCCAGCCGGTCAACACCATGCGGCGGGCCAGCGAGTGAGGGATGAAGCGCAGAGCGTGCTTGGCGCCGCCAGCCAGGCCGACGTCGATCTCGGGCAGACCGAAAACGGCCTGCTCTGAGGCCACGATGATGTCGCAGCTGGCCACGATGCCAAGACCCGCGCCCAGCGCGGCGCCATTCACAGCCACGACGATCGGCTTACTGCACTCGACCATCGACCAGCTCATCTCGCGCGCCATGCGCTGGCGGCCAAACGCCGTTCCAAGAGGCGCATCAGGACCCGGGCGGTTCTTCAAATCGGCGCCGGCGCAGAAGGTCTTGCCCTCGGCGGTCAGGAGCACGGCGCGAACGTCGGCGTTTTCGTTAAAGGCGTCGAACGCCGCCGTCAGCTCCAGCATCATGTCGACGCTGGCCGAGTTCACCGGCGGATTGGCCAGCGTCACGGTCGCCACGAAGTCTTCGACCTCAATCTTCAAGCACGACATCATTTGCTCCTTGCCCAGTCATCGGTCGCCGACCGTCTCGCGACCTTGGTAGCCGCTCGCATCGCCCTGGCCTGGGTCCCACCGATCCGCCCGCGTCACATCACATAGGCGATATTCGAAGGCCGAATGGGCGCCGGCGCGGCGTGCGCAAGGGCGCTGCTAGGTTCTTCGCGAAGGTCGTCATCGGCGACGCCAGCAGCGAACAGAGTCCAGAATGACCTCCAAGGGGCAGTCGCGCGTAGTGCTGGTGACCGGTGGCGCGGATGGCATCGGCTGGGCGGCTTGTCAGCGGTTCGTCCGCGCGGGGGATCGGGTCCTAGTCGCCGACCGAAACGTCGAGCGGGCGCGCGAACGCGCCGCGAGCCTTGGCCCCAATCACCGCGCGATCGCCATGGACGTCTCCTCGGAAGCGCAGATCTGCGAAGGCTTCGCGCAGGTGTTCAGCGAGTTCGGGCGTCTCGACGTTCTGGTCAACAACGCCGGTGTCACGGACCCCCAGCCGACCGCCACCCTGGACCAGACCGCGCAGGAGGTCTCCCGGCTGCAGGCGATCAACGTCACGGGCGCCTTCCTGGCCGCGCGCGAGGCGGGGCGACTGATGATCGCTCAGGGTCACGGCGCGATCATCAACCTGGCTTCCGGCGCGGGGCTAGTGGCCTTGGCCAAGCGCACCAGCTACAGCGCCAGCAAGGCGGCCGTGATCTCGCTGACGAGAACCCTCGCCTGCGAGTGGGCGGCGAAAGGCGTTCGCGTCAATGCAGTGCTGCCAGGCTACACCCGCACGCAGATGGTTCAGGACCAGATTGACGCCGGTCTACTGGATCCCTCGATCGTACTTGGCCGCATTCCGCTGGGTCGGATGGGCGAACCCGAGGAGATGGCCGAGGGCGTGTTCTTTCTGGCCAGCGAGGCCGCCAGCTATGTCGTCGGCGCCACCCTAGTCGTCGACGGCGCCTACACGATCTATGGCGGCTCTGGGCCTGCCTCAAGTTCGCCCGCGCCACGCGGCCTTGCCGCCTCACCGCGCATCAGCGCGATCACCGGCGGTGGACGGGGAATCGGCCGCAGCGTCGTGGAGCTGTTTCAAGCGGCGGGAGATCGATTGCTTGTCATCGAGCGAGACCCGGACGGCGCCATGGCGCTGGCGGCGGAGTTGGGCGACCAACATATTGTTGTTCAAGCCGACATCACCGACGGCGCGGCGCTGGAAGCGGCCTTCGACCAAGCCAAAGCCCGCTGGGGTCGACTGGACGTTCTGATCAACAACGCCGGCGCCGCCGACGTCTTCAAGCCGACCCTAGACCAGACCGTCGAGGACTTCACCAGCGTCTACAACGTCAACTTCAGCGGTCCGCTGGCGACGGCGAAGGCCGCTGCGCCTCTAATGGGTCCGGGCGGCGCCATCGTGAACCTCGGCTCGATCGCTGGTCTGGGCGCCCTGCCCCGGCGCAACGCCTACTGCGCGGCCAAGGCCGCCGTCACCATGATGACCCGCAGCCTGGCGTGCGAGTGGGGCCCCGCTGGCATCCGCGTGAATACGGTCGCGCCCGGCTATATCGAGACGCCCGCCGTTCTGGCCCTGAAGTCCGGGGGACGCGCTCAGTTCGACAAGATCCGACGCCGGGCGCCCGTTGGGCGCTTGGGCGCCCCGCTGGAAGTCGCCCGCACTATCGCGTTCCTGACCTCCCCGGCCGCTAGCTACATCACCGGCGCCACGCTGGCCGTCGACGGCGGCTGGACCGCTTTCGGCGACGCCGGCGACGCCAACGACCTTCTGTAACCCCCGTTTAGTTCGCGAGGCCTCCCATGGCGGACCAACCCAATCTTCAGCAACTGTGGGACAGCGAGCAGATCCGACAGTGTCTCTATCGCTATTGCCGCGGTATCGACCGGATGGACGAAGCCGTTCTGCGCTCAGTGGCTTGGCCGGAAGGTCCGGACCAGCACGGCTCCTTCCAGGGCACGGCGTCCGAGTTCGTCGATTGGGCCCTGAAAATTCTGCCACACGTCGAACGCGGCGTGCATCAGGTCCACAACGTCATGATCGACTTCGACGGCGATACCGCTGCGTCGGTCGAGTCGGTGTTCACCGCGCTGCACCGGCAGCCCGACGACGACGGCTCTTTGGTCGTCCTGCACATGTGCGGCCGTTATTTGGACCGGTTCGAGAAGCGCGACGGCGAATGGCGTATCGCCGCGCGACAGGTGATCTTCGACTGGATCGAGAAGTATGCGCCGACGCCCGGCGCCCACCCTGAACGTTTCGGCGCCCGCACGCCGGTCGGTGGCCGCTATCCGAACGATCCGCTCTACACCTTCCTGGGCGAGAGCCGCTGAGTTTAGACGGGGCGCGCCGGTGGCGCGCCCCGGACGGTCTCGGGACAGCGTCAGCGCGCTGTGAAACGACACCCTTCATAGCCGGCCGCCGCCACGCCTGCGCAAACCTCGGCATAGCGGTTGAGGCCCCCGGCGAAGACGAAAAAGCCTCGCGGCTTCCCCTCGATATTGGTCCCCGTGTACCAGGTGTCGGCCTTTACATAGAGGGTTCGGTCAGCGATCTCGCCGACGGTCTGACTCCACCGCGCCTCCGCTTCCGCCGTGGCCTCGACAGTGGTCAGACCCCGGCGGCGCATGTGCAGGATGCAATCCACCACCCAGTCGACATTCAGCTCGTCCAACCGGATGTAGTTGGCCAGGATCGAGGGCCCGTTCGGGCCACCGATAATGAACAGGTTCGGGAACCCGTGCATCAGCAGAGCCAGGTATGATCTTGGTCCATCGCGCCAGGCGTCGCTTAGCTTGAGGCCGTCTCGTCCGGTGATGTCGATGGCCAACATCGGACCGGTCAAGGCGTCGTACCCGGTGGCCATGATGATGACGTCCAGGGGGATCTCGCGCTCAGCCGTGCGCAGACCCGCGTCGGTGAACTCGGTGATCGGCTCCTCGAAGCAGTCCACCAACGAGACATGCGGCAGATTGAAGGCCTCATAGTAGTTCGTGTCGAGGCATGGCCGGCGCGCATAGATGGGATAGCCGCGCGGTTTCAGCTTTTCGGCCGTGACAGGATCGTTGACGGTCTGGCTGATCTTGTCGCGCACGAAGTCGGCGACGATCTCATTGGCGGAGGCGTTGGTCAGAAGATCCGAGAACAGCCCCAGGAAATGGAGCGCGCCCTTGGCCCAGGCCTCCTCCATGAGCTCGTTGCGCTCTTCGACCGGAATGCTGAACAGCGGACGCGTCGACAGCGGCCGAACCCCGCCGGTGAAGGTGGTGCGCGCTACGGCCCGCAGTCCGGCCATGTTGGCTTTCAGTTGAGCGGCATAGTCCTCGGACACCGCCTTGTTGCGCATAGGCAAGGTGAAGCTGGGCGTACGCTGAAAGACCGTCAACGACTGGCATGTCTCGGCGACCACAGGGACAATCTGAATACCGGAGGATCCGGTGCCTACGACGCCCACGCGCTTCCCATGGAAGTCGACCGCGTGATGTGGCCACTTGCCCGAACGGTATAGCTCGCCCTTGAACCGATCTGCGCCAGGAATGTCGACAGGCTTGGGCAGCGACAGCGGTCCTGTCGCCATGACCAAGTACTCGGCCTCAAAACGCTGCCCCTGCTCGGAGTCCAGAATCCAAACGCTGCGCGCATCGTCGAAGGTGATCCGCTCGACCCGGGTGTTGAACCGGTAGGCCGAACGCAGGTCCAGTTTGTCGGCGACAAAGTTGGCGTAGGCCAGGATCTCGGATCCGGCCGCGAAAACCTCGCTCCAGGTCCATTCCTGCTCGATCGCTTCGGAGAAGGCGTAGCTGTAGTCGATGCTGGTCACATCGCAACGCGCGCCGGGATAGCGGTTCCAGTACCAGGTTCCGCCCACATCGCCGCCGGCTTCCAAGCCGACCACCGAGAGGCCTTCGCCGCGCAGCCTATGGACGGCGTAGAGGCCGCCAAACCCTGCGCCTACGACGATCGCCTGCACGCGCTGGGCTTGCCCTTCGGCAGTGTTGATGTCCATGGCGCGACGACTCCTTCAGCGATGAAGCCACTCGTCGACGGGGCTATCGCGCGCTCAAGGCAAAAAGGCCGATCCGCGAGGAAGATCACATAGGCGATATTGCCCCCAGGAGGGTCCGCGCCGCGCCCTGGCGGTCCGCAGCCCCTAGCGTCCGCATCCCAGACGATGCCGCGAGCGGGACATGCCTGACCACAACCCAACCGAATCCGAGACGTCGCTCGCGCAGGGATCGGAGCGCTATCGCCGATACGCGCTGGCTCTTCTGATGCTGATCTATGCGCTCAACATGCTTGATCGCCAGATCATCACCATTCTGGCCGAGCCCATGAAGGCCGACCTGAATTTGGCCGACTGGCAGATCGGCGCGGTCAGCGGGCTGGCCTTCGCGCTATTCTATTCGGCCGTCGGCCTGCCGATCGCGCGTTTCGCCGACAAGGGTGATCGCGTTCGCCTGATCGCCATCTCCCTTGCGGTCTGGAGCGCCTTCACCGCAGTCTGTGGACTGGCGCGCACGTTCCCGCAACTGATCCTGGCGCGCATAGGCGTCGGGGTCGGCGAAGCCGGTTGCACGCCCGCCGCCCACTCGCTGATCACCGAGTTCACGCCACGCGCCAAGCTCGCTTCGGCCCTGGCGTTCTATTCGCTAGGCATCCCGCTGGGCTCGCTGCTGGGCCTGGCGGTCGGCGGTCTTCTAGTCGACGCGATGGGCTGGCGCGCCGCCTTCATTCTCGCCGGCCTCCCCGGGATCGGCGTCGCGGTGATCGCAAGCAAGACGCTACGCGAGCCCCGGCGACAACGCGCCAAGCTGGAGCAAGCCGAAAGCCAAATGGTCTCGCTGAAGGCGGCCTTGACCGAACTTCGGAAACAACCCGCCTTCTGGCTAATCGCCCTGGCCGCCGCGCTGACGTCGTTCTCCTACTATGGTCAGTCGGCGTTTTTCGGTTCGGTCTTTCTCCGCAACCATGGCGCCGTTCTGAAGCAGTTCGGCGCTGAGCTGGGTCTTGGCCCGGCAGGCTTGGCGGGCTTAACGCTGGGCTTGGCGATCGGGATCAGCGCGGGTGCTGGCACCTTACTCGGCGGAAAGCTGGCGGACCGTGCGGCGCGGTCGGGTATTTCCGGCTACGCCAAGCAGCCCATGGCGGTCCTGCTCGCATCGACCCCATTCCTGGGCCTTACGCCCTTCATGCCAAACTTCCTGCTGGCCCTGGTGACCCTCGCCGCAGGGGTGTTCCTGCACGCCATGGCCTATGGCCCCACCTTCGCTTCGGTTCAGGTCCTGGCCACACCCCGCGTCCGCGCCACGGCGTCGGCGATCCTGTTCTTCCTGACCAGCCTTATCGGCCTGGGACTCGGTCCGCTCGCGGTGGGGGTCGTCAGCGATCTTCTTCGCGCCAGCCTTGGACCCGTTCAAAGCCTCAACATCGCCTGCGCGGGCGCTTCGATCACAATGGTCGCGTCCGTGGTTTGCTTTGGCTTCGCGGCTAAGAGAATGAACAGCGAAGCAGGCTGATTGAACCATAGCGCCGAATTCCGCCGGAGGCGGTGCGATGACGCCGTCCAATATGCAGCAAGGGTTGGGTCCCACGGTCGTCTTTCCTGCCAGCCCGTGACCCAAGGCGTCAGGCTCGTCACCGCCTCGCTTCGAGGCGAAGGCACGGCCTGACGCAGGTTCAATCCCCGTCGTATCCACCGTTTCTTCTTCCTGTGCGTCTAGCACCCTTTGCTTCAGGCCTTTCGATTCCGGCTGGCCAGTTGCAGACCTGTGGCGATCGCCGCGAGCCCCCCGCCGAGGGCCGACACTGAAATCCATCCTCCCCAGGACCAGAGCTGCGTGGCGGCGGCCGAGCCGACCGCGCCGCCTACAAACATCGCGCCCATAAAGATCGTGTTCAATCGCGCCCGGGCCTCAGGACGGAGGGCGTAGACGATATGCTGGTTTGAGATCAAAGCGCTCTGAACGCCGAAATCCAAAAGGATGACGCCAACGACCAAGCCGGCGATCGAGTTCCACAGCCCGAACACCGCCCAGGCCACGAGGGCGTGGATGGCGCCCAGCGCGATCATGGCGCGGGGCCCGTGGTTATCGGCGATCCGCCCGGCGATCGGCGCGGTCAGGACGCCGACAGCGCCAACCAACCCGAACAGCCCCGCGACATCGGCGCCCAGCCCGAATGGCGGCTGCTGAAGGCGAAACGCCAGGATGGTCCAGAAGGCGCTGAAGGCGGCGAACAGCAGCGCCTGGGTGATCGCCGCCAGGCGCAGACCGGGCAGCGCCGACCACAGCTGGACGAGCGACCGCAGCAAGGCGGCGTAGGTCAGATCGGTTTCGGGCCTGCTGGCCGGCAGGCAGGCGGCCATCCAGAGCCCTACGGCCAGAGCCAGGGGCGCGGCCAACCAGAACATCTCGCGCCAACCGGCGTGCGCGGCCACGAACCCCGCAAGGGTACGGCTCAGCAGAATACCGCACAGGACACCCGACATCACCACGCCGACCACGGCGCCGCGCCGCTCGGGCTGCGCCAGGTGGGCCGCGAACGGCACGACCTGCTGAGCCACGGTGGCGGCCGCGCCCACGACCAAGGACGCCAAGATGATCAAGGCCGCGCTGGGCGCCGCTGCGGCGGCGATCAGGGCCAGCGTCAAAACCAGGAACTGGATGACGATCAGACGCCGACGTTCGAGCAGATCCCCCAGCGGCGCCAGAAAGAAAAGCCCCGCCGCGTAACCCAACTGCGTCACGGTCGGGATGAGCCCCGCCAGTCCGCCGCGCAGGTCTCGCTCCATCAGGCCCAGCATGGGCTGGCTATAGTAGATATTGGCCACGGCGACGCCGGCCGCCACGGCCATCGTGAAAGTCAAACCCTTGCCCAGACCGTTTTCGGCCGCCTCGGCGGGTGATTGAGCGAACATCCTCATGAAATGTCTCCCGGCAACCTCTGCGCGTTGCGGGAAGGACATGGATTATCTCTCAATGATGCAGTAGTGGTGCGACACAAGAAGCCGACATAACGGATTTCGATATAATGGAGCTCGCTGATCTAGCTGTGTTCGTCGAAGCCGCGCAGGCCGGCAGCCTCGCCGCCGCGGGGCGTCGCCTTGGCGTCACCCCGATGGCCGCTTCGCGTCGACTGGCGGCTCTGGAAGCCGAACTCTCAGTACGCCTCGTTCATCGCACCACGCGTTCACTATCACTGACCCCAGAGGGCGAAGCCTTTCTGCCGCACGCCCAAGCCATCCTCGACCAGGAGGCCGAAGGTCGCGCGGCGGTGCGTCCAGCCAAGGCCGGCGCATCGGGATTGTTACGCATCACCGCCTCGGTGCCGTTCGGGCGCAAGATCGTCACGCCGATGATGGCGAGCTTCTTGCGCGACAATCCTGACCTGCGCGCCGAGTTGTTGCTGACCGACGGGATGGTCGACATCGCCGCCCAAGGTATCGACCTGGCCTTGAGGATCGGCCCGTTGCGCGACAGCACCCTCGTCGCTCGCCGCCTGGCGGACAATCCGCGCGGTCTTTACGCCTCGCCTCGCTATCTCGAGCGATGCGGAACGCCCAAGATCATGACCGACCTCGCTGCTCACGAATGCCTGCTGCTGCCCGGCATGACCCAGTGGACATTCGAAAGCGGCGACAAGGCGGTGCAACAGCGCGTTTCAGGACGCTTTACGGCTGATAGTTTCGAGGCGCTGCAACAGTCCGCGATCGAGGGCCAGGGAATTGTTCGCCTCTCGGCCTGGAACGTTCAGGATGACCTCGCCAGTCACCGGCTGATGGAAATCACCCTCAGCGACGTCGTGATCCCGGAGCAATCAGTGTGGGCGGTCTATCCCACAACCCGCTTCGTGCCGGCCAAGGTCCGTTTGTTCGTCGACGCTTTTCAAGCGTATCTGCGAGCGCAAAGGACACGATGACGATAGGGTCGGCATCAGCTTAAAATTTCAAGTTGTGGTGAATGCTGTTACAGCGGTCGCGATAGCGGGATAATTCAAACCCGAATCAGAGTTGAGTGATCGCATGATGCAATCGTTTCCCTGGTTGCGCTGCGCGGCGCGTAGGGGCCCGGGGCATTCACAGCAAGTGTCATCCACCGTTCGGTTACCTCAAACCTCCTGCTTTCGTTTAATTCAGACCAGACTGCCGAAAGAACAGTATGTTTCAATTTCGACGCTTGGTTCGCTGGTCGAGACTCAGGCGCTCCCGAGCGCCCCTGATCGCGGGGCCTTTAGCATGCCTGTTTTGCGTCGTTCTCGGCGCTTTCTCTCAGCATAGCGTCGATGTCGCCCAGGGTCGGATTGAGACCGCCTTCGAAGGCATGGCTGTCGCTGACACGGTCTTCGACACCACTTACGCGGCGGATCATCAAAGGCGGTTAGACGAGAGCGAAGGACAACGAACTGGGCGCGACGAGATCGTTCGAACGCGCGATGGCGCGCTGAGACGACTGGCCCAGCTATACGAACACGATGCGGCGCGGAGCGCTGAAGTAAGGCAACTGGAACTGGCGATCAGGGCGGTATCGGCCCTGCCCGCCCGACAAAAACTGGCCGTTTCCGGCTATCCGACGCGACAGTCCGGCCGCGAACTCGCGGCGCTGTTCGCCTTGCGCGACGCCGAGACCGCGCTTCGTGATGGGCAACAGAAAGACTTGGCTGAGAGCCTCCGGAACCTGGAGACGGCGAACCGGTCGGCCACAATCCTTCTCTGGGTGACAGGCCTGGGGCTTTTGGGCGTGACCCTGGCGGCCGCGCGCGTTCAGGCCCTGACTCAACGTCTGGACCGCCGTGATCGGACCCTGGCCCTTGAGAAGGCGCGTGCGTCCCATGAAGCCAGTCGCGCGAAATCCCAGCTGCTGGCGATCATGAGCCACGAGATCCGCACGCCGCTGAACGGGGTGCTGGGCATGGCGGAGATCATGTCGCGTCACCCCCTCGTTCCCGAGCAGCAAGCCAGGCTGCAAGCCTTGCAGGAGAGCGGGCGATCGCTGCTGGAGCTTCTCAACGACGCTTTGGACTACTCGAAGATCGAGGCTGGCAAGATCACGCTGGACGAGACCGCCTTCTGCCTGAATGACACCCTACGACGGGTGAAGGCGACCTTTGCGGGTGTCGCCGAGAGCAAAGGCCTGTCTCTGGTTCTGGACCTCGATGAAGAGACGCCCGCCTTTGTCCTGGGCGACCCTCTGCGGCTGCGACAGGTGCTGATGAACCTCGTCGGCAACGCGCTGAAGTTCACGCCTGCGGGCGCGGTCACGATCCGGTCCCGCCGTGTCGACGACACGCTGTTGCTGACCGTGACCGACACGGGCGCGGGGATGACGCCCGAGGCGTTGAGCCGCGTCTTCCAGGCCTACGCCCAGGCCGACCGCTCAACGGCCGCCACCTATGGCGGCACGGGCCTTGGCCTGACCATCAGCCGCGAACTCGTACGCCTGATGGGCGGCGATATTTCGGTCGAGAGCACCCTAGGCGTCGGCTCGACCTTTATGGTCAGCCTGCCTCTGAGGATCGCGGCCGCCCCCACTGACCCAGCGCCTTCCTCCGCGCTGGATCCCGCGCCACGCGCCTCATCTGGAGTGAGGGTGCTCGCAGCCGAGGACAACGCGGTCAATCGCACGGTGCTTGCCGAGATCCTCTCCCAGCTCGGCGTGGAAGCCGTTTTCGTCGAAGACGGCGCAAAGGCGCTTCAGGCCTTTGATGCGGAGCCTTGGGATCTCGTGCTCATGGACGTGCGGATGCCGGTTCTGGACGGAGAAGCGGCTATCGCTGAAATCCGGCGCAGGGAAGCCGACGCCGGGGTCGCGCCGACACCCCTCATCGCCCTGACTGCCAACGCCCTCCCCGAGGAAGTCCAGCGCTACCTGAACGGCGGTGCGAACGCAGTTGTCGCCAAGCCGATCGACATTCGCCAACTCGCGGGCGCGATGAACGACTGTCTGCCGTCTGCGGCGACGAAGCCTCAGACCGCGTGAGAGTGTCGGAGGCGCGCTCTCGCCCTCCGACATCCTTCCTAGACAGCCTCGGGCTGGCGCGCCGCCGCTGCGATCAGACCAGGTAAGCCTTCCGTAGCTTGGCGATCGACGCATCGGTGAGGCCAAAGCGCGCCTTGGACAGGGCGATCGGTCCGCCGAACCGGATGTCGATGGTCGCCAGAGCGCGGCGCATGACCTCGGGATCGGACCCCATGATGACCTGCAGAACCTCGGGCGGCAGCTTGGCGAGCGCCTGGGCTTGCTGAGCTGAGACGCCGCTGGTGTTCGCGCCGGACTGGCGCATCTGCTGGATGTAGTAGGACGGCGGCGTGTAGATCTCGGTCAGAGCGTAGTCCTGCAGCACCGTATCCCGCGGCACGCCCAGCACAGACAGGATCAGGGCTGACGCCATCCCGGTGCGATCCTTGCCCGCGCTGCAGTTGAAGGCCAGCGGTCCCTCATTGGCGACGAGACGGGCGAACATGTCCGTGTAGTGTGGCGTCAGCATATCCAGGAACATGACATAGGCGTCCGCAAAGCCCTGGATAGCCTCTTCGCGGTTCGACAGCTTCGCGAACGCCGCCATAGAGGCGCTCATGTCATAGTCGGTGGCGATCACCTTCGCGCCGCCCGCCTTGAGGAACGGACTGGGCTCGCTCGCGCGCTCCTGCGGGCTGCGCAGGTCGCAGATGGTGATCACGCCCAGCTTCGACAGATAGCCGAAGTCGGCCAGGGTGAGCCCGCTCATCACGCCGGAGCGATAGATCTTGCCCCACTTGACCTGACGCCCATCAGCGGTGCGCCAGCCGCCAAGGTCGCGGAAATTACGGCCGCCTTCCAGCGGCAACAGGCGCTCGGCCACACGGGTCTGGCGGCCATCCGCGGCCGTCACCAGAAAATAGGGTCTTGGCGACACTGGCGCGCCGAGTTCGGTAGTCGCGCCAGCGGCCGTCTTCAACGCGCGCATGGCGGGCTTGGCGGCCGCCGGGTCGGCGGACACGAAGACCGAGACAGCCCTGGCGCCCGTCCAATCAAGCCGCACGGCTCCGGGTGCGGTGCGCGCGACCTTGGCGTCCAGGACGACAGCCGCGCGCGCGGCGGGCGCGAGCGCCCAAGCGCCGGCTGCGGAGAGAAAGAGACGACGATCCACGTTCAGCGCTCCCATCCTCAGAACTTCACATTGGCTTCGACGCCGAAGGTGCGCGGCTCATTGAAGATCGCATAGGTCCCTAGCGCGGCGTTGGTGTTTCGCAGGAAGGCGTACGACCTGTTGGTCAGGTTTCGCGACCAGACCGACAACTGCAGGGCCGAGGCGCCCTCGCCCAAGCGGATGTCCGCCAGCGCCAGGCGACCGTTCATCGTGAACGACTTGTCGCTGGGCGTCGGATCCGTCGTATTGGTGATCTGAGCGTCGGCGAAGTTGGCGTCCAGGTGCGCCTTGAACGTCGCGCCGAAAGTCGGGCGAGCGTAGTCGACCGCCACGCTGCCCGCGTTCTTGGGACTGTACAGCGGGTAGATCGTCGATCGCGCATTGGTGAAGGGGTTGAACGCCTTCGAGAGCTTGATGTCGGTGTAGGCGTAGGCGCCCGACAGCGTCAGCCCTTCGAAAGGCACGAAGGCGAAGTCGAGCTCGAAGCCCTTGGTCTTGCCGCTGGCGGCGTTGGTGGTCTCCAGGGTCCCGCGATTGTTGTTCAGGACGAGTACGCTGAAGTCGACTTGCGCATCCTTGATGTCGCCGGTGAAGACGGCGACGTTCACGCGGCCGCGGCGGTTCCAGAACTCCGTCTTGGCGCCGAGTTCGAACATCTCGACCTTCTCAGGATCGAAGGCCCGGTAGGTCAGAGAGCGCGAATTGGCGCCGCCCGCCTTGTAGCCCGTAGCCCAGCGGCCGTAGAGGCTGACGTCCGGCGTCACGTCATAAGCCAGGCTGACCATCGGGTCGAAGTGGCTCCAGGACTCGTCCAGCGGCACCTTGCCCACGATGGTGTTCTTGTTGGCGTCGACATAGCTAGGCAAGGCGCCGTTGACGACGTCCAATTGCCCCTTCTTGGCGTCCCGGGTGATCCGCCCCCCGACCGTGACATGCAGCTTGTCCTCCAGAACCGGAGGGGTCCACGCGCCCTGGCCGAAGGCGCCGTAGCTGGTGGTCACGACGTGGCTCGCGCGGTCCAGGGGATGGGTGCTGAAATTGACCGGCAGGGGGGTGAAGCCGGTGCCCGTCGCATTCCACTGCAGCGAGTTCGGGGTCTGGGCATTGTCGCTGACCTTCTCGCGGAAGTAGAAGACGCCGGCGACATACTCCAGGCGCTCGGTCTTGCCGACCAGCTGGAATTCTTGGCTGACCTGATCCTGCCAGACGCGGGCGACGCTGTAGCGCGCGAAAGGCGCGTTGGGCACGAACACCGACAGGGCCACAGCGCCGTTGTCGAACTGGGTCTGCTTCAGCTTACGGTAGGAACTGATTGATTTCAGATCGAGGTTGTCCGCCAGGGTCCAAGTCATATTCAGGCGATGGCCCCAGGTATGACCTTCGCTCAGTTGCAACGGCACGCCGACCAAGGCGCTCTTGGCGCGGTTGGGCTGCGGCGGCGTCAAGGGCGCGGGAGCCAGCGCGCCGCGCTTCTCGAGTTGAACGAGATAGGGCGTCGACCCGTCGTAAGAGACGTCATAGGCGTAGTCGGCTCTGAACACGTCGGAGGCCCGCCACGCGGCCTCCAGGTTCAAGCCGCGCTTGTCGTAACTGTTGAAGTCCGGCTGCGCCGTGGTGCTCGGATTGGTGGTCGTGCCGCCGCGCTTGGTCACCAAGGCGTCGATCTTGACGCTGACGCCGGCGAACGCCGGCAGATCGATGTGGCTCTCGGCCTTGTAGCCCTCGTAATTGCTGTAGCCCAGCGTGGTGTTCATGCCGAACCGGCCGGTCGGCGCGCGTGTCACGATGCTGACAGCGCCGCCCTCGGTGTTGCGGCCGAAAAGCGTGCCTTGAGGGCCCTTCAGAACCTCGATGCGCTCCACGTCGTAGAGCGCCGAGCCCAGTCCCTGGGCGCGGCCCAGATAGACGCCGTTGACATAGACGCCGACAGCTTGATCGCGGGCGGGCTGGTTGGCGTCGCCGAGCGCGCCGATACCACGCATGCCGATCGTAAGCGCGGATTTGCGAGCGAAGAATGGCGCCACGCGCAGCGACGGGATGGAGCCGTCCCCGAGATCTTCAACGGACTGGACATGGCGAGCCTTCAGGGCCTCGCTGTCCATGGCCGAGATGGCGATCGGGGTGTCCTGCAGGTTGGTCGTGCGCTTCTGGGCGGTGACGAAGACCTCTTCAAGGCCGGTTACGCCGTCAGCCGGCGGCGTTATCGGCGCGTCCGCAGCGTGCGCCACGCCGCTCAACGCCAAGGCCGCGACGCCCGCCAGCAGGCCGGCGCGCCGCGCCGTCTGGATTTGCCGTTTCATGTCTGTCCCCGAGCTTGTCCGGCTGACGCCGTGCTGGAGGCGCATGTAGGCTCTGGCTGTGACCGTAGAACGAATGTTATGTTTCATTTCCACGAAGGTCGAAGTTCAGCAGCGCCAGACCTTGCGATCCTGATGCGGCCGGGGAATATGCGCCATGGTCGCCCACCCACGCCCACCCGCGTCACCGAAAACATCCGCAGCCGCACAAATGCCGGAAGCGCAGAACAACACCGGCCAGCGCCTAGTTGCGGCCGCCGGATGGCTTGTCGCGCAAGAGGGATTCGCCGCCGCATCGGCGCGAGCAATCGCCGCGCAAGCTGACGTTTCCGCCAGCGCAATCAACTACAACTTCGGCAACATAGAACGATTGTTACAGTCAGTCGTCGAGCAAGGCGTCGAAGACACCGGCGCCTGGCTGGCCGACCGCGAGAGTGAGATCGCCGCCCTGCCCCCCTCCCCCGATGGCGCGGCTTGGGCGCTGCTTCATGTCCTCGGCGCGTGGACTGCGGACGCCCGACCGCTGGCCCTGACCTATCAGGAGGCCGTAACCGCCTGGCCCGGCCAAGGCCCCTCAGCCGCCTGGACGCGGCTCTGGCGCGACTTCTGGATCCGCACGGCGCAACGTTTTGAGCTGTCCGAAATAGACGGCCGCGTGCTCCACGCCTTCTTCGAGCATGAAGCGCTTTACCATCTGTCTTGCTGGTCGGCAGCGCTGGAGGGCGCAGCCTTGCTTGAGATGATCGAACGCCTCGCCACGATCTGCCTTGGAGCTCCCACACGGCCCCCGCGCGGCGCGGTTGCGACAGCAGAGCGCGCGGCGGGCGCCCGCCCGCATGGCTCGGTTCCGGCCGCCGCCATGCGCATTGCCAAGGCCGCCGGCGAGGTGGTGGAAGAAAAGGGCCTGGCGGGCCTGACGCACCGCGCGGTCGCCAAGCACGTGGGCGTCACGACCGGATCGGTGACCCACCATTTCCGTTCAATCGAAGATCTGGTCGCCGGCGCGATCCGGGGCCAAGTCCAGGCAATGACAGAAGAAGCGATCCCCCGGGCGCCCATGGATGAGGTCGCGTCGCCTGATGCGCTGTTCGCGGCCCTTCGCTTCCACGTCACTGCCGAGACGCCATCCAGCGCTGTAGTCCGCCGTCGACGACTTTTCCTGGCGGCGCTTCGACGACCAGAACTCGCTGCAGCGGGCGCGGTTATCCGCTTCTCCTACGGGGGCACGCTACGGGACAGCCTTGGCCGTACGTTCGCGCTTTCGGAAGCGGACCTGCTGGGCAACGCCAGCGTTCTGGCCCGGCTGTTGGCCTCGATCTGGTTCGCCTGCGCCGGAGATGACGACCCTGCGGCGAGCCGAACGATCCTCTTCGACCGGATTGAGGCCAACGTAAGGGCCAGCCTGACACCCTTAGCCTAGCAGTTAGCTCCGCCTTCCAAGCTGGAACAGCGCCTTAGCTTTTCGGAACCCACCGCGAACGATCCAGATAAGGACCGCCGTAAGCCGGTCCCTGTGGGGCGGCTTGGGCGGGAGACGGGGTCGATACAGGCCTGGACGGAGCTGCGGCGACGGCCGAGGACTTGTTCGGACGTTTGGCCTGCTGCGCCCGTGACGCCTTGGCGTCATCGCCCATGCATTGCTCATAGGGCTGCTGGCGCAGCGAGGCGGCGAAATCGTAGACGCTTCGTTCGACCAGCGTGCGCACAGCCAGTTGGATCGGCTCAAGCGCGCTCTTGCCGCCCGAAATGTCGAATACATTGCCATTGAGGAAGTCGAAGACGCCCGCCTTGATCTCGCGCCCGACGATCTGCTTCTGGTACGAGGTGATGTCGACCACCTCCTGCGATCGGGTGTCGATGAGCCGCAGGTCAATCGCGACATTGATGACGAACTTGCCGGTGGTCAGAGACGCCTTGAGGCCGGCCGTTCCCACATCGCCGCCCCGCGCATCCAGGCCGCTGGAGCTGATGTTGTAGTTCAGCTCGGTGATGCCGCCGACGATGTAGTAGTCCGAGCCGGCGATCTGGCCGGCATAGATCGGCCGGGCGTTGTCCGCCACGGTTCCGGCCTGTTGAGGATTGTCCGAAAGAACCCGATCGCGCGCATAGGCGATCTCGACATCGGAGATGCCGCGATCGAACCGCTCGACGATCGGAACACCGGCCTTGTTGAGCGCGGTCATCGCGAAGAGCGCAGCGCCTTGCGTCACCTTGGCGCCCGTCTCGATGTCGCGCTTGCCCGTCAGGTCCGAGATCGCGCCGACGGCGACGCGCGGTGGCGTTTGTCCCGTGTTTTGGGCCAGGCAGCGCAGAGCTGAGGAATAGGCGGTGTCGTTGACGGTCGCCGGCGCGCCGCCGATGGGCTTGGCGTAGAGTCCGGTCTTGGGATCGGCGCTGGTGGCGCAAGCCGTCAGAACAGGCAGAAGCGCGACCGAAAGCAACAAGGGTTGGCGGAGCTTCATCAAGGGATCGTCCCAATCGCGGCCTGCGACAGGGCCGCGGCCAAGCTTCACCCAAAGAAGCTAAGGATTACTGGACGCCCCCGCGCGAGACCCCGTTTTGGGCCAAGGCGCGCGCGCTGGCGTAGCGCGGCGGCGGCGGGCCTTGCGGCTCGGCTTCCGGCGGCAGGCAGTTTTGCTTGAGGCCCTGGCCATAGAAGTTGGCGGTCAGTTCATAAACGCCGCGCTCGACCAGGGTGCGCACCGCGGCCTGCAGCGGCTCCATGGCGCCGCGCCCCCCCGAAAGAACTGCTGCGTTCTTGTCGCCGCCGGCGGTCAGGCCCAGGTCGAAACTCGCGCCGCGCACCTGCTTCTGGTACGAGACCATGTCGACCACTTCCTGCGTCCGCGAATTGACCAGGCGCAGGTCCATGGCGACGTTCATCACGAACTGCTGAGCGTTGAGCCCGCCGCGAACGCCGTCGGTATCTTTCGAGCCGCCTGTGGCGTTGACGCCGCTCGAGGCGATGTTGGTGTTCAGTTCGGTGATGCCGCCGACGATATAGTACGAAGATCCCGCGATCTGGCCGGCATAGATCCGGCGAAAGTTGTTGGCGTCGCGACCGGCGCGCTCGGGACTATCCGAGAGAAGGTGCTGGCGAGCGTAGTTGAGCTCGATCTCGGCCACGGTGTTGTCCAGGCGCTCCACGACCGGGAAGCCGGCCTTGCCCAGCGCCGTGATCGCAAACAGCGAGGCGCCCTGGCTGATCCGCGCACCGGTCTCGAACTCGACCTTGCCCGTATAGTCGGCGATCCGGCCGACGGCGATACGAGGCAGCGGCGTATGCGGACGCGCCTGCGCCAGACAGACTAGGGCTTCGGTATAGCCCGTGGGGTTCCGCGTCGCGGGAGCCTCGTTGATCGGCTTCGCATAGAGGTCGCCAGCTTGAGCCTGACCCGCCAGCAGGCAGGTCGAGGCCAGGAGCAGCATCCAGCGTTTCATCGGGCGCATCGGGAGTCCTCGGAGCGGAAAAGCAAAGAACAGAACTAGTTGCTGGCGCTGGCGACGCCGTTCAGCACGGCGCTGGCCGAAACCGGGGCGTTGTTGATCTGCGTGCTGTTCAGAACCACCGTGTTGCCGGTGCCGTTGACATCGATCCGGATCATATTGCCGATCGCGGTGGCGGAGGCCGAACCGGCCGCGCCGCTCTGAAAGTACTGAGCGCCGGCCAGGCTGTTGGTCGAGTTGGTCGTCAACGAGCTGTTGCCAACACCCGACTGTATGACGCCATCCGTCACGATCCGGTTGCCGTTGGCGTCACGCGTCGATGGGTTGAACGTCTTGTCCATCACATCGGCGCTCGAGCCGTAGCCGCGCTCGATCTGCTTGCTCAGCGTGCTGGTCTGCGCGCAGGCCAGTCCGGCCGAAACCAGCAGAGCCATGGGTGCAAGAAGCGCACCGCGAAGCGTAGACATCTTGATCATGCCATGCCCTCGAAGGCTGGTCTCGCCGACGGGTTTGCCGTCGGCGAGACACAATGCGGCTTAGAAGCCCTTGAGCGCGATCGAGTTGCCGATGGCCGTGGCGGCGACGTCGACAGCGCCGGCGGCGCGTTCGATGCCGACGCTGGCCGTGGCGATGACCGGCGTGCCGATCGAGGTCTGGGACAGCTTGGCGGTCGCGAAGTCGCCGTTGATCGAGACGTTGTTAGCCATGGCGGTGGCGGCGATGTTCACGTTGCCATCGATGTCGCCGAGATAGGCGTTGATCTTGGCGGTCGGGTCGCGATTCACGACTTGGGTGACCTTGATGTCGCCGATGACGTCGACATTGGCCGAGACGGTGTTGCCGATCGCGGTGGCGCTGAGGTCGACATCGCCGACGACGCTGGGCAGCGTGGCGTTCAGTTCGGCGACGACGTCGCCGTGGGTCAGCGACTGGTTCGCTTCCATCTTGTCGAGCTCACGGCCTTCCAGCTTCACGCTGTTGGCGACTGCAGTCGAGGCGGCCTTCACACCGTTCAGCGCGGCGTCGACTTGCAGGTCCAAGCGCGACAGCGCCGTGCCGTCGAACGACTGGTTGGTAATCGAGCTCTGGCTCGGCAGAACGTCATAGCAGGGGTCGGTCGGACGGCACGAGGTCGGGGCCGGATCGGTCGCGGCCGGGGTGGTGGTTTGCGCCAGGGCGGCGCTAGCGCCGGCAAAGCCAGCCGACAGGGCCACAACGGCGGCCAGGGTCCTCAGGTTCTTCATGGTCATCCCTCACTGAACGCCGATGGTGTCGGCGAGGGCGTAACCGCAAGAGCGATGCCGGAAGGTGCGCGGGAAACCTGTTTTGGGTAAATTCGTCTTTTCAACGCGTTGCGCGCCCGGCGCCGTCTTGCGTACCTTTGAGGAAGCAGCAAACCTGGGAAGCGTGCCAAAACATGGCGCGCCGCTGTTTCAGATTCTTACAGCGCTAAAACCCTATGAGGCGACCAAGCTCGGGCGACGGGGCAGCGAATGTGGCGGAGCGGCCGCTGCGGCGTCAGTCAGGCCGCCAGAGCCGCCGAGCCTGGGACCAGGGCCGTCACCACCAGACGGCTCAGCATGCGACCTTCCAGCGGAATGATCGCGTCGACGAATGCTTCGCCGCTCAACTCCATAGCCGGGGGCGCCTGGAGAACATCGGCGTCGACCATGAAGGTCTCCTGCACCGCGTCGACCAGCAGCCCCACCAGTTGGTTCGCCGAGCGAACCACGACGATGACGTTGCGAGACGAAGGCTCCGTGCGCCCGAGACCCAGCCGGCTGCGCAGGTCGAAGACGGGCATGACCGCGCCGCGCAGATTGATGACGCCGAGAATATAGCTGGGCGTATTGGGCATAGGCGTCGCCGGCGTCCAACCACGGATTTCGCGGACGACCGAGATGTCGATACAAAACTCCTGACCGCTGATCTCGAAGGAGATCAGTTCCAGTCGACCGTTCGCTAAGACGTCCTGCATCAGAACTCCTCCCAGGTTTCGGTCTTCAGCGCCGTGGCCCCGATCGTGCCGGGGCGGCTTTCGGCAAACGCCTGGGCCTTCCGTTGGGCCGCGTGGACGGGTGAGGGCCGTGACTGCGGCGCGGGAGCTGTCCGCGAGCCGCCGTATCGGAACTTGCCGATCAGGTCTGCGAGCACCACCGTCTCTTCGCGCAGGGAGTGCGCCGCTGCCGTGGCCTCCTCCACCATCGCGGCGTTCTGCTGAGTGACCTGGTCCATCTGATTGACCGCGGCGTTGACCTCGTTCAGGCCCACGGCCTGTTGTTGCGACGAGGTGGCGATCTCCGAGATCAGAGCGTCGATCTGAGCCACCTTCTCCACGATCTGTGTCAGAGCCTGACCGGTGTCCCCCACCAACTTGACGCCGCGGCCAACCTGCGAGGTGCTGCTGGCGATCAGCGTCTTGATCTCCTTGGCCGCGTCGGCCGAGCGTTGGGCCAGGGCCCGGACTTCCTGTGCGACGACGGCAAAGCCGCGACCCGCTTCCCCTGCACGCGCCGCCTCGACCCCGGCGTTCAGGGCCAGCAGATTGGTCTGGAAGGCGATTTCGTCGATCACTCCGATGATCTGGGTGATCTGGCCCGAGCTCTGCTCGATCTCGCCCATGGCCTGGACGGCCTCGCGCATCACCGCGCCGGACTGTTCGGCGTCGCTGCGGGTGCTGGACGCGGCCGACGACGCCTGCTTGGCGTTCTCCGCCGCCCGCTTGACCGTGGCGGTAATCTCGTCGAGCGCCGCCGCCGTTTGTTCCAGGCTGGCGGCCTGCTGCTCGGTGCGTCGGGACAGGTCGTCGGATGAGCTACGGATCTCTTCGGTGCCCGACTTGATCGTCTCAGCTGTGTGGCCGACCTGCTGCATCGCGTTCTGCAGCGTCTCCAGCGCGCGGTTGAAATCCCGACGCAACTGGTCGAGTTCCGGGATAAAGGCCTTGTCGATGCGCTGCTGCAGATCCCCCTGCGCCAGCGCCGTCAACGCCTCCCCAATCTCGCTGACCGCCTCGACGCGCTTGGTCACGTCGGTAGCGAACTTGACGATCTTCACCACCCTGCCCTGGTCGTCGAGGATCGGATTATAGGAGCCTTGGATGGTGACGCTCACGCCGCCCTTGCCGACACGCTTGAACTCGGAAGCCTTGTATTCGCCGCGTCTCAGACTGGCCCAGAAATCCGCATAGTCTGGACTGTCGCGATAGGCGGCCTCGACAAACATGCTGTGCTTGCCGCCGATGACCTCAGCGGACGTGTAGCCCATGGTCTTCAGGAAATTCTCGTTCGCGTCGAGGATCGTACCATCGAGGTCGAACGCAATCATCGCCTGAGACCGGCTGATCGCGGCGATCTGGGCGGTGTAATCGACATTCAGCAGGCGTTCCTTGGCGTCGGCCCATTCCACCACGAAGCCCGTCGTCTTGCCGCCCGTCTGCAATGGGGTCACCAAGAGGTCGAACGCCAGTTTGCCGACCCGAATGGTCGCCGCGTACGGTATGGTCAACTTGGCCAGCATCCCGCGCTGGTGCGAGGGGTTCTTGTGGAACACATCGATGTTGCTGCCGACCAGCTTTGCGACGCTGAAGTTCGGCAGTTCCTTGCGGATGTCGGCTTCGTTCTCTGTCAACAGCGCGGTGACCGCAGTGTTCAGGTAGGTGATGTTGAGCTTGGCGTCCGCCACCATGACGTTGGCCCGCAGGGCCTCAAGAACTTGGACCCCCTCGAGGCCCTTTCCATTTCTTGCAAATAAATCCAGCATTTCGAGGCCTTCGCGGTCATGAATAGCCAAGCGAAGCTATTCGTTAAGGCCAAGCTCGTGGGGGGCAGGTTAACAAGTTATTTCAGCGTTATCCCAACCCAAAAATAATGACAATTTGCCGCAGCATCCAAACGAGTATTTCATACGTCCGCTTCGAAACTCACTTCCCTATAGTTGAATTTGCAAATGCAAGACATCAATAGGCGCATAAGAAACAAGCTTGGATGAATAGTACTGTCCAGTCCCGACACGGCGAAGCAATGGCTGCCTCACCAGCGCCCTGGAGACCACCGAACTTTGTATCGTGTTGAGCACACGCCAAGCCACCGCAGGCGACCTGGCGGTGGATCGGCTAAGCTTCGCTCTGAATAGCTTGGCGCAAGCGGGCCGCGACATCACCCAGCGTGATGGCGTTCAGCGAGTCATTGACGTCCAACACGCCCTGCCCGTGCTGCTGAGAGAGGTTGCCCGTAAAGTCGGTCAAGGCGGTGACGTGCTGCGCCAGCAGATCGACGGTGTGCAGTTCCTGCATCACCGAGAGACGATGCTCGTCGGGGACGACCTCAAGAATCTTGCCCAGCGCCACGTCCAAATGCCCGCAGGCGACCGCAGCCAAAGACATTTCCGCAGAAATCGCCTTCAACACCGTCTCAACGCTCGCCGGCGCCATCTTATCCGACATCTCAACCCCCTGATTCCTTATGGCGAAGTCAGCATGTGAGAGGCGCGCGCTGCAAGGCCTTGATTCCTGCGACGAATTATCGCGCGGATAACGCCAACCCGAACGACAACTTCAGATAGCGGTGCGCCGGAGCAGTTCATCGCGCCGATCGGCCATCTCGCGACGGGTGCGCTCCAGCGCATCACGCTCGGCCATCGCGAGGAGCGACTCGACCGTGCGGTTCAGGTGGTCGTGGATCACCCGCCGGGCCGATTTGGGGTCTCGCGCGCGAAGCGCCTCGACAATCCGGCGATGATCTTCTGCAAAGGCTTCCGGCGCAGAGAGGCGCGCCCGCCGCAGACCGCTCGCGCAGTCCGGAAACTGACGACGCAGCATCCAGATCTCTTCGACCGCCGCAACGATGGCGGCGTTTCGCGTCGCGTGGGCGACGGCGATGTGGAAGTCGTGCTCCAGCCGCTCGGCCTCCTCGCCCGCGGCGTGTCGAGCCAAGTCACGCGCCATGCGGTCCAGGGCCGCGAGTTGCTCGTCTTCGACAGCCGCCGCCGCCAAGGCGCAGGCCTCGCCCTCGAATAGCCGCCGCGCCTCGGTCAGCTCCAGCGCCGACACCTCGGCTTCCGACGGATCCTTCTCGATGTCGCCGCGCGCGGAGACGTAGACGCCCGACCCCTGACGCGCCTCCACCAGGCCCTGGAACTCCAGAGCGATCATCGCATCGCGGATCGTTGGCCGGCTGACCCCGAAAGAGTCGGCGAGCGCCCGTTCCGAGGGCAGGCGATCGCCAGGCGCATAGCGCCCCTCGGCGATCGACGCGGCGATGGACCGAGCCACCTGCTGGTACAGCTTCTGGGGGTCGGGCGCGCCGCTCATCCAGCCTCGCTTGGGATTCTATGACCCCATCTTAGCGACTGGCCTGACCTTTGGAAGCGGCTCCCAACCGGCGCACCTCGCTGGCTGCGAGCAGGAAGGCGCCGACGCCGTAGAGTTGGGTGTCGTCGCGACCGACCTGGTCGGGCGCGACGCCGACCCGCTGCACCCAGCCCAGGCGACCATCTGGCTCCACCGCCGCCTCCAGCGCCCTCCAGCCCTTGTCGATGGTCGGCGCATACCGGGCGCGCGGCAGCAGGCCGTGGTTCACGCCCCAGGCCAAGCCATAGACGAAGAAGCCCGTACCGCTGGTCTCGGGCGTCTTCTGGGGTTCGAGGAGGGACACCGGCCAGTAGCCCTGGTCGCCCTGCAGCGACGCGATCTTGGCGGCCATCTGCCGGAAGACTCTTTCGTAGCGCGGACGGCTTGGATGGTTGGCGGGAAGATCCTGCAGAATACGCGCAAGACCCGCGAAGGCCCATCCGTTGCCGCGCCCCCAGAAGATCTTGCGGCCGCTCGCATCACGTCGCGCGATGAAACGGCTGTCGCGGAAATAGAGGTGCTCGACCTGGTCAAACAGGTAGTCGTGGGTCGCCCAGAACTCGCGGTCGGCGTGCGCCAGATAACGGGCGTCGCCGGTCACCTTCGACAGCGCCGTCCACGCCGGCGGGGCCATGAAGATCGCGTCGCTCCAGCACCAGCGGGCCTGGCAATAGGGATCGCCCTTGGCAGGCTTGGGCTCGAAGTCCAAAGACACCGTCGAAGGATTGGCCAGGACGGCGTCGAAACGGCTCCGCGTGGGGCCAAGCTTGGACGGGTCCTTGGTTCGGTTCGACGCCCAGATCCACACCGCGCCTGTCGCGTCGGCGTCGGCGTGGCGCGGCCGGTGATCAAAACTCCACTGCTCGGCCTGGCCATGCGCGAGCACGGCCTGCGTCAGGTAGGGGTCCTGGGTCGCGTCGGCGAAAGTGTAGAGGCCGATATAGAACGCCGCCTGCACCCAGTCGCGCGGCGCTTCGGTGTCCTTCCGAAACGACGTGACGGGCACGTAGTCGAAGTTGTCCATGTGGGCCAGCTGCCAGGCCGCCACTCTGCGGGCAGCGGCGTCCACCGAGGCGGCCGAGACGCTTACCGAATGCTGTGTCGGAGCCGCCAAAGCGGGCGCCGCAGCGCTGGAGATCAAAATCGCAGCGAGCGCCGCCTTGAGAAACTTGGAGGTCATCGTGAGGCTCCCCTACGCGCGCGCGCCAAGATCGGACACGGCCAGAACGTCCATGTCGTCGAACTCGAGGTTCTCGCCGCCCATGGACCATACGAAGCTGTAGTTCGCCGTGCCGACGCCGCTGTGGATCGACCAACTGGGCGAGAACACCGCCTCGCCCTCGTCCATGAACACCGCGCGGGGATCTGACGGCTCTCCCATCAGATGCATCACACGCCCGGGAGAAGCGTCGAAATACATGTAGATCTCGCTGCGGCGCCGGTGGGTGTGGGGCGGCATCGTGTTCCACACATTGCCAAGCTCCAGTTCCGTAAAGCCCATCACCAGTTGGCAGGTGTCGACCAGGCCCGGCCGGATCGCTTGGCGGATCACGCGACGATTGGCGTTGCAGGCTTCACCGGCCGCGATGACGCGGGCCTCTTCGCGGCGGATCCGTCGGCTGGGGTGGCTGGCGTGGGCTGGATAGCTGACGAAATAGAACCGGGCTGGGCGCGCCGGATCGCTGCTCTCGAAACTCACCGCCTCGACACCACGACCAATGTAGAGACAGTCGTGGCGCGCGAGCTCGAAGCAGGATCCATCCAAGGTCACCACACCGGTGTCGCCGATGTTGATCACCCCCACCTCACGACGTTCGCAGAAGAACCTGGAGGCCAATTCCGGATGCGTCGGAAGCGTCAATGCGGTCGTCGTGGGAACCGCGCCACCGACCACCGCGCGCTCGATCTCAAGATAGCTGAGACGCAGCACGCCGGCCTGGAACAGGTCGGCGATGACGAACGTGTCGCGAAGCTGCCCTGCAGACATCCGTCCCATGCCCGCGCGATCGGCGCTCTCGCGATAATCCATCTCGACGCCCATCGAGCTCCCCCTCGCGCGTCCGCTTCCGTTCGAGCGGTTTCTAAATTGACATTACCAATTTTAGAGTTCGGACGTAAAGCGCTCTGTCAGCCGCCGACCGCAATCATAACCTGAGTCATCCGCACGAGAGCCGAAGAGGCGGAATTATCTCGTTATTTTACAGACACGTAAGCCGCGATAATGAAGCACGAGGTCGAGCTCATTTTGGTCAGACCAACCCGCCCCGAACAGCTCATAGGGGAAGGCGCAGCGCTACTTCGCAGCGCTTACGGCGCGGAGCGCGATTTCCTCACGCTTGGCGGCGAGACTTTCCCGCGTGCGCTCGATCGCTTCGAGTTCGGCGGTCAAAAGCAGGTTCTCAATAAGGCCTCCGAGGTGCGCGTGCATGGCCGTGCGAGCCGCCTTCGGATCGCGCGTGCGTAGCGCCTCGATGATCTCCTGGTGCTCGTCATGCAGCGGCCGCTTCCGGACAAGGCGAGCCTTCTCAAGCATCTGCATGCACAGCCGCGAGCGATAGCGAAGGTCCCACATGCTCTCGACGATACGCACCACCGCGGAGTTTCGCGTCGCTTGGGCGATGGTGATGTGAAACTGCCGGTCGGCCAGCTCGCTCTGCTCCTTAGTCGAAGCCTCGCTGTTCATCTCGATGACCAGCGTCTCCAAGTAAGCCAGTTCGTCATCGGTGATCAGCGTCGCGGCGAGGGCGGCGGCTTCGCCCTCGAAGAGCCGCCGCGCCTCGGCTTGCTCGAAGGCGCCGATGTCCAGATCCTTCACCGGCGGCGGCGGTTGGTCTAGGCGCACATAGACGCCCGAGCCCTGGCGCGCCTCCAGCAGCCCCCGCATCTCCAAGGCGATGATCGCCCGACGAACAGTAGGACGACTGACACCGAACTCATCAGCAAGATCGCGTTCGGAGGGCAAACGGTGGCCAGGCGTATAAACGCCGTCGGCGATCGCCGCGCTGATCGACGCGGCCACCTGCTGATATAGCCGGGTGGCGTCGGGAGACGAGGTGTCCAGCGAAAGGGTCGACATCGCAGCGCCGCAAACAAGCGCCCGGAAATGGCGCAGCCCAACGACTAGCGCGCGCCCGCCTTGCTCACAAGGGTCGCGACCTAAGTGGTCTTACCAAGACCTCGGGGCGACCGGAGGGTAAGGACTCCGGCCGCCATCGCCGTCCGCTCCGGGAGGAGGTTGGCGCAAGATACGCAGCGCCTTGGTCGACGAGTCTGCGATCCGCCGCCGGTATGCCGGACGGGTCGCGCAGGATCAGAGTAGCAAAATTGGCTTAGCCTGCAACGAAAAATGGCCTGACCAAATAGATGATTTTAAGCAGAAGTTGTTGACCCAATCTGCGCTGACGCTCTCAGGCCGCCTCACGCAGGCCCCACGGATGCGCAGGATAGAAGCGGGCCATCATGCGTCCTGCATAGTCTGTCAGCCTAGGGTAGCTCTCAGCCTCTCGACGCAGGGGGGAGTCGAAGAACGGCGTCATGATGGCCGCCAGCATGGCGAAAGCCGTGGCGTCCACGCCTACGGGGTGAGAGTCCCGCATAAGATAGGTCTTATCCTCCAGAAGCTCGTCCAAAGCCCGCAACGAGAGCGCGCCTAGCCAAGCCACCTCCTCACGCAGATGCCGGCCGACACCGACCGCGCGGACATTGGCGCCAACGGCGTCCTTTAACCCCCTTCGGAGTTCATCGCGCAGGTGCGGCGGCGCCTGATCGAACCACCGTGCGGGGCCCTTCTCGAAGTTGGCGGGCTCCAAAAACCGAAAGTAGCTCGAAACCCACCCCAGTTGGTTCTCGATCATGCGTTCGATGGCCCAAGCCTGAGCCCGTTCCTTGCCGCTGAGGCCGAGATCGAGGTCGATGTCGTACTTCCGTTCGATGTGAACGCGAATGAAGGTGGAGTCCCCGATCGCCTGGGCGGCGTCTTCAATCCAGGGCAACTGCCCCTTCGGGGCGGTCTCGCGGCTGCCGATGGTCTTTCGATAATCCAGACCCGCCATCATCAACTGGACCTCGGTCTTGGTGACGTAGGGACTGATCTCAGGCAGCCCAAATCCGGCTCCAGCGGCGAATAGCGTGATCATCGTCCCTCTCCATCCCGAATGTCGCGATGACGACTTGCTACCGCCAGCCTGCTGCCAGCATGCTGTCAGCAACGGTCCTGGATAGTGAAGCTCATGAGACGCGCCGAACGCCTTTTCCAGATCATCCAGATTCTTCGCCGCAGCCGCGCTCCGGTGACCGCGGACGCTATCGCGGCCGAGCTGGAGACCTCCAAACGCAGCGTCTATCGCGACATCGCCGCTCTCGTGGGCCAGCGCGCGCCCATCCGGGGCGAGGCTGGCGTCGGCTATGTTCTAGAGGCGGGCTTCGACATGCCGCCCCTCATGCTGACGCCCGACGAGATCGAGGCGGCGGTGCTCGGCGCCCAGTGGGTTGCGGGTCGCGGCGACCCGGTCCTCGCCAAGGCGGCGCGGGACCTGATCAGCAAGATCGCGGCCGCCGTCCCTGACCGCCTCCGCCCCTATGTGCTGGAACCCGCCGCCGCCGCCGCGCCGGCGTGGAAGCCTCAGACTGACCGGATCGACGTGGCCCAGGTGCGCGCTTGGATCCACGCCGGCCGCAAGATCCGCCTGAACTACAGCGACGAGGCTGGCGCGGTCAGCGAGCGTGTCATCTGGCCGGTCACGGTCGGCTATCGCGAGACGATCCGCATGATCATCGCCTGGTGCGAACTTCGGTCTGCGTTCCGCACCTTCCGGACCGATCGGGTGGTCGGGGCTGAATTCATGGACGAGCGCCATGGCAAGCGGCCCGCCGTGCTACGGGCCGAGTGGCTACGCTTCCGCGACGCCGAGATCGCCGCCTGGGAGGCGCGGGCCATGGAGAATTGCTCGGGAGGCTAGATCCCGTGCCGTTTGGCGAAGGTCTCGAACAGATGGGGCCAAGCGGCGACAGGCTTGCCCGCGACGAACCGCAGCCCAAAGCCGTGGCCGCCCTCCTCGAAGATGTGCATCTCGGCCGGCACGCCCTTGGCCTTCAGCGATGAGAACATCAGCAAGGTGTTCTCGACCGGAACCGACTTGTCGTCGGCCGCGTGGAGCAGGAACACGGGCGACAGCCCCTCGCGCACCTGCCTTTCTGGTGAGAGCTCGGCCGCTCGATCCGGCGTATTCTGTCTGGCCAGCAGTTGTTTTTGCGAGCCGCTGTGACCGAAGGCGGCGTTCAGCGTGATTACGGGATAGATCAGGGCTGACAGGTTCGGCTTGGTCGCTAACGAGTCGGCGGCGTCGACCGCCAGATAGGTTTCGGCGTCGAAACGCGTCGTCAGGTTGGCGGCGAGATGCCCGCCGGCCGAGAAGCCCATAACGGCCACGCGATCCGCCGAGAACTTCATCGCGTCGGCACGGGCGCGGATGAGGCGGATCGCACGTTGGGCGTCCTGCAACGGCGCATCGCCGCCAGCGGCCCAGCCGTCGCCCGGCATGCGATAAAGCAGAACAAAGCAGGTGTAACCGCGGGCGGCGAGCCACCGCCCGGTCTCGTAGCCTTCCTTGTCGAGGACGACCCGCTCGTAGCCACCGCCGGGGATCAGCATCACAGCGGCGCCGTTCGGCGTCTTGGGGCGAAAGACAACGAGCTTGGGGACGCGGGTGTGCACCTGGGCGCGATCTCTCAAGGCCTTAGGGTCACCTCGCTCGACGATCCCCTCCTCGACGCTGACGCCTTCACCGCCGGGCGCGCCGTTCGGCCACAGCAGAATGGTCTCGACAGGGTCCGGCGGCGTGATCGTTGATTTGTCCATCTGCGCCGCCCTCGCCTCGCTTGCGGCCAGGGACCCGAGCATGCCCGAGACAAAGACACTGAAGGCGCCGCGCCGGTTCATCATGAGACCCAAGACCTGATCGTTTGTCGTCTCCAAGACCCTAAAACCGGCGAGACCTCTTTGGAAACCGGTTTCCTAACGCTTTGCGAACCGCAGGTGATGCAAGACGATGCCGCTGGTCGTGGCGACGTTCAGCGAGTCGAAGCCATTGGCCATCGGAATGCCGACCCTGCGCGCCTTGGCCATGACCTCCAGGCTCAGGCCCGGCCCTTCGGCGCCGAGCAGCACCGCTGTCCGGAGGGCGGGCTTGAGGGTCGCCAGCACCTCGTCGGCGGCGGGACTGAGCGCCAGCCCCTCGAAGCCGGTCGCCGAAAGCAAGTCCGCGATCGGTTCGTCTCGCACGAGCCTCGCGGTGGGGACCGACAGGACCGCGCCGACCGACACGCGGATGGCCTTGCGGTACAGCGGATCGCAACAGTCGGAGTCGAGGATCACCGCGTCCGCGCCAAAGGCGGCGGCGTTGCGATAGATGCCGCCGATATTGTCGTGATTGGCGATGCCGCAGAGGACCAGGACCACCGCTTGCGCCGGCAGGCTCGCCAGCAGTTCCCGCGCGTCGATCGCCGGCGGCTTGCGGCCAAGCGCCAGAATGCCGCGATGCAGGTGGAACCCGGCGATCGCGTCCAGCACTTCCTGATCGGCGAGATGGACCGGCGTATCTTGCGGGAGCCCGGCGAGGACATCCTCCAGTTTGTCGCGTCGCTTCGGATCGATCAGCAGTGAGACCAGGCGCTCGGGGGCGTCGCGCGTGAACGCGCGCAGCACGGTTTCGCCTTCCGCGATGAACAGACCTTCGCGGCCGACAAGGTCGCGCTCCTTGATCGCACGGAACGGCGCGACGGCGGGATCGTCGGGGTGCGAGACACGATGAAACTGGGGCAAGGCGGTCTCTGGAGGTGGCGCGTCGGTCAGCGCACGCCTCGTATCGGCAAGATCGCCAGACCGCCAGCCAAAGCCAAGGCGCTGGCCACCAGGAAGAACATCCGGAAATCGCCCTGCGTAGGTCCAAGGCTCCAAACGGCGAGCGCCGGCGCCAACGCCTGCGGCAGCGTGTTGGCGAGGTTGATCACGCCGAGATCCTTGCCCGCGTCCCTTTGGGAGGGCAGCACCTGCGTCACCAAGGCGATGTCGACGGCGGAAAAGCACCCGACTCCGCAGCCGTAGACAATGAACGTCGCCACAAGCACCGGCCACGCCGGCGACATGGAAAAGACGATCAGCGAAAGCGCAACCGTCAGCGCGGCGCCAAAGGCGAAGAGTTTCCGGCGGCGCAAGCGATCGGAAAGCACGCCGCCCGCCATGGCGCAGGTCACGTTGAACACCGTCGAGATCGCCGCCAAGATCGCGAACCCCTCCTCGGCGCGACGACCAGGAAAGAGGTGCGGATAGTCGACCTCATCCTTCAGGAAATAGAGCATGTAGCTCTGCACCAGACTGAAGGCGACCAGGACGAGGAAGCGTCCCAGCCAGGCGAACGCGAAGTCCGGGTGCTGTCGTGGACTGACCCAGAGGCCTGAGACGAAGGCGCGAAAGTTGAACGGCGGCACGGCGCTCTTGGGCAAGGGCGGATCGCGGAGGCGTAGCACAAAGGGGGCTAGACCCAGCAGCAACGCCGCCGAGATCGCTGCGTACCGATAGCTCTCGGTGACAAGAAGGCCGCCGACCACCACGGCGCCGATAGCGGTGCCGATGGGATTTCCGAGACTCAGGAACGCAGCCACCATGCCCTTCTGGGTGTCCGGCACCCGATCGGGCATGACGGCCATCAGCGCCGAGAAACAGAGATTGAAGGTCAACTGGAACAGGATGATCCCGCCGATCAACGCCAGCGGCGTCTTGGCGTGCATGATCGCCAGATAGGCCAACGCGGCGCCGATAGACCCGACCACCATCCACGGACGACGCCGCCCGAATCGAGAGGTGGTGCGATCGCTGATCGCCCCGGCCAGCAGGTTGGCGATGCTGGCGGCGATGGCGCCATAGAACGCGACCTGAGCAAGAACGATCGCCTTGCCGCCCGGATCGATGGCCTCGGCCTTCAACGGGAGAAGCACCTGCAGCAAAGGCTGGAAGGAGACGAAGGCCGCGATCTGCGCGAGCGTGTACGCGGCGATGAAATTCGCGCGCACCGGCTCCTTGGGTCGCGCCCCGTCATCGGCCAGCATCTCACCTCCCCTGCGCGATCTGTCGCCGCGTCTGCCCGCACACTGGCTGGCCGAACCAGTGGACACAAGGCCTGGGAGCGCTTTCAAGCCGGGAGTTTCCTTCCTTGGCGCGAAGGCACTAGGTTGTCGGCCATGGGCGTGAGTCTGAACGAAGTCGGGGCCAACGAATGGGTTCGGTGACGATCTACGACGTCGCCGCGAAAGCGGGCGTCTCGATCAAGACCGTTTCACGCGTGATGAACAACGAGCCGAACGTCCGGCCCGTCATGCGAGAGCGCGTTCTGGCCGCTGCGGGCGAGCTCGGCTACAGCCCAAACCTGTCGGCGCGCAGCCTGGCGGGATCGCGATCCTTCGTCATCGCCGTTTTCGTCGACGCAGCTCTGACCATTGACCACTGGCAGAGCGAGCGCGGCGCCGACTATCTGAGCCGCATCCAGCTGGGCGCGACCCTCGTCTGCCGCGACGCGGGCTATCACCTGTTGATCGAGCTCATTGACCACGAGGGTCCGCAGGTCCGACAGGAGGTAGCCGCACTGCTTGCGGCGCTGAAACCGGACGGTGTGATCCTGACCCCGCCGTCCTCTGACAACGCCGTCGTGCTGGAACTGTTGGACAAGGCCGGCACGCCGTATGTTCGGGTCGGCCCGGAACGCGCCGAGGGCCTGGGCCCGCGCGTCCACATGGACGACGTCGCCGCCGCGCGCGAGATGACCGAGCACCTGATCAGCCTGGGCCACCGGCGGATCGGCTTCATCGTCGGCGAGCCGCGCTACGGCGCCAGCCAGGCCCGGCGCGAAGGGTATTTCGAAGCGATGAGGGCCAGGGGCCTGCCGATCTCCGACGCCTGGATTCGGCAAGGCGACTTCACCTTCCAGTCCGGCCTCGACCAGGCCAAGGCTCTGTTGGCCCTTCCCGACCGTCCGACCGCGATCTTCGCCAGCAATGACGACATGGCATTGGGCTGCATCGCCGCCCTAGCCGAGGCGGGCCTGATGACGCCTGGGGACGTGTCAGTCGCCGGGTTCGATGATAGCCCCAGCGCGCGGTTCAGCCGACCGCAATTGACCACGGTCCGCCAGCCTGTCGCGGAAATGTCCTCGGTGGCGGCCAAGCTGCTGATCGAGCAGGCCCGGAATGGAGCCGTTTCTGAACGGCCAGTGGACGAGCTCTTGCCGTTCGCTTTGATCCACCGCGCCTCCACGGCTCCGCCGCCGCGCTAGATCACCGACCAGGACGCGCGAAGGCCGCAACCCGCGCCCGCGCCGCGTAGACAGGGTTTTCAGCCGATCGTGCGTGATGCGCCGACGCTGGCATCGGCCGTTCACGACCGCCAAGGCGGAAAGCGCCGACGCGGTTGGAGAGGTCCGCAGCCTCCACGCGCAGCGCATGGGTGGCGTCGGTAGATTGGGACACCATCGCCGCGTTGCGTTGAGTGACCTGATCCAGCTGATTGACCGCCGCGTTCACCTGCCCCAGCGCCGTGGCCTGTTCACTGGCCGACGCGGCGATAGCGTTCACCAATTCGTCTATGCCGCCGACCTTCTCGTGGATGCCGCGCAGGGCCTCGCCAGTCTGACCGACGAGGTCGACCCCCTCGCTGACCTGGCGGCTGCTCTCGGTGATCAGGGACTTGATGTCGCTGGCGGCCTGAGCTGAGCGCTGAGCCAGGGCGCGCACCTCCTGGGCGACCACCGCGAACCCCTTGCCCGAGTCGCCTGCCCGGGCGGCTTCGACGCCGGCATTGAGGGCGAGCAGGTTGGTCTGGAAGGCGATCTCGTCGATCATGCCCAGGATCTGGTTCACCTGCTGCGACTGGGCTTCGATCTTGGTCATGGCTTGCGCCGCGCGGGTGACGATGTCGCCCGAGCGTTCGGCCTCCGCCGAAGCCTCGCTCACTCGCGATGACACTTCCCGCGCGCTGCGGGCCGTCTTGCCGACGGCGCTCGTCAACTGCTCCACGGCGGCGGCCGTCTGCTCCAGAGTCGCGGCCTGTTGCTCCGTGCGCTGCGACAGGTCTTCGGCGCTCCGCGCGATCTCGTCGGCTCCCGCCCGAATGCCGCCCGAGGCGTGCTCGACCGCGCGCATGGCCTCGGCCAGTGCGTCCGCGGCCTGCTCGAAGTCGACCTTCAGGGTCCGGAACTCCGGGGCCAGATCACCCTCGACGCGTGCGGACAGGTCGCCCGCCGCCAGTCGAGCCAGGGCTTCGCCGACAGCCTTAACCGCCGCCGCCTGACGATGCTCGGCCTCTTCGCGTTCGCGCTCCATCGCCTCGCGCTCTTCGAGGAGCACATCAATGTAGGTCGAGACCGAGAGGTCCATGTCCAGAAACGCGGCCTTGATCAGCGCCGAGAGGCCGTCAGCCAGCTCCGCGTCGGCCTTGGCGCTGTTGAAGAGCCCCTTTGCCCGTTTGGTCACCAAGGCCCGGGTCAGCTCCTCGACCACGATGGCGTAGCCGCCGATGTACCATTGCGGCGCGATCTCGGCGTCCGCATGGGCTCGCCCGATGCGCTCGACGTCCCGCACATAGCCCTCGCCATAGTCGGCCTGGGCGATACGACGCCAATGGGCGCTCTGCGCCCGCTCTGCGCCGGCCATATGACCCTCGTCGCGGAACTTGACGCGCGTGTCCGGAAATAGGCGAACCTGGCTGTAGAACTTGCCCAGGGCCGGACCGATCTCGGCGTCGATCACCGGTTTGAGCGCTCGCAGGTGAGCGCGAGACCGCTCGTCGAAGCGCATGAAGGCCATGCGCTGATCAAGCTTGGCGTGGGCGCTCATGCCAAGGCTCCGACTCGCTGGTAAGGATTGGTTCACCACGTTGGTGAACGGAATCTGTTAACCAAGATTGAAGTCCGCCACGATGCGCCGTGTGGCCGCACCGTCGCCCGCTTTGGCGCTCGACGTAAGCTAATCTTCGCCCCGCAGAGAACCAAGCTGAGCCTTGGCGCGTTTTGGGCTTGTCAGGGCCGCAGCGGCGCTTGGATATAACCGGGACTGAACCCCAAGGACTTCATGGCGCTTCCGGCGGACTTCACCTTGACCGAACAGGACGGACGCTTCGCCGTCGTCCTTAGCGGGGACTGGACGGCGCGAGGGCTTTTTGACGCGGGCCCGCGTCTGGCCAAGGCGCTTGAGGACAGTCGCGATCTGCGCCTCGACCTGACGGGTGTGAACCGCTGCGACACCGCGGGCGCCTACGCGATCCTGCGCGCGGCGGGCGATCGGCTAGAAGTCGATAAGATTACCGCGCGGAAACAGATCCTTCGTCTTCTGGAGCTGGTCGGCGCCGCGATCAAGGTCGAGCCGGAACACACCGCGCAACGTGGCGGCCTGCACGCCTTGCTCGAACGGATCGGGCGCGGCGTGTTCGGACTTTTCGCCGATGGTTACGGCACCCTGATCTTCCTGGGGCACTTGCTGGTCGCCCTGGGCCGTAGCGTGGTCTCGCCGCGCCGCATCCGTTGGGCGCCGATCATCGCGCTGTGCGAGAGGGCTGGGCTCGACGCCATGCCGATCGTCGCGACGACAACCTTCTTCATCGGCGCAGTGGTGGGCCTCCTCGGCGCCAACATGCTCACCGACTTCGGCGCCCAGGTCTACGCCGTCGAACTGATCGGCATCTCGGTGATGCGGGAGTTCAACATCCTGATCACCGCCATCCTGCTCGCGGGTCGGTCGGCCTCCAGCTTCGCGGCCGAGATCGGTTCGATGAAGATGAACCAGGAAATCGACGCCATGCAGGTGATGGGCGTCGACCCCTATGAGGCGCTGGTGTTGCCACGCTTCGCGGCGCTGCTGTTCACGATCCCGCTGCTCACCTTCGTGGCCACGATCGCCGGTCTGGCCGGCGGCATCCTGGTGGTCTGGAGCGTGCTGGATCTTTCGCCCACCTTCTTCCTGCAACGCATCGTCGACTATGTGGGCGCCACGCACTTCTGGATCGGCCTGTCGAAGGCGCCGGTCATGGCGATGGTGATCGCCGCCATCGGCTGCCGCCAAGGGATGGAAGTCGGCAATGACGTGGAATCGCTGGGGCGTCGCGTGACCGCTGCGGTGGTCCACGCCATCTTCGCCATCATCCTGATCGATGCGATCTTCGCCCTGATCTACATGGAGCTGGACATATGACCGGCGCGCCCTCCTCCGCGCCGCTCGCCGAAGCGCCGGACGTTGAAAAGTATCCTATCGAGGTGCGGGGTCTTGTCTCGCGGTTCGGCGACAATGTCGTCCACGATGGCCTCGACCTGAAGGTGGAACGCGGCGAAATCCTTGGGGTCGTCGGCGGCTCCGGCACTGGGAAGTCTGTCCTGCTCAACAGCATCATCGGCTTGAAGACGCCGGACGACGGCCATGTTCGCCTATTCGGCGGCGACATGCGCACCGCTTCGCGTCGTCGCTGGTCGTCGGTCGAGCGCCGCTGGGGCGTGCTCTTTCAGCAGGGCGCACTGTTCTCCAACCTCACGGTGCGCGAGAACGTGTCGGCGCCCCTGTACGAGCACACGAAACTCCCCCGCAGCGAAGTCGAAGCGATCGCCGACCTGAAGATTGCGATGGTTGGTCTGCCGGCCCGCGCCGCGACGCTGAAGCCCGCAGAACTGTCCGGCGGGATGCGCAAGCGCGCCGGTCTCGCGCGCGCTCTGGCGATGGACCCGGAACTGTTGTTCCTGGACGAACCGACCGCAGGCCTCGACCCGATCGGCGCCCAAGCGTTCGACGCCCTCATCAAGGATCTCTCCGACAGCCTTGAGCTGACGGTGTTCATGATCACCCACGACCTGGACAGTCTCTACACGATCACCGATCGCGTGGCCGTGCTTGCAGACAAGAAGGTCGTGACCGTGGCGCCGGTTCGCGAACTGGAGCGTTCGGAACATCCCTGGATCCAACAATACTTCCTGGGCCCCCGAGGGCGCGCCGCCGCGGCCGCCGAGGAACTGGCCGAGTCGAGGACCGACTACTGATGGAAAGAAACGCCAACTACGCCCTGGTCGGGGCTATTTCGCTGGCGCTCTTCATGGGCCTGGTGATCTTCGTCGTCTGGCTCGCGAAGCTGAGCTTCAATCGCGACTACGACCTTTACGACGTCCTGTTCGTCGGCCCGGTGCGTGGGCTCTCGGAGGGCGGCGAGGTCCACTTCAACGGCATCAAGGTCGGCGAAGTGACGCGGATCGAACTCGACAAGACCGATCCCAACCGGGTCATCGCCCGCGTTCGGGTCACATCGGACGTGCCGATCAAGGTCGACAGCTTCGCCACGCTGGAGCCGCAAGGCATCACCGGCGTGAACTATGTGCAGATCACGGCGGGCTCCCCAAACAAGGAGCTGCTGAAGGACACGGTAAAGAACGGCAAGGTGCCGGTGCTTCGCAGCCAACGCAGCGCCTTGTCCGACCTTCTGGAAGGCGGCGGCACCGTGCTGACCCGCACCATCGAAGCGTTGGACCGCGTCAATCGCGTGCTGTCGGACAAGAACATCAAGAGCTTCGGCGCGACGATGACGAACGTCCAGGCCGTCACGCAGGAGATTCGGGATCGCAAGGCGATCTTCGCCGACGCGCAGAAGACGCTGCAGAGCATCGATCAAACCGCGCAGTCGATCACCGAGCTTTCCAACAGCGCCAACCGCCTGGTCGACGGGGACGCCAAGCGCACCCTCCAGGAGTTGGGCGACGCGGCGACCGAGCTGAAGGCCGCCACCAAGGATGCGCGCGGCATGGTCTCGAAGCTGGAAGGCCCGACCAGCGACTTCGCCACGACCGGCCTGCCGCAACTGTCGGCCGCCATCGTCACCCTGCAGTCTGCCGCCGAGTCCTTGGACCGTCTGGTCGGCGAGGTGGAACAGAACCCCCGTGGCGTTGTCGGCAAGGCGCCCGCCAAGGAAGTGGAGGTCAAGCCGTGATCCCGATGAACCGCAAGATCGCGCGCGGCGCCATGAGGGCTGTGATTGTCGCGGCGGCGGCGGCCAGCCTTTCGGCCTGCATCAGCGTCTTCCCGAAGACCGACCCCGTCAGCCTCTATCGCTTTGGTCAAGCCGAGGTCCGCGCCGAGAAAGGCCCGGCCGGCTCCATGTTTGGCGTTATGAAGGCGCCCACGGTGTTCACCCGCCCCTCGGCTGGTGATCGGCTGTTGACCAGCACGAACGGTGAAGTCGCCTACATCGCCGACGCGCGCTGGGTCTCGCCGGCCTTTGTGCTGTTTGAGGAGGCCGTCGCCAGCGCTTTCCAGAACGACGCCGGTCGCGCGCGCCTGATCGGACGCGGCGAGATCGCCAAGGCCGACCTTGTGCTACGTCTGGAGGTTCGCACCTTCGAGGCGCAATACGTCAACGGTCCAAAGTCGGCGCCTGAGGTCGTCGTACGCGTGCGCGGCGTGCTCAACCGCAACCAAGACCGGGGCCTCGTGGGTGACCAAATTTTCGAGGCCCGCGTCAAGGCTGCGGACAACCGCGTGTCAGCGATCGTGCCGGCTTACGATCAGGCCGTCGCCAAGGTTCTGGGCGAGGTCGTGACCTGGGTGAACGCGTCAGGATCCGGCATCCAGAACTAAAGCGCTTCCAGAGGTTCCGTAACGGCGCCGTAGCCGGCGTCGTCGGGAATACGTAGCACGCCTCCGTCGACCCACGGCTCCACGGTCACCAGCGGCCGGCTCAGCGAGCGCGACACCGCGTCGGCGGGATCTCGGCTCTCGGCAAGCAGTTGCAGGTTCATCCGCGTCGGGAAGATCACCTTGCGCTGGCCGGAGGCCGCCAGTTCCAGCGCCTGCCCTGGCGCGATCCACTCGGCGTCCACCGCCTCATGGCCGTCGCAGATGGCCTGCTGGGCCAAAGGCGCGTGAGCGACATAGAACCAGGTGTCGAAGCGCTTGGGCATCAGCTTGGGCGTGATCCAGCGCGCGAAGACCGTCAACGCCGAAAGGTCGAGCTTGAGCCCCAAGTCCTCGACCACATCGATGAAGGGGATCTTATCCTCGGCCACAGCGGCGCGAATGTCCTTGGCCGCCTCGCCCGCATAGAAGGCGCCATCCCGATCGCGGGCCAGCAAAATGCCCGCCTCTTCATAGGCCTCGCGGATCGCAGCGATGCGCAGGGCCGCGCCATCAAGGTCGTCTGCGTCAAAGCCGATCGCGAGATCGCGCCAGCGCGGGTCGCTGTCGCCTTGGTGGCTCTTGCCGCCCGGGAAGACTAGAGCGCCGGCCGCGAAGTCTATCTGGTGATGCCGTTTGACCATCAGAACTTCGAACGTCGGCGCGTCTCGAAGCAACAGTATGGTGGCGGCAGGGCGGAGCACCCCTGTTGATGACTCGGACATGGCTTGAAGTCTGGCGCCGCCAGCGACGCTTGCCCAGACCTCTTTCGAACAAGCGTTCGACGCCCCAGCGTCAAGCCGACTGGGCGCGACGCTTGTTGGAGCTCCGGTCCATCCGCTCCAGCAGATATTCGCTGTCCTCGCGCGACGCGACATGGGTCGAGGTCAGGAAGCGCTGGATCATGTGCTCTTGGAACCGCTCGCGGTCATGCGCGCCACCATCGAACTCCAGACCGTGGAAGGCGTCCACGCCCGCCCGGAACGCCGAGTAGAGGCGCGGCGGAAGACCCGCGCGCTCGCAGATGGCCTTCAAGCCCAGGGGGCCGGCGTCGTGGATCATCAGCCAGGTGCGGTGATGTGGAACCCCGGCGAGTTCGGCGACAGCCCACTCGAAGAAGGTCATGTGTCCATGCGCCAAGGCGCGCAGGATCAGGGACGGTGACAGGCGCCCCATCTTGTTGAGGTGCGCCACGAACGCCTTGGGATCGCTCGTGCGACCGGCCTGATCGACGAGATCGATCGTCGCCCGCTCCTTGGCGCCCAGGATCAACTCCATCGTCCGCTCAGGGGAAAGCGCGTGGGCGGACAGGATGTGGTCGCGCAACTGTTCGCCGACCATGTCGATCAGACGCTCGGTGACCGCCAGCGGCAACGCCGAGCGATAGGCCACCGCTTGCAGCACCTGCTCAGACTTGGCGAAGCGATCGAGCGCCTTCTGCAGGGTCACCTCGGAGAAGCGGGCGTTGTCGTTGGCGCAAACGGTCGCGACAACGTCCTCCCCCCCCTGCTCCACCAGCAGCGTCGTGATCTTGCTCGACAGCTTCGGGCGCTTGGCGACCGCCATCTGGCGCACAGGGCCGCCCACCTTCACGATCTCGGCGAGATCGGCGTCGGTGAAGACTGGCGAAAAGCTGATGATCGGCAGGCTGACGCTCTCGACATCGCGCGCTAGCCGCATGGCGACGTCGGGCGGCAAGGCCAGTGAATTCTTCAAGGTCACGGCCATCGCGCGCCGGACCAGCTCGGCCGCGTCAGCGGCCATGACCCGCAGGATGTCGTGCGCGATCTGCCGTTCGTCCTCGCTGAGGACCGTGCGGTCGATGCTGCGACAGAGCTTGTGCGCCGCCAGGGCGCGCTCGTCGGGCGTCGCGCCCTTCACGAGCATGCGAATGTCGGCGTCGGTAAGTGCAGCGCGTGTGGTGGCCATGGGTCGCCCGCTGGGAGCTATGCGTTGAGTCACATCCTCGACGGTTAGGCTTAATGATTGTTTGAGCCAGGAAGCTGTGGATTAACGATAAGCCGTAACGCGACGCAAACCACGCTCGCCTACGGTGCGTCCTCAACCGAGAGGAGCGCGACCTTGCTCGCCGAGCGCCGCCCAACCATGACACCGACGGACGGCGCCCAGTTGGTCAAGGCCCTGGACGCCCAAGCCGCGCTGTTGCCTTACGCGCTGGCGGTTTTCGCGGTCAGCCTGCCCCTGTTCGTGTGGGTCGGCTCCTTCGCGGCCAACCCGCTATGGATGACCGCGAGCTTCGCCATCTTCGCCATCAACTGGGGCGTCTTCTACGCCGCCGTGAACTGGTTGCGCGACGAAGGGTCGCTGGACCTAGCGCGCCGCGCCCGCGTGCAAGTGATGTGCGGCGTGCTCTGGTCGCTGGCGGTGATCCAGATTTCGGCTTTCGCCCAACATGCTGGGCCCGCCCGCGATACGCTGCTGCTGATGGCGACGGCCGGCGCAGTGCTGTGCGCCTTCTTCGCCGCGCCTTATCTGCCAGGCCTGCTGATCATCGCGCCGCTGGCCGCAGCCGGACCGCTGACGGCGCAGTTCTCGCGCCCCGACAGTCACCAAGCCGGCGAGCTGACCTGGGGCGCCACCGCGCTGGCGATGACGCTGGCCCTGATCCTCAACCGGATGTTCCGCCGCCAGCACGACCTAGCCGTGGCGCACGAACATCTGGTCGAAGAGCGGCTTCGGGTGCTGGACGAAGCCGAGCGCACCGCCCGCTCGAAGTCCGACATCGTCGCCACACTGAGCCATGAGATCCGCAACGGCCTGACGGGCGTCACGCACGTCCTGGCCGCCGCCGCAGGACGAGGCGGTCGCGCCGCACCCTCGCGCGAACAGCTGAACGCCGCCCTCGACGCCGCCCAAGACCTGATCGCCGTGCTCAACGCCACGCTCGACTCCGAAACGGCCGAGACAGGGCGCCTGACGGTCGAGTCGCAGCCCTTCAACCCCGTCCGGCTCGTCCAGGACCTGGCTCTTCTCGACAAGCCGCATGCGGCGGCCAAGGGCCTGGAGCTGTCGGTTCATATCGACCCGCTATTGCGTGGCGACAAGGGCGCGGCCATCGCCGATGCGCTGCGCACCCGCCAGATCATCGCCAACCTCCTGGGCAACGCGGTGAAATACACCGTGCGCGGTCGCATCGAAGTGCGGCTGGAAGTCCGCGAAGGCGTGATCGCCATTGAGGTCGCCGACACCGGTCCCGGCCTCTCCGGCGAGGAAATGGAGCAAGCGTTCGAGCCTTTCCGCCGGATCGAGCGCACCGGCGCGGGCGTCAACGGCGCGGGCCTTGGCCTGTCGCTGTCGCGCCAACTCGCTCGCCTGATGGGCGGCGCCCTTGAGGCCCGCAGCGCGGTCGGCGTCGGAAGCTGTTTCACCCTCACCCTTCCCTTCGACCCTTCGGCGCGCTGCGAGTTGGAGCAGGACGTCGACGCGGTGATCACCGAGACGCCCGGCGCCCCGCGAACGCTCCGTGTCCTGATCGCAGAGGACGACGCCCTCAACGCGGCCATGCTGCGTGCGATCCTGGAGCAGCTAGGGCATCAGGTGGTGCATGCCCAGAACGGTCGACGCGCGGCGGACCTGGCCAAGATCGCCGAGTTCGACCTGCTGATGCTCGACCATCGGATGCCAATGTTGGACGGCCCCGCCGCAGCGGCGACGCTGCGCGAGAGCGAGGGCCCCAACCGACTGACCCCGATCGTCGCCGTCATCGACGGCGAGGCCGAGGAGGCCTCTGAATTCCTGGAGGCCGGCGCCGATATCGTCCTGCGTAAGCCGGTCAGCGTGGCCGGCGTGGCGCGCGCCCTCGCCGACGCCGCCGCCTTGGATCGCCACGACCCCACGAAGGCCGCCGCCTGAGTTTGGGCGCCGTAGGGTAAGCCTTCCCTCGACGTTTCCCGTCGCCCATCCTCTCCTGCAACGAGAACAGATGGGAGGGAGCGATGCTGGAAGGCCTGCGCGTCGTTGAACTGGCGACCTATATCGCCGCCCCTGGCGCCGCCGGCGTCATGGCCGACTGGGGCGCGGACGTCATCAAGGTCGAGTCGCCCGAAGGCGATCCGATGCGACGCTTCTTCGACACCATCGGCTCGGACCAGGACGCCAATCCTGTCTTTGAACTCGACAATCGCGGCAAGCGGGCGGTGGTCCTCGATATCCGCAGCGACCTGGGTCGCGACGCTTTGAAGGCTTTGGTGGCGACCGCCGACATCTTCCTGACCAACGTCCGGCCTGCGGCGCTGGCTCGCGCCGGGCTCGACTACGAGGCGCTGAAAGCCGTCAATCCGCGCCTGATCTATTGCGCGCTGACCGGCTATGGATTGACCGGTCCCGACGCCGACAAGCCCGGCATGGATGTGGCGGCGTTCTGGTCGCGCGCGGGTGTCGGCGCCATCACCGCGCCCAAGGGCGCTGAGCCATTCCCGATCCGGACCGGCATGGGCGACCACGTCACATCTTTGGCCACGGTGTCGGCCATCCTGGCGGCGGTTCACGAACGCACCCGAACCGGTGTGGGCCGACTGGTGGAGACGTCTCTCCTACGCACCGGCGTCTACGCCATCGGCTCCGACATGGCCATCCAGCTACGCTTTGGCAAATTGGCTTCGACGCGCGGCCGCCGCGAGTCGGTTCAGCCGTTGGCCAATTTCTACAAGACCGCCGACGGCCGGTGGATCTGTCTGCTGCCGCGTCAGGGCTCGGTGGACTGGCCGCGCATCGCCGCAGCCGCCGGCCGTCCCGAGCTGGTGGAGGATCCTCGCTTCGTCTCCGCCAAGGCTCGCCGAGAACACGGTCAGGCGCTGGTCGACATCCTGGACGAGGCCTTCGGCGCGATGAGCTATGAGACCGCCGCCGCCGCATTGGACGCCGGCGACATCACCTGGGCGCCATACCAGACCCCGCGCGAACTGGCGGATGACGTCCAGGCCGAGGCGGCGGGCTGTTTTGTCGACACGCCGGACGGCGCGGGCGGCACGTTCAAGGCGCCGGCCGCCCCGGCGCGTTTTCCGGGGGCGGACGACGGTCCTCGCGGTCCGGCGCCCAAGCTCGGAGCCGACACGGCGGCGGTGTTCCGCGAACTGGGATGGCCCGACGATCAGATCAGCGCCCTGACCAGCGTCAGCGCTGTTTGACCTTGTCGTTGGCCTCGGCCAGCACGCGCAGCATCTCGGTGGAGAACAGCGAACTGGCCAGGCGTTGACCCGCGCCCATGGCAGACCCGCTCGATTCACCGAAGGCGCCGCCGACATCCTGTGAGCCGCGCAGGATGAGATCCACGACCGCTTCCTGCTGGCGAATTCGCTCCAGACGGCGACCGGTGGCGTACTGGACAAAGCCCTGATCGTCGGCTTCGCGCGCCTGCGTGTTTCCGGTCACCCGTGTTCCGCCGCCGGTCTTGGTCAGGTTGGCGTAGAGTTCGCCGACCGTGGTCGGACGCCCATCGCGGTAGAAGATCGCACGGTTGGCCTGGGCGGCCTCTGGAAACATCGCGGCGGCGTTGGCGGTTGGTGAAGCCGTGGCCGCCTGGATCAGCCGCGCCGACCCTTGCGGCCCCAGGAAGTGCGCGGCGTAAAGCTCTCCGGACGTCGGCGTGCGCCCCACTCGACCGCGCAGGTACGAGGCGTGGTCCGAGGCCAGCTCTCCAGCCATCAGCGAGGCCGCGTGGGGGTCCATCTTCAAGCCCAGCACCGCCTTGCGCGCCTCGTCGCCCTCAACGCGATAGCGACCGTCGGCGCCCTGGCTGATCAGGTCGGCATAGCGGGCATAGCCGTACTTCGAGCCGTGCTTCTTCAGCGTGGCCAGCCAGGTCTGGTCGACGAACTGAAAGAGGCCCGACGCCGATGATGTCCTGGCCTTCGCCCCCGGATTGAACCCGCTCTCGCGCTTGGCCGTGCCCATCAGGAACGTGAAGTCGACGCCCGTCGCGTTCGACGCGCGCTGGATCGCCGACTCGACGACATTACGGATGGAACTGACCGCAGGCATGGCGCCAGGAGTCGTCGATCATGGTTAATCGGCGATTAACCACGTCACGTCCGGGGTGCGACCGGAGCGCGCGCCGCCTTTGCAGTCTTACAGATGTAAGAAAAATCTCCATCCGGATTACGATTGTCAATTTACAACAGCGAAGCCCTGTGTTGACCTAATCCTACCCCTGTAATTTCGCGTAGGAGATCGCAATGGCCCTGGCTCTGCATCCCAACGGCTCCGGCATCCCCGGCTTGGACGAGGCGCCGCGCAAACCCGGCAAGGCGCTGCTGGTGGGGCTCGGCGTATCCGCCGCGCTGCATGCCGCGCTGATCGGCTATCTCGCTTATCAGAAGTGGACACAGCCGTTGCCCACAAGGGCGACCGACACCGGCTTCATTGTCGAAACCGTTCCGGTGATCCCCAAGCCGCCTCCCCCGCCGCCGCCCACGGACCACAGGCCGCCGGCGGTCTCCGCGCCCAAGCTGCACATCCCAGTTCAGACAGCGATCGAGACCCCGCCGCCGCTCTTGGCTGATCCTCGGATCATTCCGGAGGGACCGCCCACGGCGGGCCCGGTTACAAGCCTTACGCCTACGGTGAGCACGCCACCGCAGCCCCCTCAACCGCCGCCGAAAGTGATCACCCGCGCCAACTGGCAGCGCATCCCTTCGGCAGACGAGATGGCGCGCTACTATCCGGAAAGCGCGCAGCGCCGCGGACTGTCAGGTCAAGCGACCTTGAGCTGTGGCGTTGCGCTCAACGGAACGGTTCGCGACTGCGTCGTCGTCAGCGAGACGCCCTCCGACGAAGGTTTCGGAACAGCCGCCCTGAAAATCTCGCGCTTCTTCAAGATGAAGCCGCAAACCGAAAATGGCGAACCGGTCGATGGCGCAACCGTCCGCATCCCCATCCGCTTCAACGCGGGCGCCTGACAGCCCGTCAAGCCAGCGCCCCCTCCGGCGTTGCAGCGGAGGCCGGACCGCAGTCTTCCCCGCGGTCCGGCCGTCTCTCTCTAGTAGCTCTTGGGCAGGCCCAGGACGCGCTCGGCGATGAAATTGAGGATCATCTCGCGACTGACGGGCGCGATGCGGGCGATCATCGCCTCGCGGAAGTAGCGCTCGACATCGTACTCCTTGGCGTAGCCCATACCGCCGTGCGCGAGCACCGAGGCCTCGCAAGCGTGGAAGCCGGCCTCGGCGCCCAGATACTTCGCGGCGTTGGCTTCAGCGCCGCACTCCTTACCCTGGTCGTAGAGCGACGCAGCCTTGAAGGCCAACAGATTGGCGGCCTCGAGTTCGGCCCAAGATTTGGCCAGCGGATGCGCCACGCCCTGGTTCTGACCAATCGGACGCCCGAAGACGATCCGCTCATTGGCGTAGGTCGTCGCCTTGGCCAAGGCCGCACGGCCCAGGCCGATAGCCTCAACGGCGAACAGCACCCGCTCGGGGTTCAGACCATGCAGAAGGTACTGGAAGCCCTTGCCCTCTTCGCCGACCAGATCCTGCGCCGGAACGAACAGGTCCTCGATGAAGAGCATGTTACACTCGACGGCCTTGCGGCCCATCTTCGGGATCGGCTTGGCCTCGATGTTCTCGCGGTCGGTATAGAACAGCGACAGCCCTTGGTGCGGCTTGGCGCACTGATCCTTCGGCGTCGTACGGGCGATGATCAGGATCTTGTTGGCGCGCTGGGCGCCCGTCGTCCAGATCTTGCGACCGTTCAGGCGGTAGCCGCCCTCAACCTTCTCGGCCCGGGTCTCGAGGCTGGAGGTGTCGAGGCCCGAGTTCGGCTCCGTGACGGCGAAGCACATCTTGTCCTCGCCCGAAATGATCCGGGGCAGAAGACGCGTACGTTGCTCGTCGGAGCCGAACTTCACCAGCGGCATTGGCCCAAAGATGTTCAGGTGGATCGCCGACGCGCCGGAGAAACCCGCGCCGGACTGAGCCACGGTCTGCATCATCACTGCGGCCTCAGTCAGACCCAGGCCCGCGCCGCCCACGCTTTCCGGCATCGCGACGCCCAGCCAGCCGCCTTCGGCGATGGCGGCGACGAACGCCTCCGGAAACTCTCCGGTCTCGTCGGTGCGGCGCCAGTATTCGTCATCGAACGCCGCGCAGACCTTCGCCACGCCTTCGCGGATGGCCTCCTGCTCCTCGGTCAACCAGAATCCGGACATTCGGCCACTCCCCTGCGTGTTCTTCTTGGTTAGCTCTTGGACGCCTCGAAGCGTCGGGCGTTCATCGCCTCAGCGTCGGAGCCCAGGTTATCACCTGTCAGATACGCCGCGACCAGGTCAGCCACAAGCGGCGCGAACAGCCAGCCGTTGCGGCGCGCGCCGACGGCCAGCAGCACCCCAGGCTTGCGGCTCCACCCCACCAGCGGCAGCCCATCCGGAGTCGTCACCCGGACGCCCACGTCGATCTCGGCCCCCTCCAGGTCGAGATCGGGACGCAGGGCGTTGGCCGCCGCGCGCAGCGACCGCGTCGCCTCCACATCCGGCGCGAGATCGTCACGCCCATGCTCCATGGTGGCCCCGATCGCCAGCGACGCGCCCGGCGCGAGGTAAACGCCCTCGCCCCGGATCACCGGCAAATCGGCGCCGCCCTTACAAGGCGCCCGCAGTATCTGCCCCTTGATCGGGGCGAGATGAGCGGTCTCTGGCGCGAGTGTTCCGTCACGAGCGCCGGGTCCGGTCGCCAAGACCAGCGCTTCGAAACGCTCGTTACGCCCGTCAGCGAGGCGCAAAGCGCCCGGCTCGAAGGCATCAACCGCCACGGCCTCGAACACGGCCCCGGCCTCCTGAGCCGCCGCCCGCAGCGCGCTCAGCGCCTGTCGCGCGTCCAGGCGCCAGTCTTCGGCGATATAGGTCGTTTCAGGCGCGCCCAAGGCGCGTATCCGCGCCAAAACCTCGTCGCGCCAGGCTGGACGCCCCTCTACACGAACCCCGCTACGCGCCAGCTCGATATCGAGCGCTAGGGCGAAGTCTGGCCAAAGGTCACGTGCGCGCCGCATCAGATTCAGGTGCTCTCGGGACGGCGGATCGAACAGCGCCTCGCTCATCGGCGCCAGCATGCCGGCCGCCACACCGGACGCATTGGCCCACAGCGGCGCCGGATCAAAGACCGTGACGCGGAACCCAAAGCGCGCCAGACGCAAGGCCGCAGCCGATCCCAAGGCCCCGGCTCCCGCCACGGCGACGCGCGCGCCTGATTGAAGTTTCATGGCGCGCAAACACCCCCCTCGCTGGCGTACGTCAAGTCCGCACCCACGCTTAAGGCGCCAAAATCAACCATGAAGATAAACCAAGTATCGCGACACTTCAGCGCGAAGACCCGTTCCGTGCATACCCAAGCGTGACGACGCAGCCAAGCTCGGTCTATATCCGTTAAGACTAGCATTGAGCCGGTTACCGGTGTTCGAGGGAATAAAGGCGGATGAACGATCGACTCGCAGCCGAACAGGCCCATCCCGTTGATCTCTATGTCGGGGCCCGGCTGAGAATTCGTCGCAAAATGATGGGCCTCAGCCAGACTCAGGTCGCCGATGCGCTCGGCATAACCTTCCAGCAGATCCAGAAGTACGAGCGCGGCGCCAACCGGATCAGCGCCAGCAAGCTCTATGACGCTGCTAAGCTGCTTCAGGCCCCCGTGTCTTACTTCTTCGAAGGGCTGGATGAGACGGACGGCGGTGTTGATGATGGGTTCGCGCAGCGCATGACGGAATTCGTGTCGACGCCGGAGGGTCTTGAGCTGGCTAGTCTGTTCCCGCGCCTGGCCGATCGTCGCCTCCGTCGTCGCGTGGTCGATCTTGTCCGCGCCATGGTGGATGACGACGGCCCCGACAACGGCGCGGCGTAGTCGAGCCACTGAGGACAAGGACCCCGCCCACAGCGGGGTCTTTTTTGTCCCTCACGTCGCGAGAATCGGGCGGCTGGCGTGGCTCAGCTTTCCTGAACAAAGCGGAGCGGAGGGCCAATCACGCGCGTCCGGCGGCTTCGAGAGGCGCCATAATTGTAAAAAACCCCGCGCCACGGGCGTTTTGTCCCCGTGAATCGACATTTTAACCTTTCCTAACGGGTGACAAACGCAATCGGGGTCGTCAGGCTCGAACTTCCCTGATTCACAGGAATGAGCTTGAGAAGATGAACGTTTCCGATCTGGTCGACGCCGCTGTCGCCGCCGACGAAAAACTGACGAAGACCCAGGCCAAGGCCATCATCGACGGCGTCTTCAAGTCGATCTCCGACGCCGCCGTGAAGGGCGAAGAAGTCTCGATCCCGGGCTTCGGCAAGTTCAAGGTCCAGTCCAAGCCGGCTCGCACCGGCCGTAACCCGGCCACCGGCGCGACCATCGAAATCGCCGCCAGCAAGAAGGTCGCCTTCACGCCCGCCAAGCAACTGAAGGACGCCGTCAACGGCTAATCCCTCAGGCGGAAGGCGTCGCCTGCGCTTCGCCTTCTCGCCACGACTTCCGGGTGCGACGTTCCGCCAAAGGCGAACGTTGCACCCTAAGGCTTTTCGGAACAAATCAAGAACGATACCATGCCGCCATGGCCGTTCTCGATCTCCGGCGTAAGCTCGCCATTCTCTCCGACGCCGCAAAGTACGACGCTTCGTGTGCGTCGTCCGGCGCAACCAAGCGCAACTCTCTCGATGGCAAGGGGGTGGGCTCCACCGAAGGCATGGGCATCTGCCATGCCTACGCGCCGGACGGGCGCTGCATAAGCCTGCTCAAGATCCTGCTGACCAACTTCTGCATCTACGACTGCGCCTACTGCATCAATCGTGTGTCATCCAACACGCCGCGGGCGCGGTTCACCGTGAAGGAGGTCGTCGACCTCACGCTCAATTTCTACAAGCGCAACTACATTGAGGGACTGTTCCTGTCTTCGGGCGTTATCCGCACCGGCGACTACACGATGGAGGAGATGGTCCGCGTGGCGAAGTCGCTGCGCCTCGACCACGACTTCAGGGGCTATATCCACCTGAAGCTGATCCCCGAGGCCTCGCCGGAACTCGCGGCCGAGGCCGGCCTCTATGCTGACCGCGTGTCGATCAATATCGAGCTGCCGCGGGACGATAGCTTGAAGACGCTGGCGCCGGAGAAGGACCCTACCGATATCAAGCGCGCCATGGGCCGTATGCGCCTGGCGATCGACGACCATGCCGAGCCCGCGCGAAAGGCCCAACGCCGGACTTTCGCCCGCAGCCAGTCCACCCAGTTGATCGTTGGCGCGGACGAGGCGCGGGACGGCGACATCCTGGCGCGAAGCGCCAACCTTTATGGCGCTTACCGACTGAGCCGGGTCTACTATTCAGCCTTTAGCCCGATCCCTGACGCCAGCCATCGGCTGCCGCTGGTTCGGCCGCCCCTCTTGCGTGAGCACCGCTTGTATCAGGCCGACTGGTTGATGCGCTTCTACGGTTTCGCGCAGTCGGAGATCGTGGCTACGGGCGAAGACCTCGACCTTTCAATCGACCCCAAGACCGGCTGGGCGCTGAAGAACCGCGCCCAGTTTCCGGTCGATGTGCAGACGGCCGATCGCGACACGTTGCTGCGGGTGCCAGGCCTCGGCGCCAAGGCTGTGGAACGGGTGCTGGCCGCCCGGAGGGTGACGCGCTTGACGCTGGAGGATCTCAAGCGCGTGGGTGCGGTCCTGAAACGCGCGCGAGCCTTCGTGGTGACCGCAGACTGGACACCGGGCGCCCTGACGGACCAGGAGAGCCTCAAGTCGGCGCTGGTCCGGCCTCAGCAGTTGAGCCTGTTCTGATGCGCGTCGTGCGGCTGACGTCGGAGGTCGACTTCGCTGGGTGGCGATCGGCGGCCAGGGTCCTGCGGACCGAGGGTGTCGAGCCGCACGCGGTGGTGTGGACGGTGGAACGCGACCTATTTTCACCACCTCCTGGCGATGGGGTGGACGGTGTCGACGCCCCCCGCTCAACCTCCGCCTCGCAAGGGGAAAAGGCCTTCACCGTCCCCGCCGCATTCCTCGAGCTGGCCGAGCAGGTGATCCTGCATCGGGCGGCCGACCGCTTCTCTCTGCTCTACCGCATCCTCTGGCGGCTAGAGCACACTCCCCACCTCATCGAGAACCCCGCCGATCCGGACATGGCCCGCGCCCGGGACATGGCTAAGGCCGTCAGTCGCGCCGCCCACAAGATGAAGGCCTTCGTCCGTTTCCGCCTGATCGAAGGCGCGGCGAAGGAGACTTACGCGGCCTGGTTCGAGCCCGCCCACCGCGTGACCGAGGCCACGGCTCCCTTCTTCGCGCGTCGCTTCTCGAACATGGACTGGACGATCCTGACGCCCGACGCCTGTGTCGCCTGGGACGGCGAACGCTTGATGGTCTCCGAGGGCGCCGATCCCGCTGATGCGCCGTCCGAAGATGCGCAGGAAGAGCTCTGGCGCACCTACTACGCCTCGATCTTCAACCCTGCCCGCCTGAATCCCCGGCAGATGCGCCAGGAGATGCCAAAACGCTATTGGCGGAACCTGCCTGAGGCGGCGCTCATTCCCGCCCTCATGGAAGCTGCCGAGACCCGCGCCGCCGCCATGGTCAGGACACCGCCGCGCCCCCCTTCCGACCGTGTTCTCAAGGCGGCCCAGCGCCATGCCCGGGACGCTTCATTCGGCGGAGGGACGCCGACGACGTTGGAGGCGGTCGAAGCGGGCGTGAGCGTCTGCCGCCGCTGCGAGCTCTGGCGCGACGCGACCCAGGGCGTCCCAGGAGCAGGCCCGTCGAATTCGCCTCTGATGTTTGTCGGCGAGCAACCCGGCGATCAGGAAGACTTGGCGGGCAGCCCCTTCGTCGGCCCGGCAGGACAGCTCTTTGACCGCGCTCTGGCCGAGGCCGGCGTGCCGCGCGAACGCGTCTATGTCACCAACGCGGTCAAGCACTTCAAGCACGAAGCCCGAGGCAAGCGCCGACTCCATAAGACCCCCGCACAGGGCGAGGTTAACGCCTGCCGCTGGTGGCTGGACGCCGAGCGAAGGCTCGTGCGCCCCCGCGTCATCGTGATGCTGGGCGCGACTGCCGCTTTCAGCGTGATGGGACAGCCAACGCGCGTTGCCGAAGCTAGGGGGCAGATTCTGCCCCTCCCCGATCAAGCCCAGGGTCTGGTGACCTTCCACCCGGCCTATCTTCTCCGGCTTCCGGATCCGGCGGCGCGTCTCACGGCCTACCTCACCTTCGTCGAGGATCTGAGGCGCGCGGGCGAACTGTCTGGCCTTGCCTGAACCCTCTGGTCTCGCCCCCAACGAGCAGCCACGCTAGCGCGCTGCTTCCGACGCTGGCGAAGACATTCGACCGGCCGAGAAACGAAAAAAGCCCGGACAAACGCCGGGCTTTTCAAGGGCTTGCGATGGTACCAGCTCTCGGGCTCGAACCGAGGACCTCTAGATCCACAATCTAGCGCTCTAACCAACTGAGCTAAGCCGGCTCATCGCGAGGCGTTGTCTTTAGTGGGATCGTTCGCCGGGATCAAGCACCGATCCCGATGTTTTGAACGGAAAACGCCCCGGAGCCGAAACTCCGGGGCGTTCCTTAGCTTTCGCCTTGCTCCAGGCCCTATTGCGGGACTTGGAACACGAGCGGAACGGTCACCTGGCCACCGTCGACGGGCGCACCGTCGAGGGTCTTAGGCTTCATCCGGAACAGGCGCGACAAGCGGATAGCCGCATCGCCGAAGCCCATGTCCGCCGGCGATTCGGAAACCACCGAGCAGCCTTCCAGAGTGCCCTTGGCCGTCACGGTGCACGAGATCGTCGCGCGACCGCTGACTTCCATCCGCTGAGCACGGTCCGGATAATACCGGGCCATGTCGTCGCCGGAGGGCTTACGAGCCCAGTCCGGACGGGTGATGACCGAGGCGCGCGCCGGCGGGTTCGAAGGAACCGGCGGAGCGGCCGAGATCACCGGCGGAGCCGTCTGTTCCACACGCTTTTCAACGGGCGGAATCGGCAGCGGCGGCGGCGGCGTCACGTCCGGCGGCGGAGCCACCGGGGGACGCGGCTGAACCACGGCCGGAGGCGGCGGAGGTTCATTAGTCGGAGGCGGCGGCGGCGGAGGCGGCGGGGGAGGCGGAGGCGGCGGAGGAAGCTCCACCACCGTCGCATCGTCCGAGTACTCCTGGAACACGGCTTCGAACTTTTGCTTCGCGAGGTACGCGAAGAGAAGCGCGTGCAGACCAACCACCACAGTCAGGGCGACACCGAAAGGACCGAAGCCCTTCTTGCGACGCGGACCATCCGACGTGAGCGGATCGTAGCGGCGATGCTCGGGCGTATTCTGATCAGCCATGCATCACCCCCTACTGACTATCATCCCGCCCGACGAGCGCCACGCTGTAGAAGCCGTTATCCTGGAGAGTGTTCATCACCTCCATGAAAGCCCCATAGCGAACCTTTTCGTCGGCCCGGATGAAAATGCGCTCCTTCGTCGGATCGCGACGGCCCATGCTCTTGGTGATGTCGAAGCCCAGCTCATCAATGCTGGTCTCGTTATCACCAAGGTAGAGCTGCCCCGACTGCTTGATCGAGACGTAAACCGGCTTGGATGGTGGCGGCGATGACTTCGCCACCGCCGGCGGCAGGTTCACTTCGACCGACACGGAGGCCAGCGGAGCCGCCACCATGAAGATGATCAGGAGCACCAGCATAACGTCCACGAAGGGCGTAACGTTGATCTCGCTGTTCTGTTCGACGTTGAACCTGTCGCCACCACCGCCTGAAAGTTTGGCGGCCATGGGTGTTACGCCCCCTTGTCGAGCTGGCGCGAGATGGCGTTCATCAGTTCAGCAACGAAACCTTCCGAACGCGTGCCGTAGGCCGAGATGCGGGTCTGGAAGTAGTTGTAGAAGATAACGGCCGGGATAGCGGCGAACAGACCGATACCGGTGGCGAGCAGAGCTTCAGCGATACCCGGCGCGACGACGGCGAGGTTGGTCGTGTTGGTGTTCGCGATGCCGATGAACGAGGTCATGATGCCGTACACGGTACCGAACAGACCGATGAACGGACCACCCGAACCGACCGAGGCCAGGAACACCATGCCGCCCGACAGGCGCTTGGCCAGCGAGGCTTGAACGGCGTTGATGGCGTAGGTGGCGCGAGCCAGCGTCGAGTCGCGGTGTTCGCCGCCGACGGCGAGGCCGGCTTGGCGCGACAGCTCAACTTCCTGCGAGGCGGCGGCGGCCATGTCGGCCATCGGGTTGCCTTCGAATTCTTCCGACGAGCTGATGCGCGCGATGTCGGCGATCGAGCGAGCGCCGCGGAAGGCTTCCAGGAACTTGTCCGATTGCTTGTTCAGGGCGGCGAACTCGAAAATCTTGGTGAGCAGCAGCACCCACGAGAAAACCGAGGCCAGGATCAGGCCGATCATGACGACCTTAACGACCACGCCGGCGGCCAAGAACATGCCGACCGGGGTCAGCGAGTGGCTGGGCTTCGCCTCGCCGCCTTCTTCGGCGGGAGCGGCTTCCGGAGCCGGAGCCGGAGCAGCGGCGTCCGCGGCCGGAGCGGCGGCGGCGTCGGCGGGCTTAGCTTCCGCGGAGGCGGCGGCGGGAGCCGCGGCGTCCTGAGCAAAAGCCGGGGCGCTCGCCATCAGCGCCACGGCGCCGACGAGAGCGATGAGGGGGGTCTTCCGTTTAATGTCGAGCATCTGTCGCCAGTTCCTGATTGGTCTAGCACGTTTGGACCGAGGGTCGTCGCGCGAGAGCGTCTCCACCCTAACTCTGAATAGTCCGCCTGGAGGTCGATAACTCTCGCCCCGGACGGACCCGCTTCGCTGCGCTCGACCCGTTACGCCCCTCGTGAGGACCAAGCCTCCAGAAGGATCGTTTCGAAGCGCGTGCAACCGAGGCCTCCAAAGAGGCTTCGGCCTTACCGCAATGTTAGAATTGCGGCTGGGGTCCTTTGGCAACCCCTTTTCGCACCGTCAAGGGTCTCAATTGGGCACAAATTCATCGTCGCGCCCCCGCACCCCCGGGCTTTGCCGCGCTGCACAAAAGAGTTTTCCGGATTTAGGGGCGGTTTTTCCCTATCAACGAGAAAAACCATGCTGCACTGCAGCAAGGCAACAAAACGCGGGTCTTTGAAGAAAGGCGCCTGTCTGTGCGGCAGGTAGGGCCCCGAGGCCCGGCGATCAAGCGTCGCGGTCATAAAATTGAGATATCGACCGACAGGCGAGCCCAGCGGTCTGAACTTCCAAAATCAGAAGATTGGAAGGTGGTGCCTGGGGCCGGAATCGAACCAGCGACACGCGGATTTTCAATCCGCTGCTCTACCAACTGAGCTACCCAGGCATCCGGGCTTTGGCGGGCAAACCCGCCGTGGCGAACTCGCTGTGCAGCGAGGAGCCGGGTCTATAGGGGAGGCGCGAAAGGAAGTCCAGCGCCGTTTTATCATTCCCTGTTGATGTCTTCGGATAGCGGATTTTCCGCGTCGTCATCTCCCCCGGCGACGACATAGCGCCCATTGAGCCAACGCTGCAGATCGACGTCAGCGCAGCGTTTGGAGCAGAACGGCCGGAAGCCCGGATCGACGGGCTTCGCGCAGATCGGACACTTGGCGCTCATTCGGCGTGCACCTCGATACGGTCGTTGAGCCACGTCGGATCGGTTTCGACCGTGAATCGCCTGCCAAGCCGTTCGGCGATCCCCCCGTCGAGCTCCGCGAGAAAAGCCTCGGCGGCGCCCGGCGCACAACGCGCCCTAAGTCGGCCGCCGGGATTGGCCCGCCCCTCGCGCTCCAGGGCCCGCGCGAGCCGCCGCGCGACGTAGCGGGGATTGGATTCGCCCTGCGCGCCCATCAGGCGCTCGAGAATCGGAGGGGACCGCCGAGGAACGATCATCTCGAGCGTGCCGAATTTGCTGATCGCGCCGATTCCCACCCCCGGATTGTCCGGCGCGAAAGCGTTGCGCGCCGCTGTGGTCAGCGCCTGGGCGTCATGGCCTCGTCCGACGAGATCGAACACGACGATCCCGGCCAAGCCTTTCAAGCGCAGAACCCGCGCAGCCACGTTAATCGCCGCCATGTTGGCCAGGCGCGCGGCCCGCTTCGAATCGCCTCCCTCACGCGCGCCGAGATCCACATCGATCGCGGTCAGCGCCCGAGTCGGCTCAACGGCGATGTCGCCGCCCCCAGGAAGACTGAAGATCGTCGCCAGTACATCGGCCTCTGCGGCCTCCACGGCGCTCAGGGCCTTGTCGCCGGTGGTCGGCGACCCTGCTTTCACGTGGAGCCGAAGACGATCCTCGATTGTCGGCGCGTGGGCCAGGATTCGCGGCTCGCCCTGCCCTTCGGCCACGAAACGCGCCACCCCAGCCTTGTCGCTACGGGACGGCGTCTTGATCTCGATTTCAACCAGACCGCCTTCATCAAGGTTGGGCATGTCCGGACGGAGCGGGAGCAACAGGTCCGCTCCGCCGGGGAGTTGAACAAAAGCCGAGGCGAAGGCCTTTTCGATCTTTCGGACCCGCGCGACGCCCCGCACGCCTTCGGCGTCCAGTGGGTCGTCACCCGGCCACTCGACCAGCAGCCGCTCGGGGCGGCCGTCCAGCGTCACAACGCCGACGGTCTCTCCCACGCCTTTATAGAGATAGGCGCGACGCTCGCTGGGGCCCTTGGTGGTCATGGGCGGTACCCCAGTCCGGACAGGAGATTGAGCGTCTCGTACAGCGGCAACCCCACCACGCTCGGATAGGAGCCCTGCAGGTCAGTGATGAACCCGCCGGCCAGACCCTGGACGCCATAGCCGCCCGCCTTGCCCCGCCATTGGCCGCTGGCGACATAGCCATCGCGCTCGGCCTCGGACAGACGCTTGAACCCCACCTTGGTTTCCACCAGCCGAGTCGCCACGCGGCCATCCGGGGCGATCAATGCGACGCCGGTCAGAACCTTGTGGTTCCGGCCAGACAGCAACCTGAGACAGTAGAGAGCATCGGCTTCGGTCTCTGCCTTGGGCAGAATACGCCGACCGACGGCCACCACGGTGTCGGCGGCCAGCACGAAGTCTCCCGGGGCGCGCGCAGCGACCACGCGGGCTTTTTCAAGCGCGAGTCTCAGCGCGTGACGACGCGGAGTTTCGTCGCGAAGGGGCGTTTCGTCGATGTCGGCGGGATCAACCCGGTCGGGCGTAACGCCGACCTGGACGAGTAGATCGAGGCGCCGGGGGCTCGCACTGGCCAGCACCAGCGCCGGCCCGGCGGCCACTTGGGCGGCCGTCGTCGGAGCCATCGGCGTCTTACTTGAAGCGGTAGGTGATACGGCCCTTGGTCAGGTCGTAGGGGGTCATCTCGACCAGCACCTTGTCTCCCGCCAGGACGCGAATACGGTTCTTGCGCATCTTGCCGGCGGTGTGCGCGATGATCTCGTGGTCGTTTTCCAGCTTCACGCGGAACGTGGCGTTCGGCAGCAGTTCGCTGACCGTACCGGGAAACTCGAGCAGTTCTTCCTTAGCCATCAGGCCTCTCAAAGGGACGAATCGGATAGCCGCGAGCGTACGCCCGACAGGGTTGTCGGGGCGAGCCGTTCGCGGCGAGGCGCCTCTATAGCGCAATTACCCCCCGAACGTCGATGGCGCGCCGAAACGTTGCTTGATCGCCGCAGCAAGGGCGTCTCGAACCTCGCGATAGGCCTCTAGCCGGGCCTCTCGCGAACCATCGCTCAGGGTGGGATCATGGGTCGGCCAATACTCGATCTCGACCGATCGATCGCGAGACAGCTCCACCGCGCGATGCTGGGCTTCAGGCGTTAGGGAAACGACGACGTCGAAACTGTCGTCCTCAAGCTGCGCGAAGGTCTTGGGCTTGTGATCAGAGACATCCAGGCCTAACTCGTCCATCACCGCCACGACGAAGGGGTCGATCCCCTCCCCGGCCGGATCCGACTTGAGCCCGCAGGAATCGACATAGGCGCGGGTGCCGTAAAATCGCTTGAACAACCCCTCGGCCATCGGTGAGCGCACACGGTTGTAGTTGCAGGTGAACAGCACCGCGTCCGGCAACGGCTGGGACACGATCAGCCCCGCCAGTGGAGCGCGCAGATCAGCGTGAAAAGTCGCCGCGCCGTGTCGAGGTCGGTCTTGACCTTGCCCTCCAGCCGTTCGCGCAGAAGGTTCGAGCCTTCGTTGTGCAAGCCCCGCCGCCCCATGTCCAAGGCTTCGATCTGCTGGGGCGAGGAGTTACGGATGGCCGAGTAGTAGCTGTCGCAGATCAGGAAGTAGTCCTTGATCACGCCCCGAAACGGCGAGAGCGACAGCAGATGCCGCCGCGCGGAGCCCGTACCGGCGATGTCGAAGGCCAGGCGGTTCTCGATCAGCGACAGGCGGACGTCATAGGGTCCCTCGCCGGCTTCCGCGGGTTCGAAATAGTTGCCCTCGAGCAGGTCGAAGATCGCGACCTGGCGCTCCTGCTCCTGGTCGCGCGAAGCGGCCGCGAGGCTCTCCTCGTCGATCTCGATCGACTTGATCCGGTGGGTGGCGCGGGCGTCGGTGCTCATCTGACGTGGGAGGTTCGCGCGTCAGTCGCCCGTTGGCAACCTCACTGACGCCGATAGGGCGTGGGCTGGCAGGCCCTCCGCCTTGGCGAGCGCCACTGTGTGCGGTCCCAGAATGGCGAACGAAGCCGGATCGCACTTCACGATCGAGGTGCGCTTGATGAAGTCGTAAATCGACAGGCCCGACTGGAACCGCGCAGCGCGGCTGGTCGGCAGCACGTGGTTAGACCCCGCGACATAGTCGCCGATCGCTTCGGGCGTGACACGGCCCAGAAAGACGGCGCCGGCGTGCCGCACGCGGTCGGACAGTCGCTCGGGATTGTCGAGCGCGAATTCGACGTGCTCAGGCGCGATCGCGTCGACCAGCGCCGGGCTCTCATCCAGAGGCGCGATGATGACCGCACCGTGGTCACGCCAGGACGCTGCGGCGTCTTCGCCCGTAGCGAGGGTTTTCAGCCGCTCGCTGACGGCCAGTTCCACCGCAGCGGCAAAAGCCTCATCGTCGGTGATGAGGATCGACTGGGCGGCCGGGTCGTGTTCGGCTTGGCTGAGCAGGTCCGCCGCGATCCAGTCGGGATTGTTGTCGCGATCTGCGACCACGACGATCTCGGACGGTCCGGCCAGGGCGTCGATGCCCACCACCCCATACAGGCGGCGCTTGGCGGCGGTGACATAGGCGTTGCCAGGGCCGACGATCTTGTCGACGGGCTGGATCGGTCCCGCGCCGTAGGCGAGCGCGGCGACGGCCTGGGCTCCGCCCACGCGCCAGATCTCGGTGACGCCAGCCTCCTTGGCGGCGGCCAGCACGGCCGGTTGCAGCTTGCCAGGGGGCGTGACCATGGCGATGCGATCGACGCCCGCGACCTGGGCCGGGACGGCGTTCATCAGCACGGTCGAGGGATAGGCCGCGCGACCGCCGGGCACATAGACGCCCACGGCTTCCAGCGGCGTCCAGCGCCAGCCCAGCTCGACGCCGGCCTCGTCGGTCCAAGCCTGGTCGGCGGGCCGCTGGCGGCTGTGATAGGCGCGGATGCGGGCGGCGGCGAAGGCGATGGCTTCGCGCACATCGGCTGGGGTCTCGGCCGCGCCGGCCTCGATCTCCTCGGCGGTGACGCGGATCGTCTCGGCCGTCAGCTCGACCTTGTCGAAGCGCCGGCTGTAGTCGAGAACAGCCTCAACCCCTTGGGTGCGGACCGCTTCCAGCACCGCCGCAGCGGCGGCGTCGACATCGGCCGGCGAGCCGCGACGCTCGTCGAGGAAAGCCTTGAAGGCGGCCTGGAAATCGGGATCGGAAAATTGGAAGCGGCGCATGGCCTGCTAGATGCGGCTTTTTCCGACCAAGGCAAGCCCGAAAGCCTACGGAATGGCGGGGTCTCGTGCAGAGGCGCGCCGCATCATGAGCCCATAGACCAGCGCCGCGATGGCCAGACCGACAAACCAGGCATAGGTGTATAGCCCCGTCCAGATGCTCCCGACGCCACCGAACAGATGCGGCGCGGCGGCCGCCAGGAACCCCGGCAGATTGGGCGCCACGCCCAGCAGCAGCGCCACGACGGCGGCGATGTTCCAGCCGCCCCGATAGCCGTAGGCGCCTTCCCGCACATAGAGGTCATCCACCGCCAACCGGGCCCTGCGGATGATCCAGTAGTCCACGATGAGGATCCCCGCGATCGGTCCCAGGAGCGCCCCATAGCCGACCAGCCAGGTGAAGATGTAGCCCTGCGTCGTCTCCAGCAGCTTCCAGGGCATGATCAGCACCCCGATGACGGCGGTGATCCAGCCGCCCGTCCGATAGCTGATCTTGCTAGGCCACAGCGCGGAGAAGTCGTAGGCCGGCCCCACGAGGTTCGCCGCAATGTTGCAGCAGACCGTGTCCAAGCTGATGATCAGCAGGCCGACCACCACGGCGATCCCGCCGACATCGCCGGCCAGTTGGACCGGGTCCCAGATCGCCTTGCCGAAGATAATCGTCGTCGCCGAGGTGGTCACCACGCTCACCAGCGCTAGCAGGCCCATCGGCACGGGCAGCCCCACGGCTTGGCCGATGATCTGGTCTGACTGACGGCGCGCGAACCGGGTGAAGTCGGGAATGTTCAAGGCCAGGGTCGCCCAGAACCCCACCATGGCCGTCAGCGCGGGTGCGAACACGCTCCAAAACTGACCAGCCTTGGCGCCGCCCTCAGCGAAGGCGGAGGGCTGGTGCAGGATCGGCCCCAGACCGCCAGCCTTATCGATGGCCCACCAGACCATCAGGGCGCAGATCAGAATCTTGATCGGCGCAGTCCAGGTCTCGAGCCGGCGGATCGCCGTGAGCCCCTTGGTGACGAACAGCAGCTGCACACCCCAGAAAGCGAAGAAGGCCAGGAGTTGGCCAAGGCCGATGCCCAGCACCGGCAAGGGCGCGCCCTCCAGCTTCCGCCCCACGATCACGCCAAGCAGGGTCAGCAGCGCGCCGCCGCCGATCCAGGTCTGGATGCCGTACCAGCCGCAGGCGACGATCGCTCGGGCCACGGCGGGCACACGTGCGCCCTTCCACCCGAAGGAGGCCCGAGCCAGAACGGCGTAGGGCACGCCCCACCGCGCGCCGGCGTGGCCGATCAGCAGCATTGGAACCAGGACGATCAGATTGCCGAGCAGGACGGTCAGCACGGCCTGCGACGCAGACATGCCCTGCTCGATCAGGCCCGACGCCAGCATGTACGCCGGGACGCAGATCACCATGCCGAGCCACAGCGCCGCAAAGTGCCACCAACGCCAGTTTCGCTGCGCTTCGGTGGTCGGGGCCAGGTCTTCGTTCCAGAGGTCGCTGTCGGGCGCGCGCATACCGCTCTCCGCGGGTGCGATCCGTCCCAGCGCGCCGCCCCCGCCCCGGCGCGACCCGACCTTACGGGCGGATCGCGCGCGCTGGCAATCGAGAGAGCGGCGTTATCTGGCGATCCGCTAGCTCAGCGCCGCGTAGGCCAGCGTGGCAAGTCCAGCGCAGAATAAGAAGCTAAGCGCGACCAAGCTGGCCCGTCCCCAATCGAAACAGGGCCCACCATGCCGCAGAACCGGCGGCGCGGGCTTGGTGATGTCGCAGGCACGAAAAAGCACGGACTGGGATTCGCCCGTCGCGTAGGCGGTCTTCCTGGCCATGAGGGCCTCCCTGACGTTCGCGCCTCTTTTGGACGCGTGGCGTTAGGTTAACACTGCTCGCTCGCTGCGCGAATTGATCGGGCGATCACTAGCGCGTGGGACGAATTGCTGGCGCCGCCCCTGCCTGTCTAAAGGCCAGAAAAAAGGCGCCGCCCAGCATTTGAGCAGGCGCCTAATTCGAAGGCCTTCAGTCCTTGTGTCCCGGTGTTCGGGGCGTGGACCAGGGGTCGGACACATCGGCCAGCGCAACGTCGAGACAATCGACGGCGACGCGCATGTCGCCGCCGCCCGCGAAGGTCAAGGTCACGACGCCGGCAGGAGGTTCATCGGCGGGCTCGAAGCCGATCGACAGCAGCTCGACGACCGCGCCCTTGGCGTCCCGACGCAGATTGCGCGCCTGGACGCTCGTGACGTCTCCGAACTGAAGCGCCGAGCGAACCCGCTCTCCCTGCCTGCCCTTGCGCGCCTCCCAACGGAAGCGATTGCAGGCGATGGTCAGGGTGCGCGCCTGAGCGTCCCACCGGATGTCGCCGATCTTGGCGATCGCGTCCTGCAGAGCCGCTGAGAGCACGCTCAAATCTTCGACATCGTGCGCCAAGAGGCGCAAGGGCTTGGCGGCCTCGGCCATGATCAGAGTTCCGCCTCGCCGTCGCCTTTGATGCGACGCACCTGAGCCCCGCAGGCGCCCAGCTTCTCTTCGAGACGCTCGAAACCCCGGTCCAGGTGATAGATGCGGCTGACCGTGGTCTCGCCGCGCGCGACGAGGCCGGCGATCACCAGGCTGACCGAAGCGCGCAGATCTGTGGCCATCACCTCGGCGCCTTCCAGCTGCTCGACGCCGCGCACCCGCGCCTCGCCGCCCGACACCGAGATGTCGGCGCCCAGGCGCATCAGCTCCGGGGCGTGCATGAACCGGTTCTCGAAGATGGTCTCGCGGATCCGGCTCTCGCCCTTGGCCGTCGTCATCAGGGCCATGAACTGGGCCTGCAGGTCGGTGGCGAACCCGGGGAACGGCGCGGTCTCAATGTCGACGGCGTCGAGGCGCTGGCCATCGCGACGGATGATGCACCCGTCAGCCGTCTCCTCAACGCCCGCGCCGGCCTCCTTGAGCTTTTCAAGCAGCGCGTCGATCAGACCCGGGCGGGCGTTGCTGAGGCGGACCTCGCCGCCCGCCATGGCGGCGGCTACCGCATAGGTGCCCATCTCGATCCGGTCCGGGATGACCGCGTGGGTCGCGCCGTGCAGGCGCGGAACGCCCGTGATCGTCACGGTGGGTGTGCCTGCGCCCTCGACCTTTGCGCCCATGGCGTTAAGGCACTCCTGGAGGTCGACGAGCTCCGGCTCGCAGGCGGCGTTGTGGATCACGGAGACGCCATCGGCCAGCACAGCGGCCAGCATGGCGTGCTCGGTGGCGCCGACCGACACGAACGGGAACGTGATCTCCGCCCCCTTCAGGCCGCGAGGGGCCTGGGCGTAGACATAGCCCTCGTGCAGATCGATCTTGGCGCCCAGCGCCTCGATGGCCTGCAGGTGCAGATCGACGGGACGAGCCCCGATCGTGCAGCCGCCCGGCAGCGAGACCTTGGCCTGGCCGGAGCGCGCCACCAGCGGGCCCAGCACGTTGAACGAGGCGCGCATCTGGCGGACCAGATCATAGGGCGCAAAGCCGCTGGTGATCTCCGGCGCGTGCAGCAGCGTCTGCTGACCATCCGGGCCATCGCTCTCGGTCACCTGCACGCCAAGGCGCGTCAGCAGCTTGCCCAGGAAGCGGGTGTCGGCCAGACGCGGCATGTTGGTCAGGCGCAGCGGCTCGTCGGTGAGCAGGCTGGCCGCCATCAGCTTGATGGCCGAGTTCTTGGCGCCGCTGACCGGGATCGTCCCGTTCAACTGCGCGCCGCCGATGATGGCGATGCGATCCATTAAGGTCCCTCGAACGCGCGGGGTGGGGACGCCGCGCGGTCCACATGTGAGGCGCGCGTTCTATCCGTTGCAAGAGGGCTTGCAAGGCCCCGCCGCTTAAATCGGCGCGGAGAGATCGTAAGGACGCTCGTCGGGCCAGAACAGCGCGTGGGTCGTGCTGGCGAGGTCGATCGCCACCTGGGCCAGATCGAGCGCCTTGCGAACCGCCGCGAGCCCATCCTCACCGAACGCAGCCTTGCCGCTTTCGGTGTCGAACGGGCCGTCGTCGCCCGCGAGCCTCACCGCAACGGCCCATCCGGCGCCGCCCGGATTCGGGAACGGCGCGGACAAGGAGACGGTCAGCATCCGCCGCTCCCCGGTCCCGTGAGTTATCCCCAGCAAGTTTCGAACATCGTTATATGGCTGCGGCGCGGCTTCGGCCGCCGTGATCGCCGCGTCGTCCTCGCCAGAATCCTTGCGGGCTGCGGCTTTTCGCTTCCTGAGATTGGTTCGGAGGGCCTCCGCGAGCTTGGCCTCGCGGGCCATCTTGTCGTCGTTGATCGCCATGTTCCGGGGGTGCGGCGACAAAGTTGTTCGGTCAAGACGATTTTGGGCTTGGCGTTCGCGATTCTCCTCGCTATACGCCCCCTCCTCGTCGCCGCCGTAGCTCAGTGGTAGAGCGCATCCTTGGTAAGGCTGAGGTCGGCAGTTCAATCCTGCCCGGCGGCACCATGGAGACCCAAAGCAAATCAGTGCTTTGGGTCTCCGCCATTCCCGACGAGAGCATCATCCAAATCGCTCCAGTAAGCACATAGTAAGCAGGCGTGGTTTTGACGCCGCGTGGGCGCGCTTGCCCACGCCAATCGTCTCGCGAAGCGCGGGGCAAAAGTTTGCTTTTTCCGAACTTGCACGCTTGGGCTTGAGCGCACGATCTTCGCCATGCCCCCTGCTCTCACGTGCTGAGAAGCAAGGCGCTTTGCTCACTCAGTGAGGCTCGTCGCGAGTTCGCTGCCGACCGGACCAAGGCGGCGTTCGGTGAGCAACCTGCGGCTGGCGCGGACTACAAATTTGATCGTAGACCTCAACGGTTCCCATGGCGGGTGCGAACGTCTCCGACTCCGCCGCGTCCTGCTACGCGGTTACGAAAAGAGTCATCGATGACCGCGTTTCCGTTCTCAACAGCCACGAACAACTGCTGGCATGGCGCGTCCTGGCGTCCGCACGGGGGCGGCGCAAAGCCAGAACCCGGCCACCTGATGGGTCACAACCGGAACAAAGCTGCGGCGCTGTCAGATCTCAATAAGCCGCGCACTTGCTAGAGTGGCGAGATTGGGCGCACTGCTCAATGTCGGGGCTGGGGCCCATCGCGCCTTCAGAACTCGCGCCAGTGGGAGCCAGCGCCGCCGTTGGATACAAGTCTTGTAGGCTCCGATGTCGGCCTGCACTGAAGGTGCGGCCGGCTTGCCAACGCCCCCTGAGCGCTCCGACCGATTTTGAAGTGACCGACCTATCGGTCCAGCCCCTTGGCCTGGTGACTTAGGTTGGCGGCGGCCGCTGTGGCCTTCTACGGTGTGTGCGCCATTGATGACGCACATGAGCCCAACGCCTGAACTCCCATTGACGTGAGCTCGGCGCCATTGGAGCCCATCGAAACGAACTTCTGCGTGACGCCGTTCGTCCAGCCAAACCCGTCCTGAGTGGGGTACTCCCCTCCGCCACCGGGCCGGATCATCTCCAGATCATACTTCTCGAGCATACGCCCACTGGCGCAGTACTCGCGCTCGACCGTTTTAACCCAGCGGATAGCAATATCTGCCGCGATCGAGCGCTCGCCGTATCGACGGAGCCCAGAGACGGCGATCCACTGCAGAGGAGCCCACCCATTTGGCATATCCCACTGCTGGCCTGTTTCGAGCCTGGTTGTCCTGAGCCCTCCTGGCGCAATTAGCTCCGCCTTGACAGTGCCAGCGACAAGTCTGGCCCTCTCCGAATTGGGAAGACCGACAAACAGTGGGTAGAGCGTTGCGGCGCTTAAGCGATCAGTACGCTGACCTCGACGCCATTGATAATCCAGATACGCTCGCCGCTCCTGATCCCAAAGGTAGAGATCGATCGCCCTGGCCCTCCGCCGCGCTTGATCAGCGTAGGTAGCGACACACGTGCTCTCGCCTAACCTCGCGCACGCACCGGCAATTGCACGCTCTAGTCCAAAAAGTAAGCTATTCAGATCGACCGGTACAATTTCGGTTGTTTGGATTGAGGAAAGCGTCTTCCCATCCTTCAGCCACCGCGATGAATAGTCCCATCCGCTTTCGGCCCCAGCTCGTAAATCGCGAAAGACTGTTTCGGGCGGCCGGCCGCTAACCGCCGCAGTCTCAATGTCCTCGCGGTAGGATTCCTCCCGGGGCGTTGCGCGGTCGTCAAAGTAACGATTCAGTATTTCGCCATTGGGCGTCCGCACGACGCGCCGAAACGCTTCCCCCGGCTTCAACGTCGATGCGCCGTCCATCCAAAACGCGTGCTCGCGGCGCATTTGCGCCAGCCGCCGCCGCAGAGTCTCTGCGTCCCTCGCCTTCGACAAATCGACCATCGCAAAGAAGAATGGCGGCTGCGAGCGGCTGAGATAGTAAGTACGAGCCCCATTGGGGACATGACCATATCGAGAGATAAGATCGCCAAAGTCGTCGATCATATTCTCAACCAGGTCATCACGCCCATCGACCTGCAAACCCAACATTGTGAAGTAGCTATCCCAGTAATAAATCTCTCGGAATCGCCCTCCTGGGACAACGAATGGCTTGGCCATCTGGAGTTCCGAACCACCGGGACGAGGGACAACAGGTTTTCGGGTAAGATGGGGCCACAAAGACGAGATATGACGCTTCAACGCGGCGCGGCGCATTTCGAGCGACGAAACTTTCGCATGCGCGTCGTCAGGTAGGTCAAAATTATCGAGGACAAACTGCTTGAGCTCAGCATCGCTCAAGGCATCGCGGCTGACATAGTCGGCCATGATTGTACTAGACGAGCGCTTCGGGACCGCGTCCACAAACGTCTTGCTATCCTCGAAAATTCGCCGTTTTTGAACCTGATGGAAAAGAGGCCCATAGAGGTCAGCAGGCGTTGAGACCGTTGAGACAGTTGTCTCTCTTGCAAAGGCTGGCTGCGTAAGCGCTGGCAGCACGATCGCGCCACTGAGCCAAGTCAAGAAGAGGCCGGCTCCAATCCAATCGACTCGCCTCTTCCCATCCGAATGCTTGCTGCCTGATCGCCAAACACTGCGCCGTGTAGGGTTTGGCTTGGCCATCGATAGCTCCAGAAAATACCCTCGCTCCGGCGGACCGGAGCGAGGTGAGTTGAGGAGGAAGGAAAGTGGCGCGGCTTTTAGAGCGCCAAAGCAGGTTTCGGGGAGCGAATTTCCCCATCGAAAGCCTATTGAACTGCGTCAGCAGAAGGCTTGCGGCCCGTTTCGACCCAACTGCGAAGCGCATTCCAGGCCGCTGCTGTTTGCGCAGGCGTAAAGCCGCAGTGCGTGTAGCCCTCCTGGCCGCCTGGGAGGGGAGCCTTCGTGGGGGGCACGGCGTAGGCGGCTAGAAAATCTGAGGCGCCAGCCTTGGCCACAGCCTTTGAGAAGGCTTGCTCCTGCGAATAGGGCACAAGGGAGTCGATGCTATTATGCATCGTCACCAGCGGCGTTTTCAAACGACCACTCGCAGTGTGCCAGCGCGCTAGGTAGCTCAGCGCGGCTGGATCAGCCTTTACCCGCTGCACCCCGGCGTTGATGGCTTTGGCCTCTTCGGGGCTCATATCCGGCGTGGAGAAGTCACGGCCCTCGTTATCATAAACCCACCCACCAGCCGTGGCCGTCAGATCCTCCGAGGCGAGCGCAGCGGTCACAAGCGGATAGGCGAGCGACGCTGCGTCATACTCAAAGCCGCCGATCGTCGTGACCTGTCGAACAATTCGGGCCTCTGGTCCCTGGGGGTTCTTCTGCGCGGCCGCCCAAAGCGCCAGGGGCGGCCCGGCCATCTTCATCATCTGACCAAACACATAGAATTGAGCCGCAGCCCCTTTAATCAGCGCCGGGGGCTCGGGCTTGATCACGTTTTTCCGCAGATCCGCCTCCGCATAGGCGTAAGGCGTGCCGCGCGTTAGATAAGTATAGGCCGCGCGCATGTCATAAAGCCGCGCCAGCAACTCCGTCCAACTGTTGACGACGCCACAACGCGCCAGCCCCCCAGCAAACGCCTCCGGCTTGGCCTCAAGGAGTGCGACAACAATACCGCCGCCCATGGAGTCGCCCGACACATAAATCCGCTTCGCGCCAAGCTGAGCGGCCAGATCGCGGAGACGAAGGGTGTTTACCGCCCCCGTCTCTACGCCCAGACCAGCCTTATCGTAGGCGCTGTGCCCGACGACAAAACCTTGTTCATAGGCGTCTTTCAGTAACCCCGGCTTCTCAACAGGGTCGTCAGCCACCTCCACAGGCGTGCCAGGAGCCGTATAGCCATGCGCATAGACGAGGCCATCGCCATTCCAACTTGCCGGGATGGCGAGCGCAAATTGAGCGCCCTGGATTTTCCCACCAAGAACGACGCCGCCATCTGAGCGCTTGCGAGCCTTGACGTCTGTCGCCCCCGCAGAGGTTGCTTTCTGCACAAGAGTTTCGGGCCAAGAGGCGTCTCTTCTCTCAACGGCTGGCCTCACCATTGACGCCTCGGCCCAACAGGGGGCGGCGATAGCGCTCAGCATCAGCGGGGCCAGGCCAGCGACAAGGCGCGACCGGAACGACCGGGTCATCGATTTCTCCGTTTTGATTGTGATGCTCTCGGCGGCTCAGAGCCCAACCAGCGGTCGAAGAAGCGGCTGATCAGTTGGTAGGCCTCCATCGACTCCGGCATTCCTGGCCAAACAAAGAAGGCGTGCGGCAACCCGTCGAATATTTGAAGCTCGCTCTGGACGCCGGCGGCCGAGAGGCGGCGATGCGCCAAGGTCAGCGCACTGACAGCGAAATCTCTGCCGCCAGCAAGCAGAAGGGTCGGCGGCATCGAGGCGGTCTCAATGTTGGATAAAAGCGGATAGGCCTGGGGATCGCTGGCGGCGACCCCAGCCATGTAGGCGGTCGGAAGGGTGTTGGGCAGCGGCGGGAGATCGTGGCTTCCATCGCTTTTCACCACGCCCGAAAGATAGGGGCTGTCACCCGAATAGGGCGCGCCCGTCCCGCAGAGAGTGCCAATTGCGCCAGGCCGCGGCAGGCCTTGCTTTCGGATCCATGACACGGCTTGCGCGGTGATGATCCCGCCCGCTGAGCAACCGTAGATGCCAATGTTCTTGGCCGGATAGCGCTTCAAAAGCGCCTTGTAGACTGCGGCGACGTCTTCAGAGGCCGCAGGATAGGCGTGCTCAGGCGCGAGACGATAATCAACCGTCACTACACGCACACGCATCATCGCTGCGATGGGTATCGCCTCGACGAGCGCCCCACTCCCAGCCCCCCACATGAAGGCGCCGCCATGAACGTTGATAAGGACCCGAGCCTGGTTGCGACGCCCCGCCCCGTTCACAGGCTCCACACTCATGACCGCGACGCCATTGAGCGTCTCAGGCGTTTCACGAACCTGGAACACTTTGCGCATCTCGCCTAACCGAGCATCGTTAAAAGCTCCGAAGAAGGCGCGTTGGCGAGCCAGATCTCCTTTGAAATCGGGGGCGGAAGCGGCGTCTATGCGCCCTAAAACAGTCCGCGCCTCAGTGCTGAGTTGATTTGACGGCGGCAGCCTGCTCAGACGACCAAAATCATCGGCCCCTGCAACCTGCGCATATATTGCGGCCGTAGCAGCGACTATGAACGCTATGCCCCGTGCGATCATGATCGCGCCTGTTGAGCTCGAACTCGTCGCACGCCTGGTGAAGCAAACGGGTCCTCGATCACAAATGAAGCGGCTCTATGGCGATTGGTCTGTTCCCCAGACCATCCGGAACGGGGATATCCCTCATCGCCGCTTTGTTTGTCGACGATCGGCGACTGGAATAAGCCTTGAGACCGTGCGCGGGTTCGTTGCATCAGGCGACCCCACCCGCTCGCGCTATACGCCCCAAGAGCTCAGCACTCGGCTTCACGGTGCGTTTGAAGGTCTGCCGATCTACAGCAACAAGACCATATTTCGGGCCATAGCCGGAAAGCCATTCGAAGTTATCCAGCAGCGACCAATGGATATAGCCGAGCACCGGAACGCCGGCGTCCCTTGCGTCCAAAACTGACTTTACGGCCGCCGGAATAAACCTCGCGCGTTCCGCATCATCGCTGGTATCGATGCCATTTTCGGTGACCAGGATCGGCTTGCCCGTCGCGCCATGGACATAGCGGACCACATTACCAACAGCGGCCGGGAACCATTCCATCCCATTCGCCCGCCGCGGGACGTCCTTTGGCGCAGGAACCGATCGTTCCGGACCAATATAGTCGCGGCCATAAACCTGTACGCCGATAAAATCATCGTCCTTTGCGGCGGCAAAAAACGCGCCGTAAACATCGGCGCGCTTTCGCTCTATGGCGCTGTTAGACGTGACGGGCGCCTCATCGGGCACCGCCAGACTGAGACCGACGCGAAGCATAGCCCTGTGCGATTTTATCGCCTCTCGGGCCAGTCTGTGCGCCTCGATAACATTCGGGATCATCGGTCGCGGATCCTTATCCCCCATCAGCAATGAGAACTGATCGGATCCACTGGCTTTCGCCGCCGCGGCGAGACACGCCGTCATTTTGGTTTGAAAGGCCTCAGGCGGCGGCGCGATTGACCAGCGCCCGCCCAAAGCAAGGTTGGGCTCATTGAAGGTTAAGGCGTAGGCGATGCGCTCTGCCAGGGCGGAAGCTGCAAAGTCACAGAACCGACTAAAGAGCGCCGGGGCCTCGGCGTTTTCCCATCCTCCCTGCGCAGCGAACCAGCGCGGGGTCGTGAAATGGTTGAAGGTGACAACGGCGGATAGCCCAAGCTCAAGGCAGTAGTCGGCCATCCGCACATAGTGATCAAGGGATGCTTGGCTAAACTGCCCCTTGGCCGGTTCGATCCGAGACCATTCGATGGAAAAACGATACGTGTTCAGCCCCAGGGCTTTGACGATCGCAATATCTTCTCGCCACCGATGGAAGCTGTCGCAGGCGTCACCTGAGGGCTCAGCGAACACCGTCGGCGACACCTGCTCGAGCAGCCACATATCCGAGTTGATGTTGCTACCTTCGACCTGATGGCCCGCTGTAGCGGCGCCCCACAGAAACGAAGGCGGCAAAGGCTTAGCCCTTGCCGTCGAAGCCGCGGCGGCCAGAGCCAGACTCAAGACTGAGCGACGATCGACGCTCAACGCACGGCATCCCGTCCAGGACGCTTCCCCGTCTTGACCCAGGCGCGCATGGCTTCAAAGGCGGCGATGTTTTGGCTGGGAGAGAAACCGCAGTGTGTGTAGCCCTCCAGGTCGCCCGGTAAGGCCATACGCGTGGGCGCCAGAGCGTATTGCGCGAGCAGACGGCTGTTCCCCGCCTTTGAGACTATGCGTCCTAGCGCCTCAGATTGAGAAAACGGGACGAGCGCGTCCAACGTCTGGTGGGCGGTGACGAGCGGCACACGAAACTGACCCGTCGCTTCATGCCATTCCCGGGCGTAACGGGTCGCAGATGAGCTTGCGCTGTAGCGCTGCATCTTTGCGTTAAAGACTGCAGCCTCTTTGGCGGTCATCTCAGGCGGGCTGTAGACGCGCCCTGTGTTGGAGATGGGCAAACCTCCCATGGTCTGGACGATGTCATCCATCCCCAAGGCCGCCGAATACAGCGGCGCGCCCAGTGCTGCTGGATCCGCAGCAAAACCGCCAATCGCCGCAACCTGACGAATGATCTTGGCTTCAGCCCCCTGTGGGTTGGCCTTGGCGGCCAAGAACAGACCGAAGATGGGCGTTAGCAGCTGCATCTTCTGGCCCTCTCGAAAGAGATCTCCAGGCGTGACGTCGCCCGGAGGCGGCGTCACCGGAAGCGCAGAGCGCGTAACATCCTTGTCGCCCGGCAGAGCGTAGGGTGTGCCCTCCGTCAGGATGTTGTAGGCGCCGCGCATGTCGACCATCTGCTGGATAAGCGGACGCCATCCCTGCGTGACGCCGCACATGGCCACCGCGCCCGAGAATGACGCCGGATGCTTCTCGATCAGCCCCATCACGATGCTGCCGCCCATGGAGCCGCCCACCGCGTAGAACCGGTTTGCGCCAAGGGCGACGAGGAGCGAACGCAGACGCAGGGTGTTGTTCACCCCGGACTCCGTTGCGACACCTGATTTATCGAAAGCTGCTATGCCGCTCGCGACGCCTTGTGCGTAGAGGTGATTGAACAATCCGCCGCCAGGATCCTTAGACAGCGGGTCGCTGGGTACCGTCGGGACTGAACCTGGGGTGGCGTAGCCCTGTCCGAACAGCACCGTTTCACCCGTCCAGTTGGGGGGAACGACGACGACGAACGCCCGCCCCGCCAACGCGCCGTTCAGGATGACGCCGCCGCGGGGGCCGTTTTGCGCCACCACCCCCTCGGCGCCCGCCAGACGCGCCTTTTCAAGAAGCAGCGCCTGGCCGGGGATAATAGCGGAAGCGACTGCGGGCTTAGCCGTAGCGCCTCGTTCGAGCGCGCTCGACGCTGTCGACGAAAGAAGTGCGGCGCTGAGCGCCGCTAGGGAAACGAGCCAACGCATAGGGCGCGCCTAGAACCGATAGCGGAGCTGGACGCCGTACTGAGCCGGCTCGCCAAAGATAGAGCCGACGAACCCCGAATTATTGTACCCGGGGTTGGCGGCGACACGATAGGTCTTGTCCAAGACGTTGGTCGCAAAGATCGCAACGTCCACCGGCGCGCCATAGACTTCTCGCCAATCGAGCCGCAGGTTCAGCAAGCCGTAGGCTTCGATCGTATCGAAGGGCTGCGCTTCAGGCGTTACACGCTGGGCGGACTGGTGAGACCACGTCGCGCTCAAGTCCAACCGCCCTGCTTCAGGATTCACCGGAAGAGCGATCGCCGCGCTCAGGCTGTATTTGTTTTTGGGAACGAACGAAAAAGGCGTTCCGGCCAAGTCACGACTTGCTTGAGCCGCCGTCAAAGCTTGCGGGATCGCCGGGATCGCAATCGTATTATATTCCAGGTACTTGGCGGAGTTATAGGAGTATGTTCCGGCCAAGGTCAGCCAGGGCGAGGGCTTGATCATGCCCTCGAACTCAAGCCCCAAGACGCGCGCGCGTTGAGCGTTCGTGAGGATATCGGCGCCCGCGATCGCCGCGCGCTGGATGACCTGGATGTCGTCATACCAGGTATAAAATGCTGACACGTTGGTGCGGGCCTTCACGCCGCTGAACGACCAGTCACGCTTGAGACCAACCTCGGCGTCGGTGACCTGTTCGGGGCGAACGGCGAAGAGCGGGTGGGTCTCGCCCAGGAAAAGCGAGACAATCGGGTTACTGGCCCCCGACTTGTAGCCCCGCCGCGACACGGCATAAACGAGAGTCTGCGGATCGGCTTGCCAATCAAGACCCAGCTGCCAGGTGGCGCCGTCACTCTTCCCACGGAAACTGGGCAGAGTGCAGTTCGGATACTTCAGGGTCGGGAACCCGCCTGCCGCGACTGCCTTGAAGGCGTCATAGACGCAGAGATTGGCGTTCAAACCAATCACCTGCGCAGCCTGGGCCGGGCTGACAAGGCCGATCGCCGCCAGCTTGTTGAAGATCTGGTAGCTATTGGGGTCCTGGTAGGACTGAATATCCCCGCCAAACTCGTCCCACGTCCACCGATAGCCCGCCGTCAGGGTCAGGTTCGGTTTGATTTCGTATTGCACCTGCCCGTAGAGCGCCTTGCTGCGGCCATCCACATGCGCTGTCGGCTGGAGGTTCAAAGCCGGTGCAAGAGGCCCGGTTAACCCGAGCGTTCCCCAGAGCGCCTGAGGCAGGATGAGCGGTCCGCCGCCCAAAATGCCGCCAGCCTGCATGGGGTTGACGGTCTGGAACGTGAGCGGCGCGGGGGTCTTCTGGTCCAGGAAGAAGGCGCCGCCTTGGATCCGTAGAGCGCCTTGATCATAACGGATCTGCAACTCTTCGGTGACGGTGCGAAGGTTATTGTTCCAACTGCCAGGGTAGGCGCCCAACAGGTCCGCGATGGGCAGCGGCGTGGCGTCGCGGTCGTTGGCGCTTGTCGAGCGGGTCCGCCCGTAGCTGAAGATATTCTTGACCGTAATTGTATCGCTGACACGCCACTCGGTGTTGTTGAGGACGAGAAGGTTCTTGGCCTTTTCAAACGTTGGCACGCTCAGTGCGGTCTGGCGCACCCCCCTCGCCTGTTGCGCTGTCAGATAGGGCTGAAGCAGCGCCGCGTAAGTCCGCGCGGGGTTAACCGCGAGCAGAATGCTACCACCGCCATTTTCATCGACGTTCAGATAGCTGATCGCGGTGTAGTTGCTGAGGCGCTCGCTGGGGTTAAACAGAACCCCAACCCGCAGGCTGTAGTTGTTCCGGTTCAGATAGTCGCGACCCGTGTTGACGTCGCGGACATAGCCATCCCGTTTGTCCATCTGCCCGGCGATGCGCACAGACAGGACATCTTCAACGAGGGGAAGGTTCAGCGCGCCCTGAAGGCTTCGCCGATTGTAGTTGCCGACTGTGGCGTCAATGTACCCTTCGACGGCGTTCAACTTCGGCCGTTCAGGCTCCATCAACACCGCGCCGCCGGTCGTATTTCGACCAAAAAGGGTTCCTTGGGGCCCCTTCAGGACCTGTAGAGAGGCCAGATCATAGAAGTTTCCAGGCCCGCTCGCGGAGCTTGGCACTTCGGCAAAATAGCCAACCACGCCGGGGCCGCTGCCTGTTCCAGGCCCGCCGTTTCCGCCCATACCGCGGATCGTGTAACTCTCTTGGTTACGAGCCACATCGCCCAGGACCGAGAGCGAAGGCGTAAAATTCTGCAGATCGCTGCCGTTATTGATGGCCTTTTCCCGGATCGTGTCTTGCGAAAACGCGGTAATCGCGACGGGCACGCGCTGCGCACGTTCGGCGGTACGCCGGGCCGTGACCACGATGTCCGTGATAATCGTCTCTTCGGCAAAGGCCTGTTGATCGGCGGCGCCGCTCGACGCAGCAGGCCCCGATGCGTTGGGGCGGCTCACGGCGATAGAGCCACTGGGATCACGATGGATGGTGAGTCCAGAGCCCGCAATGATCTCTTCGAGAGCCGCCGTCTCGCCGAGCCGCCCCCGCGCGCCCTGCGACTTCATGCCCTGCACTTCGTCGGCCCTGTAAAGGATCGCGCGACCAGACTGCTTGGCCCACGCATCGAGGGCGGACTTCATGCTGCCGGCATCGACGGCATAGGCTCTGATCTGCTGGGGCGCATCTTGTTTGGCCTGCGCTAAGGCCGGCGTCGTCGACGCCATCGCACAAATAGCAGCGGCCGCGAGCCAGTATTGCTTCTTGGACATAGCCTCCCTCCCAGGCTGATCATGACCTCTGTGGGCCACCTAGAGACTGAGACGGACGACGAACGAAAACTCCTAACGCGTTCACTCAAGATTTTACGATGATGACCTGCTCGTCCTCAACGATCTGGAGGCCGAAAGCTGATTGTAGAAGGCGAGCAAACGCTTCGACGTTCGTGGCTTCAAACGTCCCGCCGATGCGAATTGCGCCAGCCGCTGGATCCGCCACATGGATCTTGCGACGGTTGTACCGGTTAAACTCCGCGGCGGCCTCCGCGATTGTCACGCGATCAAAGGTCAGCATCCCTCGCCGCCAGGACAGGGCGTCGTCCACCTGTTTGGGGGAGCGATCGGCCAACAGCGTCGAGGCGCCCTGGGCGATAGCAACGTCTCCGCCCGTCAAGATGGCGGTCGCGCCCTTCTTGTCAGGCAGGGCGCTTTCGACTCTGACCCGCCCCTCGACGACAGACACGGTCACCCTGTCACCATCTCTGCGCACCGAAAAACGCGTACCGAGCACGGTGACTTTCCTATTCCCCGCGATAACGACAAAGGGATGCTTTGGATCATGGGCGACTTCGAAGAAGGCCTCGCCCTGGTCGATCCACACTTGGCGAGAACGCTTTTCAACAGCCGCTCTGACGCTGCTTGCAGTGTTGATCGTGATTACACTTCCGTCGGCCAGGCGCGTCTGGCTGTGCTGACCAAGCTGGGTCGTCAGCTGTATCGGTTGCGCAGCAACGATAGGCGGAGGGCCCAGACGACCAATTGCGATGGCCGTGAAAGCTGCCGCTATCAACGAGGCGGCTATGAGCCCGAACGCCGGCGCACGGCGCCTCCAACTTTGAGGCTGTGGCGCCAACTCATGACGAAGCGCAGCCAGTCTGGCCGCCGCCTCCCAGCCATGCTCCAGTCGCCAGAATGCGGCCTTGTGAGCCGCGCTCTCCTCGAGCCACGCATCAAGGCCAGCCTGATCAGCGGGGCTCCAATCGGGCTGATCGCGACGAACCAGCCAGTTTGCTGCGGTCTCTTCTATCCTCCGGTAGGCGCTCATCGACGCCTCCTTTGGCCAAGTGGTTCAGACGCGCCACGTTGGATACGAGCGTCTCCGCCGAGCATAAAGTTCGCAAGCGCCTTAAGCCCCAGGGTCAGTTGCCGCTCGACGGTATGCTGGCCAACGCCCAGCCGCTCGGCCGTCTCTTTGATGTTCAGCCCTTCAACGCGCCTTAGACGCACGACTTCTCGGCATCGCGGTGGAAGCTGCTCCAGCCCCAACATGGCGCGGCGTAGTTCAGCGCGAGCCGTGTAAGCGCGCTCTGTTGCTTGGATATCTGTCTCGAACGCCTGATCCAAATCGGCGACATGATCGAAAGAGACAATCCGGCTTCGGCGAGCCCTATCGATCAGAAGGTTTCGGGCCACGGCAAACACGAACGCTCTGGCGGAGTCGGGAATACCTCTTTGAGCGCCAACCAGAGCGCGCTCATAGGTCTCCTGCCGCAGATCGACAACGTCGTCCTTCAGGCCGCAGTAGCGCGCGAGATAGCGCTCAAGGTCACGCTCCAGAGGGAGCACCTCCTGAGTGAACCAGCTGCGCAGCTCTTGGTTTGCGATCATCGGTGGCTAAGACGAACGACGAGGAAAAACCCGTAACACGAAAGGGCATTCAGTTGAATTTTGGCGCGATAGCGGAAAAAGCGCTTCCCCCAGGTCAGCAACAGCGTCTTGTCACGAATTTCATCAAGCGCGCTCTCGATGGCAGCAAATCCAAACATTACATGACCGCGAGGCGTTGATCACGAATTCTTAAACCTTCTCCCGTTTTCAAAATAGAGGCAGGAGTTCGCAATGCAAAATACACGTCCTTCTGCAGGCTTCCGCAAAGCTGTGGGCGATTTCCGCCACTTGGCTCTCGCCTCCATCGTAGCGATGATGGCGACAGGGCTCGTCGCTCTTGCAGTCCTGACCGTTAATGGTCCGATTTACCAGCGCATCGTCCTGGGCAAAGATCTAGTCGCCGACATCTTGCCGCCACCAGAATACATTCTCGAGCCTTACCTTGAAGCGACGTTGGCCACGAATGACCCGCCAGCAAACGTCGCTGCGCGGGCGGAACGCCTTCGCGATCTTCGGCTCCAATACGAAGAGCGTCAGGCCTATTGGCGGAAATCGGCGCTTCCAGAATCGCTCAAAGAACAGATCAACGGCCCGGTAAATGACGCTGCTCAATCATTTTGGCGGCATGTGGAAACTGACCTGCTGCCATCGCTTGAACGCGGCGACAGGCAGGGCGCTCAGGTCAGCTATCAAGCCCTGAGCCAAGACTACGCAACGCATCGCGCTGCGATCGATAAACTCGTCGCCGATAGTAACGGCTTTGCGAGCGCGAATGAGCGACTGGCTTGGGCCGCTATTATCGCAGCGGGAGGCTTGATGGCTGGAGGTGTCGTCGCGGCCGTCTTCATGGCGAGATGGGGCGCTACACGGATAGTCCACGAAGTTGTTGACCCGCTGGCGAGCATGACCCAGGCAATGCGGCGGCTGGCCGAGGGCGACCTGGAGATTAACATAGACCATCATGAGCGCGGCGATGAGCTGGGCGAGATCGCTCGGGCAATGGTTCGCTTCCGCGATCAGGGGCGTGAAACTGAGCAACTCAAGGCCGGCCAGATTCAAGCAGCGGCTGCGGCCCTGAGCGCGCGACAGGCGAGTGAGGAGCAACGCACTGAAGCCTTGAAAGGGATGGCTCACCGGGTCGAACTTGAAACCAGGGAGGCCGTTGAAAGCGTTGCAGAGACAACGCAGATCGTCATCGCGAAAGCCAATGGCATGGCGGGGATCGCAGAGCGCGTCCAAGATCGCAGCGCCGCTGTCGCGGCGGCCGCTCATCAGACGCTGGCGCAGACCCAGGCCGTGGCCTCCACAGCAAATCAGCTCGACGGCGCAATTCAGACGATCCGCGACCAGGTCGAACAAGCCCGAGGCGCGGCCGAAGAGGTTACACATTCGGCTGCGGAGGCCGACGAAGCGATCGTTCGCCTGACCAGCGCTGTCGAGCAGATCGGTAAGGTCACGGCCCTGATCGCCGACATCGCGCGTCAAACCAACCTTTTGGCGCTGAACGCCAGCGTCGAGGCGGCCCGCGCGGGCGAGTCCGGAAGAGGCTTTGCTGTTGTTGCGGGAGAAGTTCGCTCGTTGGCCCAGCAAACCGCCAGCGCCACAGCAGATATTCGCGTCCTGATCGACGGCGTGGAGCAGTCGGCAGGCGAAACGGCGACCGCAGTAAGCGGCATCGGTGGACGCGTGGCGGTGATGCATCGCGCCTCAGCCGCCATCGCCACTTCAGTTCAAGAGCAGGCGTCCGCTACCGTCTCAATCGCACGCAGCATCGCCGAAACAAGCGCCATGGCCGAGCGCATGGCCCTGCAGATTGAGGAAGTCTCCATACAAGCGCAGTCGGCCGGCTCGATTTCTCGGGAGGTCGACAACTTGGCTCAAGCGGTCGGCGAGCATATTTCCAGCCTTAGCCAGACATTGGTTCGCGTTGTAAGAACGTCGACTAACGAAGTTGACCGCCGCCGCCTTCCGCGCTTCGCCGTCGATATACCTATTGAGGTCGAACAGATGGGCGGAAAGCTCAATGGTCGAATTCAGAATCTATCCGTCGGCGGCGCGATGATCGCCGATCTTGGCCTCAGCTCTGGATCGGTTTCTTTCCATCTACGAGGCGTAGGAGAGATCAAAGCCGATGTCCTGGGCCTAAAAGGCTCCACGACACATGTAAAATTCCGCCCGCATGACGAACAGATCGCCAAGCTCAGTCATTTCTTAGCGTCGTTGGAAAAGGGCTTGGCGGCCTAACCGCTTGAACGCGAATTGATTGGATGAAGTTCACCGACATGGAGCGTAACGCTAAGCTGTGAGAGTAATAGTGAGCGCTCTGCGTCGTTATTGCAGACGCGCCCCTTAGAGATCTCGGAAATTACTGAGACAAATAGCGCCCGTCATAGGGTGGCGAGTGTCTCCTTATCTCGGAGAGATAAATTTTCACGATGTGCCCCTGCTGATGAGACCTTGGTCGACAGAGCGACGCCCCGTCAGTCAAGAATGCGACGTGAAAACATAGCGGGCTCTCCAAGCAACTCGGCTCAACGCCCACGTCCCTTACGCCCCCGCGTGAAGCCCCGATCGCTTTCCATGAAACGCCCGACCATCGGCACGATTAGCTTTCCGGGCTCGGCCACCTTGGAATTAGTCTCGGCCGCCAGTTGCTTGCCGTATTCGAGCAGGTCGCGGTGCAGGGCCGCCGGCAATTCCACCGTGACCTTCACGGGGGTGTCGTCCTCGATCGGACCCAGTTTCAGCTTGCTCATCAGCGGCGCTCCGTCGCGTAGGGTTCAAGGACAAGGTCGCGGGTCAGCAACACGCGCAGCGGCGCGCCGGGACGAAGGGTCAGGGTTGGCGTCAGGGACAGGCCACGTCCGACGATCTGCTGGCCCACATCGCTGGCCGTCTGGCTCGCGCCACGACGAACCGCGCGGGTGAGGTCGTCTTCGCTCGACGCGCCGGCCTCCGCGCCCACCGCCAGCACCGTGCTAAGACCGGCTGCGGCCCAGACCCGGCTCCAATGCCGATCGACACCATCTTGCAACCCCGCCTGGCCTTGCGGATCGGCGGCCGGAAGCTTGTCCAGCACAATCGAGCGTCCCGAGGGCAGGATCAGGCGGGTCCAGACCACGCCCAGGCGGCTCTGGCCATCGCGCGTCGCGGTGGCGTAGTCGCCGATCAACCGCGATCCGGCCGGAATCAGCAGAAAGCCCGCGCCCAGGCTGTCATGAACGTCTTGCGTCACCTGGGCGATCGCCACGCCGGCCGCATCGGAGCGAAGACCGGTCACCAGGGCCGCAGCAATGATCGACCCGGCCTGCAGCAGATACGGCGAGGCCGGGACCTGCAGGCGTTCGGGACTGATGATTCGCGCGTCCAGGGGCGCCGCGCGCTCCGGCGCTCTCGCCGCTGGCGCTGTCGGCGAGATGCTTGCTGAGCTCTGCCGCTTCAGAAAGACATCGCTTTGCCGCGCGGCGGCCCATTCAGCGCGCCGGGCCTCTGCGACAGGATCGATCGGCTCCGGAGCTGGGTCTGCCTTCGGACCTGTCGACAAAGGCGCGCCGCCTGACGCCACACCTAAAACCGGCGCCCCTTCTGCCTGGGCGCTGAGGATAGGTCGTCCCAGATCGCCAGGAAGCGGCGGCCCCAGCTTCGGCGGCGCGCCCCGCTGCAGATAGTCCTTGGGCAAAGTGCTGATCTTTTCGGGTGGCGGCGGGCGCTGCGGCGCGCCCTCTGGCGGCGGTGCCTTCGGACGTTCGGTCAGCGACCAGCCGATGGCGCTGGCCAACCCCGCCGACAGCACCGCGCCCGCGACGATCAGGGCCTTGCGCGAGACGCGCGCGACCGGGGCTGGCGCGCCCCGCAGACGAAGCGACTTGGCGATGGCCTGCTGCTCGCGATCGACCGGCGACTGGGGCGCGCTCATTGGGCCGCCTCTCCGCGCGCGGCCTTGCGCTCGATCCGGACACGTCGGGCCGCCTTGCCGACCCCAAGACGCAATTCGGCCGCTTCAAGGAGACGGTCGACGATCAGAACCCGCCCGGCGACGTGGTAGTTGACCAGCTCGGCGGCCTTGCCGTCCGGCCCGGTCACAAACAGCGGCGGCAGATCCGCCAGGATCGTGGCCGGCGGAAATTCCACATAGGTGCGCGCGCCGTCATCCCAGACCCGGACAGGCCGGAGCTCGGCCGGTCCGCGGATCTTGTAGGCCAGGTTCAACTGCGGCGTCGGCGGCGGTGGCGCGGCCAGCGCCATGGGCGCAATGGAGGCCGCCGGGACCGGGGCGATCGCCGGCGCCGCCGGATAACGCCAACGTACCTGGGTCAGGAAGGCGCGATCAGAGGCGCGCAGCTCCAGGAAGTAGGTCCGGCGCGTGGTGTTGATGACCATGTTGGTGGAAAGATCGCCCGCCGTCGGCTTGACGAGAATATGGACGCGCCGGGTCTCCCCTGCCCCGCTGGTGGCGTCGCCGATGATCCAGCGCGCGGTGTCGCCGGCCGCGATGGGATTAGCCTCGACGAGGGTCTCGCCGGGCTCCAGCATGATGTCGGTGAGCCGTCCCGGCGCGGCGACCAGTGGATAGACGGACCGCTCATCGAACAGAAACTCGACGGGCGCGCTCGCGTGCGGGGGCTGCGTGGCGGCGGGCTGGGCGCTCGGCGCGGCGATCAAGACCGACAGGATGGCACAGGCCAGGGTTGTCATGCGCCGTACTCCCGCGACCAATTGAGCGCGGTGATCCGCACGCCCAGGCCATTGGCCAGGATCTCCTGGTCGGTCCTGGGCCGGCGCACCACGACGGTCAGGATCGCCGCCCAGCGCTCAGTGGCCTGCAGCTGGCCATTGGCGTAGCGCCGCTCGATCCAGGTGGCGCGGAAGCTGCTGGGCGAGGCGCGCAGCACGCTGGTGACCTCGACCCCGACCTGAACCTTGCCGATCTGGCGGGTCAGTTGGCTGGCCTCGGCGTAGTCGGTGATGTAGCGAGCCGCGTCGCCCTCGGCATAGGCGTAGGCGCGATCCCAGGCCTTGCCGACCACGACCGGGTCGCTCGAGATCGCGCGGACGTCCTCGATGAAGCGACCGAGCGCGGCGCGCACCTGCGCATCGGTGGGCGCATAGCCCTTGGCGGCGGGGCCGACCGTCTGCACCTGCCCCTGACGGTCGACCTGAACGACCCATGGCGTCACCGTGCCTTGGGCCGAGAGCCAGGCCAGGGCGCCGCCCAGACCGCCGCTCAGGACCAGAAGGCCCAAGGCCATCAGCCGCCAATTGGCCGCCTGGACGCGGATCGCGCCGTCCCGGTCGTCGACCACCTGACCGGCCCTTTGATAGGGCGTCTCGGGAGCGGGCGTTACGCCGTATCGCGGCTCGCCCTTGAACGGGTTCATATCCTTAAGTCTCCGAAAGTGAGGGGGAAGCGCCGGCGCTTTGGTCGTCGCCGCTGGCCAGGGCGTGGGCGGTCAGGCCCGTCCCATGCGCCAGGTCCTGGCGATGCTTGAGCTCACGGGCCCACCGCGGCGGGGCGTTGGCCGCCCCGTCCGCCTCGGCCGCGGCGCTGGCTCCTTTATTCGACATCGCGTCCGCCGCAGCGTCGCCACGCGCCGAGCCTTGCGCGGCCCGCCTGGCGGTTTTGCCCCCGGGGGCGGCCTCGTTGTCGGTGGGCGTCGGCGAAACAGTCGGCGCAGATGGCGGACGCCAGGGCGGGCCTGGATCATTGGCGGGGGACGGCGATCCATCCGGGCCGCCAGCGCCGCCGCCAGACGGCGGACGCCCACTACCCGCCAGGGCGGCCTTGGCCGCCAGGCCGCCGCCGGCCCCGACCGCCATCTGGGTCAGCGCCGCGCCCGCGACGGCCATGCCGCCGACGGTCAGACCCGTGCCGACCGCCGCGCCCAGGCCCAGCTGCGGTGCGCCGGACATCAGGCCAGACGCGATGCCAGGGCAGAAGATCGACAGGCCGAGCAGCACGACGCTTGCCAGCACCAGGGCCAGCACCTGCTCCAGCGTCGGCTGGCCGCCCTGCCAGGTCTGGACGAACTGGTCGAACAGGGTCGAGCCGATGCCGATGACCACCGCCAGGGCCATGACCTTGACGCCGGTGGCGATCACCGCGCCCAGCACCCGCTCAGCCATGAAGGCGGTGCGGCCGAACAGGCCAAACGGCACGAGCGCGAAACCGATCAGGGTCGCGATCTTGAATTCGATCAGGACGACGAAGACCTGAACCGCCATCACGAAGAACGCGACGATTACCAGTAGGAACGCGACGAGCAGGACGAGGATCTGGACGAGGTTCTCAAACACCCCCGGCCAGCCCGAAAGCTCGGCGGCGGCTTCCAGCAGCGGCTTGCCCGCGGAAATGCCCAGCCCCGCCAGCTTGCCCGGCCGCAGGATGTCTTCGGCCGAAAGCCCGGAGCCGGCGGCCTTCAAGCCAAGGCCGGTAAAGCTCTCCAGGACGATGATCGACAGGACGTGGAAGTTGCCGATCAGGAAAGCGAAGAAGCCGACATAGAGAACCTTGCGGATCAGGCGGGCCAGCACATCCTCACCGGCCGCCAGGCTCCACATCAGGGCCGCCAGGGTCATGTCGATGGCCACGAGAATATTGGCCAAGGCGCCGACCTCGCCGCTGAGCAGGCCAAAGCCGCTGTCGATGTAACGATTGAAGGTGTCGAAGAAGGTGTCGATGACGCCGGTGTCGTTCATGACGTGGGCCTCCCAAAGAAACGGGCGCGGGCTGCGCGCCAAGCCTCCAGGCAAGCCGGATCCCGCGCCGCCGCCTCCCCGGCCGCCCGGCATTTGGCCAGCGCGGGATCGACGCGGGCGACCGAAGCCGCGGCGGGTGTCTGCGGCGCGGTCTTGGCGGCGCGCACAGCGAGAAAACCAGCGATCAGAACCATCCAGGCGGCCAGGCTCCAGACGACCGCCCGTCTCATGGGTTGCGCCCCACGAACCTGGAGAACCGGGCCTTGGCGTCGGCCCGGGCGGCGGCGCGGTCGGCGGCCTCGAGCGCATCGGCCCGGCCCTGGGCGGCGACCAGCGCCGTCAGCTGGGCCAGCTGCTGAGCCTGCAACGCCAAGAGCTGATTGCCGGCCTGGGTCGCCTGCAAGGCGCCGCTGGCGCCTTGGCTGGCGTCGACCAAGGCGCTCATCTGGCTCGTGGTCGTGTCCAGGCCGCCGATCACGCCGGCCTGGACCTTCAGGGCGTCCTCGAAGCCCGCCACCGAGGTGGCCCAGCGCGCATCGGCCCGCGCCACCAAATCGGCGTTGGTGGCCGAAAGCCCGGCCGCGCCGTAGTTCTGGGTGAAGGCCTGCTGGATCGAGGTGACGTCGTAGGCGAGCCGCTGGGCCTGACCGAGCAGCGCCTTGGTGCGCGCCACTTGGGCCTGGAGACTGGCCAGGGACGAGTACGGCAGACTGGCCAAGTTCTTGGCCTGGCCGATCAGCATCTGCGCCTCATTCTGCAGCGAGCTGATCTGGTTGTTGATCTGCTGCAGGGCATGCGCGGCCTGCGCGACATTCTGGACGTAGTTGGCGGGGTCATAGACGGTGAACTGGGCCAGGACCGGCCCGGCCGGAACGGCCAAAGCGAGCGCCAGGGCGAGCATGACGCGACGGCGGCGAGCGATCATCGATCAATCTCCGGAAAGCTTGAGGTCGGGGAGAAGGTCGGCGGCCCAGGAGAGGCCCTTGGCGCGCAGCCACTCGGCCGCGAACGCCTCGCGCTGCACGGTGGCGGCGATCATCGCCATGGCGACCTGGTCGGCCTTGGACGAACTGCCCGCGAAGGCCATGCCCACGGGACCAAGGCCCAGCTCGAAGAGGCGCTCGCCGGCCCGCGACTGGACATAGTAGTCGCGCTTGGGTGTAGCCCGGGCGATCAGTTCGGTCTGGCGCGCGTTGAGGCCAAAGCGCCGATAGGCGGCCGAGCCCACCGGATCCAAGGCCCAGGCGTTGGGGAGGAAGATCCGCGTCAGACAAAGCTCGATGACCGCGGACGCGACCGGACTTTGCTCGATCTGGACGAGCGACAGGGTCGTCAGGACGACTGAGCCGTTCTTCTTGCGGACCGTGCCAAGCCAGGTCTGCAGCTGCGCGCCAAAGTCTGGGTCGTCGAGCGCCAGCCAGCCCTCGTCGATCAGGATCAGGGTCGGGGCGCCGTCGAGGCGCCGCTCGATGCGGTGGAAGAGGTAGGCCAGCACGGCGGGCGCGGCGGGCGTACTCAGCAGCCCTTCGGTTTCGAAAGCCTCGATAGCGGGATCGCCGAGCGTCTCGCGGTCGGCGTCGAGCAGCCGCCCCCAGGGACCGCCCAGGCAATACGGCGCCAGGGCCCGCTTAAGGTCGAGGCTGGCCAGCAAGGCGGACAGCCCGGTGAGCGTGCGCTCCTCAGAGGGCGCGCCAGCCAGACTGGCGAGCGCTGACCAGAGATGTTCGCGCACGGCCGGGGTGACCGAAACGCCCTCTCGCGCCAGGATCGCGGCTAGCCAGCCGGCCGCCCAGATGCGCTCGGCCTCATCTTCGATCCGGGCCAGGGGCTGAAGCGCGACGGCCGGACGATCGGCGTCGCGCAACACTCCGCCCAGGTCATGGAAATCGCCGCCCATGCCAAGCGCTGCGGCGCGGATCGAGGCCCCGAAGTCGAAGGCGAAGACCCGCGCGCTGGGGTAGCGCCGAAACTGCAGGGCCATCAGCGCCAGCAGGGTCGACTTGCCCGCTCCGGTCGGCCCGACGATCAACGTGTGGCCGACATCGCCAACATGCAGCGACAGCCGAAACGGCGTCGAGCCCTCGGTCCTGGCCATCAGCAGCGGCGGTCCGCCCAGATGATCGTTGCGCTCAGGCCCGGCCCACACCGCCGACAGCGGCGCCATGTGGGCCAGATTCAGGGTCGACAGCGGCGGCTGGCGGACATTGGCGTAGGCGTGGCCTGGTACGGTTCCGAGCCAAGCCTCGACGGCGCCGACCCGTTCGCGGATCACCGTGAAGTCGCGGCCGGCGATGATCTTTTCAGCCAGGGCGAGCTTGGCCTCGGCGCGGGCCGGATCGTCATCCCAGACCACGACATTGGCGGTGACATAGGCATAGGCCACAGCGTCTTCGCCGAGGTCCTGAAGGGCCAGATCGGCGTCGGCGGCCTTGTTGGATGCGTCGTTGTCAACGAGCGCCGCCGGCTGCTGGGTCAGCGCCTCCTGCAACAGGGCGGTGATCGACTTGCGCTTGGCGAACCACTGGCGGCGGATCTTGGTCAGCAGGCCTTGGGCTTGCACCTTGTCGAGGAAGATCGCGCGGCTCGTCCAGCGGTAGGGAAAGGCCAGGCGATTGAGCTCATCCAGCAGGCCCGGGACCGTGGAGGCCGGAAAGCCGACGATGGTCAGGACGCGAAGATGCGCTTCGCCCAGGCGCGGCTCCAGGCCGCCGTCGAGCGCCTGCGTGGCCAGCAGCGCGTCGAGAAACATCGGGGTTTCGGGGACGACGATAACCTGACGGCGCGTGGACACCGCGCCGTGCAGAAAGCTTAAGGTCGCGGCGTCATCCAGCCACTGCGCCTGGGGCATCAGGCCCTCGACAAGAGCCAGCACCCGGCCGGTGCGCTCGACAAAGCCCGAGAGCTCAGCGCGCCAGTCCACCCCGCCGCTCGCCTGTCCCTCGATGAAGAGACGACCAAGCTTCCCGGTCCGTTCGGCGGGAGGCTGGTAGAGGAGCGTCAGGTAGTAGCGGCTCTCGAAATGGGCGCCGGCCTCCAGGAAGGCCGCGCGCCGCTCATGATCCACGAGGGCGGAGACGGGATCTGGAAAATCGCCGTCGGGATAGGCCAGGGCCGGATCGCGACGGGCTTCGACGAACATCGCCCAGCCCGAACCCAGACGGCGCAGGATGGAGTTGACCCTGGCCGCTACGGCCGCGACCTCGCCGTCCGAGACAGAGTCGAGGTCTGGACCGCGGAAGGCCGCGGTGCGCTGGAAGGATCCGTCCTTGTTGAGCACCACGCCGGGCGCGACGAGCGCAGCCCAGGGCAGATAGTCGGCCAGGCGTGCGGGACGCCGCGCATATTCGCGAAGGTCGAGCATGCTCTAAACCTCCAGTCGGGCGGGAATGCGCACGTGCCGCCGCCCGACCTCGAAGATCAGGGGATCGTGACGGGCGGCCCAGACGGCCAGGCCGTGACCGACCGCCCAGAGGGCGAGGCCCACGAGCCAGAGGCGCAAGCCGACCCCGAGGGCCGCGGCCAAGGTGCCGTTGACCAAGGCGATCGCGCGCGGCGCGCCGGCCAAGAGCACCGGCTCGGTGAGCGCCCGATGGACGGGCGCGGCGAAGGTCCACGCGCGATCACCGGCCATCAGATGACGGCTCCGCCGCCAAAGCTGAAGAACGACAGGAAGAAGCTGGAAGCCGCGAAGGCGATCGACAGGCCAAAGACGATCTGGATCAGTCGCCGCGTGCCGCCGGTGCTGTCGCCGAAGGCCAGGGCCAGGCCGGTCATGATGATGATGATAACGGCGATGATCTTGGCGACGGGGCCTTCGATCGACTCCAGGATCTTCTGCAGCGGCGCTTCCCACGGCATGGACGAGCCGGCGGCGACGGCCTGGGCCGAAAGGCAGACGCCCAGAGCGACGCCGACGAGAAGCCCTCGACGGACGTGCGGAAGGGATTGCCGCGGCGCTAGCGCGCGCGGCGGGGCAAGGCTCGAGGTCACGAGGCCATTCTCCTTGGATGTCAGGGGGTTGGAGGACTAAGGTCTCAGGCAGGGCTGAGCTGATAGGCGCCGTCGGGCGCCAGGCCCTCCAGGCGGGCAAGGTCGATCAAACGTCTCTGTCGGCCGCGGCCCGACAGGACGGCGATCACGTCGATGGTTTCGGCGATGAGGCCGCGCGGCACGGTGACCACTGCTTCCTGGATCAACTGCTCGAGGCGCAGCAGCGCGCCCAGGGCGCCGCCCGCATGCAGGGTGCCGACGCCGCCGGGATGGCCGGTGCCCCAGGCCTTGATCAGGTCGAGCGCCTCTGCGCCCCTCACCTCGCCGATGATGATCCGGTCGGGACGCAGACGCAGGGTCGAGCGGACGAGATCGGTCAGGGTGACGACGCCGTCGAGGGTGCGCATGGCCACGAGGTTCGGCGCGGCGCACTGCAGCTCGCGCAGGTCCTCGCACAGGATCACGCGGTCCGCGCTTTCGGCGACCTTGGCCAGCAGCGCGTTGACCAAGGTGGTCTTGCCGCTTGAGGTCGGCCCGACCACCAGGATGTTTCGGCGGTCGCGCACGGCGCCGACCAGGACGCCGGCCTGCTCGGCGCTCATCACGCCGGTGCGGACATAGTCGTCGAGCGAAAAGATCTGGCGCGCGGGCTTGCGGATCGAGAAGGCCGGCGCGGCGACCAGCGGCGGCATCAACCCCTCGAACCGCTCGCCGGTCCCAGGCAATTCGGCCGACAGGCGCGGCCGACCGGCATGGACCTCAGCGTCGACATGGTGGGCGACGAGCCTCAAGATCCGCTCGGCGTCGGCCGGCGTGACGGAAAGCTCCGCGTCGACGAGCCCGGCGTCGAACCGGTCCAGCCACACCCGGCCGTCGGGATTGACCATCAGCTCGGCGACGCCGGGATCGTCCAGCCGTGCCAGCAACAAGGGCCCCAGCGCCGAGCGCAGCATGCGCTGGCTGCGGGTCAGGTCAACGGTGGCTTCGGGCTGGTCCATGGCGATCCCCGGGGTTCACGAGGACGACTAAGAAGACCGCCTTTTGGCCGATCTCAACAGCCAAATGGGATGCGGAAAGCCTGGGAAAAACAAAGAACGAGCAGCGATCCCGAACGTGGCATTGCGCCAAGCGCCGACGTTGGCTGACCGCTAGGGTACCGGCATCCTGTGAGGCTGGAGCGAAAAGCGGTCAACGAAGCTTTGCCCCAACCACCTGGGCCGCCTTGCGCCGTACATCCTCGCTCCGCGAGCCCCCCCCTGAACGAGACGCGTCAGTTCCGAAGCTTCGCGTGTGAAGCCGTGGCTGGCCGCTCCGACCTCTTCCACCATGGCCGCGTTCTGCTGGGCGACTTGGCCCATCTGAGCGACAGCGCTGTTGATCTGGCTCAGACCGGCGGACTGCTCCTGAGCCGACTTCGCAATGTCGTTGACTAAAGCCTGGATCGCGCTCAGCCCCCCCTTGCCATCCGCCCTCGCGCGCCGGTCTGCTCCCGTCAAACATGATGCAGCTCGAAATGAACCGCTCCCTTCCGCTGCCCGCTGTGATTGGCGGATCTGCGAAGTGCTGACGGGGGCCTGCCAACGCCGTTAAAAGACGCGGATCACTGCGAGTAGATTTCTGTGGTGTGCGCCGGCTGATTCTTTTGCGCGCCGGCATTGGCCGCCATGTTTGGCCAAGTCTCGACCTTGATCCGCGACAGGTCGATCCACTCATACCTGTACTGCTTACCGGTTGCCGGTCTCTCGCAATTGACAGTCGCGTTACCCTTGCCGCCTGCCTTGGTAAGGCCGGTGCACTTCAAGGGCCCTTCAAAGCCAAACACCCCCTTCGTGATCGTAATAAAACCCTTGCGATCCGGCGAGTAATATTTCGTATTGGCGGGAAGCGCCATAACCTGTTCGGGGGGTAACGATAGCTTGGGCCAGCGCGGGCGATGCACCACCACAAATCAGAACAGCAGCAAGTCCCAAAATCTTCGCATTCATGCGTATTTTACTTACTCAAAAAACAACGAAAATTTGCTATAGACTTTAGTCTCTTTGCACAAGTGTATAAATAGCCCATATTTTCGACCGAACGTAAGGCCGCTTAAGGCCTGCCAGGAGATACGCGCGGGTACGCCGCTGCGCAGCGCGGAGTAGCGGCGCTGCTGTGTGGGGGCCGCGATGGTCAAGGCGGTGAAAAAGAACCCTATGAACAGCATGAAGCCCGATCCAGACGCCTCGCGACAGTTGGCGCAACAACAAATCCGGCGAGCCGTCAGCCGCCCCGTGCGCCTCTCGATGATCGTCGCGGAAGGCGATCATCGCTTGAACGGGCGGCCGCACCCCGCCTAGGCGAAATAGGCGCTGACCTTGCGCCGAATCTCGTTGGCCGCGCAGACCGCAATCAAAAGGCCGATCGGCCTTACTGCGGGGGCTCGATAACGCACAATCAGCAGTATTAGACACTGGCGGATGAATTTCCACCAATCCCCATTTTGGGCCGCAACTTCATCTTGACTGGCCGATTTTGGCTAAACGCTAGATGACAGCATAGCGACGCTTGCTATTAGCTCTTGAGCTGAAGCGCTCCAGGCCCCCTACGTTTAGCCTAGAGATCAAGAAGTGGAAATTCGAAACGCTCATCGGAGCGTTGTCGGATCACAAAATGCATCGGCGCCAGAGGCCGCCAAGAACCGACTAGCGCTGCATAATGCAAAGCCAAACTTTTAACCCACCCCGCTCGGACAGCCCCTGACCTGAAATTATAGATCGAAGACGCCAAAGATGCCCCACCTACTCGACAGCAATAAAATAAATCTCGAAAATGCGAGAATATTAATTGCTGACGACAATGAAAACGCCCGAAAAATACTTCAAGATATGCTTCAAGCTTTTGGCGCTCGTGAGATTGTCGCGGTACATGACGGCGCCGAGGCAAAGGCCTCGCTGACAAGGCAACAGTTCGATCTTCTGATCACCGATGGCTCGATGCCGGAGTGCGATGGCTATGAACTGGTGCGATGGCTCCGAAATCGCCCCAGTGATCAGGAACGGATCACGCCGGCAATCATCATCTCAGCGCACGTGCGCGAGTCTCAGGTCGCTGCTGGCCGAGACTGCGGGGCAAACTACATCATTGCTAAACCGGTGAGCCCGCAAACCCTTCTGGAGCGGATCTTCTACATTACAAAAGATCCGCGCCCGTTCGTCATTGGCGACACCTATGCAGGACCGGACCGGCGCTGGAAGCATCAGGGTCCGCCCGGCGCGACCGAAGGACGGAGGAAGGACGACCTCCCCGCGGAGGTCGGCGCGATCGCCGGCGCAAATCTCAGCGAAAATGAACTCGACAGCCTGATCACACCTCAGAGGGTGACGCCTTGAGCGCTATACGCACGATCCGCCAAGCTCCTCGGCTAAGCCAGCTTGTGAAAATGGAGGGCGGCCTCCATGCTCGAACGGCGCTGAGCCAAGCACAAGTTGCCCAGGGCGCAAACCGTGACGCTCACTTGACGGCGATTGGCCAAAGCCTTGCCTGGATGGGAGAGTGGAGAGCCTTGGAAGAGCCGTCAGTCTCGGACTGGGAAGCGCTTCATGAGGCCAGCGCCGGGATCATTGGACTTTGCGACTCCGAAGCTGACGCCCACCTCCTGCGCGCCGCGCGTCTGCTCTGCGCGTACATTGACCGCGCGCGACATGGGAAATGCTCCAAAGAAATCGGCGCACTTTTCATCAACACGCTAAAGGCGCTCGCGGATCAGGATAGAGATATCGAAACCCGAGCAGCCGTTCTTAGCGGTCTGGAAGCCCTCCTGCCAAAACAGAGCTCGGGCGCATGATGAGTAAGCCGCAGTCAAGCTGCGGCGCTGTTGGATTTAACTGAAACCATGAGTTTTTAGATTGGCGGGATTGGGCGCACCGCTCAAGTTCTGAACTGGCGCCCCTCGCGTCTTCAGAACTCGCGCCAGTCGGCCCTAGCGCCACCATTCGACACAAGTCTTGGAGGCGCCGATGTCGGCCTGGACGGAACGTAAGCGCGGCTCGCCAGCGCCCCCTGAGCGTTGCGACCGATTTTGAAGTGACCAACTTGTCGGGCCAAACCCTGAGCCTCGTGACTTAGGCTAGCGGCAGCCGCTGTGGCCTGCTCCACCATTGCGGCGTTCTGCTGTGTGACCTGATCCATCTGATTGACGGCGATATTGACTTCACTAATGCCTGTAGACTGCTCCTGGTTAGATCTGGCTATCACTTCGATCAAGTTGTCGATCTCAGCAATTTTACCGACCATGCCTGAAAGCGCAGCTCCGGTTTCGCCAACCAGGCCGACACCCTGGGAAACCTGAGAAGCACTGGTGGCGATGAGCTTCTTTATTTCTTTGGCCGCATCAGCAGATCGCTGCGCCAAGGCGCGAACTTCTTGAGCAACAACAGCGAAGCCGCGACCGGACTCACCTGCGCGAGCGGCCTCAACGCCAGCATTCAACGCCAGCAGGTTAGTCTGGAAGGCGATCTCATCAATCACGCCAATGATCTGATTGATCTCTCCGGAACTACGCTCGATGGCGGCCATGGCAGATACCGCCCGCGCCATGACTTCGCCGGACCTCACCGCCTCAGCCCTAACATCAGAGGTCGTCTTCGCCGCCTGAAGCGCCCCCTCTGCGCTCCGCTTTACAGTTGCGGTGATCTCGTCCAGCGCCGCAGCGGTTTGCTCCAGCCCCGCAGCCTGTTGTTCTGTCCGGCGCGAGAGGTCCTGGGAGGCCGCAGCGATTTCGGCGGAGCCGTTGGTCATGGCGTCCGTCGATCCGGCTACGGCGGCGATGACCTGGCGCAAACTTGCCAAGGCGGCGTTGTAATCGCGCTTGATAGCCTCGTATCGTCCACCGAAATCGATTGCAATTTCAGCCGTCAAATCGCCCGACGCTAGCTTTTGCAGGCAATCTGCAAGCGTTGAAACGACGTGGTCATCCTCCTCGGCTTTCCGGCGGATCGCTTCGTTTTCAAGGCGCTCTGTTTCAACAGCGGTGATGTCATTGGCGAACTTGATGATCTTATAAGGCTTGCCGCTCTCATCGAAGATCGGGTTGTAAGAGCCCTGGATCCACACATCGCGACCGCCCGCGCCGACACGCTGGAACTTGTCCGCGAAGAACTCCCCCGCGCTCAGGCGGCGCCAGAATTCCGCGTAGGCTGCGCTTCGGGCGTAGTCTGGATCTACAAAAAGGCTGTGGTGCCGGCCTTTGATCTCCGACAGGCTGTATCCCATGGTGGCGAGGAAGTTTTCGTTGGCATCGATCAGGTTGCCTGACAGATCGAACTCCACTCGCGCCTGCGAACGATCGATCGCGTTAGTCAAAGCCTGAAACGCGCGGTTTTGGGCCTGCAGTTCGGCGACCGTTCGACGCGTCTTAAAACTCGCAAAGCCCATTTGAGCGCCCCTACCTCTCAGCTTTCCCGGTGGGTCCAGAAGAGTACAGAGAGACTAGAGCCCAACATCTTAACATTAGTAAACGCAAATCGATCGCTACTCGATCCGAGTACAACTGAGACTTTAGGTTAACTACACATCACTAATAAAATCTTGATTTGATGCCTATCAAATATAGGTCCCCATTTTGAGGGTGGCTCCACTTCAATCGCGTCAATACACCGCACCATAACCTCTAGCTCTCATTTAATTTTGCGTTCTAGTGGTTGGCCGTCGTCGCCGGCTGAAGAAAGGCGCAATGCGTTGCGCGAACCATTTCGCTGGATGACGGTTCATCAAAGGCCACGACCATGCCCGCATACGCACTAGCCCCTTGCTCCACATCTGAGACGCGGCATGGGCTGGACATGGAAGCCACTTTTGCGGCGCTAAATCGCTCTCAGTTGATCTTGGAGCTTGCCCCCAACGGAGAAATCCTTAGCGCCAACGAGAATTTCCTGGCCACGTTCGGCTGTAGTCTTGATGAGGTTGTCGGCCATCACCACGCGCTCTTGATCAGCGCTGAAGAGGTTGAGCGCGCCGAATATCTTGCGTTCTGGGAAAGACTTCGGGCGGGCGAGTTCTTCACCGATACCTTCCACCGTCGCGCAAAAGACGGATCGGATGTCTGGATCCAAGGCGTCTACAACCCGGTTCTGGATACCAACGGTAGCCCCTACAAGATCATCAAGGTTGCGACAGACATTACCGCTATTGAGCGTGAGCGCCGCGCTGCGATCGCACTCAACGCGAGCGCCTTGGACCAGGCCCAAAATGCGCTCTCCGCCAAGGCCAGGTTTCTAGCCAATGTCAGTCACGAATTGCGCACCCCGTTGGCGGCGATGCTGGGCTTGGGTGATCTTTTGTCGAAGACAGCGCTAGACGCCGAGCAGGCTCCCATTCTTTCCGAGATCATGGCGTCGGGCGAGGTTCTCCAGAACCTCGTCAACGACCTCCTCAGTACGGCTCAGCTTGAGGCCGGCGCTGTCGAAATCCATCTTGAGCCTGTCAATCCGGCGTCGATCGCAGAAGCCGTCCAATCGCTCCTGGCGCCACGAGCCATGGACAAGGGGCTGCATCTTGACCTCTATACTGACAATCTACCTCAGGCCCTCCTCCTTGACGGGCTCAGGGTGCGTCAGGTTCTGACCAACCTCATCAACAATGCGATCAAATTCACCGCAAAGGGAGCTGTGACGGTACGGCTCGATTGGCGCGAGGAGACCTTGTTCGGCGCCGTGACCGACACGGGCGAGGGCTTTCCTCCTGAAGAAGCCGCCCGCCTGTTCCAGCCCTTTGAACAGCGACGTGAAACGCGGGATCGTAGCTGTGGCGGCGTTGGGTTGGGACTGGCGATCTGCGCAGACCTCATCGCCGCCATGGGCGGGACAATAAGCGCTGAATCCGCTCCTGGGCGCGGCGCGTCCTTCTCCTTCGCCATCCCGGCGAAAGCCGGCAAGATCGCGGCGAAGCCCAATAAGCAGACTATGGCAGCGCGAAAATCACGGCGCTCCCTCAACGTCCTTTTGGCCGAAGACAACAGCGCTCTGCAGCGCATTATGATCGCTCTTCTCAGCGCGCTCGGTTGTGAGGTCACCGTCGAGATCGACCAACTCTTCCTCGGTGGCCTGCTCTAGCTGCGCTACGGGCGCGGCGACCTCGGCGGGCAAACTGAACGTGAAGCTCGATCCGGACCCAAGCTTACTCGTCAAAGCGATGTTCCCGCCCATCGCCTCGACCAAGCCCTTGCTGATCGCCAGGCCCAGACCCGTCCCTGCAACATTGTGCGCGGTGGCGCCCTGAACCTGCGAGAAGCGTTGGAAGAGCTTGGACTGCTGCTGCTTGTCCATGCCGGGTCCCGTGTCGCTGATCTCGACCTGAAGTCTGGCGTCATCGACGTCATACCGCGCAGTGAGCGCCACATGCCCCGCGCTGGTGAACTTCACCGCGTTGCCCAGCAGGTTGGTGACCACTTGCCTGACGCGGTCGGGATCGATCTCCAGCAGCGCAGGAAGCTCGCTGATGTCCAGCTTCAGCTCCAGCCGCTTAGCGCCCATCTGCGGCTCGAACAGCATGGCGGTGTCATGCAGAAGCTGCGTCACGTCACAGGTGCGGCGATGGATGTCGACCTGTTCAGCCTCCAGCTTGGAGAAGTCGAGCACGTTGTTGACGATCGACAGTAGCGCAGCGCCTGCGGAGTTGATCCTCTGGACCCGTGCCAGGGCAGTGCTGTCCACGCCCTCGCCCCGGGCCAGAAGGCCAGCATAGCCGAGGATCGCGGTCAGGGGCGTACGGATCTCGTGGCTCATGTTGGCGACGAACTCGGCCTTGACCCTGGCGGCGGCCTGGGCGGCGTCGCGACCAGCGGCCAGACCGTCTTCGATGGCGCGCCGTTCCGTGACATCCCGCAGGACGATGATGACCTCTTCGACCTCTCCGGTCGGTCCCATCACCACGTGGGGGTTGCCCTCCAGCCAGATCCAGTCCCCGAATGCGGTGCGCACACGTTGTTCGCGACGCGTCTCGGTGGGGAGATGACCGCGCTCGTACCCCTCGTAACGGGTCAGTGCGGCGGCAAGGTCTTCAGGGTGAACGAACTCGGCGAGATCACGGCCTTCAAGCTCTGAAGGCGAATAGCCGAGCAGGCGACGACAGGCGCTTGAGGCGTAGATGATCTTGCGATGCTTGGCGCGAAGCACAAGGTCCGGGAGCCCCTCGGCCAGCTCTCGATAACGCGCTTCGCTCTGCGAGACCTTGTGCATCAGGTTTGCTGCGTCTGTGACGTCATGAATGACGCCTTCCAGCGCGATCACCTCGCCGGCGCCATCAACGACCGGATCAGCCTGCACGTGGATGACCCGTGTCTGACCGTCATCGACCCGACGCAGGGAGACATGCAGGTCAAGCGGGGTCCCCTGGCTCAGGGACGCCAAGGAAGCCTCATGAACGCGTTCGCGGTCTGTCGGTGCGTAGCAGTCGAGGAAGTCCTGGAAATGCAACCGAGCATCCGCGCTCATGCCAAAGATTGCCAGAGCTTCGGGCGAGCACTCAACGCGTTGCGTCCCACGCTTCATTCGCCAGTAGCCGATCCCGGCGATCTGACTGGCGAGCGCAAGGCGACGGGCGTCGCGTTCCTTGCGCTTGAGGGCGACATTCAGGGATCGCAGGGCGCTCAGACGGGTCGCCGCTGAGGCCGAGACTACCAGGCTGATCAGGGTGGTGGTCGCCATGTAAAGCTGCAACACCAGCAACCGCACTGCGCGATCACCTGCGATCAGCGACATCGGACCATAACCGGTGACCGTGCAGGCGATCGAGACCAGGCAGGCGATCGTCAGCATGACGACCACAGAAGCGGTAGGAAGCGTCGTCGCGGCGATGACCAGGCAGGCGATGACCAGGAAGAGCACCGGATAGGTCGCTTGGCTAAAGACGATCACCAAAGCCAGAGCCAGGGTTGCAAGCATGGCGATGCCCGCCTTGCTCCAGAACGGCTTGAAGGCTCGACGAACGCCATGGCGGCGCATGACCAGCAGGCAAGGCGTGACGATCATCAAGCCAAGGGCGTCGGCGCTGAACCAGCGCGTCCAGGTCAGAACGGCCGGCTGTCCTTCCAGCGAGACGATGACCATCGTCGCCAGGGACGCCGACGTCGCCGCCGCCAGCGGGCTCGCCAGCGCCATCAAAACCAGAAGGTGGCGCAGTTTCCTGGCGTCGAAGGAGGGACCGCATAACCGCCTACAGATAATCGCGGCCAGGGTGATCTCTGCGATGTTAGCGATGGCGATAGAGGCGGCCAGCAAGAGACCGTCCCCAGCTACGAGATTGGCGCCCAGAAAGCCTGTTGCCCCCGAGACCAAGAACCCCGCCCAGCGGTCTGGTCGGGCGCGAAGCAGCGCGAAGAGAACCAAGCCGTTCACAGGCCAGATCGCCGCGATCCGCCCCGTTTCCCGGGCGAGCGAGATCGACAGCAACGCCAGCAACATCACGCCGAGCGCGAGGGCCGGAAATTTCCAGGTCTGATCCCGCTTCAGGGACCGCAACAAGGTCGACAAGTCCGCCCCCAATGCAAACGATTGTATTAGGATGCGGGAATATGGTTTACGAAGTCGCCTACCTAAATTGTCGCAGGTTCACCAAACCGGATACGGGGCGTCGGCGAGCTTTCCCTTGCGGTATCAAAGACCACCGTTCCCTCCCGCGGCGGCGTGCAAGCTGGGAGCTACGATACGTCAGTAACGGACGCGTCCAGTCGGGTGCAAGGTCTAGTCATCCCCCTCCCGTTAGCTCGACAGCCTTCGAAGCGATGGCGGACCCGCCTTGCGCACGACCCGTCGGCGCGACGATCCTGTCACCTTCAAATCACCAAGGAGCGCCGCGCCGAATGGGCGAGATCATCCCTGCGCAACGCGCGTAGACAGCAACGCAGCCAAACGGTCGGAACGCTCGTGCAGCTCTGTCCAGTGAACCCGACGGCCATCGCCAGCCTCCGCGCACCACACCCCCCAATGCAACGAGCGAACGCAGACTATATCCGCCAAGAGGATTGATGTCCTTCCACCGCCGATAAGCGGGCCGAACCGCCGGCCGGCGCCTTGGAGGGTGTCTTCGGATAATCGCACGGTGTCATTGTCCAGGACGCTCATCGTCCCGCGCCAGCCCAGCAACAGGCCCAAGGCCACCATGACCAGCGCAGCCTGAAGCACCTTGAGCTCCGGCCCTGGAATGATCCGCGCCACGGCGATTGCAAGACAGCCGCCAGCGCCAGCGATCCAGAACCAAACGATCGAACGCGAAACGCGATACTCATCCATAAGGCGCCTCAAGCAGCCCGAACTCGACCATCGCGACAAGATAACTATCTTTCTCGTGACCCGAGCGACGCAGCTTGGTCAGGGTGAAGTGTTGTAGAGGCGACATGCGCGCCCAGCACGCCGTCCCAGGGGACGAGAGGCCAAGACCCACGCACCAGGCCGTAACACTGTCGGCGACGACATCCGGGCGAGGCCAGTCTGGCGAGGGCCCTGGTGAGAACAGCTTCGGCGGCTGATCAGTCTGGGCCAACGGAGCCGCAATCAACCAGGCGCGATAGGCTGAGACCTCTTCGAATGACTCACCGGGCTGGAGCACCAGCCACGCGCGCTCAGCCCGCTCGAGTTGACGCCACTGCTGGAGGGCGAGCTTCGCCCGGACGCGATCCAACTTGAAGCGCACCATCATCGGAATGCAGCGCAAAGATCCAGAGGCTTCGCGTTCAAAGTCGAGCAGGCCATTCTCGGCGGGCGAGTAGCGCGTCATGGGCGCAAGCAAATCAGCGGCAAGCGCGTTCACGAAGCGCGCTCCCGAAAGCAGTCACTGGCGTTGCTGGCTTGCGTTTGCGCCGCAGCGGCGACCTCGCCGACGACGATGAGCACAGGACCGCCATGCGTCGTGATCGGTCCTGCCGTCAGCACACCGAGAGATGTCGTAGTCAGTTGCGCGTCCGCAGCCCCTGCACGTTCAATTATGGCCACCGGCGTCGAGATTGCGCGCCCCGCCGTGACCAGAGCCTTCGCGAGGTCGGGCGCGGCCTCAGCCCCCATATAGACCGCAAGGGTCGCCTCGGGATCAGCGCCGGAACACCAGTCAAGCGCCATCGCACCGTTCGCAACCCGCGCTGTCGTAAAGACCACACGTCGCGCCTGTCCACGATGCGTCAGTGGAAATCCAAACTGGGCCGCCGCGGCGCACGCCGCCGTGACGCCAGGCACCACCTCCGTCGTGACCCCATAGGCGTTGAGGTAAGCCGCCTCTTCGCCGACACGGCCAAAGATCGACGGATCGCCGCCCTTCAGGCGCACCACCCGCAGACCGCGCTGCGCCAAGCGAAGCATGATCCGGTTTATTTCATCCTGCTTCATGCTGGGCTTGCCGGCGCGCTTTCCGGTCTGGATCCGGATGCAGCCGGGTGGAGCCAAGGCCACCGCCTCTTCTGAACACAGCGCGTCGTATAAAAGAGCCCCGGCCTCCTGGACCGCGCGCATCGCCCGCACCGTCATCAAATCGACAGGCCCCGGTCCAGCGCCGACCAACAGAACCCGTCCCGGCTGAACGCTAGAGGACATCGGCGGTCTCCTGTTTGGCGTCGGTGCAGACGCGGATCATGCGGCTGATCTCTGGGCGGCAGGAGCCGCAGTTCGTGCCCGCCCCGGTGGCGGCGCCGACCGCGTCGGCTGTCGAAGCCCCGCCGATGATGGCGGCCTCGATCGCCTTGCCGCCGATCTTGAGGCAGGCGCAGACCATCGGCCCCTTGTCGACCGGCGCTCCGGGCGGAAAGCCATGTAGCAAGGTCGCGCGCGTTTCGGGCGTCAGCGGCGCGGCAAAGAGATCAGCCAGCCAGTCACGCGGCGGTAAGCGGCCCGCCTCAGTCATGTAAAGAACTGCGACCAGCTTATCGTCGCGGATCCACGCCTCACGCAGCGCGCCCGTGGCGGCGTCTTCGTAGGCGACGATCTCGCCCGTCGCCGCCCGGACCAGGCGCTTGCGTAAAGTCGCGCGCTGGGCGTGATCCCCGCGCCCAGCGAACTCGTGTTGATGACAGGCGTCTCGCGGGATGCGTCGCCAGACGAGGTCTGGATCGACGACCAGCGCCGGTTCGCGCGCCAGGAAGAACCCCCTCCAGGTTTCGCGATAGGCGCCGATCCGAGCCGGCGTGTGCTTGAACTCGGGCTGTCCGGAGGTCGGATCCGTCATCGGCGCGACCAGAGCGTTGGCGCGTCCGGCCGGAGCGAAAGCGTCTGTCCAGTGCATCGGCATGAACAGTGAGCCCCGCCGCTGCCGATCGCTGAGCCTGGCGACGGCCACCGCCTCGGCGCGGGTCGTCATTACCCGGGCCAGGGCGCCCTCTGTCAGCCCGACCGCCTTGGCGTCATCGGGGTGGACCTCGACATAGGGCTCGGGCGCGTGGCGACACAGGTCGGGCGCAAGACCCGTGCGGGTCATGGTGTGCCACTGGTCACGGATGCGGCCGGTGTTCAGCGCCATCGGGAATTTGTCACTTGTCGCTTCGGCCGGTCCGCGAGGCCGAACCGGAACCAGACGTGCGCGGCCATTGGCGGTTTGGAAGCGGCCGTCCTCGAACAGACGCGCCCTGCCCCGCCCCTCGGTATCGACCGGCCACTGAACCGGCTCCAATCTGTCGTAGGCGTCGGGATCAAGTCGCGCCACGCCTTCGAGATTGAGGACCCGCCCGTTGTTCTCATAGGCCGTCAGGCGGGCCCACTCGCGGAACACACTGGCGGCGCGCGGCCAGCCGAAACCGTCGAAACCCATGGCCTGGCCGACCTCAGCGATGATCCTCCAGTCGGCGCGGGCCTGGCCCGGCGGCGGGAACAGCGCCCGCTGGCGCGAGATCCGCCGCTCGGAATTAGTGACCGTGCCGTCCTTCTCGCCCCAGGCCAGGGCCGGCAACTTGACGTCGGCGAAGGCCGTGGTGTCGGTCTCGACGCAATCGGAGACCACCACGAACGGACAGCGCTGCAGCGCCTCGCGCACCGCGCCGCTGGCCGGCAGGCTGACCGCCGGGTTGGTGGCCATCACCCACAGGGCCTTGATCCGGCCGTCACGGACCGCCTCGAACATGTCGATAGCTTTCAGACCCGGCGCGCGGGCCGTGTTCGGCGCGCCCCAGAAGCGCGCGACGCGGTCGCGCTCCTCGGGCGAAAAGTCCATGTGCCCCGCCAGGGTGTTGGCCATGCCGCCGGTCTCGCGACCACCCATGGCGTTGGGCTGGCCGGTGATCGAGAACGGACAGGCGCCGGGCTTGCCGATCCGCCCCGTTGCGAGGTGGGCGTTGATGATGGCCAGACCCTTCGCGACGCCTTGGGCCGACTGGTTGGCGCCCATCGAAAACAGGCTGACCGTGCGCGGATGGGCGGCGAACAGGTCGTAGAAGGTCTGAAGGTCGGCCAGTTCCAGGCCGCAATCGGCGGCGACGGCGGCCGGCGACTGGTCCGCCTCGGCCAGCGCGGCCAGCACCGCCTCGAAGCCGTCGACATAGGCGTCCAGATAGGCCAGGTCGACCGCGCCGCGTCGGATCAGATCAGCCAGCAGCCCGTTCCAGAGCCGCACGTCGCTCTGCGGGGCGAGCGCCAGATGCAGGTCCGCGCCCTCGGCGGTGTCCGTGCGACGCGGGTCGATGACCACATGCTTTTGTCCGCGCGCCTTGGCCGCTTCCATCCGCCGGAACAGCACCGGATGGGTCCAGGCGGCGTTGTGGCCGCTGAACACCACCAGATCGGCCAGATCGAGATCCTCATAGCAGCCGGGCACGAGGTCAGCCCCGAACGCCTGCTTGTGAGCGACCACCGCCGAAGCCATGCAGAGACGGCTGTTGGTGTCGATATTGCCCGAGCCGATGAAGCCCTTCATCAGCTTGTTGGCGACATAGTAGTCCTCGGTCAGCAGTTGGCCGGACACATAGAAGGCCACGCTGTCGGGACCGTGCCGGGCGATCGTTTCGCGAAAGCGCCGGGCGACCAGGGCCGTCGCCTCGTCCCAGCTGGCGCTGCGCCCCTGGATCGTCGGCTCCAGCAGCCTTCCCGCCAGCGACACCGTCGCACCCAGAGCCGTCCCCTTAGAGCACAGTCGGCCGTGATTGGCGGGGTGAGCCTCGTCGCCAGAGATCGCCACCGCGCGCGCCCCGGCCGCCGTCGCGCCGATCACGCCGCAGCCGACCCCGCAATAGGGGCAGGCGGTGCGGGTCGCGGTCAGGGCGGCGGAGCCGTCGGCCATCTAGAGGGTCCCGTCCAGGCTGAGCATCAGGCGGCCGTCCTCGACGCGCAGGGCGATCACGGGCGCGCAGCCCTTGCCCTTGTCGGCGCCCATCGCCTCGCCGGTGGCCAAATCGATGTTCCAGGCGTGCAGAGGGCAGGTCACCGCCCGGCCGTGGACAATGCCCTCGCTGAGCGGTCCGCCCTTGTGCGGACACTTGTCAAGCAGGGCGAAGACCTCGCCGTCGCCGGTGCGGAAGATGGCGATGTCGCCGCGCGGGCTGGGCACCCGGCGGGCCCCGCGCCGGGGCACGTCGCTCACCGCGCCGACGTCGATCCAGGCCGGGATTTTCACGTGCGTGTTCATGCGGAGACGAACTCCATCCGGCGGCTCATCGGGGTGAACTCTTCGTTGTGGCGACCCGCGACCCGCTCGGCCCACGGGTCGATGCGCGCGAAGCGCTGCGAGTAGACGAAGCGGTCGTAGAGGGCCTTGCGGGTGTCGGGATCGGTGACCTGGGCGCGGATCGCCTCCAGCCCGACCCGGTCCATCCACTTGTAGACCCGCTCCAGATACCACCCGTCCTCACGGTACAGCTGCATCGCAGCGGTGATGACCCAGACGGCCTCGTCCTCGGTCGCCACCCGGGTCAGGACTTGGGTGCCCTGGATGTGCAGACCCGCCGCGCCGCCGATATGGACCTCGTAGCCGCTGTCGACGCAGACCACGCCGAAGTCCTTGCACGTCGCCTCGGCGCAATTGCGAGGGCAGCCGGACACGGCCAGCTTGACCTTGGCCGGCGCCCAGGAGCCCCATAGGAACTTCTCCAGCCGCATGCCAAGACCCGTGGAGTCCTGGGTCCCGAAGCGGCACCAGTCTGACCCGACGCAGGTCTTCACGGTTCGCAGGCCCTTGGCGTAGGCGTGACCGCTGACCATGCCGGCGGCGTTGAGATCGGCCCAGACGGCGGGAAGGTCGTCCTTCTTGACGCCCAGAAGGTCGATGCGCTGACCGCCCGTCACCTTCACCGCCGGGATAGCGAACTTCTCGGCGACGTCGGCGATAGCCCGCAGCTCGGCCGGGCTGGTCATGCCGCCCCACATGCGCGGGACCACCGAATAGGTCCCGTCCTTCTGGATGTTGGCGTGGACCCGCTCGTTGATGAAGCGCGAATGCTTGTCGTCGCGATACTCGCCGGGCCAGGCGCACAGAAGGTAGTAGTTCAGGGCCGGCCGGCACGAGGCGCAGCCGTCGGGCGTCGACCATTCCAGGGCCTGCATGACCGCCGGCATCGACTTCAGGCCCTGATCGACGATGGCCCGCCGCACCTCGCCGTTGGTCTTGGGCGAGCACTTGCAGATCGGCTTGGGTCCGGTCTGGGCCTTGAAGCCGTCGCCCAGGGTCAGTTTCAGCACCTGCTCGACGAGCGGCGTGCATGAGCCGCACGAGGCCGAGGCCTTGGTCACCGCCCGGACATCGTCCAGGCTGGTCAGGCCCTGAGCCGTGATCGCAGAGGTGATCGCCCCTTTGCAGACGCCGTTGCAGCCGCAGATTTCCTGCGTATCGGGCATGGCCGCAACGGCCGCGCTAGGGTCCAGGCCGGACAGCCCCTCCGTGATCACCCGGCCGAAGATGAGGGTCTCGCGGATGCCGGCGACATCGGCGCCAGCCTTCATCAGGTCGAAGTACCAGCCGCCGTCGGCGGCGTCGCCAAACAGCACCGCGCCGGCGACCTTGCCGTCCTCGATGACCACGCGCTTGTAGACGCCGCGCGCGGCGTCACGGAACACGATGTCTTCGCAGCCCTCGCCGCCGGCGAACTTGCCGGCCGAGAAAACGTCGACGCCGGAGACCTTCAGCCGGGTCGACAGCACCGAGCCCTGATAGACCCCCTCCCCGTCCGTCAGCGCATCGGCCAGAGCCCGACACATCTCCCAGATCGGCGCGACCAGGCCGTAGCACTGGCCCCGGTGTTCGACGCACTCGCCGACCGCGAAGACGTCGGGGTCAGACGCGCGCATGGCGTCGTCGACGACTACCCCGCGATTGACGGTCAGGCCGGCGACCTTGGCCAGGGTCGTGTTCGGACGGATACCGACCGCCATGACGAGAAGGTCGCAAGGCAGTACGCGGCCGTCTTTCAGCTTCAGCCCCGTGACCTGGCCGTCCTCGCCGACGATCTCCTCGGACTGCGCGCCCAGCACCGTCTCGACGCCGCGATCAGCCAGGGCCTCGCGCAGCAGGTAGCCGGCGCTTTCGTCCAACTGGCGCTCCATCAGCACGTCCATCAGGTGGACGACCGTGGCGGCCATGCCGCGCCGCGCCAGGCCATAGGCGGCCTCCAGCCCCAAAAGGCCGCCGCCGATCACCACCGCCCGCGCGTCCGGCTTGACCGAGGCCGCCAGCATGGCGTTGACGTCGTCAAGGTCGCGGAAGGTCACCACGCCCTTCAGGTCACCGCCGGGCAACGGCAGGCGGAACGGGTCCGAACCGGTGGCCAGGATCAGCTTGTCGTAGCCGACCTCCAGCCCGCCCTCGGCGAAGACCTTGCGAGCGGCGGGGTCGATCGCCGTGACGGCGCGGCCGGCGTGCAGGGTGATCCCGTTGTCGCGGTACCAGCCCTCGTCATTGATGACGATGTCCTCGAACGCCTTCTCGCCCGCCAGGACCGGCGACAGCATGATGCGGTTGTAGTTCACCCGCGGCTCGGCGCCGAAGATGGTGACGGCGTAGCGGTCGGGGTCGCGCTTGAGCACTTCCTCGACCGCCCGGCAACCGGCCATGCCGTTGCCGATGACGACCAGACGCAATTTGGGCGTAGCTTGGGTCATGAGGCTTCTCTTTGAGGGAGGCGTGGGGTTAGACGCGGACGGGCGCGGCGTCGCCGTGCAGGGTTGGCCACACCGCGCGCCAGCGGGCCTTCAGGCTGAACAGCGCGATCAAGGCGAACACGGCCAGCAGGGCGAAACCGATGAACCCGGACTGGTAGGAGCCGGTCATCTTCTTGGCCAAGCCGAGCGTCGAGGCGAGATAGAAGCCGCCGATCCCGCCGGTCATGCCGATCAGGCCGGTCATCACCCCGATCTCCTTGCGGAACCGCTGCGGGGCCAGCTGGAACACCGCGCCGTTGCCGGCGCCCAGGGCCAGCATGGCGAACAGCAGGACCGCCAAGGCCACGGCGGCCGTCGGCAGCTGGAAGCTGGCCACCGTCAGGCCGACCGCGGCCAGCACATAAACCACGCTCAGCGTCCGCACCCCGCCGAAGCGGTCGGCCAGAGCCCCGCCGACAGGACGGATGAACGAGCCGGCGAACACACAGGCGGCGGTGAAGAAGCCGGCGATCACCGGGTCCAGGCCGTACTCGGAATTGAAGTACATTGTCAGGGACGAGGCGAGACCGACGAAGCCGCCGAACGTGACACCGTAAAGCAGCATCAGCCACCAGGCGTCGGGAACCTTGAGGACATCCAGGTACTCGGCGAGCTTTTTGGGCGCGGGCTGCTCGGGCGCATCCTTGGCCAGGACCAGATAGGCGACGAAGGCGAAGGCCAGTGGGATCGCCGCCAGCCCGATGACGTTCTGCCAGCCGAAGGTCTTGGCCAAAGCCGGCGCGAACAGCGCGGCCAGGGCCGTGCCGGAGTTGCCGGCCCCGGCGATGCCCAGCGCCAGACCCTGATGCTCCTGCGGATACCAGCGCGAGGCCAGCGGCAGCGCCACCGCGAAGGACGCGCCGGCCACGCCCAGCACCAGGCCCAGCGCCAGGATCTGCTGATAGTTGTGAAGACCAACAGCCCAGGCGGTGACCAGACCCCCCAGCACGATCAGCTGGCCGATGATCCCGGTCTTCTTGGGGCCGATACGATCGACGAGCACGCCGTTCACGAGCCGTAGGACCGCGCCGGCGAGCACCGGCACGGCGACCATCAGGCCCTTCTGGGCGGGGTCGAGATTGAAGTCCTTGGCGATCGCGACGCCCAGCGGGCCCAGGATCACCCAGACCATGAAGCTGAGGTCGAAATAGAGGAAGGCGGCGAACAGGGTCGGCGTGTGTCCGGCCTTGAGGAATTCGCGGGAGATCATGATGGCCTCGATCGTCTGCGTGTCTGCAAGAGCGAGGCGGCGGCGCCTCGGGCGATTGACCGCATCGGAGCGGTCCTCTGGCAGCCGCGAACGCCGTTGTTCGGTGGCCTTGACCGAAGTGGAGCCTGGAGGCGACGCGAAGTCACCCGCCTGTCTGACACGGTGCGGGCCAAGCCGCCCGCCCGCATGTTTGCTCAGCAGTTAGGCGCCGCAGTCGCCCTAGAATTAGGCAGGCGAGCCCTGTGGGCGGCGGATCTCGAACGCCGACGCATAGGCCAGAGGCGCGCTGGGGTCGAAGGGCCGGCGGTCAAACAGGCGCGCTTCCAGCGGTTGGGCCGCCTCGTCGAGGCTGCGCGCCGACTCAAGCCTCGGATCCAAAGACAGCGCAGCGGCGCGATAGAGGTCCGGGCGATAGACGCGGCGAACCAGCGCTTCGGGGTCGATGTCCGGCGCCACCTGTCCCCAGCGGATCATCTGCGACACCAGCCAGAGACCATGCTCCACCCGGGGCAGGCCCGCGCCCTGGCGATGGAAGACGATCTCAGCTGTCAGAGCGCGTGCGATGGCGTCGGGGGCAGCGCCCACCCATTCCGGCCGGGCCAGCAGCTCGACCAGAGTCTCGTGGTTCTCAGGCGCATCAGCCCACGCCGCCGCGCGCATCACCGCTTGCAGGCAGGCCTTCAGATCATCGGGTCGGGCATCGGCGAAGCGCGCCGCCATGCCCAGGACCTTGTCAGGACCCGACGGCCAAAAGCGCGACGCGGTGATCAGGGTGCGCCCCACGCCCTCGGCCTCGGCCACCGCGTTCCAGGGCGCGCCGACGCAGAAGCCGTCCACCGCGCCCGCCCGCATCTGCTCGACCATGCGCGGCGGCGGAATGACCACAAGCCGCACGTCCTGGTCCGGATCGACCCCGCCCTGAGCCAGCCAGTAGCGGAGCAGATAGTTGTGCATCGATGCCGGGAAAACGACCGCGAAGGTCAGCGGGGGCTCGCCCCGCGCGCGCCGCGCCGCCACGACTCCGGCCAAGGTCTCGGCGGTGACCAGCGGCCCTTCCAGCGACGCCGGGTCCGCCGCACGCATCGCGTCAGCCAGAGCATTCGACACCGTCACCGCGCTGCCGTTCTGGTTCAGCGCCAGCGGAGCGATAATTTCGCCCTCCCCGGCCTCTGTGACGGCCAGCGCCATCGGCGCCAGCATGTGCGCCCCGTCCAGCGCCCCAAGAGACACCTTGTCCCGCACGGTCGCCCAGGACGCCTCGCGCGATAGGGCGACCTCGAGCCCCTCTTCGGCGAAGAAGCCCATGACCTTGGCCACGGCGAGCGGCGCGCAATCGGTGAGCGGAATGAAGCCCAGGCGCAGGTCCGAGAAACCACTCACGCGCCGTCTCCCCGCAACACGCCGGCGAAGGCCAGCAGATCGGCGGCCACCGCCCCGATCGGCTTGCCCCGGTCCATCGCCAGCTTGCGCAGCAGGCGATAGGCGCCGTCCTCGTCCAGGCCGCGCTCCTTCATCAGCAAGCCCTTGGCGCGCTCGACGGTCTTGCGGGCCTCCAGATCAGCCTTGGCCTTGGCGAGGTCGCCCCGGAGCTGCTGGGTCAGAGCAAAGCGGCTCATGGCCACGTCGAGGATCGGCCGCACCCGGCCCGGCGCCAGGCCATCGACCACATAGGCCGCAACGCCCGCGCGCACGGCCTGTTCGGCGAGCCCAGGCTCGGACCGGTCGACGAACATCACCACCGGGTGGCCCTGGCTCGACTCCTTGAGGCTGTCGAGGGTGTCGCGGTCCGGGCTTTCAGCCGCGATCACCACCACGTCGGGCGCGAAGGCCACGACCTCGGCCTCAACATAAACAGCCGCGTGGCGGACCTCGAGCGGCTGGACGCCTTCGAGGCCCTGGGCCACGAGCGCCGCCCGGGCGGCGTCTGGATCAATGACGAGCACGCGCATCGATCGCAGTCCTAGGTCTTCGCGCTCAAAACCCGAGCGACAAACCGCGCCCTGCGCCCCGGGCGCGAAGATTGCGCAAAATCAAGGCGCATCAGCTCGATCTGGAGGCGCCGCGCCCTCACGCTGCGCGACGGGCGTAGAGGAACTCGATCACTGCGGCCCGGGCATGGACGTAGGTCGGGTGTTCGGCGACGGCCAGCCGGTCGCGCGGACGCTCCAGCGGCACGTCCAGCACCTGGCCGACGCAGGCGCGGGGGCCGTTGGTCATCATCACGATGCGATCGGACAGCAGAGTCGCCTCGTCGACATCGTGGGTGATCATCAGCACCGTGTTCTTCAGCGCCGAATGGATCTCCATGACGCTGTCCTGCAGGTGAGCCCGGGTCAGGGCGTCCAGGGCGCCGAACGGCTCATCCAGCAGCAGGACCTTGGGCTCCATGGACAGCGCGCGGGCGATGCCGACCCGCTGCTTCATACCGCCCGAGATCTCCGAGGGCCGCTTGTCCAGGGCATGGGTCATCTTCACCAGCTCCAGATTGTGCAGAACCCAGTCCTTGCGTTCGGCCGCCGACTTGGCGCCGCCGAACACCTTGTCGACCGCCAGCGAAACATTCTCGCGCACCGACAGCCACGGCAGCAGCGAGTGGTTCTGGAACACCACCGCCCGATCCGGTCCCGGCGCGTTGACCTCCTGACGGTCCAGGATGACCGCACCCGTGGTCACCGGCACCAGGCCGGCGACGACGTTGAGCAAGGTCGATTTGCCGCAGCCGGAGTGACCGATGATCGAGACGAACTCGCCCTTGTCGATCTTCAGGTCGACGCCGGTCAGCACCTCGCTACGGGTCGCCCCCTTGGTGAAGGTGACGCTGAGGTTCTCGATGGAAAGATAGGCCTTGGCCATGTGCGTCGATCCTTAGCTGGCCGCGCTGCCGCGCGAGGCGACGTGGCCGACCAGGGCCACCATGCGGTCGAGGAAGAAGCCCGTCAGTCCGACCCAGGCCAGGCCCACAAGGATGTCGGAGATGCGCGAGGCGTTGTACTGATCCCAGATGAAGAAGCCGATGCCGACGCCGCCCAGCAGCATCTCCGAGGCGACGATGGCCAGCCAGCTCATGCCGATGCCGATCCGCAGGCCCGTGAAGATGTAGGGCGTGGTGGCCGGCAGCAGGATCTTGAAGAAGTACTCGATGGGCGACAGCCGCAGCACCTTGGCGACGTTGACATAGTCGCTGGGGATATTCCGCACCCCGACCGCCGTGTTGATGATGATCGGCCAGATCGCGGTGATGAAGATCACGAACAAGGCCGAAGGCTGGGCCTGGTGAAACGCCGCCAGCGAGATCGGCAGCCAGGCCAGCGGCGGCACGGTCCGCAGCACCTGAAAGATCGGGTCCAGGCTGCGGTGCGCCCACAGGTTGGAGCCGACGAGGACCCCTAGCAGAACACCGACCACCGCCGAAATCGAGAAGCCGATGCCCACACGTTGAAGGCTGGTGGCGACGTGCCAGAACAGGCCCTTGTCGACGCCGCCGTTGTCGTAGAACGGATTGAGGATCAGCTCCTTGGACTCCAGCCAGACCTGCTTGGGCGACGGCAGACCTCCGTAGGAGTCGCCGATGATCGCCTGCCAGACCGCCAGGATCAGCAGCAGGGTCAGCAGGGGCGGCAAGGTCGTCGCCACCACGCCCCTCGCCCGCCGCGCCAGATCGGGCAGGATCGAGGGCCGCGTGGCAGCGGGCGTGGGCTCCAGCGACGGCGGCGAGGTCGGCGACGCCGGGCTGAACACGGGCTTGGGATAGGCCATTACCCGCCTCCTCAGACCAGCTTCTTGATCGGCTGGCTGGCCAGGTAGGCGCCCGGATTGGCCGGGTCGAACACCTTGCCGTCGAAGAAGCGCTCGACCCCGCGGCTGTCTCCGGCCGGACCGCTCTGGCCGATCGACTTGGCGGCGGCGCGCCAGATGTCCGAACGGTTGACCTTGTCGACCAGGGCCTTGGTGTTGGTCTTCTGCGGCAGCACGCCCCAGCGGATGTCTTCGGTCAGGAACCACAGGTCGTGGGACTTGAACGGGAAGCTGGCGTTGTCGGCCCAGAACTTCATCCGGTGCGGCGAGTTCTTCAGCGTCCGGCCGTCGCCGTAGTCCACCGTGCCTTGCAGACGAGGCAGGATGTCGCCCATCGGCACGTTGACGTACTGGCGACCCGAGACGATCGAGCACATCTGCGGCAGGTTGGAGGCCTTGTCGCACCACATCTGGGCCTCCTGTACGGCGGCCGTGATCGCCTGGGCGGCGCGGGGGTACTTGTCGACCCAAGCAGCGCGCATGCCGAGCGCCTTTTCGGGGTGGTTCATCCAGAGCTCGGAGGTCAAGCAGGCAGTGTAGCCGACCTTCTGGTTGACCAGCTGGCCGTTCCACGGCTCGCCCACGCAGAAGGCGTCCTGGGTGCCGGCCTTCATGTTGGCCACCATTTGCGGCGGCGGGATCACGATGGTTGAGACGTCGACATCGGGATTGATACCGCCGGCCGCCAGCCAGTAGCGGATCCAAAGGTCGTGCGTGCCGCCTCGGAAGGTCATGGCGACCTTGGCGATGTTGCCGGCGGCCTTCATCTGCAGGAACTTGGCCTTGGCGCCGGCGCTGTTCAGCCCGACCTTGACCGACTTCAGGTCGTTGCCGACCGAGATCCCCTGGCCGTTCGTGTTGAGGCGGGCCAGGATGTACATCGGGGTCGGCGCGCCGCCGGTGATCGCGCCGGTGGTCATGAGATAGGGCATGGGCGTCAGGATGTGCGCGCCGTCGATGCCGCCGCGCTCGGCGCCCAGCACCAGGTTGTCACGGGTAGCGGCCCAGGAGGCCTGCTTGACCACCTCCACGTCGGGCAGGCCGTACTTGGCGAATAGGCCGCGCTCCTTGGCGATGATTAGCGGCGAGCTGTCCGTGAGGGCGATGAAACCCAAGCGCGCCTTGGCGACTTCGGGGCCCGCCCCGGCGGCGTGAGCGCCGCTCGGGAACGCGGCCTTGGCGGCGGCGAGCGTGGCGGCCGCGCCTATCAGGGCGCCGCGACGGGTCAGGCCAGACATTGGCTTGTCAGTCTTGCTCATGATCACAGATCCCAGGGCTAGAACTTGTATTCGAGGGTGAGCCAGGTCTTGGTCCGCGACGGCGGCGGGGTCGCCGTGCCGACGGGCACGGTCTTCACGCGCTGGAAGTCCGCGTACTTGAGCTGGACGGAGAGCTTGGTGGTGATCGCGGCGGTGAACTGCAGGTCCCACTCGTGACCCAGGTCGGCGCCGGTCTTGTGGTCGTCGAAGTCGTGATAGCGAACCACGATGTCGCTGTTGAAGAAGTAGGTCGCCCGGAAACGCGGCTTGATGTTGAAGCTCAGGTCGAGGTCTTCGAAACCGTCGACGAAGCTCTTGTTGCCACCCGGCGAAGTGAAGGCGTCAGACCAGCCATTGAAGGCGTGGACGGTGGCTAGCGGCGTGGTGAAGCCCCGCGTCCCGTCGCCCTCGAACGATTCGTACGAGATCTTGGCGGTGTAGATGTCGAAGGTGGCCGCCAGGTCCGCGCCGACATAGTCCAGATCGTAGGCGACCGTGTTGCGGCGATAGTCCGACTGGCGGGCGAAGGTGGCGTTGTAGGTCAGTTGGTACAGCCCCAGCCACCTCTTGCCCGAGGCCTTCACCCCCTTGGTGATCGACGAGTTGATCGCCGAATTGCCGAAGTCCAGAGCATAGACGAAGCCCTGCACGCGCAGCGCCTCGGCTGGCGACCAGGTGGCGTTGAAGAGGTGGCTGTCGCTGTCCCAGTCGCGCAGCTCGCCCAGGATACGATTGACGTGGGTGACATAGGCGTAGGTCGCCTTGAACCGGCCATAGGCGACGTCGGCGCGGATCGCGTCGAAGGTCTGCTCGTCCTGCCGCCAGCCGACATTGCCAACAAAGCGCTGGTCATCCAGCAGGATGCGCTGGCGGCCGGCGGTGATCTGCACCACGGCGTTCGGCGTCCAGGTCAATTGAGCCCGATTCAGTTCGGTGACGTCGGGGTCGTTGATGATCGGATAGCGCGCCTTGTCGGCCCCGTTCAGCGGCGCGGTCGCGACGCCCGGCACATTGACGGCGAAGTGCTCATTGCCGACCTGGCGGACATCCTCGAACTCGACCAGCCCCTTGACGCCCTTGAACTCCGCGCTCTCCCAGCCCAGCCGGGTGCGGATCGTGAAAGAGTCGCCCTTGTCGCGCAGCGTGGTCGTGCGGGTCTGATCCACCGTCTCGTACCGGCTACGCACTTCCAGGATCAGCTTGCCGGCGGCGATCTGGTCGCTGATGGTCGGCGGCGGCGCGGGTGGCGGCGCTGACTCCGGCTCTGCGGCGGGCTCCGCAAATGGCTCGGCCGCCGCCTGTTCGGCGGGTTTCGTGTTCTGATCGGGCGCCGCCTGCGACCAGGCGGCTGTGCTCCAGGCGAGCGTGCTCACGGCCGCGCCGCAGCGCAGCATAAATCGGACGGATTTCATGCCTTCATCCCCTAAGGCCAAAACAAAAAACGCCCGGCGAGACCGCACGCAGCGGTCCCTCCGGACGTCGTTGTCCAAGCTTGCCTGACGGCCTACAGCGCCGCCGGCGGCTCTCTCGAGCCAACGAGAAACGTCGTTGTTCCCCGTGTCACCGATAGTTGACGAGAGACTTGCGGCGACGACAACCGACAACCGGTCTCCCTCGCCCGCCTAAGCCTTCCGCGTATGAATATTGCACAGCAGCAAAGCACCCCGGCGCAGATGTCTGCTCACTATTGTCGCGCTTGGCGGCCATTTGGCGATACGACGGCCTGGGTTTGCGTCCCTAACAAGCCACGCGGGGAGATACGTCATGGACGGTCTGGGGGCGCGCCGAGCCCTTGTCGCTGCTGCTGGGTGTGTAACGCCAACAACATTGCCGCACCAAACAGGCCGCCTTCCAGTCCCGCTGTAACGGCTTGGCTGATCGCGCCGAATGTCGGCTCCCCGAACAGAGCGCCTATGCGCCCAAGCTCCAGTCGGACGCTGGGAACTGGGCCTCCAGGGCGGCAAAGCTGCCGCCCATCAGCTGCCCGCCTAGCAGCGTCGCGCCCGTACCTGCGGCCGCCGTGAGAAGGGCGCCGAACGTCAGGGTCGCCCGCCGTCCCCGCGCCTGTGTGATCCAGACCCCGACGCCGATCGCCGCGCCCAGCGCCATGCCCTCACCGGCGCCGGTTATGGTCCTCGGCGCGGATCCGAACAGCAGAGCAAACAGGAACACGCTCGCGCCGATTACGATCATGAGCCCGTAGGTGAACACGCCCCAGGCGGCCAACCAGCAGGGGATCAGGCGCGTGCGGTAGAACAGCCAGAAATAAACCGCGCCGCCGACGCCCATGACCACGATCGTGAAATAGAGCCCCGCGCCATGGACATGCTTGAAGAGCATCATCACCCCTTCGCGGTCTGCGACTGTCAGCCCGCCGGCGAGGTCATCGCGCGTTAGAGCGACGAAGGCGGCGTACTTCAGGAGCAGGAAACAGGAGCCCAACGCGCCTTCAACAAGGCGGCAGCCGGCCGCCACGAAAGCGAGGTTGCGGTCGGCCCCACGCAGCACGCAGTACATCGCTGCGGCCGCCAGAACGACGAAGATATAGAGCGCCATCTCGGCGACGAGGCCGGTGCGGAAGAAGAATTCGGTCTGCGCGGTGACGCCATTCTTCCAGATCTCGCCCACCGGTCCGAACGAGACATAGAGCCCCAGCGCCACGTAGGCGACGTAGGAAAATCCCGCAAGCCGCGCCATGGCTTGGGTTCGGGCTATTATCTCGGTCTGCATGCATGGCCTCGTTTCGGTGCGGTTGAGCACCGAGGCCATGCCGGAAGGCCGCGTCCGTTTCGTCCAGGCGGGCCCGTCCGGACACATCCCGCGCCAAAATTCTGCTAGGACTGCGCGCTTTCGCCTTCCGGCTGCGGGCTTTGCTTGCGAAAGGCGTGCGGTGATGCGCCGACGTACTTCTTGAAAGCGGCGTGGAAGGTCGAGCGCGAGTTGAAGCCGACCTCATAGGCGATGGTCAGCGCCGACGCCTCGCTGGCGCGCAGCAGTGTGCAGGCGTCTTCGATCCGGCGCCGGTTCACGAACTCGAAGAAGTTGACGCCGAGATGCTTGTTCAGCGTCTCGGACACGTAGTTTTCGGAGACGCCGATATGCGCCGAGAGTGCGCGTAGCGACAGGTTGGGGTCGGCGTGCAGGCGGTCCTGCGCCAGCGCTCGGTCGAGCTTGGCGCCGAACCGACAGACCAGAGTCGGCCTCTCTAGACTTTGGGCGATCCTTGCCTAACCCGCGCATGCGCAGCCAGAGCCACTTAGCGCCACGCGCTCCGGCCGGCGCCAAGCCTTAACGAGCCGCCCTCGGCGACAGCCCCTTCTTAGCGACTCAGCAGGGAAGCTTCTGCGGCGAGTTCGCGCCGACAACCCTAGTAGCGCTGCGCGCTCGGCCGGTCTCGTAACGGTAGACGCCGCGCTCGACTTCTGAGCTCAGGAGCGTGAGATTTGGCGCCAGCTCACAACCTCAAAAGATGCAATTGCGATTGACTCTCAATATTATCTAAAGTAGCGCCGTCCCTCGTGTTTCGTCCGGGGGTTTCCATGCGTCCTTATCTGCTGACTGTTTGTTCCTTTACGACCCTGGCCATGGCTCAGGCCACTTGGGCCAAAGAGCCGGGAGTCCTCCCGCCGACGAACGATGATCCATCCTTCGCCGTCGAGGCGGTCATCGTCACTGGCGAGAAGGCTTCGCGATCGCTGCAGCAGACTGTGGCTAGCGTCGCGGTGACCACCGCCGCCCGCATTGAGCGCGAGAACATCCAGACCTTCTATGACGTGGTCGCCCGCACCGCGAACATGAGCGAAACCTACGGCAAGACCGGCTTCACGATCCGGGGCGTCAGCAATATGAACGTCTCGGGCGGCGGGACCGGCGGGCTGGCGACGGTCTATGTCGACGGCGCGGCGTTGCCCATCGAAGCCGTCTACGGCGGCCCGCTGGAGATGTGGGACATCGGCCAGGTCGAGGTTCTACGCGGCCCCCAGTCAACCCTGCAGGGCCGTAACTCGCTGGCCGGCGCGGTGGTCATCACCTCGGCCAACCCCACCTACACGCCTCAATTCCGAGCGCGGATAGGTTTGGCCAGCGGCGATGAACGCACGGTCGCGCTCGCCGCTGGCGGCCCGATCGTCACGGACCAACTGGCGTTCCGCGCCGCTTTGGAAAAGAAGGACAGCGACGGGTTCGTCTATAACCCCCCCCTCAAGCGCGACACCGACGCGCTGGACAGCCTGACCTTACGGGGCAAGCTCCTCTTTACCCCCACCGCCCTGCCCGGCCTGCGGGCGACGCTGACCTACGCCCACAGCAACCGCGATGCTGGATATCAGTTCACCTACGCTCGGATTGACACGCCTAACTACTACAAGCGCCGCGTGGACCTGTCGGGCGAACCGAACCGCACCAAGACCAAGACGGACGTTCTCACGGCCGACGTCGCCTACAAGCTCAGCGAGGCGCTGACCCTAAACGCGATCGCCTCCCTGAACACGGTGGAGACGGACGCCACCTACGATATGGATTTCACGCCGGTTCGAACGTCTTACGGCGCAAGGCGACAAGACACAGACACCGCATCCCAGGAACTGCGCCTGAACTATGAAGGTGAGCGGTTGAGAGGCTTGGTTGGCCTCTACCACGCCCAGCGGGACGCGCAGGACAAGAGCACCAGCCAAGTCAATGTCGACTTCCCGCGCGCGACCCTGGTCAACGTGCTGAGCGCGACTTTGCTGGCGGGCGCGCCTAGCCCGACCCCGGCTCAACAGGCGGCCGCCGCGGCCCAGGCCAACGCCTTCGCCAATCTCTACATCGCGGCCCTACCTGTGATCCCGGTGGACTATTCGGGCGACCAGCCCTCAGTGATCGACACCAGCGCCATCTTCGCCGACGCCAGCGTCGCCCTGACCGAGAAGCTGAGCTTGCTGGGCGGCTTCCGTTACGACCACGAGAAGAACACCAGCAGCAGCGGCCAGGTCGCGCGGTTCACGGGGACCTATCCGACAGCTTCGGCCTTTGGGGCCTATGGGCCCTATGTGACCCTCGTCAACGCCTTCGTCGCCAATATGGTGGCGCAGGCTAGCTCCAGCGCGCCCAAAGACACCCCCACGTTCAACGCCTTCCTCCCGAAGGTCGGGATCAAGTACGACTGGACACCAGACATCAACACCAGCCTCGTCGCTCAGCGCGGTTACCGATCCGGCGGCTCGACGGTCAACATCGCCCGCTCGACCGTGGCGGCCTATGATCCCGAATACACCTGGAATTACGAGGCCGCGCTACGCACCGCTTGGCTCGACGGCGCCCTGACGCTCAACGCCAACGCCTTTTATGTCGACTGGAAGGACCAGCAGGTGACGGTGAACCTGGGTCTCAACAGCTATGACTACGAGGTCCGCAACGCGGGCAAGTCGCACCTCTACGGTTTTGAGCTCGAAGTCGCCCAGCGGGTCAATCCCGCCCTATCGTGGTACGCTTCGCTGGGTCACACCAAGACCAAGTTCGACGATTTCAAGATCACCTCGGGCGTCGACACCCGCAATCTGGCGGGGTCGCAGTTTCCCTATGCGCCGCATTGGACGGTGGCGATGGGCGCCGACTACCGCTGGACCAACGGCCTGATCGCGCACCTGGATGGCAACTACAGGTCCCGCAGCTATTCATCAGCCGGCCTGCAGCAGGCCCAGGACGACGTCGTCAAGGAACGCGTCGTCTTCAATGGTCGCTTCGGCTATGAGCGCGCCCACTGGGGCGCCTACGTGTACGGCAAGAACCTTCTGAACGCGACCTACGCCCAGTACACCCGTGCCGATGTGGGCGTGGCGATGCTGAGCGAGCCCCGCATCCTAGGCCTGACCGTGGAGACCCGCTGGTGAGCGCACTCTGGGCCTTGGCCCTAGCGCCCCTACCGCTGGCCGGCGCTGTTCTCTTGAAACGCGCCTGGGACAACCCCGGCCCACAACGGCCTTGGCTGATCCTGGGCGGCTGGAGCCTCCTGATCCTGGCGCTCGCCGCTTCGGTTCCGCTGATGGGCCCCCTGCGCGGTCCCTGCGCCATTCTGGCGGTGGGGTCGACCGCGATCCTCGCCTTCGTCGCCGCCGGGGTTGAGCGCCGCAATGCCCGCAAAAAGGCCGCCCGCGAACTGGCCCCCGAACCGTCGGATCGCCGGCGGGTCGCCTGGCGCGGCTGGCTGCGCGGTTTCCTGGCCGGTCCGCTGGCGGGCGTAGCCGCCCTAGGCTGCGGCCTGGCTGTGGCGATCTGCGCCCCGGGCCAGATCCAAACCCGGATGGTCATCGGCGGACTGATCGTCCCTTTCCTCTGGGCCGGCGGCATGGCCTGGACTCTTTCCGACGACAAGATCCTGCGGGCCTTTGCGGTCCTCGCCAGCGTCGCGACCCTGACCCTGGGCGCGGCCTTCCTAAAGGGCGCGCTGTGATGGACGCTTCCCCCGACAAAATCGCGCCTAAGAAGTCCAGGGCTTTAGGCAAGCCGATCTGGCCGAAGGTCCCGGCGGATTTCGTGCGCGCCATGCTGGCTGGTCACTCCGCGCTGGGCCTGGCGTTCGCGGCCTTGATCTATCTCGTCTGCTTCTCGGGATCGGTGGCGGTGTTCACCCAGGAGTTCAGCCGTTGGGAGCAGCCGCAAGGACCGGTTCTGCAAGAGGTCTCGCCCCAGGCGGTGGATGTCGCCGTCCAAGGCGCCTTGGCCAAGATCCCCCAAGCCCACGATCTGCTCGTGCGCCTGCCGACGCCCGACCATCCGCGTTTGAGCATCCACGGCGACGACGCGGCCGGCGGGGAGCACACCTATGTCGCCGACCACGCCGGGCGGCTGGTCGGCGAGGCGCGGACGCCATGGACACAGTTTCAGGCCGAACTCCATACCGTGCTGCACTTGCCCCGCGCTTGGGGCGGGTTCGTGGTCGGGCTTACGGGCGTAGCGCTGCTATCGTCGCTCATCTCGGGCGTGCTGTCGCACCCTCGGGTGCTCAAGGACGCCTTCGCATTCCGATGGGGCGGCTCCAAGCGCCTGCAGGAGGCTGATCTCCACAATCGGATTTCGGTTTGGGGCCTTCCCTTCCATCTGGTCGTATCGCTGACGGGCGCGTTCCTGGGTCTGACGACGATCATCGTCGGCGTCCTGGCCCTGGCGACCTTCAAGGGCGACGCCAGCAAGGCCTACGCGCTGTTCCAAGGGCCAACCGTCAAAGATGACCCGCGTCCTGCCGCCAAGGTCATCGACGTCCGTTCGGGACTCGACGCGGTGGCCGCCCGCTCCCCCGACGCGCGAGCGACATACATCTATGTTGAGCATCCCGGCGAGCGCGGTCAGCACGCCATCATCAATCTCGCCACCGATGGACGCCTGTCGCGCGGCGAAACCGTCGTGGTCGACGGCGCGGGCCAGATCCTGGGCGAGGTCGGATACGAAAGCGGCTCGCTGGGCTTTCGGGTGCTGTCGGCCATGACACCGCTCCATTTCGGCTGGTTCGGGGGCTGGCCGGTTAAGGTTGCCTACTTCCTTCTGGGTCTTGGCCTCACAGCAGTCATCTCGAGCGGCGTAGCGATCTGGCTGGCGCGGCGTCGCGACAAGGGCCGCCCAGCCCCGGGCTTGGAACGCCTTTGGGTCGCCTTCGTCTGGAGTCAGCCCCTCGCCTACGCGTTCTCAGCCTTGGTGGTTTTTTTGTCAGCCACACCCGTCCCGATCGGCGCTTGGGCCATGGCGACGCTGGCCGCCTGCGCCTCGTCAGCGGTCGGAACGCCTTCCGGCATATCAACAGCGCTGCGCCGAACCACTGCGGGTCTCTTGGCCTTGGTCGCACTCGCCCATACGGCGCTCTACGCTCCGGCAATGGCCGATGCGCTCGGCTGGCTCATCGACGCAGCTTTGTTGGTCGCAGCGCTTGGGCTGGCGCTCACCACAGTGTCCCCGCGCTCGACCTCTGATCATGCATCTTGCCCCATGGATCACGCCCAGGCGCCACGCTTTGACGACCGCTAGGACAACGCCTTGGCGGACCCGACCAACGGCCTTTACAAAGCCCCCCGGCGCAGCGCTGGGCGATTCTACGAGACGGACAAGTAAGCCACTCTGGAATGGCGGACTGATTCACGGACCGCCGGCTCCTCCGAATGATCAGCAGCACCTCTCGCGCCAGAGCCGGGGCGCCCTACTGCTCCGCGCTCGCGCCGTCTGCTCTGGCCGCTTGGCTTCCACCGGACCTCCAGCAAGCCTAGCGCCGTTGAGCCATCCTGGACGATTGACCGCCACGACGAGTTGAGGCCGGACCGTCGCTGGATCGCCCGCAACAAGGACGCTGACCTCTGCTACAGTTCGCCTCCTAAACCGCTCTTCGACCGCTCGCCCCTTTGACGTCATTGTTGTCAAAGATCACCCGAAGGCCTATCCGGAACGCATGCAGGAGGACTTCCAAACCGCCCCGGATGAGATGTCCCTCAGTCGGGCTGGAGTACGCATAGCATCGGACTTTTTGCTGAGATGGAGCGTGGCGGCCTTGACGCGCCATCAAGGTGATCTGCTGGAAGCCGTCGTGTTCGCGTGCCTAGCGGCCGGTAATTTTCGTCACTCCGCAGGCGACAATAGCGACTTGCAACCCCTCACGGTCAGCCAGATCGCCGCATCCTTGCAACAACCTTACGAGACGGTTCGCCGCCGCTTCATCGCGCTGCAGGCCAAGGGCTCGGTTCTGCGGACGAAAGACGGCTTTGTGGTTCGCTCAGTCGCGCATCCTGACAGCGAGGATATGGCGAAGGATCAGCTGACGCAGGTGCGAAAACTCCTTCGCGAACTGGCGGCCGTAGGCATCAAGGCCTGAGTGCTGTAGGCTATCGCGACGGTTTTGGATGTCCGCCAGGACGGTGAAGACTTCGCGGATCTGGGCTCGGCCGGAGCCGGTCGCCTCACCGCCGGGCGCCTCTCGCGCGCCGCTCTGCAGCACCTCGAACCCGCGATCGAAGGACCGAAATACGCGCTGCGCGCCCCTTTAATCATTGAACGCCACGACTGAGCTGCTCAAGTCAACGAGTGATCGCCAGAGAGCACACATTGCCCTCCGGAAGGATCAACCGAGCGACCCAGGCGTGCAAAAACCGCCTCGAGCGCGATCGCGGTTTATGCCCGCAGCGTTGTCCAAAGGGATCTCAACACCTTGGCCGATGGCGGCGCTGGGAGATTGGAAGGGTGACTGGCGGTGAACTCCAGGCCCGCGCTGCGCCCCGAGGCCCAGGCCAATCTGGCTTCGTGAACCATGCCATCGCGCAGCATTAGTAGGCTGAACGGCGGCTGCAGTAGCGCTGGGCTTTCCAGCTCGATTTCAGCCCCGTGGTCGCTGAGATTGCGCACACCGCATGGCAAAATGACAACGGGGTCCCCCGAGGCGAGCCGGGCGGCCAAAAGCGTTCGACGCCGCGCTTGGGCTCGACGCTCATTTTTGCGGTCTTCGAGACTGGTAAAAGGACGCGCCATAGGTCCTTTTATCCGCTGGGCCTTACGTCAAGGTTTATAGCTGAGGCTAACCGCAGGGACGGAATCACCGGGTTCCTGCTGTCGGACGGCTATGCGTTTGTTCAGGTTTTGGAAGGACCAGAGAGTAAGGTGCAAGCGCGCTTCTCCCGCATTTGCGAGGACAGCCGAAATTGTAATCCCCAAGTTCTGGAGGCGAGACCGGCGACCGGAGCGCTCTTTCCGCGCTGGTCGATGTGCGGCTTGAATCTAACTGGTCGAGACAACGTGGTGCTTCGCCCCGGCCACATCGGCTTCAATCTGCTCGGCGCCACTCCAGGCGCACTGTTGCAGCATCTACAGACGTTAGCTCAACGTTACGGTCCCGAACTTGAAAAGGCCCACGCGCCCTTGCTGAAGCGTTCCTCTTGACCCGCTGCCATAGGCGCGTTGCTCAACTGAGCCGCATTCCGTCACGCTACACGCCCAAATTGATCATGTCACTTCTGGGTAGGAACGACTGATCACCGGCCGGGATTTTGGGTACGCTCGCGCAGCGCTCTTGACCATCATGACCGAGAGGATGACCTATGGTCGCAAGAGATCTCTTGTAGGGGTTCGTGAGGGAGCGACGATTGTCCGACATCGGCAAGTTGCAACCTATTCTCAAGACCGCAATCGACGCCGTGGTCGTGGTGGATGCGCGGGGCTTCATCGTCGACTGGAGCCCGCGCGCCGAGGCGATGTTTGGTTGGGCGCGGGGTGAGGTCCTCGGGCGATTGCTGGGTGACGTCGTGGCGCCGTCGCCGCTGCGCCAAGCCCATCAACAGGGCTTGGAGCGTTTCGTCGCTACTAGGGTTAACCGCGTGCTCGACCGAGTTCTTGAACTTGTCGCGCTGCGCCGGACCGGCGTGGAATTTCCGATAGAACTCTCGGTCACCTCTTGGGGCTCGGATGAGGACCCGCTTTTTCTGGGTTTTATCCGCGACATTTCCGAGCGCCGCGAGACGATCGCAAAGCTCGCCGCGAGCGAAGCCCGCTTTCGCGCGGCGGTGGATGCTGTGGAGGGCGTGCTTTGGACCAATAACGCCGCAGGCGAGATGACTGGTCCGCAGCCGGCCTGGGAAAAGCTGACAGGGCAACGCCAACCTGAGTACCAGGGCTTTGGCTGGGCGCGAGCAATCCACCCCGATGACGCCCAGCCGACCATCGATGCTTGGCTAGTCGCCGTCGCCGAACGCCGCCCGTTCCTGTTCGAACACCGCGTGCGCCGTCACGATGGGGTCTGGCGGACCTTCCAGATCCGTGCGGTGCCGGTGGTGGAGCCTGACGATACGGTTCGCGAATGGGTCGGCGTCCATACCGACATCACCGAGCAGAGGGTCGCCGACGCAAAGCTGCGGGAGAGCGAGGCCCGTTTCCGAGTGATGGCCGACGCAGCGCCTGCCCCTGTCTGGATGACGACCGCAGAGGGTGGCGTTGAGTTTGTTAATCAAGCCTTCGCCGACTTCGCCGGGCTAGATCGAGCCGGCCTGTTAGGAAATGCTTGGATCAGCCTGATCCATCCCGACGACATCGCCGACGTCTTGGCGCGGCGTATGGAAGCGCGTTCGACGCTAGCGTCTTACAGCTTCGAGGCGCGGTTCCAATCAGGCCAGGGAACTTACCGGTGGATGCTCGCCAATGCCCGCCCTCGGTTCGATGAGGCGGATCGGTTTATAGGCTATCTGGGAATGGCCATGGACCTGACAGAGATAAAACAAGCTCAGATCCATCAACAGTTGTTGATCAATGAACTCAACCACCGGGTTAAGAACACTTTGGCGGCGATCCAGTCGATCGCCCGACAGACCTTGAAGCCGGGCGAAACCCCGCCGCAGGTTCGCGAACACCTCTTCGATCGCCTGATGGCGATGTCTGCGGCCCACGATGTTCTGACGCGCGAGAACTGGTCCAGCGCCAGCGTCGAGGATGTCGCGCGACAGGCCGCGCGTCCCTTCATCGGAAGTGGCGATACAGAGCGCGTGATCCTGACTGGGCCTGCGATGCGGGTCGCCCCCAGTGCAGCCCTAGCCCTTGCTCTGGCGCTCCACGAACTGGGCACCAATGCAGTTAAGTATGGCGCGCTTTCGACGCCAACGGGGGTTGTGCGGGTCGAATGGTCGCGAACCGCCGCTGGCCTGGGCGCCCTAACATGGCGGGAAACGGGCGGTCCGCCAGTAGGCCCGCCAGCGCGAAGAGGTTTCGGGACGCGGCTCCTGAGCGGGGGCCTCGCGCCCGACTTAGGTGGTCGCCCCGAACTGATCTTCGCTCCGGAAGGCGTCGAAGCACGATTGGCGTTCAGACTTGAAGCCGAAAACGACAAGGATTGGAGCACAACTTGCAACGAAACATAGTCGCGGCGACGCCTAGCGCCCACAGGAAAAATAACACGCAAAAATTCTATAAACTCCAAAATATCGGGATACTAATTCAAAAATTGGAAAATATATTCACAATATAATTGTCTATATTTATCAAACATTTTCTCACATTTATATTTAAGAATATAAACTGTTGCGGTGATAATTTACCCCGCTGCATGAGGCTCTCCTTCACAAGCCCGCCACCGAAGCTCGCCTCATTGCGAGGCTTGCAAAGACCGCACAAGCGCCCCGTCTATGAAATTTTGGCGGCTCAGCTGCGCCCTGTCGACATTGGCGATTCCAGGCAGCGTCATCGCGCCACATGAGGGCATTAACCCTCTGACGGCGCCTTTGCCTTAGAGTTTACGCAAACGATTGACATGGAGCATGCGATGGAGGCCCGAGAGGCGCTCAGGATAGAGGCCTTGCGGTCTTTTGCCGTGCTCGATGCGCAAGCCGACGCGGCGATACACCGCTTGGCTCAGCTAGCCCAAAGCCTGTTCGACGCGCCGATCGCGCTGGTTTCGCTGGTCGACGAAGACCGCCAATGGTTCAAGGCTCGCCTTGGTCTTGAGGCCCCCGAAACCCCTCGCGACCACGCCTTTTGCGCGCACACCATCACCCAAGCGCCCGAGACTGTGATGGTCGTTGAGGACGCCACAGCTGACCCCCGTTTCGCGGACAACCCACTGGTGACAGGCGCACCGGATATCCGCTTTTATGCAGGCGCGACCCTGAGCACAAAGGAAGGACATAATCTCGGGACGCTTTGCGTGATTGACACCAAGCCCCGCCCCCGTCCTGATGAAGCGGCCTTGGAGCGATTGAAGCTCCTAGCGCGCATCGTCGTTGACGAGTTCGAGCTGGCCAAGGCGCACCGGCAAACCCGGGAGAAACAGCGCCTGCTCGAACTTGCTGAAACTATGGCGGGAGTAGGTTACTGGCGCCTAGAGTTGGACAACAACACCGTCACATGGTCGGATGCTGTCTATGCGATCCACGGCCTAAGCCGTGACACTTTTGACCCCAACCTCGACGACGCGGTCGCCTTCTACCATCCCGACGACCGCGAACTTGTCCGACGCCATCTGGCGTCGGCCCTGGATACCCAAACAAGCTTCGATTTTCAGTTGCGATTGATTCGCGCCGACGGCGCCTTACGCTACGTCATCAGCCGCGGCGTGTGCGAACTGGCTGACAATGGTCGCGCCGCGGCACTGTTTGGAGTGTTTCAGGATGTCACAGAAACTGTCGAGACGATTGAAACGCTGCGGCGGCGTAGGAGCCGCTATCGCCTGGTTACCGAGCATGCTGGCGACGTGATCACGCGCTACGACTTTCACGGACAAGGCCGTTTTATCTCACCCGCAATCGAGAAGTTACTGGGCTATACCGTCGCGGAAACGGCAGGCCTTACAGTGCCCTCTGTTCTGCACCCCGATGATCGCGAAGCGGTGATGGCGGTGTTCGCAAGCATGTCACGCGGCCTGGACCAGCAGACGATCCAACATCGATCACGTCACAAATACGGCCACTATGTATGGGTCGAATCCAATCTTCGGCTCGTCCGCGAGAATGATGGGACGCCGCGTGAAATCGTCTCGGTGTCACGCGACATCTCGGACCGCAAAGCGCTCGAGCTCGACCTGATCACCGCGCGCGACGATGCGCGTGAACAGGCCCAGCGGGCCTTGCTCGCCGAGGACATTGGCGGGCTTGGCCACTGGCGTTATGATCTTCGCTCGCGTCATCTCGATGTCTCACGAAAGATGTTCGAGATCTACGGCTTGCCTTGTGTGGCGCGTCCCGAGATGGCCGCATTTAATGAATGTATCCACCCGGACGAGCGCGCATGGACGCTCAAGCGTATCGCAGAGCGCCTCAAGACTGGCGAACCAGACTACAACGTCCTGACGCGAATCGTGCGCCCCGATGGCCAGGAGCGGTGCGTATCGGGCAGTTCGGTCACCCTCTATGGAGCAGACGGCGCGGCGGCCTTTATGATGGGGACGGTTCGCGACGTCACCGATGAGCGCCAAGTCCAGGTCGCCTTAGCTGAGAGTGAGGCGCGTTACCGACTGCTCGCCGACAACGCCAGCGACATGATCGCGAGCTTCAAGCCCACTGGGGAAATCAGCTTCATTTCGCCAGCCTGCAAGAACGTTCTTGGCTACCAGCCCGACGAAATGGTCGGTCGACGGGTCGCCGACTTCACCCATCCTGACGATCGCCAACCCATGGCCGACTACTACGCAGACCTCATCCGAAGGGGCCCTGGCTCCGTTTCTGAGCCGTACGAGTTCCGAGCCCAACACAAGAGTGGTCACTGGGTTTGGTTGGAAGGCCAGCCTAAGATCTTCTTCAACGCGAAGGGGGCCATGGTCGCGATTCAAGACGTGGCGCGGGAGATCACGGCGCGCAAGGCGCTGGAGGCTTCTTTGGTTGAGGCGCGCGCACAGGCAGAAACCGCCGCCGCCGTGAAGTCAGAATTCCTCTCCAATATGAGTCATGAGCTGCGGACGCCGCTGACGGCCGTGCTCGGCTTTTCCCGCCTCATTGAAGGGCAGCCTGAGCTATCTGACTCGACCCGCCGCTTTGTTGATCGCGTATCTAACGCTGGCCAGGCGCTACTTTCGACGGTCAATGACATCCTAGATTTTTCCAAACTCGAAGCTGGCCAAGTCGAAATCAAGCTATGTGCGACCAATGCTCGGCAGGTGATTGAAGACGCCGTAGATCTTTTCACGTGCCAAGCGCAAGAAAAACGCATCGACCTTGAATTGAAAGGCTTGGAGACTCTCCCACCGGCTCTAATGTTGGCGCCTGAACGCGTGCGACAAATACTACTCAACCTCGTTGGCAACGCTATTAAGTTCACTGACGAGGGTAAGGTGGCTGTCGAGGTTTTCTGGAACCCTTCAGCGGGACGCCTACGCACGTGTGTGAAGGACACCGGCGCGGGCATTCCGGCCGATCGGCTCGACCAGCTCTTCAAGCGTTTCTCGCAAATAGACGGATCTTCGACACGGCGCCACGGAGGCACGGGACTGGGCTTGGCCATCTGCAAGGGGCTGGCCGAGGCTATGAGCGGTCAGATCGGCGTTGAAAGCGCAGAGGGACAAGGCAGCAGCTTTTGGTTCGAGATCCCGACTGAAGCAATCGATAGCGCGGTGGAGGCCAAGGCCGATACTGACCGCGCCCTCATTCCGGAGGCGAGCCGCGTCTTGGTGGTGGACGACAATCCGGTCAACCGCGATCTTGTCCGTACGATTCTGCGCGCGCTTGGCGCGGAAGTTACCGAGGCCCCGGATGGTGAAAACGCCGTGCGTTTGGCCCAGGTTGAGCCCTTTGACGTCATCTTGATGGATCTACGGATGCCTGGGATCGGCGGACTTGCCGCCGCCCAACAGGTTCGTCAAGACGACCTCAACGGCAATGTGCCCATCATTGCGTTTTCGGCCGATATCACCCAAGCCCCGTCGGACGTGTTCAACGGAGCTGTGTCTAAACCCCTGGAGACGGCTGCGCTGGTGGCGGAAATCGCTCGTGTTCTTCAACCAACTGAGTTCGACCATGCCGCTTGAAACCCGTCGCCGGAGGATCTTCATCGCCGAAGATGATCGCAATCTATTGGAACTCCTGACGACGCGGCTCGCCCTCGCCGGCTATGACCCCGCCTACGGCCGCGACGGCTGGGAGGCGTTGGACGGGATCCATAATACCCGGCCAGCCGCCATCGTCTTAGATGTCAACATGCCGAGATTGGACGGCTTTGGCGTGCTACGTCACCTAAAGAAGAGCCCCAATGTCGCGGGTATCCCGGTGATGATGCTGACTGCGCGCAATGCGCCCGGCGATATCAGAGAGGCGCTGGCGCTTGGCGCGCGTGACTATCTAGCCAAGCCCTTCACCGATGCGCAGTTACTGGCGCGCTTGGCGCGCCTGCTACGTCCGCGCCCCTCATCCCCGCCCACCAAGGAGAGTGTGCTGATCTGAGACCTAGATCAGGACGGCTGTGCTGGGCAAAATTCGGAATGGCCTAACTTACAGCGCGTGGGCCGCTACACGGCCAACTGAGGTGGTGTCCCATCCGACGGTTCGGTCTGAGAACGCAAACCTCGCCTAGCGGCAGGGCCGCCAACGGCTGATTTGCTTCCTTCCTGACGACTACGCAATCTAACTCGCCAACGTACGGCAGTGGTTCCGCCTAGAGGTGCCCTGGGTCGCTGTACCCAACAAGCCAGGCGCAGGCCGCCTAGGGCACCCCCCTAAGGGCCCGGCAAGTTTGCAATTAACTCGCAATCTTATATGAGCAATGCAACTTGCTTACCTGCCGAGGCTCCAAATGATCTGCTCGTTCCCCGCCCGCACCTCCGTGCGCCGCCTCGCCCTTTCGAGCTTGAGCCTTTGGACCCTGGCCACAGCGGTGCAAGCTAAAGAGGCGCAGGGGCCCGAGCGCACAGAACTGGACCAGGTGGTGATCACTGCGGCGCGCACGAACCTCCCCGCTAACGCCCTGCCCCTGACCGTGGATGTGATCGACAATGAGCGCCTGTCTCAGCAGGTCAGCGTGAGCGGGTCGATTATCGATGCGATCTCGACTCTCTCGCCGTCGTTTTCTCCGACCCGTCAAAAGCTGTCGGGGGCCGGCGAGACCTTGCGCGGCCGCTCGCCGCTCTACGCCATCAACGGCATCCCCCAATCGACCCCGATCCGCGACGGCTCGCGCGACGGCTACACTATCGATCCGTTCTTCATCGACCGCGTGGAGCTGATCTACGGCTCCAACGCCCTGCAGGGCATCGGCGCCACTGGCGGCGTGGTAAACCAAGTGACGGTCGGCGCGCCCAAGGAAGACGGCGTCTCAGGCCGCTCCCTGATTCAGACCACAGCGGGCCATGATCTCGGCGACACGGTCGGCGGCAAGGTCGCGGGCCTGGTCGGCTGGCGGGACGGCGCGTTCGACGCCACCGCCGGCGTCGCCTACGAGACCCGCGGCGCCTTCTACGACGCCAATGGCCGTCGCATCGGCATGGACAACACACAAGGCGATGTCCAAGATTCCAAGACCCTGTCCTTGTTCGCGCGTCTGGGCTGGCAGCTAAATGAGGCGACCCGGTTCGACATCATCGGCAGCCGCTTTGAGCTGAAAGGTGACGGGGACTATGTGACCGTGACCGGCACGGCCGCGGCCCCGACGGATGGCAATCGCGCCGCGCGCCGGCCAACCACCGCCTATCGCGGCGTTGTTCCCGGTGTTCCTGCATCGAACCGGGTCGAGACCTTGTCGGCCTCGCTGACCAGCGACGTCTACGGCGGCGCCCTGAACGCGCAGCTGTTCTTCAACCGCTCGCGTGACACCTTCGGCGGCGATATCAGCACCACCTTCCAGGATGCGCGCCTCGCGCCGCTCGGCACGCTGTTTGACCAGTCCTCGAACCGTTCGCGCAAGCTGGGCGCGCGCGCCAGCTATGAGCGCGCCGTGCCGGGGATCGAGGGCCTGACCGCCACCGCTGGCCTGGACGCCCTGACCGACACGACCGCGCAACTGCTGACCGCCACGGGCCGCGCCTGGGTGCCGCCCACCAAGTTCAGGAGCCTCGCGCCGTTCTTGCAGGGCAACTACGCTCTGCTGGACGGTCGGCTGCGCCTGGCCGGCGGCGTGCGCTTCGAGAACGTTCAGCTGAAGGTGGACGATTTCACGACCCTGGCTTCCTACGGCTCGCGTCAGGTCGGCGGCGGTGATCCAGAGTTCAAGGCCACGCTGGCCAATGGCGGGGTGGTGTTCGAAGCCGCAAAGGGCGTGCGTGTCTATGGCAGCTACGCCGAGGGCTACACCGTGCCGGATGTCGGCCGCATTCTGCGGGCCATCAACATCAACAATGTCGACGTCGACACCTATCTGGCCGTCGAGCCGATCGTCTCCAACAATCGCGAGCTGGGCGCTGAGGTCAAGCGCGGTCCCTTCGACGCCAGCGTCGCGTACTTCTGGTCGAAGTCGAAGCTGGGCCAGTTCCTCGTCCGCAACACTGACGGCGTCTTTGACGTGCAGCGCCAAGGCGTCGCTATTGAGGGCTTGGAGGCCAATGTGAAGGCCCGCACCCCCGTCCCTGGTCTAGACGTTTCGGCGGGCTATGCCCGCTTGCGTGGCCAGACGGACACCAACCGAGACGGCAAGGTCGACACCGATCTGGACGGCGCCAACATCTCGCCCGACCGCCTCAACCTGGCGGCCGACTACCAGATCGGCAAATGGGCCCTGCGTCTGCAGATGCAAAAGTACATGTCGCGCAACATGCAGCGCGCGCTCGTGAAGGATGACTTCGAGGGCTACACGCTTGTCGACGCTCTAGTCCGCTACCAGCTGGGGGCTGGCGCGGTGTCGCTGGGCGTACAGAACCTCTTGGACAAGCAGTACATCTCCTACAATTCGGACACCACGCTGCCGGCCAAGGACAAGTTCTACGCTGGCCGCGGCCGTACCGTGACGCTGGGCTGGGAAGCGCGCTTCTGATGCGGCTCTTGCGCCTGCTACACCGCTGGACGGGCGGGCTGATCGGCCTGCTACTGGCGCTTCTGGGATTGAGCGGCGCGCTCTTGGTGCACGAGGACGCCTTTCTGCGCGCCACCGTGCCCCACGCCGCCGCCCCCCAGCGGCAGGACACTGTCACCTTGGCGGCGATGGCCGCCAAGGTCGTCGCCGCCGAGGACCGCCCCCGCTCGATCCTGCTGGCCACCCAGCGCCTTGGCCTCAACAAGCTTAGCTACAACACCGAAGAAAAGGCCGCCTACGCCAACCAGGACGGCGAGATCATCCAAGCCTGGACCTCCAACTGGGATCGTCCGGAGGCCTGGCTGTTCGACTTCCATCACCATCTTTTCAATGGCGATGCGGGCGAGATTGTCGGCGGCGTCTTAGGCTTGGCGGGACTGGCCTTCGTCCTTACCGGCCTGATCCTGTGGTGGCCGACGCGGCGGATGTTCCAGCTGCGCGCCTGGCCCTCGAAGATGACGCGAGCGGGGATCGTGCATCATCACCGTGACCTGGGGGCTCTGCTCGCCCCGCTGCTGATCCTGTCGCTGGCCACGGGCGCGGCGATGAACCTGAAGTGGTTCTCTGAAGCCCTGCGCGCGCCGTTCTCGTCAGCCGCGACAATGGCCCAGGCCTCCACGCCGCCGAAGATCAAAGGCGGAACGCTGGCCAAGGACCTTGATTGGACCAAGGTGATCGACCAAGCCAAGGCGCGGTTCCCCGGCGCGGAGGTTCGGATCATCACCTTGCCAGCCAAGGCCGGCGGGGTGATCCAGATCCGCATGCGCCAGCAAGCCGAATGGCTGCCCAACGGTCGCTCGATGGTCTGGTTCGATCCGGCCACCGGCGAAATGGTCGCCAGCCGTGATGCGGAGCGCCTGCCGCTCGGCTCGCGCATCGCCAATCTCGACTATCCGCTGCATGCGGCCAAGGTCGGGGGTCTTCCCTATCGGCTGGTGATGACGATGTCGGGCCTGGCCTTGACCCTCCTGGGCGCGCTGTCGGTGGTGACGTTCTGGGGTAATCCTTCGGGCCGACCCCGCCGCGCCTCATCCGCCAGGACGCGATCAAGCTCCGAAGCGGACCGTTAGAATTCGCGGCGGTGCGATACGCTCCTCCCCAAAAAATCTTCATCAAACTATTTGGCTTGGATCGTTAGAGCATCGCACCTTCACCTTTAACGGGCGTGAGCGACGGCAGCTTCCGCAGCGGCGCTGCGCCAGGAGCGGATATTGGTAGGCCGCCGGAAACTGGACGTGCAACTTTTCGGACCAGGCAGGCATCTCCTTGTCGCAGCGTGGGACGTATCGTCGCCATTGCTCTTGGCGCTAAGAACGACGACGATGGACGACGGAGCTGTGGATCAGGGCGACGGTGATCTTTCAATCGTACGAAAAGCTGAGACGACGGATGGGGGTCTGCGCCGCCCTGCTCGTCGGGCTGCTTGTCATACAGACGCCCGTCTCGGCGACAGACCGCATGCTCCACGCGATGGGACAGGCCCATGCGGCCAATCCATTCGCAGGAGCGGTGTCGGACCTGCATCTTGATGGCAGCGACCATGACCATGATCATGGACAAGAGGCCGGTTACGCCGACGCCCATTCGCATGAGATGGCGAATGCTGCGGCTGATGACGGCGGGCCTGACGATCGCGGCTCCGCCGCGCCCCACCATCACCACCATCATGACAACCCGACGGCATACGGATTGACGTTGTCGCCGAGCCTGCCCGTTCGCTGGGCCACGTCGCGCTCCCTGTTTGGCGCGGAAGATGACCTTCGACCGGGCCTGGCGCCGCAAATGCAGGACCGTCCTCCGAAAGTCCGCCTCGCCTACGTCGCCTGATCCGCGCGGCCTAAAGCGCCGCGCTCGCACGTTTGAGGACCTTTCATGTCTGCCCTATTCCAAGGCCGGTCGCTCCGGCCCTGGCTGCTCGTCACGGCGCTCGCCTTGGCGACGCCGCTTTCCGCTTCGGCGGAACCTCTTGGCCTGTCCGATGCGCTGAGCCGTGCAGCCAAGGCCGATCCCGCCCGCCCGGCGCTCGCCGCCCGACTGCAAGCCGCCGAGGCCGGCGTGCGCCAAGCCGCCGTCCGCCCCAATCCCGTCGTCGGTATCGAGGTCGAGGATCTGGCCGGGACGGGGCGCTACTCCCTGATCGATCGCGCTCAGGCCACGCTTTACTACCAGCAGAGCCAGGAGCGCGGCCGCAAGCGCGAGGCTCGAACCGCCCTTGCGCGCGGCGACATCGTCCTGGTCCGCCTGCGCGATGATGTCCGCATGCTCGACCTGCTGCACGAGGTCGAGGTCGCCTGGATTGAGGCGATCGCCGCCGAGGCGGAGGCGCGATTGGCCGCCGATCGTCTGGCGCTCGCCGAACGCGCTCGCTCTGAAGTCGACCGACGCGTGAAGGTGGCGCGTGATCCCCTCTTCGCAGGGGCGCGCGCCGAGGCCCAGGTTGCGGAAGCCGCCAGCGCCCTGGCGGAAGCCAAGGCCCGAGCCGCCAACACGCGCCGTGCGCTCGCCGCGTTCTGGAGTGGCGGCGAGATCGAGATCGATCCTACCCCCCTGGAAGACCTCAGCGCCGCCGATAAGGTCGCCGGTCCGGCCTCCCCCTCTGACCTGGCTTTGCTGGAGGCGGGGCGAAGCCTGGCGGCGGCCAAGGTTCGGGTGGAGCAAAGCAAGGCCGTCCAAGACCCGACCTGGCGGGCGGGCTTGCGGTACCTGAACGACGGCGGCGACGTGGCCGCGATCATCGGCGGCTCGATCCCGCTCGGGCGCTACGACACCAATCGCGGCGCAATCGATCAGGCCCGCGCCGCCCAGACGGCCGCCGATCTCGACCTGATCGGGGCCAAGGCGACGCTGGAGCGGAAGATCGCCGCGACCCAGACTTCCATCGCCCAGAAAGCGGGCGTGGCGCGCCGCGTCGCGGCCGAGATCATCCCCGCCAACGCCCGCACCGTCGACCTCGTCCGTGAGGGCTTCAATCGCGGCGGCTTCTCCTACCTCGACGTCATTGAGGCCCAGAAGGCGCTGATCGAAGCGCGCCAGCGTCGCCTCGCCATTCTCAAATCATTTCAGCTCGACCGCGCCCAACTGGACCGCCTGACCGGCGCGCATGCGAGCCTGATCCCTGCTCCGGAGTCCGCCCAATGACCCGTCTTTCACGGCGTCTGGCCGCCGCACCAATCGCCCTCGCCATCCTTGGGACCCTTGCTCTCTCGGCTTGCAGTGAACGCCCCAAACCCGCCGAAACTGAAGGCCATGCCGCCAAGACCGGCGAGTACGAGCGCGGCCCGCATCGCGGCCGTATGCTGCGCAACGGCGACTTCGCCATCGAGGTCACGATCTTCGAGGACGGCGTCGAGCCCGAGTTCCACGTCTACGCCTATCGCAAGGACAAGCCCCTTCCGCCGAAGGACGTCCAGCTCTCCATCACACTGTCGCGCCTGGACGGCGAGGTGAACCGGTTCGCCTTCATGCCGGTCGAGGACTATCTACGCGGCGGCGGTGTTGTCGCAGAGCCTCACTCCTTCGACGTCGTAGTCGCAGCGACCTATCAGGGGCGGTCGCATAGCTGGCGCTACGCGTCCTATGAGGGACGCACGACCATCGCGGCGACGGCGGCCCAGGCCGGCGGCGTCCGGACCGAGATCGCCGGTCCCGCGCCGATCGCCGAATTGGTCGATATGGGCGGCCGGGTCGAGATCACGCCCGAAGGCAAGGGCGAGGTTCGCGCCTGGTACCCGGGGCGGATCATGATGCTGCGTGGCAAGCTGGGAGAGACGGTGCGCAAGGGGCAACTTCTGGCCCGCGTCGAGTCCAGCGAGAGCCTGCAGACCTACTCGATCCCCGCGCCGATCAGCGGCGTGATTGTCGAAAAGAACCTCAATGTCGGCGATGTCACCGGAGACCGGGCTCTGTTCGTCATCGCCGACCCGACCAAGCTGCACGCCGAGTTCTTCGTCTATCCGCGCGACGCCGAGAAGGTCCGCGTCGGCCAGCCCGTCGAGGTGCGCAGCCTGTCCGGCGACACAAAACTTCGCGCCGAAGTGGAGGCGGTTCTGCCAACCGCTGATCTGACCAGCCAGACGCTGCTGGCCCACGTCCATCTGCCCGGCGGCGCCGATAGCGCCTTCCGTCCTGGTATGGGCGTCGAGGGCTCGTTCCAGGTCGGCGCGGCCAATGCGCCGCTGGCGGTGCGGACCAAGGCCATCCAGCGCTTCCGCGACTTCCAGGTCGTCTTCGTGAAGGTGGGCGATACCTACGAGGTGCGGATGCTGGAGCTGGGACGCCAGACGCCTGAGTGGACCGAGGTGCTTAGCGGCCTCAAGCCCGGCTCCGAATACGTCACTGACGGCGCCTTCCTGATCCGCGCGGACATCGAAAAGTCCGGCGCGAGCCACGATCACTAGAGGGAGGCGACCATGCTTGAACGCATCATCGCCGCCTCGATCCGGCTTCGCTGGGTCGTGCTGGCGCTCGTGGCCCTATCGGCCGCCGTGGGCGTCTGGAGCTTCCAGCGCCTGCCGATCGACGCCACGCCGGACATCACCAACGTCCAAGTCCAGATCAACACCGAGGCTCCGGGCTTCTCGCCGTTGGAATCCGAACAGCGGATCACCTTCCCGGTCGAGACCGCCATCGCGGGTCTGCCGGGACTGCAATACACCCGGTCGGTCTCGCGCTACGGCCTTAGCCAAGTGACGGTCGTCTTCAAGGACGGCACCGACATCTACTTCGCCCGCCAGTTGGTCGGCGAGCGGCTGCAAAGCGCCCGCGCCCAGCTTCCGCCCGGCGTTAATCCGGAGATGGGCCCGATCGCCACCGGGCTTGGCGAAATCTTCATGTACACGGTCGAGGCCAAGCCGGGCGCGCGCCGACCCGACGGCAAGGCCTGGACGCCTGAAGACCTGCGCACCCTGCAGGACTGGGTGATCCGCCCTCAGTTGCGCAACACGCCCGGCGTCACCGAGGTCAACACCATCGGCGGCTTCGAGCGGCAGTACCATGTGACGCCGCTGCCTGACCGGCTGTCGGCTTACGGCCTGACCATGGCCGATGTCGTCACGGCCCTGGAGAAGAACAACGCCAATGTCGGCGCCGGCTACATCGAGCGTTATGGCGAGCAGTACCTGATCCGTGTGCCGGGGCAGGCCACGGGCATTGACGACCTCAAGGCCGTGATCGTCGCCAGTCGCAACGGCGCGCCGATCCGCGTCGCCGATCTCGCCGATGTCGGCCTTGGCGAAGAACTGCGCACCGGCGCGGCGACCGAGAACGGTCAAGAGGTCGTGCTCGGCACGGTGTTCATGCTGGTGGGCGAGAATAGCCGCACCGTCGCCCGCGCCACTGCGGCGCGCCTTGAGGAAGCCGCCAAGGCCTTGCCCGCAGGGGTGACGGCCGAGCCGATCTACGACCGCACCCACCTCGTCGACCGCGCCATCGCCACGGTCGAAAAGAACCTGGTCGAAGGCGCCATCCTGGTGATCGTGGTGCTGTTCCTGCTGCTGGGCAACATCCGCGCAGCCCTGATCACGGCGGCGGTGATCCCGCTGTCGATGTTCCTGACCATCACCGGCATGGTGCAGTCCAAGGTCTCGGGCAATCTGATGAGCCTGGGCGCGCTGGACTTTGGCCTGATCGTCGATGGCGCGGTGATCATCGTCGAGAACTGCCTGCGCCGGCTGGGCGAGGCGCAACATCGTTATGGCCGTCTGCTATCACGCGATGAGCGCTTCACTCTGGTGGCCAGCGCCACCAGCGAGGTCATCCGGCCGTCGCTGTTTGGCGTGCTGATCATCACCCTGGTCTATGTGCCGATCTTCGCCCTCACCGGGGTGGAGGGGAAGATGTTCCACCCGATGGCCATCACCGTGGTCATCGCCCTGACGGCCGCCTTGGTGCTGTCTCTGACCTTCGTCCCGGCCGCCGTGGCGCTGTTCGTCACCGGCAAGGTCGAGGAGACGGAAAGCCCGATCATGCGCGGCGCCCGTCGGCTCTACGCGCCGGCGCTTGAAACGGCGTTGCGGTTGCGGGTGGCCTTCGTGGCAGGGGCGGTCGTCCTCGTGGCGATCGCGGCGCTGGCGGCCTCGCGGATGGGCTCGGAGTTCGTGCCCAATCTCGACGAAGGCGACATCGCCATGCACGCCCTGCGCATCCCGGGCACCAGCCTCTCGCAGGCCATCGCCATGCAGACCGCGCTGGAAGCCAAGGTGAAGACCTTGCCCGAGGTCGATCGGGTGGTCTCCAAGATCGGTACGGCGGAGGTTGCCACCGATCCGATGCCGCCGTCGGTCGCCGACACCTTCATCATGCTGAAGGACCGCAAGGACTGGCCCGATCCCCGGAAGCCGCGCGCCCAGCTCGTGGCCGAACTCCAGGCTGTCGTCGCCAAGGTGCCGGGCAACAACTACGAGTTCACCCAGCCGATCCAGATGCGGTTCAACGAACTGCTCTCGGGCGTGCGGGCGGATGTCGCGGTGAAGGTGTTCGGCGACGATCTCGATCAGTTGCTCGAAATCGGCAAGCGGATCGGCGTCGTCGTCGAGGGCGTCGCAGGCGCTCAGGACGTCGGCGTCGAGCAGGTCACCGGCCTTCCGGTCCTGCAAATCACGCCGGACCGCGCGGCCTTGGCGCGGCTCGGTCTCAATGTCGACGACGTCCAGTCCGTGGTCGCCACCGCGATCGGCGGGACAGTGACTGGCCAGGTCTTCGAGGGCGATCGCCGTTTCGACGTCGTTGTTCGCTTGCCCGAAGCCGTGCGCAGCAAGGTCGACGACATCGGCCGCCTGAGAATCCCGCTGCCTGGGACGGTCGACCAAACGCGTGGCTTCGTACCGCTGCAGGACGTCGCCAAGATCGAGATGGTCATTGGCCCCAACCAGATCAGCCGCGAGGACGGCAAGCGCCGCGTCGTGGTGACCGCCAACGTGCGGGGTCGCGATTTGGGCTCGTTCATCGCCGAGGTCGAGCGGAAGGTCGGCGCGGAGGTTGAGCTGCCAACCGGCTACTGGATCACCTACGGCGGCACCTTCGAGCAGCTGATCTCGGCGGCCAAGCGCCTGCAGCTGGTCGTGCCGGCGGCGTTGCTGCTGATCTTCGGCCTGCTCTACGCCCTGTTCCGGTCAGTGAAAGATGCAGCCATCGTCTTCTCGGGCGTGCCGCTCGCCCTAACAGGTGGGGTCGCCGCGCTCCTGCTGCGCGGTTTGCCGCTGTCGATCTCGGCCGGCGTCGGCTTCATCGCGCTCTCGGGGGTGGCGGTGCTGAACGGCGTGGTGATGGTCAGCTTCATCCGCGCGCTTCGCCAGGGGGGGGCGGACATCGACCACGCCATCCGCGAGGGCGCTCTGACCCGCCTGCGGCCGGTGCTGATGACCGCGCTGGTTGCGAGCCTGGGCTTTGTCCCAATGGCGTTCAACGTCGGGGCCGGGGCCGAAGTGCAGCGTCCGCTGGCCACCGTCGTCATCGGCGGGATTATCTCCTCAACGCTGCTGACCTTGCTTGTCCTGCCGGCGCTGTATCGCTTGGCTCACAGACAAGCCAAGTCGGCGCAGTAGCCCGCTGTGCAGCGCGCCATTGATCCTTCGACCGCTCTCGCCGGAGCGATCGGTGGCGCGGTGCACAGACCCAGCCTATGAGGGACGCATGGTCTACTTCATCCTGAAATGCGCAATCTCCGGGATCATGATCGGCGCGGCGTCAACGATCGCCCGGCGCTATCCGGGCGTCGGCGCCATCATCGCATCGCTGCCTCTCGTCTCGGTGTTGGGCATGATGTGGCTCTGGCGCGACAAGCCTGATCCCGCCAACATGGCCGCGCACGCACAGGCCACCTTTTGGTATGTGCTGCCGTCTCTGCCGATGTTCCTACTCATCCCAGCTCTGCTCCGACGCGGCCTTGGCTTCTGGAGCGCTCTGGCGGCCGGCTGCTTGCTCACCGTGGTGCTATATCTCGGAATGACCTGGGCCGCTCCAAGGCTTGGGTTGCGCCTCTGACGCGCCATGAGCGGAACTTGGCTTACCTCCAGGAACCTGACCTTGCCCTCCGAACCGGGGGCATGTGCCGGATAGTTGGCCAAATCGCAACGGCGCCTTAGCGCTGGCGGAACCGTTTGCACGCACCCGCTCAAGCTGTAGCATAACGTGCGTCGCTATCGTGCGACGAGTCGGGGTGGCGCACCCCTGACCGCCTCGAAACGCAGGAGCCGGCGGCTTCGTGAACGACAATATGGCGTTGGGCCTGCTGGCCGAAATTATGAACTGGAAATCCGACGACGGAGCCACCGCCACACGGGAGTATGGATGGCTGCGCCTCATGTCGGCGGTCAAATACGACGGGTACTCGGACTTTCGCGCCGGCGCCCGGTTCCTCGAGAGCCTGGCCACTTGGCTCAAGCAGTTTGAGCCCACCGATCGTGAGGCCGCCTACGACTTCGTCAAATCGAGGCTCGTCTACATCTCGCTCCCCGAATTGTTGCGACTGATCGAGGCGTTTGTTCCGGAGTTCGTGACTCCAGCTATACGCGAGGTGGCGGCGAAAGAGATCGGCGTCAAACCATATGAGATTTGGCGAACGGTCCACGGTACGGCCGCCTTTAAGCGGAACCTCCGGAAGACCCTCTTTGTGGGCATGAGCGACGGCAGCCGCATTGATATATTGAGGCGCGCCAACGCCGGCCGCATCTCCCAGGAACAGGTGCTCCCGATGATGAACATCGATGGCGCGAAGTGGGAGGACTTGGCCGACGACCTCCGCAAAGACGAGGGTCAGGACGCCAAGTTCGAACGGATTTTTCTTATCGACGACTTCACCGCCTCAGGCACCACATTCATCCGCAACGTGGAGGGGAAGTGGAAGGGTAAGCTGGCACGCTTCAACAAACTTATCAAAGACGCCAGAAAGGAACTCAAAGACAAATTTCCGATCGTGGAAGGTTATGACCTTTATATCCACCACTATATCTCGAGCTATCAGGCCCGGCTGAACTTGTTGAAGCGATTGGACGAGGCCTTTCAAAATTGGGATGACAAATCGTTCGGAACGGTGACGCTTAGTGAAAGCCTGCTTTTGCCGGAGAGCCTGAAGCTCAATGCTAAGTCCGACGCGACGATGCTAGCGCTCTGCGATACCTACTATGACCATGCCCTTTTTGAACGCCTAGAGCGCCACTGCAAAGAGGCCGGCCAAGTTGATATGAAGCTGGGCTACGCCGACTGCGCGCTTCCCATCGTTCTTGATCACAACACGCCCAACAACAGCATCTCACTGTTGTGGGCCGAAACGGGTGGTGAAAACGGTGCACATGCAATGCGCCCTCTGTTTTTCCGCCGCGATCGCCACGGATAGCCATGTCTAACCCATTCCTGCGCCGAGCGACCGAGTACATCCGGGATGACTCCGCATTCCTCGCCATTGTCAGCCCGGAACCGCTTACGGCGTTCCTTGCGCGTCACAAGAAGAAAGACGCGCTGTTTGATATGCCGGTTCGCCTGATCGGCACGCCTGGCAGCGGCAAGACGATGATGGCTACGCTGGTAGAATATCGGCTGCTGGAAACAATTCTCCGCGACCAGAGCAATCCAAACAATCGCGCGCTTGCTGAAGCGTTGGTGCAGACCGGCTTCACCAACGGGGACATCCCGCGTGTGGTCGCCGTAAGGCTCCCAATGGAGTCGGAGTATCGCGACTACTGGGAGCTGCCTTTTGATCCGGCCGTAAAAACTAAGCTTGTGATGTCGCTGATCCAAGCCCGCGCGGTGATCGGATGGTTGCGCAACCTGACTGCCAATAACCGGCGCGCACTGGATGAGGTGCGCATCATCGCCCGCGATGCCGCAGGTGCGCAGATCGAGCAAATCGGCGGTATGACGGCGGCCGATATCCTTAAGAGGGCGCGCGAGGTCGATCGAGCGGTCTATTCGGTTGGAGCCAGCCTCCTACCGCCAAAACCGGAACAGATACCGGCGGCGGCCCAAGCGCCTTACCAGCCGTTTGAAACGATCCGTGAGATCGAGATTGAGTGGAACGGAAAGCCGGTCAAGCTGCAGCCGCTTGTCATCCTAGACGACGTTCATACGCTCCATCCCGAGCAACTCGATTTACTGTTTCGTGCGCTGACCCGTCGCGAAATGCGAATTGGTCGTTGGCTGATGATGCGGCTGGATGCGCTGTCTCCTGCGAGCGTCTTCCAGTCCGACCAACAAGACGCTTTCCCGGGCCTAAAGGCCGATCGCGATTACCTCGATATCTCCATGCAGTCTCAGCGCGGGAGCGATCGAAAGCAGTTCCGCCGTCTGGCCGCAGATATGTCGGATCGATACTTGCGACTGGTTCCGTCGCTCGCAAATCGCCGACACACGCATTTCGCGAGGCTGCTGAGTGGTGAACCGCCGTCCCTCACAGAGGGAAAGCTAGAGGAACTTCGCCAGCAAGTCGCAAAGGACCAGCGTCGCTTAAAGGTGACGCCTGAGCGCCGAGCGGCCATCGAAGAATTGGTTCGCAGCTACGTCAAGGGTTCCCACTCGACCGACGTCAACGAAGACGTTCAGTTGGCCATGGTGCGGGTGCTGATGTATCGCTACGACGTCCGGGTCGCCGCTCAAACTCCATCCTTGTTTGAGGCGGAAGATCCTGAGCCAAAGACACCGCTCAAAGCGGATGTCGATGTGGCTGACGCAGCACGTATCTACCTTACGCATCGGTTTGATCGCCCGCTGCATTTTGGGCTCGACGATATCGCCAACGCCAGCAACGAGAACGCTGAGCAATTCCTGCATATGGCCGGCGCCCTCGTCGATCGCATGGAGACACGCGCAATCCGCAATCTCGACCCGGCCTTGTCGCCGTCCCAACAACAAGCTGCGCTCATCGACAAGACAGGCGAAATGATCGCAGGCTGGTCATTCCCTTTTGCACGCAAGGTGCGCGAGTTCGTCCTCCACGTTGCGGGCGAGTGTCTGGAAGAGTCTCTTCAACCCAACGCACCGCTGGGCGCCGGCGCCAATGCTATTGCTGTGCCGGACGCGCACATGGTCGAGCTGCTCGCCAGCGAGCACGAGCTCGCGCAGGTTTTGAAGTACGCCCAAGCCTATGGCGCGATCGTCGCCGTGCGCAAATACGGCCAGGGGGGCAAGGAGTGGTGCCTGTTAGAGCTTGCCGGCCCCGTGTGCTTGAACCAGCGCCTCACCTTGAAGCGCGGTGGATTCCTGGAACGGAGAGTTGAAGATCTGATTTCCGTCGTGGAGGCCATCTAACATGACCTCCAGACCGCACTGGGCCAACTGCATCACCCATTCGGACGCCAAGGTCGACGAGTTCCTTGCCGACTACTTCGCCCAGCCCGACCGGACCTGCCTCTTGGTCGGCGGAGCGGGCTTTGATCCGCGTGCACGAATGGTGGCCGAGCGCCTAGCGCCCGTCTTGGGCGATCGGCTCCGAGCAATGTTCATCCGCGAGGAGCGAGCCAACCCGAACGCCGACCTGACGGCCTCGGCGAACGAAACCGAGGCTAAACTTAAGGCCTTGATTAAAAACTGTGAGATCACGCACGTCCAAATCTTCGCAGAAGACGGCGCTTCAGTCGGCGGCGTCCGCGTCAGCCAGGCTTTACGCGCGATGGATTGGCCAGACGTGACGGACGTCGTTCTCGACTTGAGCGCTCTGTCGGTCGGCATTGGCTTTCCTGCCGCGCGCGTCCTGCTGGCGCAGTGCGAGGAACGCCCGGACGTGAACTTCCATCTGATGGTTGTTTCGAACCCCGAGCTGGATGCTCAAATCGTGCCCGAACCCTCCAGCACGCCCGCCGTCGTACGGGGCTTCTCCGGGCCGGTGGAGGACTCCGACCTCGAGGTTGCGAAGGTGTGGCTCCCTCACCTCGCCCCAGGCAAGCGCGCGACCCTTGCAAAGATCCATGGCCTGGTAGAGAGCGACTACAAGATCTGCCCTGTATTGCCCTTCCCATCTCGCGACCCGAGACGTCCAGACGCGCTGATATCTGAGTACCACAACGAGTTGCGGAACGTCTGGAATGTTGATCAGAGGGATTTGATCTACGTATCGGAGCGCAACCCCCTCGATGCGTATCGGACGTTCTCGACCCTTAAGGCGCGATACGACCAGACGATGGAAGGCATCTATCGCCCTCAACTGATCCTCTCCCCGGTCGGCAGCAAAGTGATGGCGGCTGGCGCACTTATGGCGGCTATCGACCACAATCTGACGGTCTTGCATGTCGAGGCCGTGCGGTACGAACTCGATAGCGCTGCGGCCCCACTCGAGGCCACTCCCGCCTACATGATCGTCCACGTTTGGCTGCACGGGCCCATCTACGCCGGGTATCAAGCGTGATTGGACGCAATCCACGGCGTACCGATGAAATGCCAAGCGCGATGCCATCGGTTCGTCTATAGCCCGCGGCCATGAGCCTTTACGCCGAGAAACTCGATGGCCTGGCGCAGACGTTCGACCTCGTCGCGCGCCAGGATTTATCGCGTCTCAGCATGGCTTTAAGGGCGGGTCAGACGAGTCTCGCTGTAGCGGTTGGCTCAGGCGGCTCGGCGATCACCGCCCAATATCTCGCCGATTGCCGACGCTCGCTAGGTTACCCCCCTACGCTCGTCATGACGCCAATGGAGTTCGTCGCGCAGGCGGAGAGATTTGCGGCGGCTCAGATTTGGCTATTGAGCGGATCAGGCGAGAATCCCGACATTCTGGCGGCCGCTAGGTCCTGCGCGGATCTCCAGGTGAGCGATGTGCAAGTTCTCACCGCTCGAGCGCCCAGTCAGCTGACGATGTCATTGCCGGCCCTCGGTCATGTGCATCTGACCGAGGTCGCCGACGACAAGGATGGCTTCTTGGCGACCCACAGCCTTGCGGGCGCTATCGCTGCTCTGTGTATCGCGGCGGACGCGGCGTGCCCGCGCCCAATGTCCGCCGAGCTAGTCGCTCATCTCCTTACGTCGTCCCGGTCCCGACTTTCTAGATCTCATCGCCAAAGCCTCAGTGCCGACCTGGCGCAATTCTCTGCGGCGCAGACGCTTTTCGTACTGCACGATCCTAACCTGATCAGTGCGGCCGTCGCGATCGAGACTTCCTGTTGGGAAGCTGCGTTATGTCCGGTGCAACGCGTGGACTTTCGCAACTTCGCCCATGGTCGCCATGTGTGGCTCGCACAACGACCCGGTAATGCGTTCCTGCTCGCACTGACCAGTGCCGAAAGCAGCGAGATATGGCGAGAGTTGCGAGCGCTCCTGCCGTCCTCGACGCCGGCGGCGGAGCTGAACGCTCCCTTCGCCGGCCGCTTAGCCGCAGCTTTGACCATCATTGACGCCCTGTGTCTTGTCGAAGCCCTCGGCGAGGCGTGCGGTCGCGACCCTGCAAAGCCCGGTGTCGGCGACTTCGGGCGCGACGTTTACGCAGCGCCCGGCCTCGGGGCCTTGGCAGCAGCCCTGGCCCCGCCGGTTCGCCTCAAACGTTCCGCCATCGCGCTTTTCGACCCGCCAGAGGCGGCCGATCATGACCTTCTGGCCACTTGGACCCAGTTGCAAGAAACCTGGGCCACGGCGCCGGTCCGTGGGCTGGTCCTGGATTTCGACGGCACCATCGTGACTGTCGAGGACCGCCGCGAACCCATTCCCGAGGACCTCGCCGCCCAATTGACCCGCTTGTTGGATCAGGGGCTAAGACTTGGCATCGCCACTGGGCGTGGCGGCTCGGCCGGCCGCGCAATGCGCCAAGCGCTGCCCCATCGCCTCCACAGCGAAGTCACCATGGGCTACTATAACGGCGGCTACATCCGTCCCTTGGACGTCGACCTTTCGACTGACCGTCCGTCACGTCCCGAGGCAATAGCTGCAGCGTTGCGCTGGCTCACCGAGCAAGGCGGATTTGCGATAGATCGCATCAAGGACGGCTTTGTCCAGTTGACGCTCCCGCTGGAAGACGTCGCTGACATGGAGGCGCTTGCTCACGATCTAGAGAACGCCGGTATGGAAGGCTTGCGACTCGCGCGTTCCTCGCACACGGTCGATGTCTGTCTGCGTTCCACATGTAAGACAAGCGTTATCGAAGCTTTGACCCTACGCTGGGGGATCGATCCCTCGGCTATCATGCGGGTGGGCGACAGCGGCGGCCCCTTGGGTAACGACCATGTTTTATTGGGGAGCAAGATGGGCGTCACAGTTGGTGAAGTCTGCGGCAGGCCCCTCGAGGGATGGCCCATGTTCGGAGCGGCGCTGAATGGACCTGCCGCATTGCGCAAGATCCTATCCAGCCTACGCAACACGGGCGACGGGTGCTTCCAAATCGATCTTGAAGCGTTGAGTTAGCGGCATGCCTGCGATGGAACATCAGCAATACGCGCCAAGAGGCCGCATCGCCGGGCCCGTAGGCGGCGTGGATGTCGCCGGAACCGGGTTCACGGTGCTCGATCGCCTCTACACGCATGAAGGCAAAATGGGAGAGGCGCTGGGCGGGTCCTGCGGCAACGTCCTTGTGTCGCTGGCCATGCTTAGTCGATCGGTGGCTCCGGTGCTGGCATTGGGATGCGACGAGGTTGGCGACCAACTCGTGGAGACCTTCGAAGCGGCCGGCGCAGACACTCGCTACATCGCACGGCGCCAGGAGATCGCTTCACCCATCCTTGCGCAGCAACTGGACATGATGTCCGGCCAGCACTGGTTCAGTTTTATCTGCCCCGAGACGGCCCGAAATCTGCCGCGCTACACAAGCATCGACATCCAGGATGTCGAGCATGCGGCAGACGTCCTCAATGGCTGCAGCGTTTTCTACACCGATCGACTGTCGGATGCGATCGTCGACGCCATGGAGACGGCTGCCAATTCCGGGGCGATAGTTTATTTTGAGCCATCCGCGGTCGATGATGACGCCCTATTATCTCGGGCCCTTCGATATACGAGGATCCTCAAATACTCGTCTGACCGCGTAGAAAACCTGGTTGGCGCCGTAGAGATGCGCTCTGACGCCGTTCTCATCGTCACGCATGGTGCTGACGGACTTGAGCTCCGTCAGAGCGGAATGAGCGCTTGGTGCGAGGCGGTGCGCGCTCCGCGCGTTCGCGACACGTGCGGGTCTGGTGACATGGTCACGGTCGGCGTCATCGACTGGATTTTGCGCCAGGCGAGCGCACAAACTTGGAGCATGGACAGTTTGAGAAGCGGCGTTGTCGCAGGCCAACGCCTGGCGGCCGCCAACTGTGCTTATGCTGGCGCCCGCGGCCTGTTTGAGCGAAATGATCTTGGACGCGTCCGGCAGATTTTGGACGGCGACATCGCCCCGCTAGACCTACAGATGGATCTGTTCGACTAAGCTATTCGGCTGCAAGGATGGTGCGCCCATCACATTCGTGACGCAGCTGCTCTCTCAGCTCCATCAACATAACGCCGAGCATATTTTGGCCCACGCCGTTCACCTCGCCCCATAGCCGGTTGACCGCGTTGTCCTCGGTCGCAGACTCCACGAGACGCGCCTGTCCCGTTGAAAGCAAAAGCTCAGCTAGATCAGCGTGCTGGGTAAACTTGGCGCGTAGAATGCGGCGCATCCGATCGAACTTGGTTTTGGACCAACCCGGCGCAACGTCCCAATAGTAGAGACCGTGCGCGGCCATGGCCAAAAGCGCCGGAGATGGCGCGGCCATCAACCACGCCTTGACCTCAGGCTTGCGCGCTTTGCCGGCCTGATATGCGTGCTCTGAAGTCCTGTACACGTCGCCTTCGAATTCGATCTCGCGGCGGTAGAGGTTACTGAAGGCGCCATAAGGCTTCTCGTTGGCGCGGTAGAAGCGAATTTCCTCAAGCTCGGCCACGACCCCTCCTTGCAAACTCGCGCGTTCAATTATATGCAAATTTGCATGAAAATGAGCGCAGAGGCAAGAGGCAAACTTACGGAGGCCATCCGCCACGCCGCCACTCAGAAGCGCTTAAACTACGCGGAAATTGGCGCAATTTCCGCCGTTCACCCGAGCCAAGTCAGCCGGATATGCCGTGGCGACTTCAAGACCCTCAGCGCGAACGTCATGCAAATTTGCACCGCCCTGCAGGTGCCGACTCCCCAAGGCGCAGCTTCCTCTCCGGACCTTCAGAGCCGCCTTGAGAGATCGATCGTGGACCTGTGGGATCGCACTTCAGAAGACGCAGAGCGCCTGATGAAACTGATGCGGCAGCTGGCGGATATTCGCGCCCACAGCTAGACACCTCGTGCGAGAAGCAGACGTTCCGAACGGAAGCGATGAGTCAGGATTGCTCCTCCGGGATGTCCGCAAGGACCTCCCTTTTCAAAAGCCGCCCGTCTGTGATCCGCTTGGCCAACAGATCGACAAACGCCGCGTAGCGCTCCTGACCTTTCGTAGCCGCCGCGCGATCCTCGGAGGAGGACATCGCCGGCGTGACTTTCAGCCAGGTCTTCACGTGAAGCGCGACCGCCTCGGTCGCGATCGTGACGTCACGCTCGATGCGATCAAGCTGCCGGGCCAGGCGATCCAGTCGACGGGTCATCGCCGCCTCGGCCGCTTCGGCTGAGTCCGGCGAGAGATAGGACTCGATCGCTGCACGGGCGATCTCCGACTTTCCGCGCCCAGAGCGCTCCGACAGGGCGTCGAGCTTGCGAATGGTGTCAGGCGGCAGGAAGACCTTCGTGGGGATCTTCATGAGTCACCGCCCAAAGGGATGCCGTCGTCCTGATCCATAGCGGTCTGGCGCGCGACGCTGGCAAATCGCCGCTGCATCTCCCGCCCCTGCTGGGGCTCGTCACCGTCGCCCTCAGGCTTGAGATCGACCGGATCTACAACCGGATCGGTTTGCCTATGCTCATGGCCCGCCAGTTCCGGCCCTTGCTTCAACCCGCCATCGTCGGCGCCAGACTTCATCACGGGCCTGGCCGCTCCAGACGATGTCGCCACACTCGCCCACGCCGATGGAACCTTGGCCAGCGGACCTCGCTCGACACTTCCGATCGGTCGCAACCGCCCGGCAAGCCGCGTGTCAGCATAGTAGCGGATCTTCCGCGCTCGAATGGGCGGCGCGCCGGCGACCAGGACGATGGCGTCCTGCGACGGAAGCTGCATGATTTCGCCCGGCGTCAGCAGCGCCCGCGCCGTTTCCTGGCGCGAAACCATCAGATGTCCGAGCCAGGGTGAAAGCCTGTGGCCGGCATAATTCTTCATCGCCCTCATCTCTGTGGCGGTGCCCAGACTGTCACTGATCCGGCGCGCGGTGCGCTCGTCGTTGGTCGCGAACGCCACACGGACATGGCAGTTATCCAGGATGGCGTTGTTGGGTCCGTAGGCCTTTTCAATCTGGTTCAACGACTGCGCTATGAGAAAGGCGCGGATTTTGTAGCCGGCCATGAACGCCAGTGACGCTTCGAAGAAGTCGAGGCGCCCGAGCGCCGGAAACTCGTCGAGCATCAGCAGCAGAGGCCGGCGCGAGCGCGACGCCTCAAGCCCTTCGGTCAGCCGTCGACCGATCTGGTTGAGGATCAGGCGGATCAGCGGCTTGGTGCGACTGATGTCCGACGGCGGCACCACCAGATAGAGGCTGACCGGCTTTTCGGCCTCGACCAGGTCGGTGATGCGCCAGTCGCAACGTGACGTCACCGCCGCCACGACGGGATCGCGATAGAGGCCGAGGAAACTCATCGCGGTTGAGAGCACCCCGCTGCGTTCGTTTTCGCTCTTATTCAGCAGCTCCCGGGCCGCGCTGGCGACGACGGGGTGGACGCGGTCGCCGAGGTGGCGGGTCGTCATCATCACCCGCAAGGTCGCTTCGATCGATCGCGCCGGATCGGCCAGGAAGTTGGCGACCCCAGCCAAGGTTTTGTCGGACTCGGCGTAGAGAACGTGCAGGATGACGCCAACAAGAAGGCTGTGAGAGGTCTTCTCCCAGTGATTGCGCCGCTCAAGCGCCCCTTCCGGATCGACCAAAATGTCCGCTACGTTCTGCACGTCGCGGACTTCGGTCGGTCCGGGGCGCACTTCGAGCAAGGGATTGTAGGCGCTGCTTGTCGCGTCGGTCGGATCGAAACGCAGGACATGGCCGAAGGCGGCTCGCGCGCCGGCGGTGAGCTGCCAGTTTTCGCCCTTGATGTCGTGAACGACCGTCGAGCCCGGCCATACCAACAGGGTGGGCACGACCAGGCCCACGCCCTTGCCACTACGGGTCGGGGCGAAACACAGCACGTGCTCTGGACCGTCGTGTCTTAGGTAGGCCTCGCCAATCCGACCTAGCATCACGCCATCCTCGCCCAGCAAACCGGCCGCCTTGATCTCGGCGGTTTCGGCCCAGCGCGCGGATCCATAGGTCGTCACCGTCTTGGCTTCGCGTGCGCGCCAGATCGACATGCCGATCGCCGCGCCGACGCCAACGAGCGCGCCCCCAGCCGCGATGAAAGCGCCACGAGCGAAGATCGATGGCGCATAGGCGTCGTAGACGAACCACCAGAAGAAGAAGGCCGGCGGCGGGTAAAGGCGCCAGGCGCCGAGCGATATCCACGGTGGTCCCAGAGCCGCCTGATATCCCAGTTGCCACGCCGTCCACTGCGTCGCGCCCCAGACACCGCCCAGGGTCAAGGCCGCGACCACAAGGATCTGGCCCCAGAGGATTTTCGTGCCGTTCATTTGCCTGCACCATCACAGTCCAAGCCCGCGCCTTTTTCCCAGCGACCAGTCCACCCCGCTGCTTGTGATTATTCCCCTCACCTCCTGGCCGAGCCTGGACTCCAGAGAGCGGGTCCAGGGGACGAGCTGAAAGCCAAGGCCATCATCGATCATGGCGAAGCGGCCGGAGGCGAGGTCGAGACGGCGGACGTAGACGCCAGAGACCGCCTCCCCCTCCCTGCCTGTGACCACCGTCTTGCCGCCGACATCGAGCTTGGCCTTCGCCAGGTCGAGTTCGGCGTCACGCAGCTTGGCGATCAACTTGCGCGCCGGCTGAAACTGGCCGCCGCGCATTTCGCCAAGACCCAGACCGACGAGGTGATCGCGGCGGCGATCCAAGGCCTCGCGCACCTGCGCGCCGAACCCGTGCTGGGCCAGCGCGGTCGGTTCGGCGACGACAAGCTGCCTGTCCAGCCAGGTCGCCCCGCCAGCGGAGACTTGCGAGGTGATCGATAGATCGGAGCGATGGACAAGGCTCAGGCGCTTGGCGCCATCGGCGTCGAGGGCGGTTCGAACCTCCACGATGCCACCAATAGGCGTGTCGCCCGAGGCGGCGAGATCCTGGAAGCGGAAGTGATGCAGACGGCCATCAACGCCATCGACGACGGCGTAGGCCTGTCCGTTGAGCTCGTCGTGCAGCCCCCGGGCCGCCAGACGCCCGGTGACCGGCGCGTCCAACGTTTCGCCCTCGATCACCAGGCTGGCCGGATCTCGATCGACGCCGCCCTGCGCCTGGTGAAGCGCCTTGATGATGTCCCCGCGCAGAGCGATTTCGCGCAGCCTGGACTCAAGATCTTCCGGGACGCGCCAGCGACCGGGCGCCACCTCCTCAGCCAGACCGTAGCGCTGCAGAACCTGAGCCCGTCCGATGAGGTGACGGCGATCCTCGAAGCGGTCATAGGCCTGCGGGCGAAGGTCGATATGACCGTTGGCGGGATCGACCTTCCCGCGCAGGCGACGGTCCAAGCTGGTCCAGCGTTCGGCCTCGATCTCGCGATCGGCGGCGGCGGCGATCTCCAGCGCCGAGCGCGGTCCTAGCTCTGCTGTGACCAACTGCTTGGCCCGCTCGCGTAAGCCGGACGACATGTAGTCCCGATCGATCACCAGGTCACGGCCGTCATCGGCGATGCCGCGCACCAGCACATGGACGTGGGGGTTGTCGGTATTCCAGTGATCCACGGCGATCCAGTCGAGCCGCGTCCCCAGATCCTTCTCCATCTGGTCCATGAGATCGCGGGTGGTGGCGCGAAGGTCGGCCAGTTGGGCGGCGTCTTCGGGCGAGACGATAAAGCGGAAATGATGCCGGTCCGGCTCGGCGCGCTGGGCGAAACCCTCGTGATCAGCGACGCCGTCCCGATCGAAGGCCTCGCCGGGCCGGCCATCGCGTCCCGCACCACCTCTGCGCAGGTAGTAGAGATGTGTCACAATGCTGGCCGCCCGGAACCGCCGGCCGCGATGGCGGATGATCCGGCCTTTGACGATGACCTGGCGCTGGCCCTGTGCGCGCGGAACGGGGCGCCCCCGGCCGAAGGATCGCACACGACGCCGCGGGCCAAGATCCAGAGTTCCCAGACCGGTCTTTCGCGCGGCCGCCGCGACCTCGGACGAGAAGCTGCGGATTTTGCCCGCCGCATCGCCGCCACGATCGCGGATGCGACCAAGTTTGGGCTCGAAATCGTCGTCACGCCGCATAGCGGCACGCAAACAGGCGGAAGGTCTCTATCAGGCCCTTGTTTTCATGAAGAAAATTGAACTTCGAGGACCGCGACGAAGTCGAGAGTTCCTGTAAAACCCCAACATCATCAAGCACATAGGAGCCGAAGGTTCCTGTGCTTTTATCTCGCCTTAGGCTGATGTTGCATGTTTGCGTCCGGTTGTTGCACTCTTGTTCTCGTCCAGCGGGATCAACCATCTCTGGCTCCTGATCTGTGAGGGAGTA